>Ga0213851_1776250_pt1 | contig 37216 bp, 35 predicted proteins | sample ABR_2014_MetaT_FD_164455 | JGI IMG/M metagenome (GOLD analysis project Ga0213851, IMG submission 164455) | Metatranscriptome of freshwater sediment microbial communities from post-fracked creek in Pennsylvania, United States - ABR_2014... | ecosystem: Environmental > Aquatic > Freshwater > Creek...
CAAGTTCAGCTACATGTCGCCCGAGCAGGTGAAGGGCCAGCCCATCGACGGCCGGTCCGACATCTTCGCCGCCGGCATCCTCCTCTGGGAGCTGATCTGCGGCGAGAAGCTCTTCACCGGCGATTCCGACTTCGCCGTCCTCGAGAAGGTGCGCACCGGCCTCGTGCCCTCGCCGCGCAGCGTGACTCGCACCTGCCCCGAAGGCCTGGAGAAGGTGATCCTCAAGGCGCTCTCCACCGAGCCGTCCAGTCGCTACCAGACCGCCAGCGAGATGCACGACGATCTGATGCGCTTCACGATGCTGGGCGACATGGTCTACGGCTCGCGCCAGTTGGCCGAGTGGCTGCGCGAGGAGTTCGCCCCGGACTGGGACAAGGAGCAGACCCGCCTGCGCTCCTGGCTCGAGGTGGCCGACGAGAACAGCGAGGTCACCCCGTCCGAGCCGCGCAGGCGCAGGGAGCTGCCGAAGATCATCTCCAAGGACTTCGGCATCACGCCTCTCGATGCTTTTCCCGGTCCGGCTCTGATGAACGCGATGGAGGCGGCGTCCAGCGAGCCCACGCAGCAGTTCCGGATCGCGCCCGACGACGACACGCTGGTGGCGTCGCCCACGCCGCCGAGGGGTATGAAGCCGGTGCAGCGGCCGCCCGCCGCCGGCTCGCACGAGCTGCCCACCATGAAGATGGACTACGCTTTGCTGATCGAGGCCGAGAAGGAGTTCGCGGCGCGGCAGGAGGCGTTGATGGCGAAGGAGTCCGGCGCGCCAGGCATCTCGGGGGTGTTCGGCGAAGCCCCTCGCAAGATGCGCAGCCACCCGATGGCCCGGCCGGTCAAGGTGCAGGCGGCGGGGCCCGCAGCGAAGTCGAGCCGCCGCCGGGCGCTTTACGTCGGGGCGCCGTTGCTGCTGGCCGGGCTGGCCGCGCTGCTCTTCATCCTGCAGCCCGACGAAGAAAAGCGGCCGGGCAAGATCGTCGTCACCCCGATGCCATCGGTTACGGCGGATCTCTTCATCGACGGCAAGTCCGCGGGGCACCTTCCGCCCTTCGTGCACCTGGTGCCGGCGGGCGCGCACCGCATCGAGGTCCGCGCCGACGGGTACAAGCCGTTCTCCACGCAGGTGCAAGTGCCCTCGGGCGGCCGCCCGCTGGAGATCGAGGCGCAGCTCGCCTCAGACGGGCCGCTGCAGGTACAGGGCGTGGTGCTCACCCAGCCGAAGCCTGCGCCGCCCGCGGAGAAAACCGAGTCCGCGCCGCCGCCGGACCCGTCCAGGACGAGGCGCCCGTGGCAGAAGAAGAACGCGATCGAGCCCGGCAAGACCTCCCGGGTGATCCGCTCGCTGCCTTGAAAAAAGCCTCTCCGCAAAAAAAATTTTATTTTTACTTCGGCGGTGCGGGGCGGATGAAGAGGTGGTTGTTGCCCTTCACGAAGCCGTTCACTTCGAAGAACTCATGGCGTTCGCTCCGCTCCGGCGACAGGTAGATCTCCACCCGCTTGCACCCCAGCGCTTCGCTCCGCCGCAGCGCCTGCTCGAGCAGATCGTGACCGATACCCTTGTTCCGCTGCTCGAACGCCACCAGGAAGAGGTCGATGCAGGCGACCCGCCCGCCCAGCCGGAGCTGCGGCCGGTGCGACATGGCGATCATCCCGAACAGCCGCGAGAAGGCCGCGCCGTCGTGCGCCACGAAGCTCTCGATCTCCGGATGCTGCACCACCCACGAAATGGCCAGCTCCTGGTCGCCGGCGGGCACCACCCATCCGTCGGCGGCCAGCAGCTTGAACGCAGCGTCGCGGTCCCCGCGCTTCAGCGGGCGGATCCGGTAATCCTTCCCGCGGACGGGCGGCGGCTGCGTGCTCATCGGTCTACTTGTGGGCCACCTTCGACGCCAGCTCCGCGTCGATGATCTGCTTGAACGACTCGAACGGCATCGCTCCCACCAGCCGCTTGCCATTGATGAAGAAGGTCGGCGTGCCGTTCGCTCCCACCGCGCTGCCCGCGGTCATGTCCGCCTGGATGGTGCTCTGCGCCGCGTGCTGCTCCAGCGCGGCCTTCCAGCGGCCGACGTTGAGCCCGATCTCGGCCGCGGCCTGCTCATAGAGAGCGGGCGACAGCTCTCCCTGCTTCTCGAACAGCTTGTCGTGCATCGCCCAGAACTTGTCGTTGCCCTGCTCGTACGCCGCCATCGCCGCCTCGGCGGCGGGCATGGCGTTGGGATGGAAGCTGAGCGGCTGGTTCTTCCAGGCGATGCGCACCTTGCCTTTGTACGCGTCCATGATCTGATTCAGCGTCGGCTCGACGCGGCCGCAGAACGGGCACTGGAAATCCGAGAACTCGACGATGGTGACCGGCGCATTCTTCGGCCCGCGCACCGGCGCGCCGCCCACCTGCACTTCGAACTTCTGGTCCGCCGCGGGCGCTGCCGCCGCCGGCGCAGCCGCGCCCGCCGACTTCACGTTCTCGGCCACCAGCGCCTGGTAGAGCTTCTCATGCTTGACGCCCTTCTTCAGCTGCTCGTCGGCCTTCTTGATCTGCTCGTCGATCACCGACTTGAACACGTCGAACGGCATCGCGCCCGAGATGAACTTGCCGTTGACGAAGAACGACGGCGTCCCGTCCGCGCCCACCGACTGCCCGTAGCTCGAGTCCTTCTGGATCTGCGCCGCGATCTCGGGCGACTCCTTGTCCTTCCTCCAGCGCGCGAGGTCGAGCCCGACCTGCTTCGCCCACTCCTCGTACTTGGCGTCCGAGAGCTCCGTCTGATGCTCGAACATCAAGTCGTGCATCTGCCAGAACTTGCCCTGCCTGGCGGCGGCCATGGCCGCCTTGGCGGCGGGCATCGCGTTCGGGTGGAACGAGAGCGGCTCGTTGCGCCAGACGATCTTCACGTCGTCCTTGTAGGTGTCCATGACCTGCTTCAGCGTCGGCTCGACCCGGCCGCAGAATGGGCACTGGAAGTCCGACCACTCGACGATGGTCACCTTGGGCCGCTTGCCGCCGATGGCCGGACCGTCGCCCGGCTCGACGTTGCGCGCCTGCGGAGGCGGCGGCGGGGCCTGCGGCTGCTGCGCCTGCAGCTGCGCGGCCGGCTCAGTCAGGCCGTCCTTGATCAGGTTCTGGTAGAGGTCCCGGCGCGAGACCCCGCTGGAGAGCGCCTGGTTCGCGCGCTTGAGCTGCGCGTCGATCACCACCTTGAACGATTCGAACGGCATCGCGCCCGAGACGCGCGCGCCATTGATGAAGAAGTGCGGCGTGCTGCTCGCGCCCAGCTTCGCGCCCTGCGCCTGGTCGGCGGCGATCGCCTGCGCCGTCTCCGGCGAGGCGGCGTCGGCCTTGAACTTCTCCATGTCGAGCCCGAGGTCGCGCGCCATCGCGTCGACCTTGTCCTGGTTGAGCGCGTCCTGCTGGTGCGAGTTGTTGGCCTCGAAGAGCTTGTCGTGCATCTGCCAGAACTTGCCCTGCTTGTGCGCCGCGATGGAGGCCTTGGCGGCGTAGGGCGCGTTGGGGTGCATCGGAAGCGGGTTCTGCTTGAAGGCGATGCGCACGTCGGAACCGTAGTTCTTCTCGATCTGGTGCAGCGTATCCATCACCCGGCCGCAGAACGGGCATTGGAAGTCGGACCACTCGACGATGGTGACCTTGGCGTCCGCCTCGCCGTGCACCGGCGCGCTGCCGACCTCGGCCTTGAAGATCTGCTCGGCCCCGGCCGGCGCGGCTTGCGCATTGGCGTTGGCTTGATGGATGGGGGCAACGGGCCCTTTGACCCCCACGTACTGACCCACCGCAAATCCCAGGACCGCGCCCACGCAGACGGCGATGAAGACGTTCCAATGGCTTTTCACGTCGTGACTCCCCTTCGTCCAGTGTCAGAGCAGAAGCGCGCGCAAGCTAGCATGCTGCGGCGACCTCCGGGCAATCCGTCGCCGGGTGGACCCCCGGCTCCGCAAAAACGCCGATCCCTGCTCTCGCATTCCTCTATAGCGCACGCCTACAGCGCGCGCCGCCACACCAGACGCGACGCCCCCGCCAAGGCGATCTGGCCCAGCCGGTCTGACGAGGCGCTGTCCGTGCAGGCGGCGACCAGGCGCAAGAGGGTCCCCAATTCGTCGATTTTCACCCAGTAGACCTCAGGCGCAGCCGCGTCCCGGTCGAGGCCCTCGTAGCCCTGCGCGATCTCGAGCAGGCTCTTGAGCACGGTGAAGAGCAGGTGGATGTCTTCGACCACCCCGCGATCTCCGCGGAACTCGATGTCGTCGCCGATCCGGATCGGCTGCGCGAGCGAGATGGTGATTCCGGCGATGGCGTTGCCCAGCGTGCTGCGCGCCGCGAAGCCGACCACCAGCCCCGAGATCCCCGCCGAGGCCAAAAGGCCCGTCGAGAGCACGCGCAGGTCCGGGAACTGCGAGAGCCCGATGGCGACCGCCGTGAACCACACCGCCGCGTCGAGCAGGCGCCTGGTCAGCGCGAGCTGCGTCGCGGTCTCCGGCAAGAGCGTGCCGCGGCGGCGATGCCGGTCGACCGCCTGCTTGAAGGCCAGGTTGATCACCCGCGTCAGCGCGATGGAGAGGGCCACCAGCACGGCCACGGTAATGAGGTGGCGCGGCTGCAGGTCGCTGACGAAGGCGCTCAGAAACGACGGCTTCTGCGGATCGAGGGAAGGGACCACGGCGCCGGAAGGTTGATCCGGCGCGCTGATCCGTCAAGATGGGACCCCGGTGAACAACTCGAGACGACGCAAGTGGTTCCGGCCGGCCCTCTTGATCGCGGCCTGCGCCGCCGTGGGGCTCGCCTTCGCGGCGCGCGCCCAGCAGAAGCCGGAAGAGGGCCCCTTCGCAGACGACGAGATCAGCGCGACCGATCTGGCCGAGGCGGTCGGCGAGGCCGAGGCGGAGGCGGACGGCGGCGTGCCCGCGCAGCCCGCGGAGATCGACCGGGTGCCCGCGGCCGCCGCCAACAAGGTGGTGCAGCACGTCGAACATCTCCAGGGACTCTCCCTCTGGAAGTACGCAAAGCTGATCGACGGCGCCTACGTCGCCACCACGGAGGAGGGCAAAGAGGCGCGATTCTCCATCGATCCCAACCTGCAAGGGCAGATGGTGAAGCTGCTCAAGACGTACAAGCCGGTGGGAGCGGCGGTGGTCGCGCTGGACCCGAAGACCGGGAAGGTCCTGGCGATGGCCGAGTACGGGGAAGGGCAGGCCACCAAGCCGCTCTATCCCGCCGCCAGCGTGTTCAAGATCATCACCGGCGCGGCGCTGATCGAGAAGGGCGTCTCCCCCGACGACGAGACCTGCTTCCACGGCGGCATGCACGGCATCGTCGGCAAGCTGCTACAAGATGCGCCCCGCCTCGATCGCCGCTGCCTCTCGCTCTCGATGGCGCTGGCGAAGAGCGCGAACGTGGTGTTCGCCAAGATGGCCGTGAAGCACCTCGACGGCGACGACCTGCGCAAGGAGGCCGAGCGCTTCCTCTTCAACCGGCCCCTCTTCGACCAGCCGGTCGAGCAGTCGTCTGCCAGCATTCCCGATTCGGGGCTCGACTTCGCGAAGAGCGCGGCCGGGTTCGGGCAGGTGAAGCTTTCGCCGATGCACGCGGCGCTGATCGCGGCGGCGGTGGGCAACAGCGGCATCGCCGCGGAGCCGTCGCTGCTCGACGAAGTGGGCGGCGAAGAAGTTCCGCCCACGGGCTCGATCCGGCTGATGAATGCCGAGACGGCCGACGCGCTGCGCGAGATGATGAAGCTGACCGTCTCGCAGGGCACGGCGACCTCGTCGTTTCGCGAGCGCCACCGCAACATCCTCGGCGACATCCAGGTGGCGGGGAAGACGGGCTCGCTCTCGACGCACACCCGGGGGCCCTTCAAGGACTACTCGTGGTTCGTGGGATTTGCGCCGGCGAATGATCCGAAGATCGCCGTCGCCGCGGTGGTGGTGAACGGACTCAAGTGGCGCGTGCACGCGCCGTTCATCGCCCGCGAAGCGCTCAAGGCGTATCTGGTGGGCGGGCCGCTCGGCCAGCCGCCGGCGGCTCGCCGCCACCTGCGCCGGCGCAAGAAACACGGCTAGCCGCTCCGCTGGCGGTGTATGAAATGCGGTCTCATGGCCGTGCACGAAGTCGTGCTCTATACCCGCGAAGGGTGCAGCCTGTGCGTGACGGCGAAGGCCGTCATCCTCTTGGTGCGCCGCGAGGTGGAGTTCGTATTCCGCGAAGTGGACATCGGCTGGGAGGGCGAGTTGTACGATGATCACAAGCACAGCATCCCGGTGGTGGAGATCGACGGCAAGCGCGCATTCAAGTACAGGGTCGATGCGCAAGAACTGAAGATGAGGCTCACCGCATGAGCAAGCCTTATTCGGGAATTCCGATCGACGAGAAGCGCACCTGGGTGGTGCCGCGCTGGTTGAAGGAGGCGTTCGTCGCTTTCGCGATGGTGGCGGTGCTGGCGGTGGGAATCTCGAAGGCGGTGCAGCACGCCGGCGCCGGCGCGGAACGCGCCCGCAACGCGGTCGATGCGGACGAGCTGGACGGCGCGGCGGCTCCCGTCTTCAAGCTCCCGGCGCGCGGCGGCGGCGAGTTCGATCTCTCGGCGATGCGCGGCAAGCTGGTGCTGGTGAACTTCTGGGCCACCTGGTGCCCGCCCTGCCGCGACGAGATGCCCAGCCTGACGCGGCTCGCGCAGCAGTTCGATCCGCGGAGCTTCGAGGTGGTGGCGGTCAGCGTGGACGAGGGCTGGGCAGCGGTGGACAAGTTTCTGGCGCAGCCGCAGACGCCGTTCCGGGTTGCGCTGGACGAGGGCGCGAAGATGTCCCTCACGTTCGGGACGAGCAAGTTCCCGGAGAGCTATCTGGTCGATCGGGACGGCAAGCTTCGGCTCAAGTTCGTCGGCCCGCGGAACTGGACGGACAAGAACGTCGCCGCGCTTCTGGAGGCGTACGGGGCCCGGCGAAAGGGTTAGGCCGCAGCCGGGCGTCCCCGAGCCCTGGCTGCGGCACAGGAGCCGTTGGCGAATACGCCAACGCGCTCCTAGCTTTCGCGCAGCGCCGGGAGGCTGGCGAAGAGCGCCGCCACCGCGCAGATCAGTCCGGCGTACGCGCCGGAGAGCGGCTGCGATTCGACGATCGCGATGCTGCGGCCCACGGCGCGCAGCGCGTGCGATTGGGTCGACCATGGCAGAAAAAGGCCCGTAAAGATTGCCGCTCCGCTGGACGCGGCCAGCTGGGCGAGGCGGAAGGTGCGGTCCTGCGCGGCGCCCGCTTTCCTGGATCGCAGATAGATCAGCACCAGCACGGCGGCAGCGAAGAGCAGCACGGGCCAGGCCGCGACCACGCCGATGATCTCTTCGTCGGCCTTCGTCCACCGCCACGGGAGCGCCAGCAAAAGGAGAAGCAGCGAGGTCGCACCCGCCGCCCAGCGGTCCGCCGCCGACGAGCTCCCGAAGAAGGAGCCGAGGTCCGACGCGGCCTTGCGCGCTTCGTCGGCGGGCGACAGCCCGGTCGCTGCGGGCTCAGCCAGGTAGGGACGCCGGCTCCGCGCGGGTGCTGGGCTTGAAGAAGCCGAAGGATTCCAGCCGACTGGGCGCCTGCCTGAGCCCTTTCGCAGCCGGTCGGGCATGCGGCTCCGGACCGGGGCGGGGGCTACGTCGGTCTTCCCTCCCTCCACCGGGGTGACCCCTTCGGCCCCGAGGAAGGAAGCATCGAGAATCTCATCGCAATTGTCGCAGATGGCGGCGCCTTCGGGGGCCATTTCACCGCAGCGGGGGCAGCGCACGGCCGCACCCTACCGGACGCAATCCCCGGCGGGCAAGCAGCCGGCTTTTCCTTGTCGCCCCTCGCTGCGCCGGGCTATAAGCGAACGGAACCCGCGATTTACAAAAAAAATCTTTTTTTGCGCGGGAAGGAGAAAGCAGCGTGCCGATCAAGGTCGCACTGATGGGCCTGGGGGCCATCGGCCGCGGCATCGGGCGCTGCGCGCTCCAAAAAACGGAGCTGGAGATCGTCGCCGCCATCGATCTCGACCCGTCGCGGGTGGGCAAGAAGTTGTCTGACGTCCTCGATGCGCCCGCACCGGAGGTCGTGATCGGGTCCGATGCGGTTGCGGAGATGCGCAAGGCGCAGGGCGGCGTCCTCCTCCATGCGACCGGCAGCCGCCTCGATCAGGTGGAAGGCGAGCTGGCGCAATCGCTGACCGCCGGGCTCTCCGTGGTCAGCACCTGCGAAGAGCTGGCGTATCCCTGGCTCCGCCACCCCGAGATCGCCGAGCGCCTGGACAAGCTGGCGCAGAAGCGGAAGCTGGCGCTCCTCGGCACCGGAGTGAACCCCGGGTTCGTGATGGATCGCCTGCCCGCCACCTTGGGCGCGGTCTGCGGGCGGATCGACCGCGTCCGGGTGGTGCGCGTGGTCGACTCGCGGACCCGGCGCGTGCAGCTCCAGCGCAAGACCGGCGCGGGCATGAACGAAGAAGAGTTCGATCGCGGCGTCGACGAGGGCACCCTCGGTCACGTCGGCCTGATGGAATCGGCCGCGCTGGCCGCGCTGGGCGTCGGGCTGGAAGTGGACGAGGTGGACGAGACCATCGACCCCGTCGAGGCCGACGAGGACATGCAGGGCGAAGGCTTCCGCGTCCCGCGCGGCGGCATCGTCGGCATCAAGCAGGTGGCCCGCGCTTTCCACGACGGAAAGGAAATCGCCAGCCTGGACCTCACCATCGCGCTGGGCGCGCCGTCGCCGCGCGACGAGATCGAGCTCGAGGGCGACCCCGGCATCCGCATCATGATCCCGGGCGGCACGCCGGGCGACAAGGCGACGAGCTGGACGGTGGTGCATGCGGCGCCGCTGGTGCACGGGTCGGAACCGGGGCTGATCAGCGTTCTGGATCTGCCCGCGGGCAGATAGGAGCATTCGTGGATCGCAATGCAACCGGGCGGGAGTCGAAGCCCGCCGTCAACGAAGTGGAGAAGGGCGCCATCCGGCGCTTCGCCGAGGCGATCGGGGAGACGAACCCCATCTACTTCGAGGAGTCCGCCGCGCGCGCCGCCGGCTATCGCAGCGTGGTCGCGCCGCCGACCTTCCCCACCACCCTGCGCGCCGGATCCGATCTGCGCGAGGGCTTGATGCTCTCGCCCGGCAAGCATTTGCTGCAGGCGGAGCAGAGCTTCGAGTACGCGCGGCCGATCGTGGCGGGCGACAAGCTGACGGTGCGGAGCAAGGTGGCAGGCATCGAGCAGCGGGCCACGCCCAGCGGGCCGACCGACGTGGTGATCATCGAGGACGAGGGCCGGGACGACTCCGGCGAGCTCGTCTACCGCTCGCGGCAGCTCTGGGTGGTGCGGATGGCGCCGAAGCATGCGCAGGGAGAGATCCATGAGTAGCCGCAGCGCAGCCAAGAAGTTCGCCCGGCCGGCGCCCAAGTCTTCCAAGGCGCCCCGGAAGCCCGCGGCGAAGAAACCCAAAGCCAAGCTGGCCAAGGTGACGCGCTTCCCGACGGCCAAGGTGGCGAGGCGGCCGGCCTCGCAGGCGAAGAAGGCGCCGGCCCGCAAGCAAGACGAAGGCGAGAGGCGCAGGCGCGACGAAGGGGAGAGGCGGAGCCACGAGCCGCCGCAGCACGCCCAGCGAAATCTTCCGCCCCTCACCGCGCCGACGAAATACACGCAGCCCAAGCAGAGCCTCGCCCGCAGCTTCTACTGGAGCGAGCTGCGGGTCGGCGACGATCTGCCGCCGCTCACCAAGCCGGCCGTCGACCGCGTCCAGATCGTGCGCTATGCGGCGGCGGCGGGCGACTTCAACCGCCTGCACCTCGACGAGCCCTTCACGCACCAGGTGGGGTTTCCCGGACTCTTCGCGCCGGGAATGCTGCCGATGGCGTTCATCGGCCAGCTGCTCACCTCGTGGCTGCGCCGCGGGCACGTGCGCAAGCTGTCGGCGCGCTTCGTGAAGATCGTCTGGCCCGGAGACGAGCTGACCTGCCGCGGGCGCATCGCCGAGCTGCGCAAGGAGAGCGGCGCGTGCTACGCGGACGTGGAGCTGTGGGCCGAGAACCAGAAGGGCGAGCTGGTGCTGCGCGGCCTGGCCACCTGCGAGCTGTACGAGTCGCCGCAGTCGGGCGGTGGCGAAGGCGGCGGGCTGCTCTTCGCGCTGCAGCACGGGCCGGCGCTGAGCGGCCCTTCGCGCAAGCCCGCGCCGGCGGCAAAACCGCACCGGAAGCGGTGAGACAGTTCCGGCTGGCCGCGATCGTTCTCGCGGCCTGCCACTCGACGAAGCCGACCCAGGTGAAGGCGCCTGCGCCCGCTCCGGTCGATGCGGGCGCCGTCGCGCACGCCGAGGTTGCCCAAGGCACGCCGGACGCGGGTCCGGTGGTGGTCTCCTTCCGGGCGGACGGACCGGGCGCAACACCGGCCGACATCGATCGAGGGATCGCTTGGAACGAGGACGTGGCACTCCGCACGGCGGATCCGGGCCCACTCCTCGAAGGCGCCGCCTTCCTGCGGCGCGTCCGAGTCGATGCCGCGCTGAGGAGTCCGGAGCCGGACACGGCGGCGATCGCCGCCGATGCGCAGGCCTGCGCGGCCGATGCGCACCGCTCGTGGGCGGCGCAGTTCCCGACCGCCGCCGCGCAGCTCGACGGAAAGCACACCGCCGCCGAGGTGTACGCGCAGATCGGCGCTTCCGGCGCGCGGGCGCTGTATCTCGAGGCGGTATGCGGCGCGACCTGGGCGCGGATGCAGGGCTTCACGCCGCTGATCGAGCGGCGCTCCGAGTTGACCGCGGCGCTTTCGCGGGTGGCGCAGCTCGCGCCCGAGCTGGACGGCGCGGGAGCGGAGCGCGAGATGGGCACGCTCGCGGCTGCGCTGCCGTCGTATGCGGGCGGCGATCTGGCGGAAGCCGGCCGGCATTTGGAGGCGGCGGTGCAGCGCGCGCCTCGAGACTCCCGCAACCGCCTTGCGCTGGCGCGCACCGTGGCGGTGAAGGCGCAGGACCGCGCGCTCTTCGAGCAACAGCTCGGGCTGGTGGCGAAGGGCGACGACCCGATCGCGGCCGCCGACGCCGCCGCGCTGCTCTCGCGCGAGGACGACCTGTTCGGTCCCTCCGAGGCAGCGCAACCCGTGCCCGGCGGCACACAACGTTAGCCGGCGACTGGAACACATTTCATAACCCCGGCCAGAACGGATCACGCTCAAGCGTAGCCCCTGAGAATCTGATGGCGCCGGGGCTAATCGGGCTGCGGCTCGAAGTGGAACGACATCGACAGGCTGATGCTGTAGAACTTGACGTTGCCGGAGCCAGTCAGCGGGATGGCGCCGCCCTTGTCGCGGCCGTCGAAGCTGACGAAGTAACGGACCGGCTCGATCACGTACATGCGCGGCGTGATACCGAAGCTGACCCATTTCGCCGGGTAGAGCTCGGCGGTGAGGCCCAGCTCGACCGCGTGGCCATCGAAGCCGCGCCCGCTGTTGTCGATCTTGCCGGTGGAGGGGTTGGCGGGCGTGGGGCCGTGGATGCCGTTGCCGCCCGAGAGGACGTAGTCCATGCCGGCGATCAGCGAGACGTCGAATTGTCGATTCGGGCGCAGCAGACCTTGCAGCGGGTACCAGCGCACCGCCAGGCCGGCGATGGCGGCGCCGCCGCGCGTGTCCTGCAAAAGATCGTAGGGCCGGGCCGTGAAGCTGCCCTCGAAGGCGACGTGGCCGGCGATGTTGTAGCCGAGGTGCAGGCCGAAGATTCCGCCGTCGGGCATCTGCCGATCGACCAGCAGCTCGGTGTTGGGGATGCCGGTGTTCGGGTCGGTGCCCATGCCCTGGCCGTTCAAGCGGGCGCGGAGATCGTCCCTGGCCCAGGTGCCGTAGCCGCCGTCGATGGTGATGAACACGCCCTCGCCGGCGCGGGCAGTGGCGGACACGCTGAGCAGGATCAGTAAAGCGGTGGCGAATCGGCCCATCGATCGACGCCCCCTGGGAAGTCCGGCGCCACTCTACCTGAACGATCGCTCCATGCAACGCGAAGCTGCCGAGGAGCAGGCTTGCCTGCGACGGGCGGAGGGCGCAGCGCGGAGCATCCCATCAGTGCAGGGCGCGGGCTTGCTTCACCCACGCTTCGGCCAGCTTCTTCTTGCCGGCGCGGGTCACCTGCGTCGCCACCTCGCTGTAGAACGACTCCATCACCGCGGGCGGCGTGCGGGCGGCCTTGTAGCGGGCCAGCGCTTCGTTGAAGACCTTGAGCGCCGCGTCGATGTTGTGCGACTCGAGGTAGAGCCCGCCCATCTGGCGGTACACCTCGGGGAAGTCGTCGCGGAGCTGGGCGGCACGCTCGTACGCGGCGGTGGCGGCCTTGGTGTCCTTCTGCGCCTGGGCCGCGCGGCCCTCCTCGAAGTAGACCACCGGATTCGTGGGTTCGAGCTGCTGCGCTTTCTGGAGCTCGGCCTGCGCGTCCTTCCACGCCTGGCGTCGCGAGAGCACCCGCGCCAGCGCGAGGTGGTAGCGCGCGCTGCGCGGAAGCGTGGCCGCGTACGCGCCGAGGAGCTTCTCCGAGCCCGCGCCGTCGCCCGCGGCGGCCAGGGCAGCGGCTCCGTCGAAATAGGTGGACGCGTCGAAGGGATCGGCGGCGACGGCCGCCTTGAAGGCCGCGGCGGCGTCAGGATTCTTCGCGGCGGCGAGCGTGAGCGCCTTGGCGCGCAGGCCCGCGGCGGATCTCGCGTCGGCCTGCAAGGCGGCGACGGCGTCCCGCGTGGCGTTCGCGGCATCGCCCTCGGCGAGTCTGGCTTCCGAGCGGGCGGCGAAGGCCTGCGCCTTCAGCGAAGCCGGAGCGTCCTCCGGCGGTTTCAAAAGGACCAGGTCGCAGAGCGCGCGCGCCGCCTTCAGATCGCCGCCGCCGCGGCCCAGCACGGTCAGCGCGATCAGCGCGCGGGCTTTTCCAACCTGCGCGCGGGCGTGATCGGAGTTCGCCTGCAGCGCGCGCTCGAAGGCCTGCGCGGCCTCGAGCGGGCTGCCGTCCTCGAGCAGCGCCTGCGCGTAGTCGGCGACGTAGCGGGGCGAGCGCCAGTCGGCGTCCTGCGCTTTTCTGAAACTGGCGCGCGCGTCTGGGAGCTTGCCGGAAGCGCGCTGGGCGCGGCCGAGCGCGTCGACCAGCCGCGGCACCGCTCCGTACTTGTCGAGCAGCGCGAGCAGGTATCCCTCCGCCTCGCCCGCCTTGCCGGCTGCGATTTGCTGGAGCGCGCGGGCCTCGAAGCGCTCGGGCAGCACCACGTCCTTGGCGTCGGCGCGGGCCACCGCATCGTCGGCGCGCGGCGCCCGATCGGCGAAGCCCGCGCCCGAGAGCAGCACCTCGACGTCGGCGAACGCCGCCACCGCGTAGGGATTCGACGGCTGCAGATCGAGCGCTTTCTTCAGCGCGTCCTCGGCCCCGAGCCAGCCGCGCGGCGTGTCCTTGTTCAGTTCCGCCCGCGCTCCGCCGGCCCGGCCGCCGGCGATCTTCACCCCCGCCAGCAGATCCGTGACTTGTGATTCGACCTTCACTTCGTGCGAATAGAGCGCGAAGAGCCCGCTGGCCACCGCCGCCGCCACTCCGACCTTGAGTCCCGCGGCGCGCAGCTCGGCTTTGCGCGCCGGCTTGCGCGCCGGCTCGAGGGTTCCGCCGGGGCTCATCGACGTACTCCTCCTCGCTGCTCGCGCAAAAGAAGGAGTCCTTGCTACCGCGCAGCGTCCCGCCGGGTCAACGGCCGCCGTTACTGCGGGCGCTTCGCTCCCCACCCGCCGGGCAGCTTCTTGATCGCCTTGAAGAAGAAGTCGCCCGTCCAGTTGCCGTCGCGGTTGCCGCGGGTGGTGGTGTTGGAACTGTTCAGGTCCTTGTCCCAGTTGTCGTTGCCGAGCCGGGCCGCGCAGCTGGTGTTGCCGCCCTCGCAGATCGAGGAGTCGGCGTTACCCGAGACGACGGCGTGGCCGTTGAAGTCGAGCACATCGGCGGTGGGGCTCCAGACGGTGGCGAGGATCTGCGTGGCCGCCTGGCCGGCGCTGCTGACCACGCCGTCGCAGAGGCTCTCGATGGTTCGCGGATCGACGAACCCGCCCAGCGCCTTCGAGGTCTGCACGGAGAGCCCGTAGCAGTCGACCAGCGGGCAGTTGCCCGGGCCGGGGTGGCAGTCGGTGATCTCGTCGATGCAGTGGTACGGCGTCCCGTACGAGATGATCATGTCGATCAGCACCAAGAGCACCTTCCCCATCTTGAGCCGCACCTTGCGCTGATCGACCGAGAGAAGGTACGGAGCGGCGCCGCCGGCGCCGGTGCCCGCCACCGCGGCGGTGAAGGCGGTGACCTGCACCGCGATCGACGGCAGCGACTGCCCCTTGCACTGGCCCACTTCGCCGGGGTTCTGCGAGTCGGTGGTGGCGATATCGATGCGCGCGCACTCGGGCGGCACGCCGGGATCGCCGCCGATGTTCCCGTTGCAGAGCGGCAGCCAATAGAAGATCAGGCTGGTCCACACCTCGGTGCCTTTGAGGTGCTGGTAGTCGACGCCCTTGACGAGGCGCATGGAGCCTTCGCTGCGCAGGTTGGAGAGGACGGTGACGATGTCGTCGGCGAGGTGGAAAATCTGATGAAGCCAGTCGGGCAGGTATTGCTGCAGGAGCTTGGTGATGAAGGCGTTGATGATCTTCTGGAGCGAGGCGGGCAGCCCCGGGATGATCAGCTTGCCGAGCAGCGCCTGGTCGAGCACGCGGATGGCTTGGAAGACGTCCCGCAGCGCGGTCGGCAGCGCTTCCTTGATGCTGTAGTCGTGCTTGGTCAGCCAGACGCCCGTGACGTCGGGCGTGGTGACCTCGCTGGCGCAGGTCCCGGTGCCGCAAGCAGCGCCCGGCAGGCAGTGCGAGCCGGCCGCGCACGGGGTTGCGCAGATGGGAACGCAGGCGTTGCTCGAGTTGCAGCACTGGCCGCTCGCGCAGTTGGGCGCTTTGGGATCGCACTGGCCGCCCGCCGGCGTCTGGCAGACGCCCGCGATGCAGACGTAGCCGCTGGGGCAGGGATGGTCGCTGCCGTTGTCGCAGCCGGTGCCGCCGCCGGGAGGCTGGCAGATGGGGGGGTTGCCCGCGCAGAGCTGACCATTGGGGCATTGTGAATTATCCGTGCACGGGGAGTTCTGCCCGATCTGCACGGTGACGTTGAAGGTGACCGTCGCGCCGCCCGCCTCGGACATCGCGGTGACGAGCCAGGGGCCGCCCGTGGCCTTGGTGAACAGATACGCCTGTGCCTCACCGCCCGCGAAGGTTTCGGAGGTGGTCGAGGCGGTGTCGTCGCTCCAGTAGAGGTTGCCGCCGTTGAGCGTCGCGGGCGGCAGCGCGAAGGTGATGTGGTCCCGGTCGATCGAGTCGCCGGTGTCCGAATCGAGCTCGCGGACCTTGAGGGCGACGCTGGTGTTGATGCCGACGAGCGTGGTTGCGCTGGTGCCGTCGGCGGAGACGTGCGTGGTGGGCGAGGGGACGATCTGCAGCAGCCGCCGCACTGGGATCACGTTGAAGCTGAAGGCCACCGGGTCAGGCCCGTAGCTGGGCGCGGAGGCGACCAGCTTGTACCTGACCAGGGCGCCGGTCGCGCCTGCCCTGGCGCCCGCGGTGTAGTGGATGGTGGCGACGCCGCTCGAGTCCGTCTGCATGTCGGGCAGGTCGATCTTGCCGCCCGCGGGGTCGCCGTCCTGGAACTCGAAGTGGACGTTGGCGTTGGCGACCGGGCCGACCTGGTCTTGCGCGAGCAATACTTGAAGCGTGCGCTTGTCGTTCGGGTGGAGGACGAGGTTGGCGCTTCCGACCAGCGTCAGCGCGTACGTGCTGCTGCCCCCGTCGGACGACTCGTCGCCGTGGTCGCCGTCACAGGCGGCAAGCGCGAGGCAGAGCGCAGCGGCGAGACTCCTGGTGGTCAAACACATGGGAGCTCCCGCGGGTCAGGGCAGACTGGCACCGTGCCATCCTACAGACGGGGGTCAGGGGGGCTATCGGATATCCGGACGACGGAGGCCCTTTCGGGACGCGAGGGGGGTCTGATAGAGCTTCGGCATGTCGCTGCGCGCCCAGGCGATGCTGGAGTTCGATCTTCCGGCGGCGCCTCAGCGGATCGACGAGCTGCAGTCGCCTGACCCGGGGGGCGAGGCGTGGCGAGTGCACGCGCCCGCGGGGCGATTTCTCCTGATCTGCTCGGACGGGGCGCTTGCGCTGGCATTCGAGGCGACGCTCTTCGATCTGCTGGCCGAGTCGAGGTATCCCGCGCCGCGGCCGCGCCGGGCGAAAGGGGGGTCGCTGATTGCTCCGCTGCAGGGCGGGGCCGCGGCGGCAGCCTGCTATGCGTGGCCGCCGGGCGAGGAGCTGGCGCCGGCGGCGGCGACCGTGCCGCAGCTTCTGGAATTGGGACGGCTCCTGGCGCGGCTGCACCAGCTCGGCGAGGTTCATCCGGCGTCGGTCGGGGATCCGGGGGACGCAGCGAAGCTTCTGTCCCGACTGGTTCCGGGACCGGATCGCGATCTGCTGGCGCCGGTGCTGGAGGCGGGCCTGCCGGCGCTGCCGTCGGGCGCGGTGCACGGCGGCCTGCGACCAGCGCGGTCGCTCTTCGTGGGCGACCGGTGCAGCGCGGTACTGCCGTCGGGCTTTGCCTGCTCGGCGCCGCTGGTGCTGGACCTCGCGGAGGCGGCGCTGGGGTGGATGCTCGGGGCATCGCGGCCGGCGGCTGTTCTGCGGGCGCTGGTCTCGGGTTACCAGTCGTTGCGCAAGCTCCTGCCAGAGGAGGCGGACGCCATCTGGCCCGCGCTGCGCTTCGCCGCAGCGAGGGAAGGGGCGCGACGGGCCGGGATGGGGCGGCCCGAGCCGCTGGCGGCGCTCAAGGCAGTGGAGGCGCTGGGGGAGGCCGAAGTCCGCAGCGCCAGCGGCGCGGAGGACGTACAGAGCCTGAACAAAAAATAATTTTTTTTGACGGGCGCCCGCACCGCACCAGGGAAGGCGGTCCCGAGGGGTTGGAGCTGGGTTAGAGCCCCGAGGCGATCTTCCATCGCCCGGACACCCGCACGAACTTCATCCGCGCATCGTCGCTCTCGCTCTTCCACTTCTCGCCCGACGGCGTCTTCACCGCGTAGTGGAGAACCTGGAAATAGTCGAGGCGCGCATCGTCGCCCTTCACCTGGATGTCCTTGATGGTCGCCTCCAGCTTGACGCCGTTCACCCGGGTGAAGTCGGCCTCCAGCTTCTGCTTGAGCGAGGCGTAGTCGGTGGGCGCGAGCGCATGCGCCGGGTCCCCCCTGTCCGAATACACCGGCGCAGCGAGCTCATAGAGGGCGCTGGCATCGCGGGCCTCCAACGCATCCCGATACCGGGAGAAGGTCTCGAGCACCGCCCGGTTCTCCTCGGTGTCGGGGATGTTGGTCCCGGAGAGCGTCGAGTGGGCGCAGGCGAGCAGGCAGGCGGACGCAATCAGGGCGGCGGTTCTCATGGCGGACTTCCTGTAGGCGGAAAACGCGCAGTGGTCAACGCGCGTCGATCGGTGGTAGCGATTTGTGGCTGATGCCTGCCTTCATCGACGTGGGTCCCGCCGACCTGACCGAGGGAGAGCTGCGCGGGCTGGAGGTGGGCGAGCGGCTGGTACTGCTGGCGCGGCTCGCCGGGCGGATCACTGCCATGGACGACTGCTGCAACCACGCGGGCTGCCTGCTCTCGGGCGGCTGGCTCAACGAGAAGAAATCGGCCGTGGTGTGCCCCTGTCACGAGTACGCGTTCGAGCTGGGCAGCGGCAGGAACGTCACCTTCCCGAAGCTGTGCGGCGATCAGCGCGCGTTCGAGGTGCGGATCGAGAACGGGCGGGTGATGATCCGCCTCGAGGAGTAGCCATGGCGCACGACGATCCAGACGATCACCGCCACCACCACGGGCCTCATCATGATCACAGCGTGCCCGAGCAGCACAGGGCGCGGGCGCCCGCGTACGCGAAGGTCTACGTGATCACTTGCTCGGACTCGCGCACCGAGGCCTCCGACGAGGGCGGGCGGATGATCAAGTCGAAGCTCGCCGATGGCGGTCACGTCCTCGCCGGATCCGCCATCGTGCCCGACGAGCCGGGGCGCATCCTCGGGGAGTTGGCTCGCGCGCGAGCCGCCGGGGCCCAAGTGGTCTTGATTACGGGAGGTACCGGCATCTCCGGCCGCGACAGCACGTTCGAGGCGGTGGCGGGGGCCATCGCGCGGCCGCTGCCGGGCTTCGGCGAATTGTTCCGCGCTCTCTCGTTCCAGGAGATCGGCAGCGCGGCCATGCTCTCGCGCGCGGTGGCCGGCGTGACCCGCGAAGGGCTCGCCGTCTTCGCCATGCCGGGCAGCCCCGCGGCGGTGAAGCTGGCCTGCGACCGGCTGATCCTCCCCGAGCTGACCCACCTCCTCGAGGAGCTCGCCCGGTGACCTGGCGCCGCGCCGAGCTCTTGCGCCCCGCGCTCGATGCGCTGCTCGCGAGCAGGGACGCGGCTACGCTTTTGCGCGGCGATCCGGTGGAGCTGCCGCACCGCTATACGGATCCGCAGGACGTGGAGGTGGCCGCGCTGCTCTCGGCGGCGCTGGCGTACGGGCGGGTCGATCTCTTCAAGCCGCGGCTCACCGCGCTCTTGGAGTCGCTGGGCCCGTCGCCGGCGGCGGTCGCGCGGAATTCAACACCTGTGGAATTACTGAAGCGCACGCACGGCTTCTCGTACCGGATGACCGACGCGCGCGACGTCGCCTGCCTCCTCTACGGCGCCGGCGCCCTGCTGCGCGCTCACGGCTCCTTGGGCGCGGCGTTCACCCGGCAGTACCGGAAGGGCGGCAGCGTGCGCTTTGCTTTGGGCGGTTTCGTCGACGAGCTGTGCGCTCCCGACTTCACGCCCTTGACCGGCAAGCGGGCGCCGACGCGGCGGCTCAAGCATCTCTTGCCGCATCCCGATCGCGGCAGCGCCTGCAAGCGGCTCAACCTCTTCCTGCGCTGGATGGTCCGCGGCCCCGACGGCGTGGACTTCGGCCTCTGGCGCGAGATCCCGCGCGCGGAGCTGCTGGTCCCGCTCGACACGCACGTGCACCGCATCGGCCGGTTCATCGGGCTCACCAGCCGCAAGGATCTCTCCTGGCGCACCGCCGAGGACGTGACCCGGCGGCTGCGCCACCTCGACGCGGCCGATCCGGTCCGCTACGACTTCGCGCTCTCCCACCTGGGCATCAGCGGCACCTGCGCCGCCCGCAAGGACGCCCGCCGCTGCGCCGACTGTCCGCTCAAGCCCATCTGCCGCTTCTGGGTCTAAGGGGTGTCCCTCGCCTTGCTGCTGCGGTCTCTTTGGCTTAGAGACTGGCCGTGCGCAAGACCGCGACGATCCGTCTCCATGTGAACGGTGAGGAGCACGCGCTCGCGGTGGCGGTGCAGCGCACGCTCTTGGAAGCGCTGCGCTACGACCTGATGCTCACCGGCTCGAAGCAGGGCTGCGACAAGGGCGACTGCGGGGCGTGCACGGTGCTTGCACGGCCGCTGGGCTCCAGGCTCCAGGCTGCAGGCTTCGGCCGAGGCGAGGCCATCCTCTCGTGCATCACATTGGCGGCGGATGCGCAGGATCTGGAGATCACCACCATCGAGGGGCTGGCGACGCCTTCCGGGCTGGACCCGGTGCAGCGGGCGTTCGCCGACGTCGGCGCGCTTCAATGCGGCTTCTGCCAACCCGGGATGATGCTTTCGGCGCGCGCGCTTCTGGACAAGTGCGCGAAGCCCACGCTGCCGCAGATCCAGGAAGCGCTTTCGGGCAACCTCTGCCGCTGCACGGGGTACACCAAGATCTACGAGGCGGTCGAAGTCGCGGCGGGTCTCCGCTCGCCCGCTTCTCGCGCGCCGGTCGCCTCCGAGCGCGCGGCGGCGAGCGATTCCAAAGCGCAGGCCGTGCAGGAGATCGTCCCGTGAGCGTGGGCGCTCGCTTCCCCAAGGTCGACGGCGCCGCCAAGGCCGACGGCTCCGGCATCTACGCCGACGACATCGCCTTCCCGCGCATGCTGCACGCGAAGATCCTCCGCTCGCCGCACGCCAACGCGCGCATCCGCGGCGTCGACGTGAGCGAGGCGCTGCGGCTGACCGGCGTGGTCGCGGCGCTCACCGGCGATGAGCTTCCGGCGAAGTACGGGGTGATCCCGTGGACGCACGACGAGCAGGCGCTGGCGACCGATCATGTCCGCTTCGTCGGCGACGAGGTGGCCTGCATCGCGGCCACCGACGAGCGCACCGCCGAGGAAGCGCTCAAGCTGGTGCGCGTCGAGTATGAAGTCCTGCGGGCGCTGCTCTCGCCCGAGGACGCGCTCGCGCACCCGGAGATCAAGGTCAACGAGAAGGCCAAGATCGGGAACATCACCAAACACGTCAATCTGCAATTCGGCGACGTGGATGGCGCGGTCGCGCGCGCCGCCGCGGTGGCGCACGAGCAATATGAGTACGCGGGCTCGACGCACGTTCCGATCGAGCCGCACTGCGCGGTGGCACGCGTCGACGCCGACGGGAACCTCACCGTCTGGAGCTCGACGCAGATTCCGCATTACCTGCACCGCGAGCTCTCCCGCGTGCTGGGACTGCCGCCGGCGAAGGTGCGGGTGATCCAGCCGCTGCTGGGCGGGGCCTTCGGCGGCAAGAGCGATCCGTTCTCGCTCGAGTTCTGCGTCGCCAAGCTCGCCCTCAAGACCGGCCGGCCGGTGAAGATCCTCTTCACCCGCGAGGAGGTCTTCTACGCGCACCGCGGGCGCCATCCGATGAAGATGGACTTGACCGTCGCGCTCGACGAGGACGGGCGGATCGAGGCGGTCGACAACAAGATCCTGATCGACGGCGGCGCCTATGCCTCGTTCGGGCTGGTGACGGCGTATTACGCCGGGCAGCTGCTCACCGGGCCGTATCGATTCGGGACTTATCGATTCGATAGTTACCGGATGTATACCAACAAACCGCCCTGCGGCCCGAAGCGCGGCCACGGCTCGGTGCAGCCGCGCTTCGCCTTCGAGGTGGCGCTCGACGAAGCCGCCGAGAAGCTGCGGATCGATCCCATCGAGGTGCGGCGGCGCAACTTCATCGGCGAGCAGGTGGACACCATCAATGGCCAGCGCATCACTTCGAACGGGTTTTTGAAATGCCTGGAAGTGGTGGAGCAGGCGTCGGGCTGGCGCCAGCGGCGCGGCAAGCTCGGACCGGGGCGCGGGCTGGGCGTCGCCGGCTCGATGTACATCACCGGCACCGCCTATCCCGTCTATCCAAACGAGATGCCGCAGAGCGGAGTGTTGGTCAAGCTCGACCGCTCCGGGCGGGTGGCGATCTTTTCCGGCGCCTCCGATATCGGCCAGGGGGTCAACACGCTGCTCTGCCAGATCGCGGCGGAAGAGCTGCACTGCGATCCGCGCGACGTCACGGTGGTGGCGGCCGATACCGATCTCACGCCGGTCGATCTGGGCGCCTACTCCAGTAGGGTGACGTTCATGGTGGGCCTGGCCGCGCGCGAGGCCTGCGAGAAGCTGGCGGCGAAACTTCACGCCGCCGGAGGCGCGACCTTTGCCGAGGCATGCCAGCGCGCCGAGGCGGCCGAGGGCGCGCCGCTCGCGGCCACCGGTGGTTATCGCACGCAAAAGCTGGGCGGCGATTATCGCGGCGGCACCATCGGCGCTTCCCCGGCCTATTCGTTCACCGCGCACGTCGCGGAGGTCTGGGTGGACGAAGAGACGGGAATCTGGAAGGTCGAGCGGATCTGGGCCGCGCACGATTGCGGCAAAGCGCTCAATCCCACGCTGGTGGAAGGGCAGATCGAGGGCTCCGTCTACATGGGGGCGGCCGAAGCGCAGATGGAGGAGATGGTCTACGACGACAAGGGCCTGCTCTTCGGGCCGTCGCTGCTCGATTATCGAATCCCGACCTCGCTCGATACTCCCGATCTGGAATCGTATATCGTCGAGAGCAACGACCCGAACGGGCCGTATGGCGCGAAGGAGGCCGGCGAGGGTCCGCTGCATCCGGCGATTCCGGCGATCGCAAACGCCATTCACGATGCCTGCGGCATCCGCATCCGCGAATTGCCCTTCTATCCGCAGCGGGTCCTCAAGCTGTTGCGCGCGCGCGGCACGGCCAGGGAGCGGGTCGCATGATGACGCTCCCGGCGGTGGAAGTGCTGCGGCCCGAGAGCGTCAAGGACGCGGTCGAGGCCCTGCGCGCGCATCCGGGATCGCGGGTGCTGGCGGGCGGCACGGATATCGTGCCGAATTTGAAATACGGAATGTATGACACGCAGCATCTGGTCGCGCTGCGCGGGTTGTCGCAAGAGCTGCGCTATGTCCGCGACGGCGGCGACTTGCGGCTGGGCGCGCTCTGCACCATCGACGAGCTGGCGCACGACGAGCTGGTGAAGGCGCGGGCGCCCGCGCTGGCGGAGGCGTGCCCGCAGATCGCCGGGCCGCAGCTCCGCCGGATGGGAACGCTGGGCGGAAACCTTTGCCTGGATACCCGCTGCGTCTACATCAATCAGAGCTATTTCTGGCGCAACGCGCTCGGCTTCTGCTTGAAGAAGGACGGCACCCTCTGCCACGTGGTCGCGGGCGGGAAGCGCTGCGTGGCGGCGGCCTCCAACGACACCGCGCCGGTGCTGCTGGCGCTGGACGCGAGCGTGCGGACCGTCTCGCCGCGCGGCGAGCGCACGCTTCCCTTGCGCGAGTTCTACGTCGCCGACGGCATCCACAACACGGTGCTCGAGCCCGACGAGCTCCTGGTCGAGGTGATCGTGCCGGGAGCGGCCTTCGGCAAGAAGCAGGCGTTTGCGAAGCTGCGGCTGCGCGCGGCCATCGATTTCCCTGCTTTGAACCTGGCGGTCGCCCTGGAGACCGCGGCCGGCGTGGTGAAATCGGTTTCACTGGCAGTGGGAGCGCTCGCCGCCCGCCCCGCGCTGGTGAAGGGCTTGGGCGATCTCGCCGGCCGGCCCGCCGACGCCCGCTTCGCCGAGGAGCTGGGCCGCCGCGCGCAGAAGCAGTGCAAGCCGCTGACCAACATCGGGGTGGATCCGGACTGGCGCCGCGACATCCTGCCGGTCCTCGTCCGCCGCACGGTCTTGCGCGCGCTCGGATAATCGTTGGATGTGATTCGGTAACGGACTTCTCGTTCCAGGGGGAAACACCCGATGCGCTTGTCCATCTGGCCACCCCGCCGCGGCAGCCTACCGCACGAGGCGGATCGGATCCTCTTCTCCGGATTCCGGGCGATGCAGCACGTGCGGATCGCGCAGGTACGTGTCGGTCAGCCGCTTGCGCGGAAGCAGCCGCAGCGGCGCGCTCAAGAGCGATGCGCCGTACGCCTCCGCGACGGCCGCGGACTTCTCGAGGAGCGACAGCTCCGCGAGCGGCTTCGTCAAGACGCCCATCCGCAAGAGCCGCTTCTCCGCGCAAGCGACGGTGAAGCCCAGGAACTCCGGCAGGAGCGAGAGCACGGGGTGCTCCGCGGGCAAGCGCGAGCGCATGAACGCGCCCAGCCGCCGCACGCCCCAGGTCGAGACCAAGGACAACCCGAGCAGCCGCCGCCGCAGAGCGGGGCGGTCGCGGATGGCCGCCATCGTGCGCCGCTCGCCGAAGTCGACGTGCCGCTCCTCCTGCTTCACCGCGCGCAGGAGGATGGCCCGGATCTCGTCATGCGAAAGCGTGTCGATCACCCCGTAGAGCGCCAGCAACACGAAGCCTTCCCCGAGCGCCATCTCCAGGCAGACGTGCTCCTCGAAGGTGGCCGGCATCATTCCGCTGGTGAGGAAGCGCACCATCCCGTGCGCGGGCGCGGGCGCCTCGTGCAGCAGCTCGAGGATGCGGAGGAAGTTGTCGACGTGCTGGAATTCCTCCACCGCCTGCCGCGAGAAGAAGCGCGCTGCTTCCAGATCCGGCGCCCGGTAGAGCCAGTGCCCGCACTGGATGCCGGTGACCTCGCCGTAGAGGAACTGGTTCATCATCCAGCCGAGGAGCTTCTGGTCGCGGGCGGGCTCGAGGCGGGCGCCGCGAAAGTCGAAGCTCATCTCCTCGCGCGACAGCAGCATGGAAGAAGGGTAGCACGCGAGGTGGGGATGCGTGCCGTAGGCCGCCGGAGGAGAAAGCCGAAGGCGGAGCGGTTCATGGACTTGGATAGAGGCCGCGCAGTAGGATCGCGCGCCGAAAGATGACCATGCGACGCTTGCAGGACGAAATCCGCGATATCCGCGTGCCCTCCGAGGCGCTTGCCCGCTGGGCGCTGGAAACCCCCGTGCTCGCGCAGGAGGCGACCTGCGCAGCGCTCGCCTTCCTGGTGAATACCGAGCACGTCGCCTCGACGCTCTTGCCCGTGCCGACGCTTTTGCGCAGCGAGCAGGCGGTGCTCGATCCCGACGGCTTTCTCCGACAGCCGCGCGGCGCCGTCGAGCACTTCCGGCTGCGCACCACCCGGGCGATGGCGTGGATGGACCTCTTCATCTTCTTCCGCGAACGCTTCCCCGCGGCCGCGAAGCGGCAGCCTCCCGAGACGCTCTATGGGCTCTCGAATCTCTTCGCGCGGCACGAGGACGAGCTGGAGGCGGCGGTCGATCTGGTGGTGCGCGAGTGCGTGATGCCGGAGATCGAGGATCTGCTCGCGCGCACGCTGAAGTACCCGCCGCTGCAGGCGCTCTTGCAGCGGCTGCGCGACACCGATCCGCAGCGGAGCGCCGATGCCCGCAGGCTCGCGGCGTCGGTGCTCGGCGAGCTGACCGGAACGCGGCTCTGGCGGGTGCGGACCCGGCTCGTCACCACGGCGACGCGGGCGCTCTGGGCGGCGCGGCCGCTGCTCGACGAGCTGGAGCGCGGCGGGCTCAAGGTCGATCGCACGCGCGCGGCCCGCGGGTTTGCGCGGCGTCTCGAAGAAGCCGTCGCCGAGATGCCGGGCGCGCCGTTCCTCAAGTCGATCCTTCATCAGCTCGCCGGCGCAGCCGAGGGCGAGCCGCCGCGAAACCAGGGCCCGGTCGAGAGCACGTATAACGATTGATTTCTATCGCTCTTTCTGCAGCACGGCGTAGACGTGGCCGCGCGGGGGGCCGAATTTGGACATGCTGGCGACACCCGCGGCCATCAGGCAGAGAAGCCCGGCGACGAGCAGCCAGATGGTCTGGCGGGGCGGCAGCAGCCGGCGCATACCTCAGCATGGTAACGCCGGGCGCCCCCGAAGTCACACTCCCGCAACACGCACTGCGGCAGAGTCGGTGAAATACTCCTACGGAAGGGCCGTTAGCACGGCAGCCGGGAGGTCTGGAGTTGATCTTGTCGAGTGAAACCGAAGCCCAGCAGCCTGTCGCGCCTGCCGTGCCGCCGGCCCTCCATGCCCTGGCGGCGCCGGACGCCGGCATGGAGCGGCAAGCGCGGGTGGGCACGGCGCGCCTCGCCTTCCTGATCGCGTTTGCCTGCGCGGTGCTGGCCGGGCTGGCGCAGGCCGGGCGGGTCGATTCCCGCGAGGCCACGCTCAAGAAGCTGGAGATGACCGGCCAGACGCAGACCATCAGCGACCGCCAGTTCGACGAGGACACGCGCAACGCGAACCGCCTCTACCAGGTGATGCGCGTGGGGCAGGGCGTGCTCGAAGCGCCCATCTTCCTCGGGCTCGGCTCGCTGGGCGTCCTGGTCCTGGTCTGGTTCTTGCGCGGCAAGCTGAAGGGGCGCGCGGTGGTGCCGGTGGCTGCGGCCGCGCTCTTGCCCGGCGCCATCGCCAACCTGCTCGACGCGGTGAGCGCGTGGAACCACGCTGCCCTGCCGCCGCAGGGCGCGGTGCTGGCGCCGAGGAACCTCTCGGCCATCGCGGCGTCGTTCGGCCGGGCCATTCCGCCGCCGTGGGTGAAGCTGGGCAATGCCTTCGACTTCTTTTCGCTCTGGGCCGCGGTGCTGATGGGCTTCGGCGTGGCTGCAGCCGGGGAGATTCCGGTGCGCCGCGCGCTGATCACGACGCTCGCGGCCTGGCTCTGTCTGCGGCTGCTGACGCAAGTGGCCGCGGGAGGTTAGTCTTGGTTCGCGCCCTCGCATTCGCACTGATCGTCTCTGCCGCCGCCCTCGCGCAGGAGGCACCCGCGCCCGCGGCGCAGCGCCTCACGCTCAACGACGCGGTGAAGCTCGCGATGCAACGCAATCCTGATCTGCAGAGGCAGGTGCTGCTCCAGCTCTCCGCCGAGCAGGACAAGGTGATCGCGCGCTCGGTCGTGCTGCCCAACCTCGGCGTCAACGCTAGCTACACCGACACTCGCCAGGGCGCCACCGACACGCTGGTGATCGGCGGCGTCCAGTTTCCGGGCCAGCCGGTCAACGTCTTCCGCACCTGGGGCGCCTCGGCCAGCCTGCGGCAGCTGGTCTTCGACGGCGGAAAGTGGTGGAACAACATCGACGCCGCGAACCTGGGGTTCGCCTCGAACCGGGCCCAGGTGGACGAGCAGAGGTTGCAGATCACCTATCTCGTCGAGCAGCGCTTCTACGAGCTCGTGCGCGCACAGCGGCAGCTTCTGGTGTTGACCGACGCCGCCGCGCGCAGTCGCGACCAGGCCGACTTCACCCAGCGACTCTTCGAGGGAGGGCGGGCGACGCAAGCCGACGTCTACGCGGCGCGCGCCAACCGGGACAACGACGAGATCGTGCGGCTCGGGCAGGAGCGCACGGTCGAGCTTGCCCGCGCAGACCTGGCGCTCGCCATCGGCGTCGATCCCAGCGAGCCGCTGACGGTGGCCGAGCCGCCGCGCCTGATGGACGAGCCGGCCGCGGCGCCGGCAGCCAAGGAGGCGGTCGCGCACGCTCTCGAGGCGAGGCCCTCGCTCAAGGCCGCGAGCCTGACCCTGGAATCCAATCGCAAGCTGGCCTCGGCGGCACGCGGCGACTACTGGCCCAGCGTCTCGTTGTCCGCGTCCTACTCGCGCAACACCCGCGACTTCTCCACCCTGGTCGGCGATCCGACGCGCAACTCGTCGCTCTCCGGCAGCATCTTATTGAGCTGGAACGTCTTCAGCGGCCTCGCCACCAACGCCAACGTGCGCAAGGCGGAGATCGTCGCGCTCCTGAGCGAGAATGACCTCATGAACGCGCGCCGCAACGTGGCCTCCGACGTGGAGAAGGCGGTGGCGCAGCTCTCGACGGCGAAGGCGCAGGCGCGGGTGGCGCAGCAGTCGGAGCAGACGGCGAGGGAGGGCTTGCGCCTCGCCCGCACGCGGCAGGAGGTGGGCGTCGGCACGCAGCTCGAGGTGCGCGACGCGGAGCTGAAGTTGACGCAGGCGCAGTTGTCGGTGGTTGGATCGCTGGTGGACGGCCGCGAGGCCGAGGCCGCGCTGCGGCGCGCACAAGGTGGATGAGATGAGCAAGGGACGAATCATATTGGGGGCGATCGTGGTCGCGCTGGTGGGCTTCGCCACCGTGCAGGGACTGCGGCCGCATCCGCCGCCGCCCGTGGAAGTGACCACCGCGGTGGCGAAGAAGGGCACCGTCATCCGCACCGTGACGGCGGCCGGGCACTTACAAGCGCGCGAGACGGTGAAGGTCTCCTCCAACGTCACGGGCGATCTGCTCTCGCTCTCGGTCAAGGAGGGCGATCCGGTGCGCCGCGGGCAGGTGCTCGGGCAGATCGACAAGCGCCTCCTGGAGACGCTGGTCGCGCAGTACCGGGGCACGGTGGCGTCGGCCAAGGCGCAGATCGGACAGATCGATAGCTCGATCGCGCAGGAGAAGCGCGATCTGGAGCGGGTGCAGAAGCTGGTCGAAGGCAAGCTGGCCAGCAGCGCCGATCTCGAGAAGGCGCAGACCACGCTCCAGGTCGATCAGGGCCGCCTCGACAGCCAGAGAGAATTGGTCAAGCAGAGCCAGGGCCAGCTCGAGCAGGCGCTCTACAACCTCTCGCGGGCCACGCTCACTGCGCCGATCGACGGCACCATCCTCGAGCTGAGCCACAAGGTCGGCGAGCGCATCCGCGGCTCCGATTTCTCCGAGGACGTGGTGATGCTGATGGGCGGCCTCTCCGACATGGAGGTCAAAGCGGAGGTCGGCGAGCACGAGGTGGTGGGCATCCACGTCGGCGACGAGTCGATGATCGACATCGACGCCATCCCCGACCGGCAGTTCAAGGGCCACGTTGCCGCGGTGGGGCGCAACGCGCAGATCAAGAACGCCGGCACCGACGCGGAGGTGACCACCTTCTTCGTCCGGGTGGGCCTCGATGCGCCGCCCGAGGGCGGGCTGCCCGGCATGTCGTCGGCGGTCTCGATCTCGACCGCGACGCACGACAGCGTGGTGATGGTGCCCATCCAGGCGGTCACCTCGCGCGAGGCGAAGAAGAAGGAACAGAAGGCGCCGGAGCGCGAGGGCAGCATGAAGGTGGCCGAGGCGCAGGCCGCGCCCGCTGCCGTGGCGGCGAACAGCGAGCCGCCGAGCAAGGCGGCGACCGGAAAGCCCAAGCCGGTGAAGGTGGTGTTCGTCGTCGACAAGGACGGCAACGCGCAGATGCGCGAGGTGCACACGGGCATCGCCAGCCGCACCGACGTGGAGATCCTCGACGGCATCGCCGAGGGAGAGACGGTGGTGGACGGGCCGTACCGCACGCTCGCCCGCGAGTTGCAGGACGCACAGAAAGTGAAGCCCGCGCAGAAGGGCGGGGCAGGGAGCGACAAGCCGGGCCCTCAGGGCGGCCGTAGCTAATGCAGTCGGCTACGGCCACCAAAAGCGGCCAGCGGCCAGCGGCCAGCGAGAAACGAGAGACGTGATGGCGCTGATCGAGCTGAACCACATCGTCAAGACCTACGACCTCGGGCTCTCGAAGGTGCCTGCGCTGCGAGACATCCACTTCGACATCCAGCGCGGCGAGTTCGTTGCCATCATGGGGCAGTCGGGCTCGGGCAAGTCCACGCTGATGAACATCCTGGGCTGCCTCGACGTGCCGACCGCGGGGCACTACCGGCTCTCGGGGCGCGACGTCAGCACCCTCTCCGACGACCAGCTGGCCGACGTGCGCAACCTCGAGATCGGCTTCGTCTTCCAGAGCTTCCAGCTCCTGCCGCGGGCCACCGCGTTGGAGAACGTGGAGCTGCCGCTGATCTACCGCGGGGTCTCGAAGAAAGAGCGGCGCGAGCGGGCCATCGAGGCCCTCAAGCTGGTGACGCTGGAAGATCGCATGCACCACAAGCCCGCCGAGCTGTCGGGCGGCCAGAGGCAGCGCGTGGCCATCGCCCGCGCGCTGGTGACGCAGCCGTCGCTCCTGCTCGCCGACGAGCCCACCGGGAATCTCGACAGCCGCACCGGCGCGGAGATCGTCGAGCTCTTCCTCGAGCTGCACCAGAAGGGCAACACCATCATCCTGGTCACGCACGAGCCCAGGCTGGCGGCGCGCTGCCCGCGGGCGGTGCGCATCGTCGACGGGCTGGTGATCGCCGACGGCCCTGGCAAGCAGGTGGCGCTGGCCAACGCGGAGGCGCTGGGAGCGGAGGCGCTGGCGCAATTCCAGGCGGCGCAGAAAGCGGTGGAGGCGAGGCCATGAGCGAAGCGATCCAGCTTCCAGCCGTCAGCATCCAGCGGCCGGCGATCACGGGTTGGGCCGCGCGATCGCGTCGCATGCTGGCTGAGCTGAAGGATGCCATCGTGCAGGCGGCGGTGTCGCTGGTCTCGCACAAGCTGCGGGCGGCGCTGACCATCTCGGGCATCGCCATCGGCATCACCGCCGTGATGATCATCTTCATGGTGCAGGCCGGCATCCAGGTCAGCATGCGGAAGGCGCTCACCACGCTGGGCCCCAACACGCTCTTCGTCCACAAGTGGAAGTGGGGCGTCAACGGCAACGACTGGTGGAAGTACAAGAACCGCCCGGTGGTCACCACCCTCGACTGGAAGGCGCTGCTGCAGAACACCACGCTGCCGGTAGCCATCGCGGCGATGTCGAACACCCCGGCGGCGGTTTCGCTGGGCGCCAAGGAGGTGAAAGGCGTCGACGTGCGCGGCACGGTGGACGGCTACCTCGACGCGACTGGCTGGCAGATCCAGCGCGGCCGCTTCATCACGGCCCTCGATCAAGATCTGGGATCCGACGTCTGCATCATCGGCGGGGACATCGAGGACGCGTTCTTCAAAGGGCAGGAGCCCTTGGGGCAGCAGATCCGCATCGGCGCCAACCTGCGCTGCAGCATCGTCGGCATCTTCGGGCGCAAGGGGAAGTCATTCGGGCAGTCGCAAGATCTGAGAGTGGTGATCCCGCTCGCCACCTACCTGCGGACCTTCGGCATGAAGCGCGGCCTGGTGATTGCGGTGGTGGCGCCCGAGGGCAAAGTGCGCGAGACCGAGGACGAGGTCACCGCGGTGATGCGCAACGCGCGCCACCTGGCGCCCGATCAGGATGAAAACTTCTCGGTCAACCGCCAGGACAAGCTGCTCGAGAGCTTCAACCAGACCATGCTGGCCACCAACATCACCGGCATCCTGGTGGGCCTGATCACCGCCATCGTGGCGGGCATCGGCATCATGAACATCCTCTTGGTCTCGGTGAAGGAGCGCACCCGCGAGATCGGCATCCGTCGCGCGCTGGGCGCACGGCGCACCACCATCCTGATGCAGTTCCTCTGCGAGGCAATCATGGTCGCCATCGTCGGCGGATTCGTCGGCGTGGCGCTGGGCGCGGGCGCAGCCGCGATGGTGGACATGGTGAGCCCCTTGCCCGCGTCGGTGGACCCGCGGGTGGTGCTGGGCGGAGTCCTGGGCTCGGCGCTCCTGGGTGCGGTGTTCGGGCTCTGGCCCGCCTTGACGGCGGCGTTCCTGCAGCCCATCGAGGCGTTGCGTTATGAGTGAGGCGACGCTGCCGCGGGCTTCAGGCTTCAGGCTTCAGGCTTCAGCTTTCGCGGCGGGGATGCGCCGCGGGATCAGGTCTCGGATCGATGACCTGCGGCTCTCGTTGAGCGCGTTGTCGGGGCATAAGCTGCGGTCGGGGCTGACGCTGCTCGGCATCGTCATCGGCGTCTTCACGGTGGTCTCGATGATGGCGCTCCTGAACGGCCTGCAGAAGTCGATCGACAAGCAGATGGGCGCGCTGGGCACCAACGTCTTCGTCGTCCAGCGCTTCCCGGCGGTGCAGTTCGGGCCGCTCTCGCCGGAGATCGAGAAGCGCAGGAAGATCACGCTCTCCAACGTGATCGCGCTGCGCGATGCGCTGCCGCAGGCGAAGCAGGTCGGCGGCGACATCTGGGAGTTCGGCAAGACCGTCTCCACCGAGACCGCAAACTCGCCGGGCACGCAGGTGGCGGGTGGCACCGCAGAGTTCTTCACCAACAACAACCTCCCCATCGTGAACGGACGGCCCTACTCCGAGGCGGAGTCGCTGGACGCGGCGCGGGTGGCGGTGATCGGCGCGTCCGTCGCCGATGCGCTCTTCCCCGGCGGCGCCGACGCGGTGGGCCAGAAGATCCGCCTCGGTCGCTTGGAACTCAAGGTCATCGGCACCATCGAGCGGCAGGGCGGGCTGCCGCTGGGCACCAATCCGGATGCGACGGTGGCCATCCCCATCACGCTCTTCATGGAGTTGTACGGGACCTCGCGCTCGGTGAGCATCTCGATCATGGCGCCCGGAGCGAACGAGGTGAAGCGGCTGCAAGATGCCGCTATCGCCGCCTTCCGGCGCATCCGCGGGCTCCCGGCGCAGGAGGAGAACGACTTCGAGATCTACTCCAACGATTCGATGCGGCAGACGTTCGATGAGCTCGCCGCCACGGTGACCATGGCCAGCCTGGTGATGTGCGCGTTCTCGCTGCTGGTCGGCGGCATCGGCGTGATGAACATCATGCTGGTGGCGGTGACCGAGCGGACGCGCGAGATCGGGCTGCGCAAGGCGCTGGGCGCGCGGCGGATGCGGGTCTTGATGCAGTTCATCATCGAGGCGGTGCTGCTCGCGCTCTTCGGCGGGGCCATCGGGGTGACGCTCGGGTACGGCGCGGCGCTGCTCGGGCAGTTCCTCAACTTCCCGGCGCAAGTCCCGCTCTGGGCGGTGGGGCTGGGGCTCGGCGTCTCGTGCGGCGTCGGCCTCGCGGCCGGCATCTATCCGGCCTGGCGCGCCTCGCGGCTGGACCCGGCAGTCGCCTTGCGCGACGAGTAGAGCGCCGGCCGTCCGTCCCGGGGCGGGCCTCCCGGGTGGCCAGAAAAGAAATTATTTTTTTCCGAGTTGTTTCTGCCGTGAATCAACCCGGCGCCGCGAGCGTCGCTGGAGTATGCGGGTCACACTCTTCCTGCTGGTCCTCGGCTGCGCCACCGGCGCAGCCAACTCCGGAACCGTCACCTTCAAGTCGATGGCCAACGCGGCAGCACGGCCCGTCTCCTTCTCGGTGGGGCAGGGCCGCGTGGTTGGATCGGACCTCGACATCCGCGAGGCCGACGGGTGCATCCGCGGCAGCTGGGGCCGCATCCCGCTCGACTTCTGCCGCGACGACGGGGGCAAAGGCCCCGAGCAGCACTGGTCCGGCGCGAGCGGCAGCTTCTCGGTCGCGCCCGAGGAGAAGGTCGTGACGGTGAGCGGCGTGCTCACCCTCGACACCGGCCGGGCCGTCTCGATGAACCAGACGGTCCGCATCGGCGAGGGCGCTCACTGGGAGGAGCTGCGGCGCCATCCTGGGCTGCTCGCGCTGGCGGCCACCATGGCGGATCTGCAGGCGGTGGGACTCAGGCGCTGAGCGCGCGGATCTCCGCCGAGACGATGCGCCCTTTGTCCAGCTGGTAGAACCAGTAGCCTTCCTTGCCGCGCTCGGTGGAAGAGCCGGCGCAGAAGACGTTGCCTTCGCGGAAGCGGCGATGGATGTGGCCGCAGAGGACCGCGGCGGCGCTCCCGGTCGCTGCCAAGAGCTCGCGGCGCCCGCGCAGCTCGTGCCACGGCCAGTCGCGCACCGGAGCGTGGTGGACCAGAACCACCTTGCCCGCGAAGTCCTGCTCGAGCTGCCGCCGATCGACGCGGCCGCGGGTGATCACCGGCCAGCAGATCTCGCCGCACGAGTCGAGCGCGACGAACCCGTCGGGAAGTCTCCGCGGCGGAAAGTATGCTTCGTATAATTTGTTAGCGACGCCCACGCCCACCGGGTACCGATCGTGGTTCCCGTGGATGGAGACGAGCCGATCGCCCAGCGGCAGGAGCGCCTCGTACGCCAGCGCGAACTCCTCCTCCATCGCAAGCTGTGTGAGATCGCCCGTGCACGCGACCACGTCGGCGCGCAGCGCGTCCGCATCGCGCGCGATCTGCCGCAGCTTCTCGAACGCGCCGTCGAAGTCGCGCCCGCGGCCCTTCCACAACTCCGCCGTGGCGAGCGACCGCAGCGGCCCCAGCTCTCGCAGCTTCCGCTCGCGCCAGCGGGGCAACTGCACGTGCGGATCGGAGAAATGCAAGATGCGGATCAAGGCTTCTCCGCGACGGCGAGCAGGCCCAGGCCGCCCAGGCTCTCCTCGATCTTCTTCACCTGCAGGCCCGAGCTCTCCAGCGCGGCCCAGAGCGCGTCGGCGGTGAAGCGGCCGTACGCCTTGCTCATCGTGCGCCATAGTAGCGCGGTCAGCGCCCAGCGCGGAGTGGGGAGCGCGCGGGCCATGCCCAGGAGCGTGGCCCGCAGGCCCTCCTGCGGCTCGAGCAGGATGGCGCGCCCGCCGGACCGCAGCACCCGGAACACTTCGCGCAGCGCCGCGGGCTGGTCGGGCAAGAGATAGAGCACGCTGTGGAAGGTGACCGCATCGAGCGATCCCGAGCGCACCGGCAGCGCGGCCGCGTCCATGCTGGCGAGAGCGAGGGTGCGGTCGCGCTTGCGCGCCCGCCGCAGCATCGAGGGCGCGAGGTCGCCGCCGATGGCGCCCGGTCCCACCTTGTCGCGCAGGTGCGCCGTGGAGTTTCCGGGACCGCAGCCGAGATCGAGCACGCGCCGCGCGCCCGGCGGAAGCTGCTCCGCCATCTCGGCGCAGTGGCGGTCCCAGACGGGCGCCCTGGCCAGGAGCTCGTAGGGCAGAGAAGCGAGCTGGAAGATGGCGCTGGAACGCAGCACCCCCGCTGCATAGCAGAACAACCACCGCGCCGCAGGGTCACGGTGTTATGTACGAGACCATGGGTCTCCTCGACAAGATCAAGCCTCAGCAACCGATCGTGCGCCCCACCGATCTCGCCTTCGACAACGACGGGAATCTCATGGTGCGCTGGGACGACGGCAAGGACTCGAAGTTCGCGCCCAGGTGGCTGCGGGCGCGCTGCCCGTGCGCGGAGTGCGTCGAGGAGTGGAGCGGCAAGCGCGTGGTTGGCGACGCCCAGGTGAAGGAGGACGTGAAGCCGCGCGGGATGCACCAGGTGGGCCGCTACGCGATCCAGATCGACTGGAGCGACGGCCACTCCACCGGCATCTACTCCTGGGACTATCTGCTGAAGCTTCGCTCCGAGAGCTGAAGCGGCGGCCAGCGGCCAGCATCCAGCGGCCAGCCCAGGCAGAGCGGTTCCGTCAGCTGGCTGCTGGCAGCTGGACGCTGGCCGCTCATGTTTGGCGTTGACCCAACTAGTCACCGCCGCTATACCGCCGCGCACTTCCGCTGGAGGATTCTCATGGCCTCTCGTCCCGGCCGCCGCGTCGCAATCGTCGCCGGTCTGCGCACTCCCTTCGTGAAGTCGGGCACCGTTTTCAAGGATCTCTCCGCACTGGAACTGGGCCGGCTGGTGGTCTCGGAGCTGGTGCAGCGCGCGGAGATTCCGCCCGCGGCCGTCGACCAGATCGTCTTCGGAACGGTGATTCCGTCCGTACAGCTCTCCAACATCGCGCGCGAGGTGGGGCTTTCGGCGGGGCTGCCGAAGAGCGTGGAGGCCTACTCGGTGGTGCGGGCGTGCGCCACCAGCATCCAGGCGCTGACCAGCGCGGCCGACGCCATCGCGCTCGGCGAGGTGGATCTCGCCATCGTCGGCGGGACCGAAGCATTGAGCGACGTGCCGATCATGTACTCGCGCCCTATCGCGCAGGCCATCGTCGCCGCCTCCAAGGGCCGCAGCCTGATCGAGAAGCTGGGCGCCTTCCATGACGTCCACGCCAAGGACCTGCTCCCGGTACCGCCCGCCATCGCCGAGTACTCGACCGGCCTCAGCATGGGCGAGAGCGCGGAGAAGATGGCCAAGGAGAACGGCATCTCGCGCGAGGCGCAGGACGCCTGGGCCCACCGCTCGCACACGCTCGCCGCGCAGGCCTGGGAGGCGGGCAAGTTCGGCAAAGAGGTGATGCGCGTTCTGACCGGGCGCAACTTCGATGCCGTCGTCGCCGAAGACAATATCGTCCGCAAAGATTCCAAACTGGAAGGATATGCCAGGCTGAAGCCCGTTTTCGATCGCAAGTATGGATCGATCACCGCGGGCAATTCGTCGCCGCTCACCGACGGCGCGGCCGCGCTGGTGGTCTGCGCCGAGGAGCGGGCGCGCGAGCTGGGCTTGAAGCCGCTGGGATATCTCAAAGCATATGCCTACGCCGCGGTCGATCCGGCTTGGCAATTGCTGCAGGCGCCCGCCTTCTCCGTGCCCAAGGCATTGAAGCGCGCGGGAATGAAGCTCTCGGATATCGATCTGGTCGAGATCCACGAGGCTTTCGCCGCCCAGGTCTTGTCGAATCTGCAGGCCTGGGCTTCGAAGAAGTTTGCCGACGAATACCTGGGCGGAGCTGTGCCCATCGGCGAAGTTCCGGACGAGAAGATCAATCCCCGCGGCGGCAGCATCTCGCTCGGCCACCCCTTCGGTGGCACCGGCGCGCGCCTGGTCTACCAGGCGCTGCGCGAGCTGATCGACGCGGGCAAGAACACCGCGCTGGTTTCCGTCTGCGCCGCCGGCGGGCTGGGCGCGGCCTGCATTCTGGAGAGGACGTGATGAGCACTTTCCGATTCGAGGTTGGAGCCGATGGGGTCGCGCTCCTCCTGATGGACGTTCCCGGCGAGAGCGCGAACACCCTGCGGTCGGATTTCCAGGAGGAGTTTGAGCAGGTGTTCAAGCGCATTTCCGAGGACGCCGCGGTCAAGGCGGTGGTCTTCGCGTCGGCCAAGGAGGGCAGCTTCGTGATGGGCGCCGACGTGGAGATGCTCGCCAAGGTGAAGACCGCAGCCGAAGCGACCGCCCTCGCGCGCGGCGGCCAGCAGGCGATGCAGAAGCTCGAGGAGTTGGGAAAGAAGAAGCCCATCGTCGCCGCCATTCACGGCCCCGCGCTGGGCGGCGGGCTCGAGCTGGCCCTGGCTTGCACCTATCGAATCGCCTCCGACGACAAGAGGACGCAGCTCGGCCAACCCGAGGTGCAGCTCGGCCTGATCCCGGGCGCGGGCGGCACGCAGCGGCTGCCCGCGCTGATCGGCATTGCCCAGGCGCTCGATCTCATCCTGGCCGGAAAGTCGGTGCGCGCCTCCAAAGCGCGCAAGCTCGGGCTGGTCGACGAGGTGGTGCCGAAGCCCATCCTCCTCGAGGTGGCAAAGCGCCGCGCTCTGGAGCTGGCCAGCGGCGAGCTGAAGCCGGAGCGGACCAAGCTGGATTTGAAGGGCGGGATGCCCAAGCTGTTCCGGTTCCTCGACGCCGAGGTGCTGCAGGCCGTCGCGCTCGAGGAGAATCCGGTCGGCCGGCGCATCCTCTTTCAGCAGGCCCGCAAGGCGCTGCTGAAGAAGACGCGCGGGCAATATCCGGCCCCCGAAAAAGCGCTCGACGCGATCCGCATCGGCATCGAAAAGGGCCCCGAAGAGGGATATCGCGCCGAGGCGCAGCTCTTCGGCGAGCTGGTGGTGAGCGACGTCTCGAAGCGGCTCAAGGAAATCTTCTTCGCCACCCAGGCGCTGAAGAAGGACTCCGGCGTCGACGAGCCCGGCGTCAAGCCGAAGAAGGTCCATAAGATTTCCATGTTGGGGGCGGGACTGATGGGCGCCGGGATTGCCTACGTGACGGCGGACGCCGGCATCCCGGTGCGCCTCAAGGACAAGGACGACGCGGCGCTGGGGCGCGGGCTCAAGCAGATCGCCGGCATTCTCGACGAGCGGGTGAAGCGGCGGCGGCTCACGCGGCGCGAGCGCGACGACAAGCTTTCGCTGGTCACCGGCACCACCGATTACAGCGGATTGCGCAATGCCGACGTGGTGATCGAAGCGGTCTTTGAAGATATCAAGGTGAAGCACGCCGTCCTGCGCGACGTGGAGCGCGAGGCAACTGACGCGATCTTTGCCTCGAATACCTCGTCGTTGCCGATCGGGAAGATCGCC
>Ga0213851_1113823_pt1 | contig 30459 bp, 25 predicted proteins | sample ABR_2014_MetaT_FD_164455 | JGI IMG/M metagenome (GOLD analysis project Ga0213851, IMG submission 164455) | Metatranscriptome of freshwater sediment microbial communities from post-fracked creek in Pennsylvania, United States - ABR_2014... | ecosystem: Environmental > Aquatic > Freshwater > Creek...
CGTCGAGCCAGCGCGATGAACGCGAAGAAGCCTGCGACGCTGAGGACGACACCAAGACCCAGGCCGAGCACGAAACGGCCGGTGGCCAGTACGCGATCCAACTCCCAAAATCCAAAAACTACAGCAAGCCCCACACCGAGAAGCGCGGCCAGCCGCAGATACCGCCCGATGCGGATCATGGTTACATCCTAGCGCACCGGCTCCGCGGGCGGCCGCAGACGCGTCGCTTCCTGCCAATCCGACGGGCGGACGCCGGGCCGGAAGCGGAACCTTTCTTGAAGGCGATCGCCTCGCCCCTCGACCACGTCGGCGATCAGGGGCCCGAGCGCGGGCGCGAACTTGAAGGCGTGGCCGCTGTCGCCGGCTGCGACCACCACGCCGCTGCGATCCGGATCGCGCGCGATCCAGAAATGTCCGTCCCACGAATCGCAGTAGAGGCAGATGCGGGTGTGCGCGATGGGCGCATCTGCGAGCTTCGGAAAGGCGGCGGCCAGGAAAGCGCGCAATTCCTGCGTCTCCTCCTCGGTGACCGAGCGCAGCGGCGACTCCGGGTGCATGGGCCGGCCGGGCCCATGCCGCGCGATCTTCACCACGCCGCTCGCGCGGTGGAGCGGGAAGCCGTAGTAACCGGTGGCCGTGATGTCGGCGCAGAACACGGGGAACCTGTCCGCCGAGAAGGCGTCCGCGTCCGCGGGAGCGAGATGGAAGACCGGATGGCCGGTCGAACGAAACTCCGCCGCGAGCCAAGGCAGCGCGTGCGGCGTCCACGCGCCGAGCGCCAGCACCACCTGGTCGGCTTCGAGGCGCTCGCCGCCGGCGGTGACGATTCCGCAGCCGCCCTCGAGCAGGCGCGCGAAGGCGATGCCTTCGGACACCTCGACGCCGACTTCGCGCGCTCGCTCGGTCAGCCTGGCCACCACCCTGCCGCTCTCGACGTATCCGCCTTCCGGGTCGTACGTGCCGTGCGAGTACAGGTCCGCGTTCCACGCCGGAAACCGCCGGCGCACCGCGGCCGCATCGAGCAACTCGGGACGATGTCCGCGCGACGCGACCACTTCGAAGCTGTCTTGCTCCAGCGTCCCGGGGGCGAGAGGAGAGCGCCGCAAGAAGAGCACGCCGGTCTCATGGTAGAGGCGGATGCCCAGGTCGTCGTTCCAGCGGCGCCAGCCGTCGATGGCCTTCTCGGCGAGTGCGGTGTACGCCTCGTCCGCGCCATACTCGAGCCGAACCACCTTGCTGATGTCGGTCGAGGCCGCGAGCGGATGCGGGATCGGCCCCGGGTCCAGAAGCCGCACCGCGTGCCCGCGCCGGCGCAGTTCGAGGGCGGCGGTGAGCCCGAAGATCCCGGCGCCGGCAACGAGGACCCGCATGCGTCCCCATCTTGCCAGAGCAGGCGCGGGCCGGCTCCGAGAGAACGGCAGCGCGGTCCGCTGGCAAAAGCGACCCCTTGATCAGGGAGGGCGGCGGCGCTTCCGGCCAGCGCCGCCCCCTTCCACTTCTTTCAAGGCAGAGTGCCCGAGAGCACGACACCCGAAGGCGCCACACCGATCGTGAGCTTCGACGGGCCGTCGGGCTTGCTCAGGAGCAGGCCGATGCCGGTGCCTGCAGAAAGCACGGCGGCGGCGCCGAGGACCATCGAGAGGCCGCGCGCGCCCGAGGAATGCTCCTGGCCTTCGAAGAGCCGGTTGCGGCCCCAGTGCCGCGGCCCCTCATCCTGCTCATGGAGCGAGAAGATCAGAGCTCCACCGGCCGCCAGCGTTGCCACCCCGAGGAGCGTGTAGCCGGCTCCGCGGTGACCGCGGGCAGGCTGCTCGTTTTCGGGAGCCGACGCCGGCGCCGCGGCCACCGTGGACGTGGGGGTCGCCGTTGAGGCGGGCCGTTCGCCTGGAGTGGCGTCTGCGACCTGGCCGCGGGCGGCTGCGTTTCCTCGCTTCGCGCTCAGCTCCGCCAGCGCGCAGGAGATCGCGTCTCCATCCTTGCAGCCGCGCTGCCAAAGCTCGGCGGCGCGCGGCAGCGCGGAGGGCACGTCGCAGGCGAGCTTGCGGCAGCTGGCGCCGTCGCCGGCGGTGCAGGCCTTCTCTCGGGTCTCGGCAGCGAGCGCGAGGTTGGGAAGCGCTCCGTCGCCTTCCTCGTAGACGCGGGCCATCCGCGCGCAGGCTGCAGCACCGCCGCCGGCGCAGCCGCGCTGGAGCGCAGCGATCGCCCTTGCGGGATCGCGATTTTCCGGGCGCAGGAAGCGATCGCCGGCCTCTGCGCACGCGCCGGCGTCGCTCACCGCGCAGGCCTGCTCGAAGTAGCCGGCGGCGACGTTCGGATCGGCCGCCGCTCGCGCCAGCGCCACGCACTTCGATGCATCCTTCGCTTCGCAGCCCACCGAAAGCTCCGCGATCGACCACGCGGCCGCAGGAAGCAGCCGCAGCAGCGCGGTCGCCCTGGGCGCCCCGTACGCGCGCGTGTACCGGACCAGGAGCTCGATCTTGGTCGCGTCGGTCACCGCCGCGAATGGCAGCACCTTCCTGAGCCGCTTCGTGTCGCGGGAGAGCTGCGCGTCGAAGGCCCGCTTGTTCTCGGCGTATGCCTGCCACTCCTTCGCGCGCGCCGACGCCACCTCGCGGAAGGGGTTCGCGCCGGGAAGCTCCGCCACCGCGCGCCACGCGGAGGCGGCGTCGTCCGGACTCTGCGCTTCGGCGCTGCGGGCCTCGTCGATCGCGATCAGCACGTTGGCATCCACGCCGGCCACATCGAGCCTGGCGAGCGGCGCAGGCGGGGTGGGCTGCGCGGCTGGCCCCATCGCCAGGGACGCCGCCTCCTTGTAGCCGCGGAAGAGATCGACGGCGGCGCTGGCAACACCCTCGACCAGCTCCTCCGGAGTGCTGGCCGCCGCCGACGCGGTGCCGGACAGTTTCGACGACTTCGTCTCGCGCAGCTCCAGCGAGACCAGGAAGCCCTGCTCGAGCCGCACCAGCTCGCCGGTGACGGCGAGGTCGCCCGCTTCGCCGGCGTCGGCGACCCGCAGGTCGGGCAGGATGCGTCGGGCGACGTCGCGGACCTGCTCGGCCAGCGCGGCCACGTCGATGTCCTTGTTCTCCTCGGCCGGCAGGCGCGAGCGGATCTCCTGCACTGACAGCGAGAGGCCCTCGCCCGCCGCGGCGGGCAGTGCGATGAAGAGAGCTGCAACCACGAGATTCGGTTTCATGACGGCTCCTCCGGGTTCACTCACAGCGAACGTCTCCAGCGGGCTCGGCGAAGCAGGTCAGCTGGTAGCCGGCCTCCGCCGCGCGCCGCGACATCTCTTCTTCTGACACCGCCCCGAACCGCGCTCGCAGCGCAGATTGCGCGGCGGCGCGCAGGCTGGGCGTCAGCAGGACTTGCAGGACCAGGTCCTCCCCGGGCATCGCCGCGCGCGCCCGTCCCAGCGGATCGCCGATCGCCTCGTTCAGCGAGGCGTCGCGCAAGAGCCGCGGCACGCCGCCGCAGGGCGGGGAAGACAGCTCGACCGCGCGCGAACCGTCCAGCCCCAGCACCGAGACCACCTCGGCGCCCTCGCCGCTCAGCCTCGAGACGACCAGGCAGCCGCCAGAATTCTTGAGGTGCGCGGCGAGGTCGGCGGGTCCGCGCGGGACCAGCACACGCAGGCGGACGCCGTGGAGGGCGGTCGAATCGGCGGCGATCCGCGCCAGCGGACGGATCGCGGGCTTCTGCGCCGCCGTCTTGGGACGAGGCGCGGTCGGGGCGACCGGGCTCGATTGCGCGACCTCGGCCGGCGCCCGAGGCGCTTCGGCAGCGGGCGGCTCCTTCGAGGGAGGCGGCTTCGGCGGCGGCGGGGTCAGCTTGACCACCCGGATGCGGCGCTCCTCCTTCTTCGGCGCAGGTCTGGTCTCGGATCGCGCCTCGGGATGCGCCCAGGGCCGCTCGCTCGCGAGAGCGCCCGCTGCGAGCGCCAGGGCCTGCAGCAGCACAGATCGCGCGAGCCTGGGCCGCTCAACGTGGGCTGGCATCGTCGATCCCCACCACCAGTTCGGACGCTCCCGCGGCGCTCACGTCCGCGAGGCAGGCTTCGGCCTGCGCGCCCAGGTGCACGACCACCACCTTGCCCCGCGCGCCGGAGGAGAGGGTTTCCCCCGCGAGCGTTCGCGCGCCGTTCGCCTCGCAGCGTACGTCCAGGCGTTGCGAGGCGGGGGGGGCCGATGCCCCCTGCGACGAGGGCGGCTTGAGGCGCAACAGCAGGAACTGCGCCGAGAGCAACTGCGCCACCATCACCAGCGCGAGCAGGGCCAGCGCGAACTGCTTCTCCGCGAAGAGCCGGTAGATGAGCGCTTCCAGCTCCTCGAAGCCGCCTTCCCTGCGCGACATCATGGCTGCTCCTTCACGGCGAAGGGCGCCGGCGGCGCTGGGGGGACACCATACGGATTTCCCTCGCGGCCGACGGAAATCTGCAAGGTGTCCCCAGATTGTTCCGCCTGTTCCTGCTCCGCCCAGCCGGGCCACGATGCGGAAGCCGGCGTACGCTGCAGCCGCTTCAGCTCGCGCAGGTAGGCATCCAGCCCGCGCAGCACCACCGAGCCGCGCAACCCCTCCGGCAGCGCGCCGTGCGGCGGCCGGAGTCCTGCCAGCAGCACCACCGGTCGCGCGTCGAGGCACAGAGCCACCGCTGCGATGGCCGAATCGTCGTGCGGCGAAGATCCGGTCTTGCCGCTGAAGATCAGCTTCGGCCAGCGCTGGGCGAGCCATCGCAGCGTCCCGTCGCGGCGGTGCAGCGCGAGGAGCGCGCCGGTGTCGCTCAGCGTGCAGGTGCCGTCGCCGGCGAAGAGCTTGCGGTGCAGGTACGAGCCGATCTGCTCCACCGTGGCGCGCGACGAGTTTCCCAAGAGGGAGGTCGGGTCGTCGGGCAGGCTCTGTGCCGGCAGCCCCGCCCGCTCGCGGCGCGCTTTCAGGTGTCGGAAGAGCGCCACCGACGCCGCGCTGTACGAGATTTCGCGCGGTACCTCGTCGGGCTGGACGCTGGTGCCGAGCTGCGCGAGAAGGCTGCCCGCCAGCGCGCGATCGGCCGGCGAATCCAGCGCGGCGCGCTCTTCGTCGGTCACTTCGGCGAGCAGCTTTCGCAAAAAGTCGGGCCGGCGCTGCGCGAAGAGCGCGGGCAAGAGCATCGCGTGCCGCGTGGTGAGCGTGTTCACCGACCGCGCCACCGCCTCGTCGAAAGCCATGGCATGGGTCGGGGGCGCGACGTCGGCGGGACAATAGCTCGACGGTCGCGAGCGGCGCAGGTCCTTGGTGGCCCAGATCCAGCGCACGCAGCCCTGCGGCGGAAGCGACAGCTCGCGCACGGCCTGCGGCCCGAAGGCTTCCACCGCGAGGTCGAGCGCCTCGAGCTTTGCCACCGAGCCGTAGTTGAGCGGCATCAGCGCCGACTCCGCGCCTGAGCGCGCCAGCACCGCGCCTTCCGCGCCCACCGCTGCGAACGCCGCCCGCACCGTGATCCCCGGGAATCCTTCGAGCGCGGCGCCGAGGCCGTCGCGGAAGCGGTCGATGGCGGAGACGAGGTCGAGATCCGAGTCTGCGCCGCTGGCCACCCGCTCGGTCCACCCGTCCACGAAGTTGAAAGCAGCCGACGGATCGATGCCGCCGTCGAGATAGGAATCCCCGCTCCAGAGGTGCTGTGCCGAGAGCCAGGCGCGGGTCGAGTCGATCCGCTTCGCGGACACGCCCGGGTGCGCGCGCAGCCATTGGACGCCGCGCGGCGCCGCGCCCAGCACCAGCTGGTCATCGGGCGAGAGGCGCCGCAGCGGCAGGCCGAACAGCGCCAGCGAGAGCCGGTGCAGGCCGTCCACCGGCCGCCGCTCGCCGCCTAGCGAGGTGGCGGCACTGAGGTTCAGGTAGAGTCCCGCGATCTCCGCGGGTGCGGCGCGGCGCACGAGCCAGGTGGCGAAGAGCGCCTCCGAGGCCTTGCCGGCGAGGGTGCGGCGCGCGTCCTCGCGCAGGTAGAGCTTGGCGAGCTGCTGCGGGATGGTGGAGCCGCCCTCGGGGATCCCGCGCAAGTTGCGGCCCACCGCGCGCAACAGGCCGAGCGGGCTGAGCGGCGGCAACCAGCGCGGGCGCTGGAACAGGCCACGATCCTCGTAGCCGGCCGCGGCAGCCGAGACCAGCGCGGCGGAGCGCAGCTCGGGATCGGCCGCGCGGAATGCGGCCAGGTCCTCGTCGAAGAGCGTCGCCGCCTTCTGCACTCGCGCACCGCCGGCGAGCGCGAGCGGCGAGGCCGCCGCGACCAGGAGCGCCGCCAGGAGGGCGCCGTAGAGCGCGGCCGCTGCGGGGCGGAGAGCGGTGCGGCGCAAGCAAGCCGTCCTCGTGCTCGTAGTGGTGCTCGCAGTCGTGCTCGTGCTCGGAGTCGTGGTCTCGGTCGTGGTCTCGGTCGGGGTCTCGGTCTCGGTCGGGGTCTCGGTCGCGGTCGTGTTCGCGTTCCTCATCGCCAGGAGGATTCGACCACGAGCGGCCGCGGCGGCACGGGAGATCGCCGACAGCGCAGAGCTGATCCTCATCGCGTCATCCCCATCTTGCGCAGCATTTGCAACGTCTCCGCCGGTGTGTAGAGGGCGAGCAGCGGATCGCGGGCGTGGCCCTGCTCGTCGAGGAGACCGAAATGGAGGTGCGGTCCGGTGGAGTGGCCGGTGCTGCCGACCAGGCCGACGACGCCCATGGCGGGCACCGCCAACCCCTGCACCACTCCGAGCTTCCGCGGGTCGGAGCGCAGGTGGCAGTAGACGGTGCGCCAGCTGTTCGCGTGCTCGACGGTCACGTACCAGCCGCAGGCGTGGGCGCGGCCGGCGTCCGCCACCGTCCCTTCCCGCGCCGCCACCACGTACGAGCCGGCGGGCGCGACCAGGTCGACGCCCCGGTGCAGCTTGCGGTACCCGTCGAGCCGGCGCACGCCGAACTTCGACGAGACGTGATCGAATCGCCGCACGTCGATGGGAAACAAAAGCCACGGCGAACGCCCCGGCTTCGGCTCCGCTCCGAACGGCACCAGCAGGATCAGCAGTAGCGAAAGCGTCCGCATGCCCCGCCAGCAAATAAACCCGCGCCAGGGATTTTTTTGCTTGCCGGGAAATGACGGGGACACCATCGCGGCGCGCATGGTGTCCCCTAGAGGAAATCCGCGATGGGCCTCTTCGGCCGTTTCTGGCACTACTCGATCGACACCTATGGCGGCGCCCCGGTGCTGCTCTTGATCACCTTGCTCCAGCTCGCGCTCCTGGGCTGGGTGATCGGCGAGGTGGCCCGGGCGCGGTGGGAGCGGAGCGATCCGTCGCTCTCGCCCGACGCTCGCAGGATCCGCGCCGCCCACCGCGCGGAACTGTGGCAGAAGAACGTCCGCCCGCTGGCGCTCACCCTGATGCTGCTCGGGCCGGGCATCGGCCTCGGCATGAGCACGCTGCTCGGCGCGCTCGGCATGGGCTCCTTGGGCGACGTGATGGGCACTTCGGCGGGCGCCGATCAGCTCGCCGCTACCATGGCGAGCGCGTACCGCGAGATCAGTTACGCCTACTTCCTGATGGTGGGCGGCACCTTCCCGATGCTGCTCGGGCCGGTGATCGTGCTCTGCGCCCGGCGGCTGGACGAGGAAGGCCACGATGCGCGCGGCGGCGACCCCGACGACCTGCTGCTGCACACGCTCAAGAGCCTCTTGGCGGTGGCCGAGTCACAGGCCTCTCGCGCGCAGGTCGATGCGGCGCGGACCCACGCGCTCCTCGAGCAGACGGCTGCGGCGCTGCAGCGAAGGGTGGCCGCGTGAACCCCGAAGAGCTGCTTCGCTACCAGCGCGCCCGCGGGCCTTTGCCCGCCTCGGCCGATGGCCTGTCGGCGTGGATCGCGCGGCAGGCAGAGGCGGTGCCCGTCGAGATACCGCTCGCCGCCGTCACGCCGCTGCGCGCGGTGGGGATCGTGGTCGAAGAAGATGACGGACATCTGTTTGCGCGCGTCCCGCCCGACGGCGACGCGCTCGATCGGCTGTTCGCGCTCCTCCAGCTGCCCGCGCTCCCGGGCGGCGGCGCGGCGGCCTTGCTGATTGCCCTCGAGCGCGGGGCCGATGCCGCGGGGCAACCTCCGCCGCTTTCGCTGCCGCTGCGGATCCAGCCCGCCAAGGCGAGCTCGCTCGGGTGGTCCTCGGATCTGTTCTCGCTCACGGTTCTGATCAGCAACGTTTCGATCCGGCTCGAGGACGGCGCGCTCCTTCCCAAGGCGGGTCCGGTGGTCGCGGTCTGCGCCGAGTACGGCAAGCCGCTCGACTCGCTCGACCCGCCCACGCTGCACGCGCGGTCAGAAGGAGTCCCCATGCTGCGGCTGCCGGCCGGCTTTCTGCGCAGGCCGTTGCGGGTGGAGGCGACCAGCCGCGATGCGCGCGCGCCGCGGGGACGTCCGGCAGCGCTGGCCCGCGCCGGCAAATTCCTGGGCGAGCTGGACGAGGCCTGGCAGCAGCGCCTCGGGCCGGTGATGGAGGTGGCCTGGCCGGTGTATCGGCCCGAGCGGGCGGGGCCCCTGCTCGATGCGGTGGTCGGCCGGCCGCTGCCGGAGATGCAACTTCGCTGAGGACTTTTTTGCTTGCGCACTCGAGGAGGATCGCCATGTCGAAGTTCATCGCGCTGGTTTCGCTCGCCGCGCTCTTGATCAGCTGCGCCCACGAGGAAGCTGCGCCGGTGAAAGCCGAGCGCAACTGGGAGCAGGGCCTCGACGCCGACCACGCGCCGCAGATCGCGCCGCTCGGTCCCGTCGAGACCGATCAGTTCGCCTATGACTTCGTCCGCCGCCGCGAGCGCGAGCACGCGCTCACCACCAAGTCCACCGCGGCCGACCTCGACGAGATCATCCACGCCTCGAGCCAGGTGCTGGCGTCCGCGCTTTCGCTGCCGCTCTTCAAGGCGGGCGTCTACTTCGGCCAACCGCGCCTGATCGATCGCGGCTGCAACGCCGCGCAGCGGGTCACCAACTCCTCGCTGCGCACCAGCGGTCAGGTCGAGGCCGTGCTGCAGGCCTGCGCCGCGCTCACCACCGGCAGGTCCGGCAACGACGGCTGCGGCGACGCCCAGCAGAAGCTGCGCGAGGCGTATGCGCTGCTCGCAGCCGACAAGGCGCAGGACGCCGGCCGCACCGCTGCGGAAGCGGTGCGGATGCTGCGGGACCGCTGCCCGAAGATCTCCGCGCCGCTGCGCACCCCGGTCGATCCCTCGACGCGCGGCTTCCTGATCGTCTGGACGCTGCACGCCAACGACGCACCTCCCGTGACCTTCCTCGCCGGCGAACCTGCCCCCGCCACCGCCGAGGCGATCAACGACGCCTTCCTCCGCGGCGTGCAGGCCGTCCGGCCCGTAGCGCACAACCCCTGAAAGGAGACCGCCATGTCCACCGAACGTCCCGAGTTCCGTCCCATCGAAGCAGCGCCCAAGCGGCAGGTGTGGCTCTACGCCGTACTGGGCGCCGTCATCGCCGGCCTCCTCATCTTCATCGCCCGGCGCAACCCAACCGCCGCGGCGCCGGCCAAGGAGGTGGCGTTAGCCAGCGTGGCTCCGAAGATCGAAACGCTGGTCGCCCCGGCGGCCGATGCTCCTGCCGCTGCGAAGAAGGCGCCCGAGAGCCCCAATCTGATCGGCTCCGCCGTGGCCGCGGCCGGCAAGATCGCCATGGTGGCGCGCTCCGAGCTCGACCGCGAGCTCGGTCGCGGCCGCGCCGCCAGGGAGCAGACCGCCGCCTACAAGAAGCAGGTCGACTCGCTCCAGCGCGAGTTGACCGAGGCGCGCGCGCAGATCGCCGCGTACCAGAAGGCGCGGCAGCCGCCGCCGCCGTCTGACCAAGAGCAGATCTTGCAGATGCTCGCTCCCGTGCTTCGCACCAGCAACGACGGCCGGCCGTAGGAGGATGTCGATGACCCGCACCCTGATGCTCGCGCTCTGCACCGCCTTCGCCGCCCACGCCGCCGAGGAGTTCGCGCCGGTGAAGGCGGCCGAATCGGTGACCTATCCGCTCCCGCCCATGCCGCTGCCCGCGGTGCAGGCGGCGGCCGCCGACGGCAAGTGGTCCGAGACCGACGACAGCCCCGCGCTGCGCGTCAGCCGCGCCTGGGTCAAGCTGGGCCATGCGGCCGGCGTCGAGCGCAGCGAAGCGACCCGCAAGCTGTACCAGGCGTGGAAGTCCGAGGTGGGCCAGGGCGGTCCGCATGGCCGCAGCGCGCAGGCCGCGCACGCGCGCTTCCTCGCCGCCTACAAGAAGGATCTCGAGTCGGCCCGGTCCATCTACGAAGGCGTGCTCCGCGACGTCGATTCGATGGAGGGCGAGGGCGCGGGCTCCGGCTCTCCGGGCGGCGACCCTGCGGCGGGCAACCTCGCCAAGGACGCCGACGAGCAGATCCGCTCCGCCGACCGCGACGAGCGGCTCACCAACTCCGCCTGCTTCCTCTCTCCCGATACTTGCCAGCAGGCCGATCCCGCGGACAAGGCGCTGCAGGACGAGATCTCGGGCCTGGTCAAGGAGACGCTGGTCGCGGGCGGGCCGGACGGCGGGCTGTCGCTCTATTCGCTGCGGCGCAAGGCTGGGCTGCTCGCGCTGCGCGCGCGGGTGATGGCCGCCATCACGCAGCGGGCGGCGGCGCGGCTCGCCACCGAGGTGGCCACGCAGCAGGACGGAGCCGGGACACCGCGCACGCTGCCCTCGCCGGTGGCGCCGATGGCCTCGGCGACGCGGCGGCCTTTGCCTACCGCCGATCCCTACCGCTGACCGGCCTTGAGGTAGTGGCATTCCTCGAGGCCGATGCCCATGGCGGCGAGAAGATGCGAGAGGGGCGTCGAGAGGCGCCCCTCTTTCGTGGCTTCGTCGGCGAGTCGCGGCAGATCCGCCAGGCGCTGGGGCAGCGGGCCGGGGAGCCAGATCTCCTCGCGGTAGCGCGGGTCGAGCGGCTCGTCGCAGTCGGCGACGCGCTCGTGGGCCCGGCCCGCGTCGAGGGTTTCCGCGAACAGGGCCGACCGCACAGTCCGCTCGGCGGCCAACCGGCGGGAGGCGAGGAGCGACCCGGGCGATGGCGGCGCTGCATGCACGAGCAGCGTCGACCCCGGATGCCGTGGCGCTTCGGCCAGCGCGCCGAGATGCCGCGGCTCGGCGATCTTCGGCACCCAGACGGCGGCGTCGCCGAGCAGCGCGCAGAGGGCTTTGGCGGCATCCGACCAGAGCGAAAAGGCCGCTTCGGAGTCGACGATCTGCACCAGCGCGACGGGCGCCGCCGGATCGAGCACCGGCGCCTTCTGCCCCGCGGCAAGCAGCCGCGCGAGCACCCGCGGCCAGAGCGCCCGCGCCTCGAACAGCGCCGCCTCGCCGCGGGCCGCCTGTTCGAGCAACGAAAGCTCGGGGGCGCCGCCCAGCACGGCGCGGAGCGCATGGATCGGATGCGGACGCGCCCGCGCTCGCGACGGCAGGATGGGCAGCCGCACCCGGCCCCGGTTCTTCCAGACCAGCGGCTCGTCGGGCGCCGGCAGCCCGTCGCTGAAGAAGCAATGGTCGTCGCGCTGCAGCACCTGCGCCGCCGCCGACAAGCGCGTGATGGCGTCGCGGCTCCAGCCCGGATCGGAGAGTCGCCAGAAACTGCCGGAAAAGGCGGCGCCCTCGGCCGCCGGCGGGTTGGCGACGCCGCGGACGTACTGCTCGTAGTCGAAGAGCCAGTCGTCGAGCACCACCGCGCGCAGCTCCTCGGCAGGGGCGCGCGCCGCGGCCTCGAGGTAGTGCGTCCCGAGCGCGGCCTCCACCAGCCACAGCTTGCGCCGCTCGCCCTCGACCTTGGAGAGCTCGGCGAAGAGCAGCTCGCCGAAATAGTGCCGCGCCTGCGGCGAGGCGAGCTGCCGCTGCACCTCGAGGCGCGAGGCGGGCGGCCGGGCAACCACCTCGGGCAGCGGCGCCCGGAAGCGCGGCGCTTCGCCGCCGCTCTCGATCCCGCGCACGATCCACTCCGCGAACGCCAGCTCCGGATCGTTCCACAGCGGCCCCGCATGCTGCGTGGACGCGAGCAAGAGGTGCAGCGCCTCGTGACGCGCGATCTGCTCGGCCTCCCGCAGCGGCACCGCTTCTCCCAGCGAGAGCCGGATGGAGCCCTCGCCGAGCGCCAGCGCCTCGCCTTCGCTGCGGTCGCCATCTAGAAGTCTGACCTCGACGCGCTGCCAGGCGCGGCGCGGCGGCAAAACGCCGAGCGCATTTCCGAGAAGCTGCGGCGCCTGCAGAAGTCCCGCGAGCACCGCCTGCGTCAGGCCCTCCGGCAAGAGGCGGTTGCCGGGCAGGAGCCTGACTTCGGTCTCGCCCTTGTCGAACAGCACCTGGAAACCGGCGCAGGACGGAGACTGCCCCGCGCCGGCTTCATCCAGCCGCATCTGAAACTCTCCGGCCGCCACGCTCAATGCATAACCGGGCCCCGGGGGTGACCGCCATCCGGGGGCGGAGGTCACGGTTAAACTCGGACGGAGCATGGAGCCCCTGCCAAACCTGGAGGCCTGCCTGCGCCTCGCCTACGAAGCCAGCGACGCGCAGCACCCGTCAGGGGTCTCGCTGGCTTCGTATTTCGCGCGCGCAAAGACCCGCGGCCGCAGGCGTTCGGGCCTTGCGGCGGACCTGCTCTTCCCCGACGCGCTGCGGGCGAAGCTGGGCGCGCGCGTGATTGCGCAGGCCATGGACGAGAAGAGCTTCCGGAGTTGCGCGCAGGCGCGGCCGGCGGTCCCGATCGCGACCCGCGAGTGGCTGTCGGAGGCGGCGCTCGCGCTCGGCAAGGCGGAAGGGCCCGCGCCGATGTGGGCGCTCTTGCGGACCATGTCCGAGTTGGAGGGAGCGGCGCAGAAGCTCCTCGGCGCTCGCGCGTCGCGGGCGATGGTCCGTCAGGTGCTGCACGGCGTGGGACCGCGCACCTTGCGCGCGGAGCCGTTCGCGGCCCTGCTGGTGCGCGTGCTGAAGATCGCGCAAGCGGTCTACGTCGCGTTCCGCGAGGCAGGCTTCGCGCACCTCGAGGCGTGGCGAGCGGTGGAGGACCGGCTCTGGGCGCCGCATCCGACCGGCCGCGCCGGCTCGTCGGGCGCCTACCTGCCGAGCCTGGTGCAGGCCGCCTCGGGAAACGCGCGTCGGAAGCTGCGGCGCGAGGCCGAATCGGGAAGGACCCGCGAGCACGCGCAGGCGCTCTTGGCGCGCTTCGTATCCGGCGAAGGTGAGCGGCTCTGGCCCTGGCGCGACGCCGCGGGTGGCCTCGTGCCATCGGGAAGCGGCTCGCTCTCGCCCGAGGCAGCCGGCGCCTGCTTCTTCGTGCTGCTCACCCACGCGGCCTTCGAGCGGCGGGCGCGGGGCGGCCCTGCAGGCGGGCTGTCGCCCCCGTTCGCCGAGGCCGGATTCGCGTCGGCCGAATGGCTTCCCGACCGCAGCGACGACCTCGCTGTCCGCCTGCTGGCGGCGGGCGATGCGCCGGTGCAGCCCGAGATGCTGGAAGTCCTGCCCGCCCTCCTGCGGGCGACGCTTGCGCCGCGCAACGGCGTCCCGGCTTCTCTCGATCTGCCGGCCGAAGAAGCGCGCGCGATGCTGGACTCAGCCCGGCAGCGCCTGCCAGGCTTGCTCCGCTGGCTGGAAGAAAACGGGCGCGAGCTTCTGGAGATGACGTGACGCGGACGCTGCAGAGCCCGCACTTCCCCGACCTCTCGGCCTGCCCGGATGCCGCGCTCGTGCAGCGCTGGACGGCGATGCTGGGGAAGGCGCCGCGGCTGCGGCCTTGGCTCGAGGAGATGGTCCAGCGTCGGCGGGCGCTTCTCCAAGAGAGCGGGCACGGCTCGGTGGAAGAGGCGCTCTGGCTCGACCTTTCCCGCTGGCTGCAGCAGTTCGAGGCGCTGCCGCGCTTTGCGGTGACCGCCATCGCCGTGACGATGGAGCCGGAGCCCGAGCGGAAGGCGGAACCTCGCCAGCCTACGGCGGCGCAAGCGGAATCGCCGGAGCGGGCCGCGACGGAGTTGGAGTCGCTGCTCTGCGATCCCGCTTTCGCGCTCGCCTTCCACTGCGTCGAGGCCCGGCTGCGGCCAGCGCTGCCCCGGGGGCTCATCCCCGAGGCGGCGTGGTTCGGGATGCTGCACGCGAGCGCCGCGCCGCAGCCGCTCTTGACGCCGGAGGTGGCGGTGGGCCTGGTGTTGCGCGTCTCGAGCGGGGAATGGGAGCGGTTGCCGCCCGCGCAGCGCAAGGCCGCACTGCGGCTCTTCGATGCGGCTCCCTCCGACCTTCGCGCTGCCGAGGTGGTGCACGACCTGTGCGCGCGGCTGCCCGCCGCCTGGGATCTCTCGGCCACCTCGGCGGCGGGGTTCGTCAGCGCCGCCGCCCGCGCCCGAGCCGCGCTCGCCGATGCCTGCGGACTTTGCGCCCGGCTCGCCGCCGCAGCCCGGCCCACGCGGCGCGGCGGCCTGTCGGTCTTGCACCTGTCACCCGGCGCGCCCGTGGCCAGCGCCGGCGACCTCGCTGGTTTGGCGGAAACCGCGCGGAAGTTCGCCCAGATGGCGGGCTTCCGCCGCCTTCTTTCGCTGCTGTGACTGAAAGACGGGCTTTTTTGCTTCGTAGCACAGAGGTGGACACCATGGTCCCGCTCGACGTCGCCGCAACCTTGACTCGGATGCTCTCGGTGACCGCCGGCGCCCGCGCCGCTGCCGGCGCGCCCGGCCCGGGCACTCGCCTGCGCGGCAAGAGCGGCTTCCACAACGGCCCCTGGCTGGGCATCTTCGACTTCGACGCGCTCGATCGCGCCGAGCGCGACGCGCTCGCCTTCTGGCTGCGCACGCACGCCGAGCCGCTCCTGCTCGTGCGCCATCTGCTGCTCGCGAAGCCGCTCTCCGGCGAGATCTTCATCGAGCTGACGCCGCGCGCGCTCGAGGCCATGCCGGAGGGTTGGCGCGAATCCCCGCGGCCCATCCTCGTCTTCGCGCCGGCGGGCCGCGTGCAGCCCCAGCGCCTTCGCCACTACCTGGATGCGCTCTCGCGGTTGCGCGTCCCGCTGCTCGCCGGGGGCAGCGAGCTGTGGGCGGTGCGCGAGTTCGACGTCGAGTTCGCGGTGGCGCTGGCGCAGCTTTCAGACCCCGCGGCGCACGCCGCCTTCCGCACCGCCGTCGATCCGTGCCAGGCCCGCATCTTCGACCAGCAGCTCCCCGCGGCGGAGGCGGCGCTGCTCGACGACCTGGTCGGCGCGCGCGACGAGGAAGGCGCGGTGGCGATGGACCTCGCGAACCTCTCTTCGCTCTATCCCAAGGCGCATCCGCTGGCAGTGTTCGCGGCGGTGGAGCGGGCGCACAACCGGCGCCGCGGCGAGGCGGAGCGCACGCTGTTCTCCGGCCGCACCATCGAGGCGCGGCACTCGGCGCGCGGCTTTCCCGAGAGCCCGCGGCCCGCGACCTTCGAGTTCGCCGCCCGCGCCGGGCCGCTCTTGCCCGCCGAGGTGCAGCGCATCTTCGAGGCATCCGAGCTTCTCTCGCAGGGGTAGACGTCGATGCGCGCCGCGGAATCGACCGATCGGCCCCCCGCGCACCGCCGCATCGTGGTGGCGGCGCCGGTCGAGCGCCACCTCGAGGAAGAGCTCGCCAGGGTGCCGTGGCTCCGCACCATCGCGCGCCTCGTGCTCGAACCCGACCAGCATCCGTGGAAGCGCGGCTGGCGGTTGCGGCATCGGGCGCAGCTGGTGGCGGTGGGGGTCGCGCTGCTCCTGCTCGCGCTCCTTGCATCGTCAGGCTGCGCGTCGGCGCCGCTGCAGTCCTTTTCGCAGAGGACCTCGTTGCCGCGGCCGGCTGCGGGCGCGAGGTGCGAGAGCGTTTTGGTGTCGGAGGAGATCCAGGTGCCGCTCGAAGGCGAGCTGGCCGACCTGCGGCTGACCATTCGCGATCTGCCCGAAGTGACCGGGAAGCTGCGCGTGCTGGTGCGGCAGCCGCGCTTCGCCAGCGTGCTCGAGCTGGACAGCGAGGAGGAGCCCGCCTTCGACCAGGTCCTCCGGGTCTCGCCGGGGCGGCGGGAGCTGACCGTCGTGCTGCGGCGGCCGCCCCATGCGCCGTCCGGCTGGCCGCGCTCGACCTGCACGGTGTGCCGCGCCGACGTCGAGCTGACGGGACTCTTCGGCGCACGCGGGGGACTCGATGCCTTCCTCGCCCGCGCGCTGCAGGAAGCCGCGGAGATCGACGCGGGCTTCTCGCAGCAAGCCGCCGGGCGCAGCGATCATCCGGGCGCCGTGCTCCGCGAGCTGGGCGCGGGGCTCGCCGCCGAGGGAAAGCGCTGCGGCGTTTCTCTCCAGCCGGCCATCGCTGCGGTGGAGAGCGCGCTCGCGCAGCTCGACGGCGCCCGCGCCTCCTTCTACGCCGGCGAGCGCCCCGAGCTTCCCGACGCGGCCCGGATCGTGGCCGCGTGGAGCGCCGCCTACGACGCGCTCGACGGACTCCCGCACGCGCGGTGGCCCGGCCTGCGCCGCCTGCACGGCGCGGCGTCGCACCTCGATCTCGCCCTGCAGGCCGTTGCCTTGCCCGCCCCGGACCAGGAGCTCGCCGCGCAATGGATCGCGCTCGCGCTCGCGCCCGACGACGACGCGCTGGCGCGCCGCACAGCCGCGCTGCCGCACATCCGGGATCTCGCTGACGCGGAAGCCCGGCTCGCCTGGGTCGACCCGCGTCCGGGAACGCCGCTGCCGCTGCCGGGAGCGTCGCAGCCGGCGGTGCTGCGCGTCGCTTCGTTCGCCGTCGCGCCCCATGGACGGCGCTGCATCGGACCGCTGGGCGCCGCGCCGGTCCGCGACCGCACCGCCGAAGCAGCCGCGGTCGCCACCCTGCTCGGCGCCGACGGACAGCAGCGCCTGCGCATCCCCTCGGCGGCAGAGGTGCCCGCAGCGCGTGAGACGCTGAAGCGCGCCCGGTCGCTCCTTTGCGAGCCCTTGACCGCCGACGTGGACGCCCTCTTCGCCGGCCTCGAGCAAAAGGAGCTGGGCCTCGTGGCCGACCGGCTCGACGCCATCTACGCCGAGGCCGACCCGCGCCGCCAGAACGACGAGGTGGCGCGCGCCGTCTCGGCCCGCACCGACGCGCTCTTGTGCAGGCTGTTCGCGGCCGAGACCATCGAGCGGCGGGTGACCTCGGTGGTCGGCTACAAGATCTTCGTCGAGGGAGGGACGCACGTGCTGGAGTTCCTGCCGCGGCCGATGATGTGCGACGGGCGCGGCGTCTCCGCCCGCGAGGTGCGCAGGCGGCTGCGCGAAGCGTATCGCTCCGCCATCGACCGGCACGCCACCATCGATCGGCTGTGCCCGGTGCGCGGCGGGAAGTGTCCGGAAGAGGTGGCCGCCTCGGTGCGCCGCCTCTTCGGGCTCCGCGGTTCCGAGCTGGCCGCGCCTGCCTCGGCCGACGGCCGCGCCCTCGATTTTCCACCGCCCTTCGGGTTCAGCGACGGGTGGGTGCAGAGGCTGGACCGCTGCGCGAAAGAGGCCTGCGATGCGCTGGCGCGGCTGCGCAGCGATGCGCGTCCGGGCCAGTTCGAAGGACCGGTTTGCCCGCCCCGCGTCGAAGGCGAAGACGACCATCAAGACATCACGCTCGACAAGCCTGAGTCGCCCGCGTCGGTGACGCTCTCGAGCTGCGACGCGCACGCGGGAGTGCGGCTCACGCTGCATAGAAAGCCCGAGGCCGGCACGCTGGTGTCCATCGCCAGCGCGCACGCTTTCCGCTACGGCAGCGAGAACGTCACCCGCCAGGGCCGCCATCCGCAACTGGGCCGGATCTACGAGAGGGTCGCCGACCTGACCGATCCCTCCGACGTCCCGCGCCGTTCGGAAGGCGTATTCGAGGTGGCGCTCACGCCCACGGTCGAGAACCAGGTCTTCTACTTCTTCAGCCTTCGCCGGCGGGATTATTAGCCGTGCGGGCGGCGCTCGCCCTGATCCTCGCGCTCTCGGGCGCCGCCACCTCGGGCGCGGCGTTCGTGCGCAGCAACGGCCGGGTGCGGCCGGCGTCGCCCTGGTCATTGGCGGAGCGGCTGGGAGCGCTGCGCGTCGAGCGCACGCTGCCGGCTGCCGTGCGCAAGCAGGCCACCTTCTCGCTCTTGGGCAAACACGCGGTGCTCAAGGTGCGCGAAGCGACCGGGCCCGTCCTGTTGCGCTGCCCCCAGCGCGGCGTCGACGTGAGCGAGGCGTTCATCGGCTACGCCACCTCCGGCACGCCTTTGGGCTGCGAGACGCAGGCGGTGGACGAGGTCGGCGACCTGCTCGTCTACGAGGTCAGCGGCCGGGTGGCGCCGCTCTGCCCTGGCCAGTATGCGACGCTGACCGAAGAGCAGTTGCACGACGCGCTCTACCTCCCGGCGCTCTCCCAGGACGCAGACGGCGTGCTCGAGCGCGGCCACCTCGACGCCTGCGCGCCGGGTGAGACGAACTGCGCGCTGAGCCGGAGCGCGTCGGCGGTGATCTACTGCGGCGTCGTTCGCACCTGCGCCGAGGGCGCCTGCTTCCAGGGTGACGCGGCCGACATCCAGCCCGACGACGTGGCTGCGAGCCTCTATTACTACCAGGCGCTGGCGCAGGCGCGGACGCCGTCGACGGTGGCGCCGGCGGCCTGCGGGCCGGTGCCGATGAGCGTGCACCTGAGCACGCTGGTGAGCGAGGCGGTGACGGCCGCAACCGTGCAGCGGTTCATCGAGGCGCAGCCGTGGAGCGCCGCGAACCTCCCCGCGCAGGGAAGCGCGCAGACCGCCGCCGACTTGCGCAGCTTCTTGACCCAGCACCGGCGCGGCATCTGCCTGTTCGTGCGCGGCATCGACCTCGACCGGCCGCGCGACGCCGAGATGGTGCTGCAGAGCCTCGCCTTCCCGGTGTTCTCTCCGGAGGACCCGCGGCTTCCGGGGCGCGCCACGCCGCTTCTGCGCACGCTGCAGCAGGCGTCGTTCGATGACGAGAAACTGCTCCAGCTCTTCGGGCGCTGCGACCTCGGCAGCGACCGCGCCTGCCGGCTGAAGCGCGACCGGATGGCTGCTCAGCTGCGTACTTCGCTCGGCAAGCTGCAGCCCGGGCTGGGCAACCTGGCCGCCGACGAGATCCCGTACCACATCGGCGCGTCGGGGGCGTTCCACCTCGCCGACCACGATCCGCTCCACGTCACGCTCGAGAGCACGGCCCCGGTGCAGAAATCGCGCGGCTCGCGCTCGCGGCTGATGATCCGCTACCAGCCGCTCTGGCCCGAGTCGGTGGCGGAGCGGCGGCTCTCGTGCCAGCAGCAACCGGGCATCTGCCTCTTCCGATCGCTGTGGAAGACCGGAGCGCAGGCGGCGGCGTCGGAGGACGGCTTCGAGTCGCTGGTGGCCCTGTTCGCGCGGCGCGACGCGAACACCCGATGCGTGCGGCGGCTGTTCAATGCGCTCGCCTCGGCCGGCGACGATCGGTGGCTGGAACTTCAGCGCGACCTGCGCGAGCCGGTGGGGGCTGGCGAGAACCGGGTGCCCTGCGACCCGCGCGGCCGCGGTCCTCTGGGCCTTGTCCCGCGCAGCGACGAGGGCGGATGCGAACCGCCGCCCGCGGCGAAGCCCTTCGGCGGGATCTCCGAGGAGGGTTGCCGGCCGGTGAGCCTCGTCTTCGTGCAGGAGGAGCCGTGGGCGGCTGCCGCGGCGCGGATCGCTTCGATCGCGGCGCAGAAGCACGTCGAGGTCTTGGTCTCCGGCGTGAAGGCGAGCGAAGTGCACCGCGGCGCGCTCGGCAGTTGGGACGTCTTGCTCACGGTCGCGAGCAACTACTACAACCGCAACTACCCGACGCTGGTGCCGCTGCTCCATCCCGCCGGCAACCAGAACCTGAGCGGCGGGCAGGCCGTCAGCGAGCTGCCGGGAAGGCAGCTCCTCACCCGCTACGAATCGTCGATCGTTTTTCCGCCGCCTTCCTGGCTGGGCGCGCCCGGCACCGCGCCCGCGCCGCGCAGCGAGAGCCTGCGGCTCCTCGAGGAGGACGTGGCCGGGAGCGGGCCGGCGCCGATCTACCCGCTCGCGTTCCTGCATCCCGGCACGCTCACCATCCCCGAGTCGCAGGGCGAGCCGGCGCGCAGCCCCTGGTACTTCGCGCGGCTGCTCTCGGCGTGGAGCGCCCAGCCGTGATGCTGCTTCTGGCGCTGCTCGCCGCCGAGGAACTCCGGGTCGTGCAGTACACGCCGAAGCCCGTCGCGCTGCGCGGATGCGCCGAGTGCCGGGGCGAACCCGACGACGTCTGCGAGGTCCGCGCCGGCGTCCAGGCGCAGCCGATCGACGAGTACTTGAAGCAGCGCTGGCCGGCGTCGGGGCGGCTCAAGCTGATTCGATCGAAGGCCGAGTCAGACTGCGCCGTGCAGGCGAAGGGGGTGCTCGGGCCGCACGCCCAGCTGGAGCTTGCGGTGCTTCGAATGGAAACGACGCCCTCTGCTCCGGCGCCGCTCGAGAAACTGGGGCCCGCCGCCGACGGCTGGCCGCGCGGGCCGCAAAGGCGAACGGCGAAGGCGGCGCCTTCGACGCGCAAACCAGACCGCGCGGCGCTGCGGCAGGCCGTCCTCTGCTGGCCCTCCGAGCACGGATGGCCGTCGGCTGCTGGCGGCGATGCGCGACCGCTCGATGCGAGCAACCGCTGCGAGGCGTGGCTTCTCGCGGTGAAGCCGGACACCGGCGAGCCCGACCTGGGCGGCGTCTCGTTTCCGCTCAGGAAGCCGTCGTTCGCGTACGCTCCATCTCCCGGGGCCGAAGCGGATGCGCGCCCGACGGCGACGACCGCCGCGACCGCGACCTCGACCGCGACGGCGACCCCGACTGCGGCGACGATCGGGACCGCGACGACGAACGCGACCGCGATGACGACCGCGACCGCGAGGGAGCCGCCGGCGCATCCGGTTCCACGAGGCGAGTGCGGCGATGCGGCGCGCGCCCACGCCGCGACGCTCGATCGCTTCGACCAGTGGGACCTGCAGATCCGAAGCGCCACCCGCGCCTCGCTCGATCGCGGTTCATGGACGCTCGATGCCGCAGCCTGGTCCGGCCACTGCCAGGAGCTCGACGTGCTGCGCAGCTCGCTGGAGCAGCAACTCGCGTGCGCGGTCGCGGTGGTTGGGCATTGTGCCGCCCTGGAGGCGCGCTGATGGACCCGTCCGCGCGGCCAGAGGCACTCGCCTGGGCGGCGCAGGGAAGCCGCGCCGCCGCCGCTGCCCTGCGCTGGCTCGGCGCGTGCGCTTGCGGATTCGCCGGACTGCTCGTCATCGCGCTGATGCTGGCTGGGGTCGAGCGCACCCCTGCGACCGAGCCCGCGCAGATGTCCGCCTCCGCGTACCTGGACTTCGATCTCTCGGTGCTGCGCGCGCTCGCCGACCGCAGCCTGCGCGGCGAGAGCGGTCTGCAGAAGATCTGGGCCCGGCGCCCCGACTGGCGGGTCCGCGAGCCGCCGGCCGCAGCGCTCCACCTCGCATCGCTGCGCGAAGCCTGGGCCGCCGCCTCGTCGGAGAGGAGCCGCTTCCGCACCGCCGCCCGCGGCGCGCTGGACGCGCTGCCCTTCCTGCTCGGGGGGCTCTTCTTGGTCTTCCTCGCCGCGGCGGCCGCCGGGGCCATCGCGGGGTCGCGCGTCCGGCGCGCCGTGCCGCTCGGCGTCGCGCTCGTCTTGGTGCCCTTCGCCGCGATGCTCGACCCCGCCGTGTTCTACGACAGGACGCGCTCACTCGGCACCGGCATCCTCGGCGCGGCCTTCGTCGCGGCGTTCGCGGGCGCCCTCTCGGGTGCCGCCTGCCGCGCGCTCTTCGCAGCCCATCCGCATCCGGCCCACCTGCGCGGGCTGGGCGGGAGCAAGTCGATCCTGACCATCGCCCGCCTCGCCGCGCTGGACGCCGCCGATTGGCTGGTGCCGCTGGTACCCGCTCTCGCCGCCGCGGCGCTCTTCGTCTGCGCCAAGGCCGATCAGGACCCCGCAGCGCGCGGGCTGAGCAGCGGATTCGGCGCCCTGATCCGCTCGGCGATGAGCGAGCCCGGCGCTGCGGAGCGCCTCTCTTCCTGCGCGCTGGTGGCGGCAGGTCTGCTCCTGCTCTGGTTTTTGGGCCATCGCTTCGTGCTGGAAGTGCGCGGCGCGCTGGGCGCGCGCAAGGCGCTCCAGTGAGCGGATTTCGCGCAGTGGCGTTGGTGGCGGGGCTGCTCCTGGCGGTGGGCGTCGCGCAACTCTGCGCATTGGCGGTGCGCGACGACCCATACCCCATGGCCGCGGCGGCGCTCGCGCTGCTTCTCATGGCTGGCGGCGCGGTGATCGCTGCCTTCATCGCGCGCAACGCCGGCGCCGCTTCCCGCGATGCCTCACCCGCGGATTTCCTCACCGGCGGCGCCCTCGCCCTCCTGGGCTCCCTCGCCGTCTGGGTCTTCGCCGCCACCGGCGTCTTCTTCCCGCTGCGCATGACGCTCTTCTTCCGCCGCGCCGACGTCCTGGAAGCACCGCTGCCGATGATGCTCGCCGGAAGCTGCCTGCTCGCGCTCGGCGCTGCCGCGACGGCGGCGCTCACCGGCGCTCTCTGGCTCTGGATCCATGCGCGCGGCCTGCGGCGCGTTTCGCACGCCGCGGGCGCCGCGCTGTCGTTCGCGGGCGCGGTTCCCTACGTCGCCTTCGCGCTGGTGGTCCGCGCGCTCCTCTGCAAGCCGGTCGCCTTCCTGGCGGCGGGACGATTCCTCGCCCTGCGTCCCGACGAGCAGCTCGCCTATCGATCGATGCTCGGCGCCACGCCGGGCCTGCTCGCCGCGTCGGTCGCGCTGGGCCTCGCCGCCGGCAGCGGCCTGTGGAGCTGGCTCGACCAGGTCCGGGTCGCCGAGGAGCTGAGCGACTCGTTCCTGACCGCCCGCCTGCGCGGGGAAAAGCCTTGGCAGATCTTGCTGCGCCAAGGGCTGTGGCTGCGGCGGCGCCGCGAGCTGGGCGCGCTCCTGCTCGGCGGCATGGCGGCGGCGGCGCTGATCGACGTCCTCTCCAGCACGCTGATCGACAGCTTCCGGCCGCCGGGTTTTCCTGCCTATCCCTCGCTCGGCGCGGCGCTGTTCCTGCGCGGCATCGGCGAGGCCGGAGTGCCGGCGCCGCTCGACTTCGACTGGCAGGGAGCGCACCTGATCGGCGTCCTCGCCGCGCTCCTCCTGGTGCTGGCGCAGACCCTGCCCCACCGCCTGCGCCGGGTCTCGTTGCGCGACGGCGAGCTGCGCGTCGACCGGAGCGTGCTCTTGCGCGGCGTGGGCAGCGCGCACGGCCTTGCGCCGCGGCCGTCGCTGCAGTGGGTGCTGGGCGAGTCGGGAGCGGGCAAGAGCGCGCTCCTGCACGGGTGGGCCGCGCAACTGCAGAACGCCATCCTGGTCCCGCAGGACCCAGACGACGCCCTGGCCGCCGCGCTCTCCGCCACCGACCTCGCGCGGCTCGCCCGCGACGGGCAAGCCCGTGGCGATCGCGTCCTCTGGGATCTGCTGGGCCGCCTCGACGATCACCGCATCCGCAGGCGCCTGCGGGATCCGTTCACCTCGGTCGCCTCGTTCTCGCGCGGCGAACGCCAGCGGCTCCTGCTCTGCCTCGCGTTGTCCAAGGCGCGCGGCGACCCCGGCTGCACGCTGCTCCTCGACGAGCCGACCTCCGCGCAGGACGGCCCGCGAGCGGCGGCGTTGCTCGACTGCCTGCGCGAGCACCTGCGCCTCGAGGGCGCGGGCTCGGTGGTCTTGACCTCGCACGATCCCGAGCCGCTCGATGCCCTCCTCGGCGATCGCGCGCCGGTGCCCGACCAGGTGCTCTGGCTGCAGGACGGCGCGCCGTCGTCGTTCTCCATCGGTGAAGGGCGGCGGTGGGAAGGCCGGACTGCGGCGCCGCCCGCGCTGCAGCGCCATCTCGACTCGATCGGCGAGCTGCTGCAGGCGCGCGATGCGCCCGGCTCGACGGTGGCGGGGATCGGCGAGCCGGTCCGCCTGCTGCGGCCGCGGATCGAGATCGGCGGGCAGCCCTTCGCGGTCTCGCCCGAGGCGGTGCTGCGGGCTGGCGAGCTGGTCGTCGTGTCGGGGCCGTCGGGCTGCGGAAAGACCACGCTCCTTCGCGCGCTGGCCGGAAGTCCGGCGACGCGGGTTTGCGTGGGCTATCTCGCGCAGGACACCGCGCGCGCGTTTCCGCCGGAGATGCCCGTGCGCGAGGTGCTGGGGGCGCGCGATCCCGAGCGGCTGCGGCGCTGGTTCGGCGCAGACCCTCCGCCCGAGCGTCCCATCGGCGCGCTCTCCGAAGGCGAGCGGCAGCGGGTCGTCTGGGCGGGCGAGGCGATCCGGCTCGCGCAGGTGAAGGCGAGGTTGCAGCTCTTGCTGCTCGACGAGCCGTTCGGCGCGCAGGACCCGCCGGCGCACCTGCGCCTGATGGAGTCGCTCTTCTCCTGGCTGCGCGAGGAGCGCGGCAGGTCGGCGGTGCTGGTGTCGCACAATCCCCAAATTCACCTGGGCCTTTCGCGGCTCGCGGGCGTGCCGGCCGTAGAGTGGGCTTTCGAGGGAGAGGCGCGATGAGCCGCCCGCTCGCCGAGCGAAGGCCGTGGACCATGGCGCTCCTCGCCGCCGCCGGCCTGACGCTGTTGTTGCCGAGCGGCTTCGCCCTCTTGGCGCCGCCTGAGCTGCTCGACGCGGCGGTGGCCCTGGGCGATCGGCGGCTGGCCCTCTGCATCGCGGGCCTGTTCGCGGCGAGCGCGGTCCTCGCCCGCCTCTTGATGATCCGGCGAAGGACGCCGGAAGAGCGCCTCTCTGAACAACCGGACCCGCCGCCCGTCCAAGGCGATACGCATCTGCGATGACGGATACCCTCGCCCTTCGCCGCGCCTTGGGTGGCGCGCTCCGGTCGCTGCGGCGGCCGGGAATCCGGCTGAGCCGGCTCGGGGGCGCTTCGCACGACGAGCCGCTGCGGCCGGTGCTCGCCATCGAGGCGCTCCTGGCCGCGATGCGGGCCCGCTTCGATCTGCAGCCCGCCGCTCTGGACCGGCTGCTCCGCCCCGCGGTCGCGGACTGGCGCGATGCCGTGGGCTGCGCCGATCCGCTGCTCTTGCCGGCCAACTCGAACGAGTTGGTTCCACTGCCGCTGCCGTCATGGTGCAGCTGGCTCGTCGACGCGGACCTGATTCGCTTCGCGGGGCCCGCGGCGATCGACGGGCCTCGGGTGGTGCTTCCGGCATGGCTCCTGGCGGTGCGCGAGGCGGAGCTCGAAGCGGTGGAATGCTTTCCGGTGCTGTTCGCCGGGCGGTTCGCTCCCACGGCGGTCTCGGTGCAAGTCCACCTCGCGCTCTCGCCGCCGTTCTTGTCTCGGCATTGGCGCGGGCCAGTGTGCGTGCGGGCCGCCGCGGATCGCGAGGGCGCGCCCGTGCGGCTCTGGGTGGGCGGGCCCGCCTCTCCGCGGGGGCCGGCGCCGGGCGCGGCGGGCGAGTCGGTGGCAACCTGGGTGACGCAGCCGACTTCGCAAGGCGGAAGCCGGGCGTCCGCGGCGCACGACCTGGAGCACGACTGGCCCCCGCAGTGGCCGCGCTGGACGGTGGTGCGCCTCCTCGAAGGCCGCGAGCCGCAGGCGCTCTGCGATCTGGAGCGGCTCTGGCGTGCTCGCATGGGATCCGCGCCCGAGGGATCGAGCCGAGGCAACACGGCAGCGGCGCCCGTGACCATGCGCCTCGCGGTCGATCTGGGCAGCACGGCGACCATGGTCGTCGAGGAGGACAGCGCGCTCGCCGGTTCGGTGGGCGGAAAGTTGCTACAGGGTCCGCATCCGCCGTCGAGCTTTCGCCGGCTGGCCGGATCCGCGCAGAGCGCGTCGCGGTTCGGCTGCGGAGAAGAGCTCTTGGCGCCCAGTGGCCACCTCCCCACCGCACTCGCGGCGGGCAGCGCCGAGGCGATCGCGGCCGTGCTTCGCGGCGACCCGGATGCCGCCGACCAGCTCTGGCTGCCGCAGGGTCCCGACGAGCCTTTGCGCGCCGATCGCTTCAAGTCACCCGACCTCGTATTGGTGGCCGACTGGCTCGGGCAGCTTCCGGGCGAGTGGGACCCGGCGCACGTCAGCCGGCGGCTGCTTGAAGCATACGGGCATCTCCTCGGCCGCGCTCTGGCTGCGGCCCATGGCGCGCCGCTGGTCACGCCCGAAGGAGGGCGGTGGAGCCTGCACTGGCCGCGGCTGCACGAGGTCGATGCGGTGCTCACGCATCCCGAGTGCGGCTGGCGCGCCATCGGCGGAGAGCCGTTTCGCGACGTCTACGCAGGGGTGGCGCGCGAGCTGTGCAAAGGACTCGCGGCGGCATGGGCGGGGGCCACGCACCGGCTGGTCGCCGATCCGGCGGCGGCGCGCAGGGCGAGCGAGCAGATCCGGGACCCAGCGCAACTGCGCCATCCGATCGACGCCTTCGTCGATTTCGGCGGACTCACCGTCCAGATCGCAGTGCGCTTGCCGGGCGTGCAGGGGCGGCCCGCGCCCTTCATCGCCGGCTCGTCGATGAGCTACCTGCTCGGAGGAGAGCGTCTGATCGACGCCGCCTCGTACGCTTCCGCCGACGGCCAGCGCGACGAGTACCGCAGGACCGCGCGCAGGTGGCGCACGCTCATCTCCAACGGCGGCCAGCTCGACGAAGGCAGCGAGGCCGGCCCGGCGGGCAAGGCCATCCTCGATACGGTGCTTGCCCTGGTGCGCCGGCAGCTCGACGGAACGCTTCGGCGGGCAGCGCCCGGCCTCTCCACCTTGCGCGGCGCGGGGGTGCGGCTCTACCTGCTCGGCGAGGGCTGGAAGCTCGCCGCTCTGGATGTTCCCGACCAGGAGCGCGAGGCGGAGATGTTGCGGCGCCTCTCGCGCGAGCTGCGCTGGCCGGGCCTCGACGTCGAGTTGCACCGGATGGACAAGCACAGGCTCTGCCAGGGAGCGCTGCGCGTCGGTCCCGCGCCGCAGGGCGATGACGGGTCGGTGGAGTTGCAAGGGATGGACTCGACCGCCGGAACGGAGCTGCAGCGCTGGTTCGCCGCGGTCGATGCGGCGGCGGGCCCGGCCGAGGTCGCGCCGCAGGCCGGCGATCCGTGGTGGCAGGCCTTCGCCGCCGACGTCGCCGGGAGTGGATCGCTTCTGCGCATCGAGCAGTGGTTTCGCGCCGGCGAGCCGCCTTTCCGCTCCGGGCTGGCCGGCGGCAAGCTCTCATTCGATCCACGCCGCTCGCTGCTCAAGCAATGGGTCGATCTCTCGGGCCCGTCGTTGGTCGCGCTCCGCATCCGTTCTCTTTTGCAGCAAGCGCCGTAGCTCGGCAGAGCGGGCTACGCCTGAGGCACACCCCTGGCGCCGATAGATGGGTGTCTTCGAAGGCGACAGAGGCCTTCCCTGTCCACCAGGTGCAACTTCCTGCAACTCCGTGCCGCTCAAGTTTCTCCCGCGCCTGCCGATGACATTGCAAAGGCCACGGCGGGGAGAGCATGGACCACCACGAAGTACTGACTCTAGAAGAAGTCGCAGCGTACCTTCAGCTCAGCCGCCGCAGCGTCTACCGGCTGGCGCGCGAAGGCAGGCTGCCGGGCCGCAAGATCCTCAACCGCTGGCGCTTTCCCCGCGCCGACGTCGAAGCCTGGCTGCGCGGAGTGGAGACAGATGCCGGGAATTAGGCCACTTTCTGCGCTGGCCTGCACCGCGCGCTGCTCTTCCGCTTCTAGGAGAACCGAATGTCCATCGCTTGCAGGACTCTAGGCGCGCTCGCGCTTCTTTTCGCCCTCGGCGCGCGGGCCGAGCCGCCCTCCGCCCCGGGGACCTTGCGCGGCAAGGTCACCGCGCAGGGCCCCGCCGCCAACCCCATCGTCGTGTATCTCGAGCACGTCGCCGCGACGGATCCCGCGCCGGCCAGGCGGCGCACCCTGGCGCAGAAGAACCAGGACTTCGAGCCGCGGGCGCTGGTGGTGCAGAAGGGGCAGGTGGTCGACTTCCCCAACTACGACAAGGTCTACCACAACGTCTTCTCGGTCAGCCCCGGCAACGAGTTCGACGCGGGCCTCTACCGCGCGGGCGCCGGCAAGTCGGTCGAAATGAAGGCGTTGGGCGAAGTGGACGTGTACTGCAACATCCACCCCGACATGGTTGCCAAGATCCTGGTGCTGGAGAACCACTTCCACGCCGAGGCCGCGCAGGACGGCTCCTGGTCCATCGAGGGCGTGCCGCCCGGGGAGTACACGCTGGTCGCCTGGTCGGCGACGCTCGAGTCGCAGAAGATGAAGGTGGAAGTGAAGTCCTCTGTCGAGACGCGCGCCGACTTCGTCCTCTGGCGGCGCGGCGATCGATCCCATCTCAACAAGAACGGCGAGCAGTACGGCCGGTACCGCTGAGGAACCGATGAAGACCATCCGGCTACGGACCTACCTCTTCCTCATGCTGGGGCTGATCGCGGGAGTTCCCGCCTTCGTCCTCGGGACCCTCCAAGTGCGGCGCGTGGCGGCGGCGCAGGCCACCGCTTCCGACCATGAGACGCTCTTCGCCGCCCGGGCGCTGGCGCGGCAGATCGGCCAGTTCCTCGACGGCCACGTGCGCGCCATCGCCCTGCTCGGCGAGCGGGTCAAGACGATCCGGCTCTACCAGCCGGCTGCGCTGCCCCGGCTGCTGGCAGAACATCGCAGCTTCTACGGCGCGTTCGAACGCTTCACCGTGCTCGCTGCGGACGGCAAGCGGCTGGCGGTCGAGCCCCCGGACGAAGGCGACGAGCTGGCCAGCGATTCGAGGGCCGCCGAGCTCTGCGCCCGGAGCATCTCCACTGGAGGCCCGGTGGTGAGTCAACTCCTGGCGCAAGGCGGCGAACCCGGCGTGCGCATCGCGGCCCCCTTTCGCGACAAGGCGGGCGCGTTCGCCGGCTGCGTGATCGGCTCCCTGCCCACCGTCAACGTGCAGGCGATGGTGAGCCAGGCCAGCGCCGAGTACTGGGGCCTCGTCGCGGTGGTGCTGGATGCACAGCAGACCGTGGTGGCACATCCCGACGACGCGGCCCGCCGCAGCGGGCTCAGGCTCTCCTCGCCGCTCTACCTCCCGCCGGCGGCTCGCAGCGGCGAGTCTCGCACCGGGATCGACGATGCCGGCGTGGAGGTGCGGGCGGGGATCGCGCCCATCCGCACTCACGGGCTGGGCTGGACCACGGTGGTCTACCGGCCGGAGTCGGCGGTGGATGAGGAAGCGATCCACCACCGGCGCCAGACGATGATCGCCTCGACGATCGCCGTCCTTGCGGCGCTGGTGCTCGCGCTCCTCCTCTCGCTCTGGCTCGCGCGCCCCATCGGCCGGCTGGCCGCCTTCGCCGCGGAAGTGAAGCGGGGCGACTGGCTGCGCGCGCCTCCGCAGCAGAGCCGCTGGCACTCGCGCGAGGTGTCGCTCCTGGTCGACGCCGTCTCCTCCATGGCCCACCAGCTCCACGCTCACACCGAGGACCTGGAGCGGCAGGTGACGACGCGCACGGCCGAGTTGCTGAGCAGCAACGGCCAGCTGGCCGAGAACCTCGACAAGCTGAACCGGACGCAGGAGCAGCTCCTCCAGGCGGGGAAGATGGCCGCGGTCGGCCAGCTCGCGGGAGGCGTGGCGCACGAGATCAACAATCCCCTGGCGGTGATCCTCGGCTTCGCCCAGGGCCTGGAGCGGCGGGTGCCGGAGGGCGACCCGCTGCGCCTGCCGGTCGCCTCCATCGCCCGCGAGGCGCTGCGCTGCAAGGCGCTGGTGCAGGAGCTGCTCACCTTCTCGCGGGTGGCGAAGAAGACGACCGAGCCCCTCTCGCTCAACGAGCTGATCAGCTCCACCCGCGTCCTCGTCGAATCCCGCGCCCGGACGCAGAACGTGGAGCTCGTCTTCGACCTGGCCGACGACGTCGGGGTGATCCGCGCCAACAAGACGCAGATCCAGCAGGTGCTGGTGAACCTGAGCACCAACGCCATGGACGCGATGGCGGCTGGCGGCCGGCTCACCTTCCGCGCCCGCCGGAAGGAGGGGCAGGTCCGGCTCGAGGTGAGCGATACGGGCTCGGGCATCCCCGCCGAGTTGCGCGCCCGCATCTTCGAGCCCTTCTTCACCACCAAGGAGGCGGGCAAGGGGACCGGCCTGGGGCTGAGCCTGGTCTACGAGATCGTCCAGCAGCACAGCGGCGCCATCGAGGTGGAGAGCGAGATGGGTTGCGGGACGACCATGACCATCTGCCTGCCCGCCGAGGCCGCCCGCGCCGAGGCCTGCGCATGAAGCGGAGCATCCTCGTCGCCGACGACGAGCAGGGTCTGCGCGATTTCTTCGCCTTCGTCCTCGAGCCCTTCGGCTTCGAGGTGATCGGCGCCGCGGACGGCTGGGAGGCTGTGCAGGCCATCGAGCGGCGCCGCTTCGACCTGGTGATGCTCGACGTCCACATGCCCCGCCTCCACGGCCCCGGCGTGCTCCGCCGCCTGCGGGAGATCCATTCGGAGACACCGGTGATCATGATC
>Ga0213851_1329910_pt1 | contig 27177 bp, 26 predicted proteins | sample ABR_2014_MetaT_FD_164455 | JGI IMG/M metagenome (GOLD analysis project Ga0213851, IMG submission 164455) | Metatranscriptome of freshwater sediment microbial communities from post-fracked creek in Pennsylvania, United States - ABR_2014... | ecosystem: Environmental > Aquatic > Freshwater > Creek...
CATGGTCTGTTCCTCGGCCGGCGTCTGCAATGCGTGCACGCAGGGAGCGACTTGCACTTCGACGAACCCGTGCGACGCCACCGCGACCATCGAGTGCAGCTCGGGAGCCCCGCTCTGCACCGACCGCACCTTCAAGCCGGCCGGCGCGAGCTGCGGCACCAACATGGTCTGTTCCTCGGCCGGCGTCTGCAATGCGTGCACGCAGGGAGCGACTTGCACTTCGACGAACCCGTGCGACGCCACCGCGACCATCGAGTGCAGCTCGGGAACTCCGGTCTGCACCGATCGCACCTTCAAGCCCGACGGCACGAGCTGCGGCACGGGCCTGACGTGCAACGCGGGCACCTGCGTCGCCAGCCGCACGGTGACCGGGACCCGCCTCGTCACGTACTGGCCCGACGCCGGAGCGCAGCCGGGGGTCGCGGCGCCGGATGTAGCCGTCGCGCACGTGAACGCGATCGTCCCCGCCGGCGGGGTGAGCTACGCAGGGACATTCACTGCCGGCGGCTCGTTCTCCATCCCCAACGTTCCCACCGGGAACTACGTGCTTCAGTTCGTCGACGCGAACGGGATGATGACCTTCGTCGATACTTCCGCCTCCACCATCGACCTCGGCTACGACGCGCTCGGCCGCAGCGGCCTCGTTCGGTCGACCGACTCGACTCCCGTCACTTTCAACTTGAGCGGCTTCACCACCTGGAGCGCCGGCGACCAGATCCAGATCACCGCTTCCAACGCCGACGTCTGGGACTCTCTCAACACCGGTGCGGTCGTCGCGGGCGCCACGACCGCCACCATGCTGGAGGACTGGTTCGCGAGCAACGCAGCCAGGAGCCCGCTCAACCTGCTCGCGGCGGCCGACGGTCTCTACGTTCACCAGCTCCACACCGGCAGCTTCACCATCGGTACCACGCCACACAGCTACCAGGCGGCGACCAACGCCACCTCGCCCGCGCTGACGGGGATAGCGTTGACCGACAAGACGGCGGCGACGATCACCCCAACGCTGGCACCCGCCGCGCAGACCGGCAACATCACCGTCAACTGGAGCCTCTCGCAGTTCGAGCCATTCCTCACCAAGATGAATCCGCTGGCCACCACCGACCCGTCTGCGCACTCGCTGGTCGTGGGCGCGAACGCTTTTTCGCTCACCGCCGCGGGCCCCGTCGCGCACGCGACTCCTTGCCTCTTCTCGCTCCGGGTGCCCAGGCTCACCGTCGATCTCAACTACGCGACGCCGCTGTCGTACGGCCATTTCACCACCAGCATCACCCCACCGTGGAACGAGTGGCGCGGCGTCGAATTCACCGGGCACGTGAGCTACACCGCGCCTGGCGCCCTCACGGCGCTCGACGAGCGCGTATCCGTGGGCCGGCGCGAGCCCATGTCGCCGGCACCGCCCACGCCCATCGTCCCGACGCTGGGCCCCGTGCTGTCGCCCACGCTCACCTCAACGGCGGGGTTGGCGAACAACGCATTCTCGACGCTCACTGGCATGGGCCTGACGCCCTCGATCTCCTGGGCGGCGCCTGCGACCGGAGTCCCCACCAGCTACACGGTGGACATTATCCGGCTATACGTGCCGGCCGCGACGACCGTCAGCGCCGGCGTGCGCGTGGCGAGCTGGAGCACGTCCAACACCGGCATCGCGCTTCCGCCGGGGGTGCTCACCGCCGGCAACACTTACTACGCCAGGATCACCGCGAACCTCGTCTCGCCCGACGCTTTCTCGACTGCGCCGTTCCGCAAGGTCAACGTCTACGCTTGGGCCAGCACTCTCACTGGAACCTTCGCGCCGTGAACCGCGACGCACCGTGACCAGGCGGCCGTACTCGTATGGAAGCGGCCGCCGCTTCTTGGCGGGCTCGGCGGCGATCGCGTCCAGCGCGGCCGCGGCCCGCAGGATGGCGCCCGGAAGTCCCATGGACCTCGGGCGCTAGGCGGAAGCGCGGGGCGGCTCGACGGGCGGAGCCTCGGGACGGCCCAGCTGACGGTACTCCTTCAGCCGGTACTGCACCTTCCGCACGCTGATGCCGAGCATCTCGGCGGCGCGGGTGGTCGAGCCGTTCACCAGCGCGAGCGTGCGCAGGATGGCGTCGCGCTCCATGTCGTGCAGCGAAGCGCCCGGCGGCAGCATCGAGGGCGCGGGCGCGTGTGCCTGCGCATTGCGGAGCGACGGCGGCAGGTCGTCGAGCGTCAGCTCGCCGTTGGAGCAGAGCACGATGGCGCGCTCGATGGCGTTCTCCAACTCGCGCACGTTGCCGGGCCAGTCGTGGGCGAGGAACGCGTTGAGCGTGCCGGGCCCCAGCGATTGCACCGCCTTGTTGTAGGTGAGGGCATACTTCTCGATGAAGTGGTTGACCAGCGCCGGGATGTCGCCCTTGCGCCGGCGCAGCGGCGGCATCGATACCGTCACCACGTTGAGCCGGTAGAAGAGCTCGTCGCGGAAGTGGCCCGCCTGCACCTCCGCCGCCAGGTCGCGGTTGGTGGCCGCGATCATGCGCACGTCCACCTTGATGGTCTCGGTGCCGCCCACCCGCTCGAACTCGCGTTCCTGCAGCACCCGGAGTAGCTTCACCTGCGTGCTGAGCGGGATCTCGCCAATCTCGTCGAGGAAGAGCGTGCCGCCGTCGGCCAGCTCGAAGCGCCCTTCCTTGCGCCCGGTGGCGCCGGTGAACGAGCCGCGCTCGTGCCCGAACAGCTCGGACTCCAGAAGCGTTTCGGTGAGCGCCGCGCAGCTCACCTTGATGAACGGCTTCTCGCGCCGCGGAGACTCCTCGTGCAGCGCCTGCGCGATCAGCTCCTTGCCGGTGCCCGATTCGCCGAGGATGAGGACGGTGGCCTTGGTGGGCGCGGCCTTCTTCACCATCTCGAACACCGCCTGCAATTCCGGCGCGTCGCCGACCATGCCGCTCAACTTGTAGCGCTCGTGCACGCGTTCGCGCAGGCTGGCTGCGTCGCGCTCGAGCTGCCGCTTCGCGAGCGCCTTCTCGATGAAGACGAGCAGCGGGTCGACGGCCAGCGGCTTGACCAGGTAGTTCTCCGCACCCGCGCGCATTGCCTCGACGGCCGACTCGACGTTCGCGTACGCTGTCATCATGAGGAAAATGGCGTCCGAGCCCTGCTCCTTCGCCTTCTTGAGAAACGTGAGACCGTCCACGCCCGGCATGCGCACGTCGCTCAAGACCACGGCAGGTGCGAACTCTGCGAGCTGCCCGAGCGCCTCCTCGCCGTCCTTCGCCTCGCGGATCTGGTAGCCCTCGTCGGCGAGCAGGGTGCGCAGCGCGCCCCGCGCGTTTTCCTCGTCGTCGACCAGGAGAATGCGTTCCGAGGTCATGGGAGACCTCCTCTGGTCCTTTCGGCTTGCAACTCGCGCGCCCCGCGCCGCAGCGCGAGGCTTCGCGCAAGTCCTGCGGGTAGTGGCCTGCGGCGCAGCCGATGCGTCACCGCCCGGGCCCGTGCATTTCGGGTCTGCAACTGATGCAGTACCTGGTTGCCGGCAGCGCGAGCAGCCTCTGGCGCCCGATGGCCCCACCACACAATTCGCAGCGGCCGTAGATGCCGTGCTCGATGCGATCGAGCGCCGCCTGGGTCTCGGCCAGCTCACGCCACGCGGTCTCCGTCGGCGCTTCGGGCAACGAACGCTCGATGGCCACGCGCCGCTCTTCCAGCCTTTGCCGGGCATCGGTCGCCATGGGGGTCACATCCTGGTGGCCCTTCAAGAACGATGCCCGGGCAGCCGCGCCCGCGCGCGCAGCACGGACGCACCCCGATGCGGATCGCCCGACGCGCTGAACTTGCGCGCCGACGGAACTCGACGCGCAAGAATCACGCGCCGCGCGGCATGGGTCCCGCGGCGAGCCGGCCCTTGCGGGTGCGGTAGGCCAAGTGGTGCAGCGCTTGCATTTGCAGCCCGCGTGGTTCGGATTCCTCGCTCTGATAAGCGGCTGGAACGGCGGTTGCTTGGCGTGAGGTCGCGGCATTTCCGCCGCGAGAGAGGTGTTCACATGCCCAACATCACCGTTCAGAAGCCCTCGCTGCCGTATCCGCTGATCGGCGCCGAGGATCCGATCCAGATGATCCGCGAGCTCTTCCAGTGGAGCCCGCTTCGCCAGCTCGCCGCGGGGCTGCCGTCGCCGTCGTTCGCGCCGGCCTTCGAGGTGAGGGAGACCCGCGACCGCTACGTCTTCAAGGCCGATATGCCGGGCGTGAAGGAAGCGGACATCGAGGTCAACGTGACCGGCAACCGGCTGAGCATCGCCGGCACGCGCCAGACCGAGCAGTACGAAGAGTCCGACACCGTCTACACCGAGGAGCGCGCGTTCGGCGCGTTCGCACGCTCGTTCGTGCTGCCGGAGGGAGCGGACCTCACGCACGTGCAGGCCGCGCTCAGGGAAGGCGTCCTGACCATCGTGATCCCCAAGGTCCCCGAGGTGAAGGCGCGCAAGATCGCGCTCGAGACCGGCGGGAAGCTGAAGGCCTGAAAAGGAGCGCCATGCGGCACGCGCCCGAAGCCAACCCCCTCGGACAGCACATCGAGATCCGGGGCACCGTGCAGGGCGTCGGCTTCCGGCCGTGGGTCTACCGCGTGGCGAAGGAGCTCGGCATCGCCGGGCGCGTCAGCAACGACGCGTCCGGCGTGATCATCGACGCCTTCGCGGACGACAAAGCCCTGCTCAAGTTCCGCGAGACGCTCCTGAACGCGCCGACGCCTGCCCGCGTGCAGACGTTCACCGTCCGGGCCATTCCGGCGGAAGCCGCGGCGGGGTTCAGCATTGTCGGCAGCACCGAGGCCACGCAGCGGCGGATCTCGATCCCTCCCGACCTGGCCATCTGTCCGGAGTGCGCAAGAGAGATCGCCGATCCGTGGAATCGCCGCTTCTCCTATCCCTTTACCAACTGCACGCATTGCGGCCCGCGCTTCACCATCGCGACCGACGTGCCTTACGACCGGCCCGCGACCACCATGGGCGCGTTCCGTCTCTGCGGCGCATGCGCCCGCGAGTACTCCGACCCGGTGGATCGCCGCTTCCACGCCGAGCCCACCGCATGTCCGCGCTGCGGGCCGAGCCTTCGCGCGCTCGACGCCGATGGTGGCGAGTTGGCCACCGCCGCCCTGGCGGAGGCGGCTTTCGAGTTGCGCGAAGGCGGCATCGTCGCCGTCAAGGGTATCGGCGGGTTCCACCTCGCCTGCGACGCAACTTCCGCGGGCGCGGTGCGCAGGTTGCGCGAGCGGAAACGGCGCGAGGAGAAGCCGTTCGCGGTGATGGTGCGCGACCTCGAGGCCGCGCGCAGGCTCGCCATTCTTTCGCCCGAGGAGGAGCGGCTGCTCTCCTCTCCGGAAGCGCCGATCGTGCTCGTGCAGCGGCGGCGCCCCTCGGTGATCGCAGACGAGGTCGCCCCGCGCAATCCGCTGCTCGGCCTGCTCTTGCCCTATTCGCCGCTCCACCACCTGCTCTTGCGGGCAGTCGATCGGCCGCTGGTGATGACGTCGGGGAATCTCTCCGAGGAGCCGATCGCGTACCGCAACGAAGAAGCGCTGGAGCGGCTCCGCGGCATCGCCGACCTGTTCCTGGTCCACGACCGCGAGATCGCCACCCGCTGCGACGACTCGGTGGCGCGCATCGTCGCCGGCAAACCGATGGTACTGCGGCGCTCGCGCGGATACGTGCCGCGGCCCATCCGCCTTCGGCGGCCCGTCCGCCGGCCGGTGCTGGCGGTCGGCGCGCACCTCAGGAACACCTTCTGCCTCGCGGTCGACGACATGGCGGTGCTGGGCCCGCACATCGGCGACCTCGACGGTCCCGACGCGCTCCAGTCGCTCGCCGATGCGGCCGACCGGATGGCGCGCTTCCTTCGCGTGAAGCCGGAGGTGATCGCGCACGACCTGCACCCCACCTACGCCTCGACGGCGTACGCACTCGCGCGCGCCGAGGCGATCAAGATCGGCGTGCAGCACCACCACGCGCACGTCGTGAGCGCGATGGCCGAGCACGGCCTTTCGGGGCCGGTGATCGGCGTCGCCTTCGACGGCACGGGGTACGGACAGGACGGGACCGCGTGGGGCGGGGAAGTACTGCTTGCTGGCACCAACGGATTCGAACGGCTGGCCACGCTGCGGCCGATCTGGTTGGCCGGAAGCGAGCAGGCCATTCGCCAGCCCTGGCGGCTCGCGCTCGCGCTGCTCGACGACGCATTCGGCGGCGAGGCGCCGCTCGACGGGCTGCCGCTCTTCGCGCAGATCACTCCCGAACAGGTGCGCGTCGTGCGGCAAATGATCGCGCGCGGAGTCAACTCCCCGCTCGCGCACGGCGTGGGCCGCCTGTTCGACGGAGCCGGCGCGCTGGTGCTGGGCCGCGCGACCTCCGCCTACGAGGGCCAGGTGGCGACGGAGTGGAACCTCGCCGCCAATCCCGCCGAGCGTTCGCGCTACGGATTCGACATCGATCGCAGCGGGTCGCCCTGGATCCTCGACCCGCGCCCGATGATCCGCGCGATGGCGCAGGACGTGCGCGCCGGCCGGCCCGCAGGAGACATCTCCGCCGCCTTCCACGACACGCTCGCGGCCGCGACTGCTGCGCTGGTGGGCGCGGCCGCCGTGCGCCACGGGCGGCTGCCGGTGGTGCTGACGGGCGGCTGCTTCCAGAACGCGCGCCTCGCCGAGACCGTGCTCGCCGATCTTTCCCCGCAGTTCGACGTGTACTTGCATGGCGAGGTGCCGCCCGGGGACGGCGGCATCGCGCTGGGCCAGGCCCTGATCGCCGACGCGGTGTCCCGATGAACGCGCCGCTGATGCAGTTCCGCGATCCGCAGAGGGCGAAAGCGCTGGCGGCGGCGCTGCAGCGCGCGGTCGATCGCGCTGGCCGCCGGGTCTCGCTGATGCACGTCTGCGGAAGCCACGAGCAGGCCATCGCGCGCTACGGCCTGCGCGCCGCGTTCCCGTGCGAGCTCGACGTGATCATGGGACCGGGCTGTCCGGTCTGCATCACCGATCTTCCCGAGGTGGACGAGGCGGTCGCGCTGGCGCTGCAAGGCGTGCGGGTCGCGACGTACGGCGACATGTTGAGAGTGCCCGGCACCTCCCGCTCGCTCGCCGACGCCCGCGCCGAAAGCGGCGAGGTCGAGATCGTCTACGGCGTCTCCGAGGCGGTGCGGCTGGCGCGGGACACGCGCGAAGAGATCGTCTTCTTCGCCAGCGGCTTCGAGACCACCGCCGTCGCCACCGCCGCGGAGATCCTGCGCGGGCCGCCGAAGAACTTCTCGGTCCTCTCGGCGCACAAGTACATCCCGCCGGTGATGGAGATCGTCGCCGAGATGCCGGAGACCCGGGTCGAAGGCTTTCTCGCCGCGGGCCATGCCGCCTCGATCACCGGCTGGGGAATCTTCGAGCGCTTCGTCGAGCGGCACAAGACCCCGGTGGTGGTGGCGGGATTCGAGCCGCTCGACATCCTCGCAGCGCTGGTGCGACTCACCGAGCTGGTTGCGGACGGAACGCCCGCCGTGGAAAACCTCTACCCGCGCTGCGTGACGCGCGAGGGGAACCTGCCCGCGCAGGAGCAGCTCTGGAAGGTGTTCCGGCCGACGGGCGGGCGCTGGCGCGGCATCGCCCACGTGCCCAACGGCAACCTGCGCCTGCGCGACGAGTTCGCGTACCTCGACGCGCGGCGGCGCTTCCGCATCGAGGTGGAGCGGCTGTGGGATTCCGCGCCGGCCGCGCTCACGCAGCGCTGCATCTGCGGCGACATCATGGCTGGCATCGCCTCGCCTTCGGGCTGCTCGCTCTTCGGCAAGGAGTGCGTGCCGGACACGCCGGTGGGCGCCTGCATGGTCTCGAGCGAGGGCACCTGCCGCATCTGGCACCAGTACGGAGGGGTCCCGGATCTACGGAATGGGGACACTCAACGGAAGGGGGACACCATGCGCCCTTCGGGCGGCGATGGTGTCCCCGTCGTGGGGGCCGAGCCATGAGGACCCGCGCGTTCACCGAGGATCGCGTCACGCTCAAGCACGGCGCGGGCGGCCCGGCGATGCGCGCGCTGATCCAACAGCTCTTCGCCGACGGCATCGAGGACCCGCCGGGCAGCGTGGGGGTCTCGGCGATGGACGACGGCGCGGCGCTCCCGCTCGGCGACGGGCGCTTCCTGGTGATCACCACCGACTCCCACGTGGTCTCGCCCATCTTCTTCCCGGGCGGCGACATCGGCCGGCTGGCGGTGTGCGGCACCGTCAACGACCTGGCGATGATGGGCGCGACCGAAGTGCTGGGGCTCACCTGCGCGGTGGTGGTCGAGGAGGGCTTAGCGCGCAAAGACCTTGCGCGGGTTCACGCTTCGATGCGCGAAGCCTGCCAGGAGGCGGGCGCCACTATCGTCACCGGCGACACCAAGGTGATGGGCAAAGGCCAACTCGACGGGCTCATGCTCAACACCGCTGGCGTCGCGCTGACGACGCACGTGGTCCGCGACAACGGCCTCAAGGCCGGCGACCGCATCATCGTCACCGGCACCATCGGCGACCACGGCTTCTCGGTGCTGGCGGCGCGCAACGGTCTCGACCTTACCGGCGAGCTCCGCTCCGACGTCGCTCCGCTTAACGGCCTCGTCCGCGCGGCGCTCGCCGGCGGCCCGGTCTCCGCGATGAAGGACCCGACGCGCGGCGGGCTCTCCAGCGCGCTGCACGAGATGGCGGAGAAGAGCGGCGTCGGCGTGCTGCTCGACGAGACGGCGCTGCCGATGCGGCTGGAGGTGCGGGCGGCGGCGGAGTTGCTCGGCATCGATCCGCTGCAGGTCGCCAACGAAGGAAAAGCCTTGCTGGGCGTGCGGCCCGAGTTCGCCGAGCGCGTGCTGGCCGCGCTGCGCGGGCATCCGCTCGGCCGCGACGCCGCCATCGTCGGCACCTGCGTCCCGCAGAACCCGGGGCGCATCGTCCTCGACACGGGATTCGGGAAGCGGCTGCTGGCGGAGCCGGAAGGCGATCCGATGCCTCGCATTTGCTGAAGGAGAACTGCGATGGGTCAGCATGTCCAGGTCTGGACGGATGGCGGGGTCGGCACGCTCACCTTGAACCGGCCCGAGCGCTTCAACTCGCTCGACGTCGCCACCGCCCAGGATTTCCGGCAGGCCGGACTGGTGCTCGCCCGCGACGAGAAGGTCCGCGTCGTCGTGCTGCGCGGAATCCCGGGCGCGTTCTGCAGTGGCGCCGATCTCAAGTACATCCGCGACGGCGGCGATGCGCGCGACCTCTCGTATCTGCAGCCCCAGGCGCCCAGCGGATACGGCGCCGTCTTCAAGCAGATCCTCGAGTACATCCACAGCGCCATCTCCGAGATCCGCCGCGCGCCCAAGCCGTTCATCGCCGCGGTGGACGGGATCGCCGCCGCGGGTGGGCTGGGCATCGCGCTCGCGTGCGACCTGGTGATCGCTTCCGATCGCGCGATCTTCGAGTGGGCGTACGGACGGACCGGGCTGAGCGGCGCCGAGAGCTCCACCTTCTTTTTGCCCCGTCTCGTCGGGCTGCGCTTCGCGCAGGAGATGGTCTTCCTCAACCCGCGCCTCACCGCGCAGCAGGCGCTCGAGGCCGGGCTGATCACCGGGGTATTTCCCGCGCATGGCTTCGACGACGAGGTGATGGCCGTCGCGCGCAAGCTCGCCGCGGGTCCCACCCAGGCGTACGCAGTCGCGAAGGCGCTGCTCAACCAGGCCAGCGGCGAAGATCGGCTCGACTACCATCTCGACCAGGAGCTGGAGGCCCTGGCCCGCAGCGCCGACGCGCCCGAGTTCGCCGAGGGCATTCGCGCCTTCTTCGAGAAGCGCCCGGCGCAATTCACGGGGACCTGAGATGCACGAGTACTCGATCGTGCAGTCGCTGATCGGCCGCGTCGAGGCGGAGGCGCGGGCGCGCCGCGCGACGGCGGTGCACAAGCTGCGCGTCAGCCTCGGCGAGCTTTCGGGAGTCGAACCCACGCTCCTCGCGACCGCCTGGGAGACGTTCCGCGAGCGCACGATTTGCGCGGCTGCCGACCTGGAGCTGCGCTCGATCCCCGCGCAGTGGGCTTGCCCGCACTGCGAATTGTCGATCGCGCGAGGCGCACCGCTGCGGTGCGCCGATTGCGGCGGCCCGGCCCGGCTCCTGCATGGAGATGAGCTGGTGCTGGAGAGCATCGTGCTGGAAGTGGACTGAGGGAGACGCGCATGTGCCAGGACTGCGGATGCGGCGATCCGGAAGTCGTGCCGGTCGAGGTGCAGGAGCGCATCCTCGCCGGAAACGACAAGGTGGCGCGGCACAACCGCGAGCACTTCGCCGCGCACGGCGTGGTCGCGCTGAACCTCATGGGCTCTCCCGGCTCGGGGAAGACGTCGCTGCTCGAGGCGACCGCCCGCCTCGCCGGAGGCCGGCTGCGGCTCGGCGCCGTGAGCGGCGATCTCGCCACCGACCACGACGGCGAGCGGCTGCGCAAGGCCGGCATTTCCGCCTCGACCATCACCACCGGCACTGCCTGCCATCTCGACGCGCGCCTGGTGCACGACGCGCTGCACGACTTCCCGCTCGACGGGCTCAACGTGTTCGTGATCGAGAACGTTGGCAATCTCGTCTGCCCGGCGATCTACGATCTCGGGCAGACGGCCAACCTGGTCGCGCTCTCCGTCACCGAGGGCGAGGACAAGCCGCTCAAGTACCCGGCCATGTTCCGCGCCGCGGACCTGGTGCTGCTCACCAAGACGGATCTCTTGCGGGTGATGCCCGAGGTGCGCATCGAGGCGTTCGCGGATGCGCTCGCGCGAGTCAATCCCCACCCGCACATCCTGCCGGTCTCGTCACGAACATTGGCCGGCATGCCCCGTTGGGTGTCGTGGCTCGACGCGCTGCGCGCCGCATCTCACGCGGTGGATGCCCGCGCATGATGGCCGCCGTCGCCGCGCTGGCGGTCGCAGCCGCGTCCGTCGGATCCCTGCACTCGCTGGCGCCCGATCACTGGGTGCCCTTCACGGTCCTGGCGCGGGCGCAGGGCTGGAGCCGCGGCCGCACCGCGCGCATCACGCTCCTCTGCGCCTTCGGGCACGTGACGGTGTCGGTGGCGCTCGGCCTCGCCGGCCTGCTCCTCGGCTCCGCGGTCCTCCTGGCGCTGGGTCAAAAGCTCGAAGCGGTGGCGGGCATCCTGCTCGTCGGCTTCGGGCTCGCCTACGGCGCCTGGGGGTTGCGCCGGGCGATCCGGCGGCGGCTGCCTTCGCACGACCATTCGCACCAATGCATCACCGCTTGGACGCTGTTCCTCCTCTTCTCCGCGGATCCCTGCGTCGCGGTGATCCCCATCTTGTTCGCGGCCGCGCCTCTGGGTGCGACGACGGCGGCGGCGGTGGTGGTGACCTACGAAGTGGCCACGCTCGCGACCATGATCGCCCTGGTACTGCTCGGGCAGGCCGGTGTCGCGGGCCTGCGCGCCCGCTCGATCGATCGCTACGGCGACGGGGCCGCGGGCGGACTCATCGCGGCCACCGGCGTGGTGCTGATGGCACTCGGAATCTGACGCAAGTCTTGCAGAAGGAGAGAATCACATGAAGCGGATCCTGGTCGGTGTCGATGGATCGAAGGAGTCGCGTGACGCGGTGAAGCTCGCGGAGGAGATCGCCCGCGCCACCAATAGCCAGCTCGTCATCGCCAGCGCCGTGGCGCCGGTGATCGCGATCCAGGGCGCGCCCGGGCTCGTGGCGCAGGCCGAGGAATGGCAGCGCCAGGAGCGCGAGCAGGCAAAGGCGCTGGTGAAGGAGATCGCCTCCTCGATCGGGAGCGGACTGGTAGTCGAGACGCTGGTGGCCGAGGGCGCCGCGGCGGTCGCGCTCGCCGAACTGGCGCGCTCGGGCGATGTGGAGATGGTCGTTGTCGGCCACCGCGGGCGCAACGCGGTCGCGCGCGCTCTCCTGGGCAGCGTCGCCGACCGGCTGGTCCAGATCAGCCCGAAGCCCGTGCTGATCGTTCGGTAGCAGCATCGCGCAGGAATTGCACAACTCGCGGTCCCGGCCGCAACAAGGGAGGTCTATATGAAAGCAGACTCGAGGATGGCCGCGGCAGCTCTTGCGGCGCTGGTGGGCACCGCCTTCATGCCGCGCACCGCAGCCGCGGAGGCCGACGTGAAGACGGTGCGGCTCTGGAAGGCCAAGTGCGCGAGCTGCCACGGCGTGGACGGGAAGGGGAAGACCGAGACCGGCGAGAAGCTGGGAATCCCCGACATGACCACCGCCGCCTGGCAGAAGAAGGTCACCGATGCGGAGGCGAAGACGGCCATCCTCGAAGGCATCAAGCGGCCGGGAAAGTCCGAAGGCATGGACCCCTACAAGGAGAAGCTGGATGCGCTCCAGGTCGACGCGCTGATCGCCTACGTCCGGTCGCTGGGGAAGTAGCCCATGGAGCCGCAAGCGACGCGACGCAGCCTCCTCGACGTTCTCCTCGGGAGTGGCCTTCTCGGCTTCTTCGCCAGCATCGTCTACCCGATGCTCCGGTACCTGAAGCCGATCGCGCCGCAGGACGGGGCGGGCGCGCTGCGGCTCAACAAGGACGAGCAGGCGAAGCTGGAGAAGGAGCACTCGCTGATCGTGCGCCACGGAGCGAAGCGGATCCTGGTCTTCGAGGACCCGCAGCAGAAGCTCTGTGCGCTGGAAGCGCGCTGCACGCACGAGGGCTGCACCGTGCAGTACGTGCCGGGCGACTCGCTGATCTGGTGCGCATGCCACAACGGCCGCTTCGACCTCGAGGGGCGCGTCATCTCCGGCCCGCCGCCGCGGCCGCTCGCGCGCTGGCTGGCGCAGCGTGATCCCGACGGCGCGGTGACGGTGGCGCCCTCGCCGGGGCAGGACCGCGCATGAGCCTCTACGGCTGGCTCGACAAGCGCTACGACCTCGGACCTCTGGTCAAGTTCCTTCAGCACAAGGAAGTCCCGGTCGGGGCGCACTCGCTCTTCTGGTACTACCTGGGCGGGCTCACGCTCTTCTTCTTCATGGTGCAGGTGGGCTCGGGCGCGCTCTTGCTCGTCTACTACCAGGTGGGCGAGTCCACCTCCTACGAGAGCATCCGCTTCATCACCACCAAGGTGCCCTTCGGCTGGCTGGTGCGATCGATCCATTGCTGGAGCGCACACCTCATGATCGTCTCGCTGGTGCTGCACATGCTCAGCACCATGCTGCTCAAGGCGTATCGGGCACCGCGCGAGCTGACCTGGGTGACCGGATTCGCGCTCTTCGCCATCGCGCTGGGATTCGGGTTCTCGGGCTACCTCTTGCCCTGGAACGAGCTGGCCTTCTTCGCCACCGCGGTGGGCACCGACTCGGTGAAGGCGGTGCCCGGCGTCGGCGAGTGGCTGATGCAGGTGATGCGCGGCGGCCCCGACGTGAGCGGCAACACGCTCTACCGGTTCTTCGCGCTGCACGTGGTCATCCTGCCGCTCATTACGTTTGGAGTTGTCGGCGTGCACCTGCTCTTCATCCAGAAGCAGGGCATGGCGCCTCCGATCGGGCACGTGCCGTCGCGGGGAATGAAGTTCTTCCCCGACTTCGCGATGCGCGACGTCCTGCTTTGGCTTCTCTGCCTGATGCTCCTGGGCTCGCTGGCCGTCTTCCTGCCCTACGGACCGCACCTCCCCGGCGTCGAGTGGGAGCTGGGCCACAAGGCGAACCCGCTCGCACCCGCGTACCCGGGCATCAAGCCCGAGTGGTACTTCCTCTGGGTCTACCAGCTGCTCAAGGAATTCCCGCCGCACATCTTCGGCCTCGAGGGACCGCAGGGCGCGGTGGCCGTGGTCAGCCTGCTGATGGCCGTCTGGGCACTGGTGCCGTGGCTCGATCGGCGCGCGCGTCGCGGGGAAGCTTCGCCGGCGTTCACCGATCTCGGCATCGCCGCGGTGCTCTTCATCGCCTTCCTCACGCTCAAGGCCTGGGACATCGGCGGAGGCGGCGCGGTGCAGCCCGACCCGAACGCGGTGGCACGCGCGTGCGCCATCTGGATCCTGGTCGCGGGCTTCGCAGCGACCGCGCTGCGCTTCGCGCTGTGGCGTCACACCTGGTTCGTCTTCAGCGCGGCGGCGCTCCTGCACGCGGCCCTGCACGGCCTCTTCGGCGTCTCGTACCTCCCCGCCGGCGCGATCGCCGCCCTCGCCGCCGTCGCCGGAGCGACGCTGACCCGCCCGGGCCCGGCCCTCGCCGGAGAGCCGAAATGACCGCCCTCCTCCTCGCGCTGATCCTCGCCGCGCCAGCGCCCGAGTCGTTCCCCGAGCCGATCCGTCCCTTCCTGAAAGCGAAGGCGAAGGATGGCACGCCCGTCCTCTCTGCGCAGGACGTGGAGAAGCTCGCGCAGATGCCGGAGCGCACGCGCCAGCTTGTGGCCGCGGCCGCCGACAACATGATCCTCGGAAGCGCCGATCACCTGCGCATCCTGCTCTCGCTCGACCTCGCGCCGCAGGGGATGGAGGTGGTGCTGCAGGACAACTGCATCCTCTGCCATTCCGATCCGGGCAACGTGAAGCCACGCGTGCTCTTCTCGCCCGATCCCGCCAAGCAGGGGTCGAACCCGCTCCTCGACCTGCGCGAGTTCGTCAGCGACGTCCACTTCCGCCGCGGCCTCTCCTGCTCGGGGTGCCACGGAGGAACGCCCAAGGACGAGTCGATGGTGAGCGAGATCGGCGAGCGTTGGCCCAAGGCCGACGACCGCCACAAGGACCGGAGCTGGATCCCCGACTTCTGCGCGCGCTGCCACGCCGACCCATCCTTCATGCGCGGCTTCAATCCGACGCTGCCCACCGACCAGCTCGCCAAGTACCGCGAGAGCAAGCACGGCGTACTCTTGCTGCAGCAAAAGGATTCGCACGCCGCGCAGTGCGTGAGCTGCCACGGCGTGCACGGCATCCGCGGCCCCAAGAGCCGCAAGTCGACGGTGAACCCCCAGCGCATCCCCGATACGTGCGGGAGCTGCCACGCGAGCCCCGGGCACATGGCCGGGTACAAGACCGACGCCGGCGCGCCGATGCCGGTGAACCAAGTCGCGGAGTACAAGGCGAGCGTCCACGGCCAGGCGCTGCTCGTGAAAGGCGACCTGGGCGCGCCCTCCTGCACCGGCTGTCACGGCAGCCACGCCGCCATGCCGCCTGCGGTGGCGAGCGTGGCGCAGGTGTGCCGCCGCTGCCACGTGATCAACGGGCAGCTCTTCGACGGCAGCAAGCACAAGGTCGCGTTCGAGTCGCACACCTGGCCCGAGTGCGGGCAGTGCCACGGCAAGCACGCGATCGTGCGAGCCACCGACGCGCTCGTCGGCGACAAGCCGGGCACCCTCTGCCACGACTGCCACAAGTCGTACGCCGGGAACAACGCGGCCTGCGACAAGACGGCGGCGAGCTTCCGCGCCACGCTCGACGAGCTCGCCGCTGGCCGCGCCGAGGTTGCGCCGCGCGAGGAGGAGCTGGCCGAGAAGGGCCTCGACGTCGAGCCGCTCTCCCGCGCCGTCGGCGAGTTGGACGAGGCGCTGGTGCAGACACGCACGCGCGTGCACTCGTTCGATCCGGGAACGTTCCAGCAGGCCGCCGCGCCGGCGAGCGACGCGCTGGCCAAGGCGCGCGAGTCGATCGCCGCCGCGCGCGGCGACTACCGGTTCCGCCAGCGCGGGCTGTTTCTGGCCATTGGATCGATCGGGCTCCTCGCATTGGCCATCGGCCTCAAGGTTCGCGAGGTGGAGCGCCGGCGCAACGGCCGCTGATCCGGGCGGCGCCGAGGTGAAGCGCAACTCGTGCGCGCTCTGCTCCTGGCCCGCGCAGCCCCTGCAGGCTCACCGCGTCCGCGTCTGGACACAGGAGGCGCGCTTACGCAAGGCACGCGCCTTGCGTGCCCGGTTCGCGAATCCACCGCAGTTTCTCCACCGACGCGGGAGAATCCATGACGACTTCTCCGGGCTGGCTCGGTCGCGAATTGGAGAGCCGTGGCGTGACGCGGCGCGACTTCATCACCTTCTGTTCCGCCATGGCCGGCGTGCTGGCGCTGCCACGCTCCGCCTCGGGCGCCATCGCCGCGGCGCTGGAGAAGGCGCAGAAGCCGATCCTGGTGTGGCTCGAGTTCCAGGACTGCGCCGGGAACACCGAATCGTTCCTGCGCTCGAGCCGGCCCACCGTCGCCGACATCGTCCTCGAGACGCTCTCGGTCGACTACCACGAGACCATCATGGCGGCCGCCGGCCGGCGCGCGGAGGAGGCGCTGCGGGGCGTGGTGCAGAAGAAGCGCGGCCAGTACATAGCGGTCGTAGAGGGTTCGATTCCGACCGGCGCGGACGGCGGCTACTGCACCATCGGCGGACGATCGGCGCAACAGATCGCGGCCGAGGTCTGCGGCGGAGCCGCGGCGACCATCGCCATCGGCACCTGCGCGGCCTTCGGCGGGCTCCCCGCCGCCGCGCCGAACCCGACTGCGGCGCTCTCCGTCGCGGACGCGGTGCCCGCCGCGAAGAACGTCATCAACCTGCCCGCCTGCCCGGCGAACGCCGAGAACCTGACCGCGCTCATCACGTACTACCTGACCTTCAAGCGCTGGCCGCCGCTCGACGCCGACGGCAGGCCGCTCTTCGCCTACGGCAAGTCCATCCACGACAACTGCGAGCGACGCGCCCACTTCGACGCCGGGCAGTACGTCGAGAACTGGGGCGACGAGGGCCACCGCAGCGGGTACTGCCTCTACAAGATGGGCTGCAAGGGTCCGGTCGCGTTCCAGAACTGCCCGGTGGTGCGCTGGAACGACGGGACCAACTGGCCGATCGGCTGCGGCCACCCCTGCGTCGGCTGCTCCGAGCGGGCGTTCTGGGACCGCATGACGCCGTTCTACCAGCACCTGCCCGGCGTGCCCGGGTTCGGCGTTGCCTCCGACATCGACAAGGCGGGCGCCGTCCTGGCGATCGGCACCGCCGTCGCCTTCGCCGGCCACGGTCTGGTGCAACTCGGCCGCCGCACGCTTTTCAAGAAGGTCGTCGTCCGCGGCGACCCGGGCGAGAAGGCGAAGAAGCCGCACGAGCGGAAGGAAGGAGTTGCGCCATGACCCGCGTCGTCGTCGATCCCGTCACACGCATCGAGGGCCACCTGCGGATCGAGGCCGAGGTGGACGGCGGCCGCGTGCGCGACGCCTGGTCGAGCGCCACCATGTTCCGCGGCATCGAGATCATCCTGCAGGACCGCGATCCGCGCGACGCCTGGGTGTTCACGCAGCGCATCTGCGGCGTGTGCACCACCGTGCACGCCATCGCGTCGATCCGCGCGGTGGAGAACGCCATCGGCGCACGCCCGCCGCCCAACGCGCGCATCCTGCGCAACCTGATCATGGCGGCGCAGGCGGTGCAGGACCACGTCGTGCACTTCTATCACCTGCACGCGCTCGACTGGGTCGATGTGGTTTCGGCTCTGCAGGCGGACCCCGCCAAGACCTCGACGCTGGCGCAGTCCATCAGCGACTGGATGCTCTCCAGCTCGAAGTACTTCGCCGGCGTCAAGGCCCGGCTGAAGGCCTTCGTGGACCAGGGGCAGCTGGGCCCCTTCGCCAATGCGTACTGGGGTCATCCCGCCTACAAGCTGCCGCCGGAGGCGAACCTGCTCGCGGTAGCGCACTACCTGGAGGCGCTCGACTGGCAGCGCGAGTTCATCCAGATGCACGCCGTGCTGGGCGGGAAGAACCCGCACCTCCAGTCCTTCCTGGTGGGCGGCATGGCGACGCCCGTCGATCCCGACAAGCAGGCGTCCATCAACGCGGGCACGCTCGCGCGGATGCGCAAGCTCGTCGCCAAGGGGCAGGAGTTCGTCAGCAAGGTCTACATCCCTGACCTGTTCGCGATCGCGTCGTTCTACAAGGATTGGGCGGGACACGGCCGCGGAGTGGGAAACTATCTCGCTTACGGCGAGTTCCCCGAAGGCGACGGCGATCAACCCACATTGTTCGTGCCCGCCGGGGTGGTGCGCAACGCGGACCTGACCAAGCTGGAACGCTTCGATCCGGCGCGCATCACCGAGTCGGTAAAGCACTCCTGGTACGACTACGTCGGCGGCGACGACCTGCCGCTGCACCCGTCGAAGGGCGAGACGCGGCCGCACTACACCGGCCCCAAACCGCCCTACGAGCGCCTGGACACCGGCGCGAAGTACAGCTGGCTCAAGTCGCCGCGCTACGACGGCGAGCCGATGGAGGTGGGCCCCCTCGCGCGCACCCTGGTCGCCTATGCAAGCGGGCGCCCGCGGCAGAAGCAACTCGTCGACGCGGCGCTGGCGAAGCTGGGCGTCGGGCCGCCGGCGCTCTTCTCCACGCTGGGCCGGGTCGCCGCGCGCGGCATCGAGACGCAACTCCTGGTCGAGAAGATGGGCGACTGGATCGACGAGCTCGCCGACTCGATCGGTCGCGGCGACCTGCGCATCCACGACAACGAAAAGTGGGACCCGAAGACCTGGCCGCAGGAGGCATACGGGGCCGGGTTCCACGAGGCGCCCCGTGGGGCGCTGGGGCACTGGGTGCACGTGAAGGACGGGCGCATCGCCAACTACCAGTGCGTCGTGCCCAGCACCTGGAACGGCGGACCGCGCGACGCCTCGAACAAGCGCGGGCCCTACGAGGCGGCACTGATCGACACGCCCGTCGCCGACGCAACGCAGCCGGTGGAGATCCTGCGGACCGTGCACTCCTTCGATCCGTGCATGGCCTGCGGGGTGCATGTCGTGGACGCAGCAAAGCGCGAGATCGCGCGCGTGAGGGTCGTGTGAGCGCCGCTGCCGAGATCGAGAGAGGAGAGCTGGTGCGCGTGTACGTGTGGGACGCGGTGGTGCGCCTTACGCACTGGCTCATCGTGCTGTCCATCCTGGTGCTCTCGGCGACGGGCCTCTACATCGGGCGGCCGTTCCTGATCCACTCCGGGCCCGCCACCCCGCACTTCTTCATGGGCTGGGTGAAGGTCGTCCACTCCTATTCCGCGATCGTGTTCACGGTCTCGGTGCTGGCGCGCATCGTCTGGATGTTTGCCGGACCGCCCTGGGCGCAGTGGAAGGAGTACATCCCGGTCTCGCGCGAGCGGCAGAAGGGCCTCTTCAAAACGCTCGAGTTCTATCTCTTCGTGTTCCGCAAGCCGCCCGACTACGTGGGGCACAACCCGCTCGCCGGGGGGGCCTACGCGGTGATCTTCGGCCTCTTCCTCCTCCAGATCGCGACGGGCAGCGCCCTCTTCGGTGCGAGCGCGCGCACCTCGCTCATGCGCCCTTTCGCCGCGCTCTTGCCCTGGCTGGGCGGGGCGCAAATCGCGCGCTGGATCCACCACGGCGTGATGTGGCTCCTGCTCGGCTTCATGATTCACCACGTCTACAGCGGCATCCTGACCTCGATCGTGGAAAAGAACGGCGAGCTCGACTCGATCTTCAGCGGCAACAAGTTCGTCGAGCCCGAAGTCCTCGCCGCCGCGCAGGCGCGCCTTACGAGAAAGAGCGCATGAAGCGCCGGAACGCCGGGCGCGGCGGGCTCGTCCTCGGACTGGGAAACGTGCTCTGCCGCGACGACGGCGTGGGCATCGCCGCACTGGCCAGGCTCTCGCGCGAGTACCGGCCGGGGCCCGGGCTCGGGCTCGTTGACGGCGGCACGCTCGGGCTTGCGCTCTTGCCGCTGCTCGAGCGCGCCGGCGCAGCCGTGCTGGTCGACGCCATCCGCACCGACGCGCCTCCCAGCACGCTGGTGCGGCTGGAAGGCGAGGAGGTCGCGCGTGCGGCGGCGCACCGGCTCTCCGTGCACCAGATCGGCGTGAGCGATCTGCTCGAGGGCGCGCGCCTGCGTGGGAGGCTGCCACCGCGGTTGCGCCTGGTCGGCGTGGTACCGGCGTCGGTCGAGCTGGGACTCTCGCGCACGCCGGCGATCGAGGCGGCGATCCCAGCGCTCGTCCAGGCCATCGTCGACGAGGTCGAGGCGCTCGGCTACCAGCTGTCGCGGAGGAGCGCGGATGACGTCGCTTGCGCAACTGGCCCTGACCGCGATGTGCATCGTGTGCTGGGCCTGTAGGGAGCGCACCGACGGCACTCGCGCGGCGCCATCGGGTCCCGGACCCGAGGCTGGAGCGCGCAATTGCGGCAGGCAACTCTTCGTCGCGCACTGCGTGTCGTGCCACGGAGTTCGCGCCGACGGCCGAGGAGTCGAGGTGCGCGGGCTCTCGCGTCGGCCTCCCTCGTTCGCGAGCCCGGCGATGCGCGAGCCGGGGGCCCGACTGCGCTTCGAGGCGGCGCTGCGATGGGGTGCGCGACTCCGCCATGCCGGGCCTGGCGCCATCTGGGCCCGACCGCGCTGCGCGATCTCACCGAGTACCTGCTGTCCGTCCCCGAGGCGGGGCCTTGAGGAGGGCCCCGCAGGATTTGCAGGCTCGACGCCTGGCGCCCCGAATGAATCGCGGGCCCCGCAAATCCTGCGGGAACTGGCGCTCCCGGCCGCGCCGCGGAACACGGGCCCCAGTGCCAGGTTTCTGGTGGAAGCCCACGCGCGGCTGAAGCGCCCTGGCGAGAGACGTGCATGGGAGAGCGGCATGTGCCTCGGCGTCCCCGGCAGGATCCTCCAGATCGACGGCATGGTCGCGACCGTCGACTTCTTTGGCGTGCGCAAGCAGATCCGCCTCGAAGTGGTCGACGCGGAGGTCGCGGTCGGCGACTACGTGCTGAACCACGTCGGGTTCGCCATCCACCGCATTCCTGCGGAGGAGATCGGCGAGACGCTCGCGCTCTTCGACACGATCCTCAAGAATGCCGAGCCACAAGATCTAATGGCCACCGATGTCCGGGCCGAGGTGGCCGCCGCGTCGGAGCCGACGACGGCCTGAAACGGACCGCCGGGGTCTGCCCATGCAAGAAGACTATCCTCTGGTCGGAGTACCCGAGATCGATCGCGATCACGAGGCGCTCGCAGCCGACCTGCGCCGGCTGATCGCGGCGGTAAAGGACGACGACAGCGCAGCGGCACTGCCGCTCGGCGAGACGCTGATCGAGAGAGCGCGCGTCCATTTCGCGCTGGAGGAGCGGCTGATGCGCGAGATCGGCTTCGCCTTCGCCGCCCGCCACAAGGGCGCTCACGACGCGTTCCTCGACCAGGGGTTCAGCCGCATCGAGGACCTGCGCAAAAGCGGCCTGACCGCGCCCGGTCTGCGCTGGATCGCGGAGACGATGGGGTGGTTCGGATCGCATGTGCTCACCGAAGACAACGCCCTCGCGAAGGCGCTCGCCGGCCCTCGCGAGGCGCGGTAGGGACCACGCGCGGCGATCACCTCGAGGTGAGCTTCACCTTCGCCTTCGGCAGAAACTCGTCGTCCCAGGCGCCGTGGCAGTCCTTGCACGACTTGCTCGGCGTGGCGTGGTGCTTCGCCGGAACGATCGCCGCGTGGCACGACGAGCATGACGCTTCGGTGGTGGACCAGCCGTGGGGCTTGTGGCAGTCGAGGCAGTTGGCGTGCGCCTTCATCCGGTGCACGCCCTCGGTCATCGTGTTGTGGCAGCTGAAGCAATCGGCCCGGGCGATGTTGAGCTTTTCGTGCGGCTTGTGGCACCTGCCGCAATCCCATTTCATCGGCGCCTTGGCGGGGAAGATCTCGCCCGCCACTCGGCGACGCTCGTGGCAATCGAGACACGCGGCGCGATCCGGTTTGAGCGGCCGCTTCGAGTCGTCGGCCAGGAAGGGATGACACTGCAGGCAGTGCATCTCGGCCATCGAGCCCGCGGCCGCGAGCGTCACCTTCTTGTGGCAGGTGGCGCACGTCTCCTTCGGCGGCACGAAGCGGTGCACCGACATCGCGTGGCACTGGATGCACTCGATGCGCTCCTTGCCGACGTGCACGCGGTGCCCCGGCGTCTCCACGACATGGTTCCACTTCGAGGCGTTCCCGCCGCCCGTGTGGCACTTCTCGCAGATGGAGCGATCCACCTCGGCGTGCTTGACCACCTCGTCGGGCCGCCGGGTCGCGTAGACCCAGAGCTGGTGCAGGTTGGAGACCACGTCGGGCGCGTGGCAGGTGTGGCACTCGATGTTCTTGTGGCCGCTCTTCTCCCAGAGCGAGAAGGCCGAATTCATGGTGTGGCAGGAGAGGCAGAACTTCGGGTCGTGCTCGATGTAGCGGTACGCGCGGTAGCTGCCGCCGGCCGCGGCGAGGCCGAGCACTCCCGCTACGGCGGCGAGCAGCGAGAGCGCCCTGCCGCGCGGGAGCGGGAACTTGAGCTCCCGGGTGCGGAGCGCGCGCACTCCCCAGATCGCCGGGGCCAGGACCATCAGGCCGGCGAGGATCGATCCGGCGATGCGCAGCCTGCGGCCCCAGTCCCTTCCGCTCAGGCGCGGCATCGCCTTGGCGCGCACGTCGTCGACGACCTCCAGCGTCTTCGCCGCGTTGCGCGTGATGGCGAACAGGTCGAGCGCGTGCGAGAGGCCGCGAAGCTGCGAGCGGGAATCACGAAGGCGCAGGCGGTCCGCTGCGCTGTTGCCCGTTGCGGCGAGCTGCGCGTCGAGCGCGTTGAACTCGCGCTCGGCGTCGCCCAGCGCCTTGTAGATCCGGCGCGCCTGCTGGACGGTGTGGCAGCTGGAGCAGAGCGGCTCGGCGATGAGCGCGATCGACGCCGGCGGGATGCCGTGCGCGCCGTGGCAGGTGGTGCAGTCGGGCCGGCGCTGCCCCGTCGCGAGATGATGCGGGCCCTCGAGGAAATTCTTCGCCGGCTCGACGTGGCAGCGGCCGCACATCGCGGCCACGGCATCGCCCCCGGCCGGCTTCGCCACGAAGCCCTTGCCCGCATGGGCAGTCCGCGCATCGCGGGCCGCCGCATCGCCGGCGTGGCAGGACGAGCAGGCGAGGCCGGCTTTGGCGTGCACGTCCTCGGCCCCGAACTGCAGCACGGGTTCACGCATCCGGACCGAGAGCTCGGCGTGGCAGCTCGAGCAGGTCTCGCTCGCTGTAGGGCGCGGCCCGGCCTGCGCTGCGGAAAATCCGACGGCGAACACGACCAGCGCGGTGGAACTTCGCATGACGCGCGAACGAGCAATCGCCGTGCCCTGCATTCTCGGGGCGGAAACCCAGCGCGCGCCGCGCAATCCCTGCGCGGGCGCGTAGAACCGCGTGCGATCAGTGAATTGACTCTTCCGATTTTGCGCATTGTCGCCTGCCCTGTTCCTCGGAGTCCCGCTGCTGCCGGCGCTGCCGCAAACGCTGCACAGCTGCCGTGCAGCTCCGTGCAGTCCACGCGCGGGTCAGGCTTTCTCATCGCGTTACCTTTGCCTGTGCGGCGGACTGGCCTCGCCGGCGTGTCAAGTCTCTCGGGCTGGATCGGCGGCGTGGCGCTTGCAGCGGGACACGTCGGTCAGGAGGAGTCCCTCGATGGGCGTTCTCACGCTGCTGATCGAGTTCTTCGTATTCTTCCCCGTGATCGCTCTTGCGCTCGTGTCGGTCGCGCTGGTGCTCGCGGCCGGGATCGTTACGGGAATGGTGTCTTTCATCGGCGGGCTCGCCACGCACCTCGTCAGCGTTGCGGTGCCCGTCAGCGTGGCGAAGTGGGCACGATTCGCCAGGACTTGATCGCGATCAGAGAAGCGCACCGCAAGAATTGCGCGATCCTGGTGCTGCGCTTGGAGTTGCACGCCCGGCACGCGCTTCGCATGACCAGCGCAGCGTGAGGATCCGGTTGCCATCGAAGGTCATCGCCGCCTTGCTCGCCCCGGTCGTGCTGGTGGCGAGCGCCGCGCAGGGCCTCATGCTCATGCGCTGCGGATCCTCGGTCGAGGTCGCAGCGTCCTGCTGCTGTCACAAGGACAAAGCGCCAGCGCCCGGCAACGAAGTGGTTCCGGACGCCGGGCTGTGCTGCGATCGCATGGCAGTCCCCACCGCCCACCCGCAGATCGAGCAGCGCCCGGGCACGCCTGTGCCGGCGCCCACCGTCGTCGCAGTCGTCGAGGAGCCGCTTCCGTTCGGCGCGCTCCAGCGCACGCTGCCGGTGGCACGGCTCGATCCGCCGCCTGTTCCATCTCCGCTTCTCGTCACCTGCACGCTTCTGATCTGAGCCCCAGCCGCTGAATGCGGTGGTGCGCGCGCACGGCCTCCGTGCGCGCGCTGGCTGTGGTCCCGACGTTCAGGAGAAGCGGTTCATGGTTTACAAATTGATCTGCGCCGTGGCCTTGGCCGTGGCGATCGCAGGTTCCGCATGGGCGCAGGCGCCGTCCGATGACCCCGCCGTGCGCAGGCTGCTCGACGAGGCGGCGGCGGCGAGCCCCGAAGTCGCGCAGGCACGCGCCGAGGTGGAAGCGCAGAAGGCGCGGGTCCCGCAGGCCGGGGCGCTGCTGGATCCGAGCCTGACGCTCGGCATCCAGAACGACGGCTTCAGGCGCATCAACATCGGCACGATGGATACGAGTTTCTTCAACATCATGCTGACGCAGCCGCTCTACTGGCCGGGAAAGCGGGGGCTGCGCGAGCAGGTGGCGACGCTCGATGCGCGGCGTGCCGAGGCGCGGCTCTCCCGCGCCGTGTTCGACCTGGAAGGACGGGTGCGGCGCGCCTGGCTCGGCCTGTTGCTGGTGCGCGGCCAGATCGAGTTGCTCGATGAGCAGGAGCGGCTCTGGGTGCAGGCGGAGCAGACGGCCCGGTCGCGCTACGAATCGGGGCAGGTCCCGCAGTCCGACCTGCTCCGGGCACAACTCGAGCGAGCGCGGCTCCAGCAGCGAAGGTGGACGAGCGACGCGGACTCGGCGACGCGGCTCGCAGAGTTGAATCGGCTGCGGTCTCATCCGCTCGAGGAGCCGGTCGCAACCTCGGTTCGCCTCGCCGACCTGAAAGACCCGGTCGTGCTGGCCGAACCCGATGCCCAAAAGGATTCGGAGACGCGCAGCCCCGAGCTGCAGCTCTTGCTCTTGGGCGTCGAACAGGCGGACCGCCGTGTCGATCTCGCCCGCAAGGAGCGGCTGCCGGACTTCGCCGTCACCGCCGCCGTGATGCCGCGCGGCGGGCTGGAGCCGATGTGGCAGCTCGGCATTTCGGTCGGGCTGCCCATCTTCGCCGGCCAGAAGCAGAACCGCGCGATCGACGAGAACGAGCAGCGGCGCATCGGCGATGCGCAAGCCGCGGAGGCGCTCAGGCAGATCCTCCGGCTGCGGACGCGCGAGCGCCTTTCGACGCTCTCGGCCCTGAACCGCACGAACCAGCAATACCGGACGCAGGTCCTCGTGCTTTCGGCGGCTTCCGCGCGCAGCACGCTTTCGCAGTACGAAGTCGCGCGCGTGCCGTTCGCGGCGGTTCTCGAGGCGCTCTCCGGGTACATCTCGGATCTGGCGAGTTACTTCGGCTCCGTCGCGGACGCGCAGCTCGTCACCATCGCACAGCAGGAAGTCAGTCTCGACCCGGTGCCGTCGATGGGCGGGGCCGGCGGCGCGGGCGCGATGCCCGGCACCGGCGCGAGCGCCGCCCGCGCGACCGCGGCAGGGTCCCAGACCAGCAGCGCCGAAGCGGCCAGCCCGCAGCGCGGCAACGGAATGTGAGGATGACCGTGAAGATCAAGACCGCTGCATCTTTCATCCTCGGCGCCGCGCTCGGTGTGGGTGGGACGCTGATCGTCCCGCGCCTGCATCACCACGACGCGAAAAGCGCGGCGCTGCAAGAGCCGCTCTACCACTGCCCGATGCATCCCAACTACACGTCCGACAAGCCCGGCGACTGCCCCATCTGCAGCATGAAGCTGGTGCCCATCGAAAGCGCCGACGCGGGCAAGCCCGAGCACAAGCTCGCCTTCTACCGCTCGCCGATGAACGCGGCCGACACCTCGCCCGTCCCGAAAAAGGACTCGATGGGGATGGACTTCGTGCCGGTCTACGAGGACGAACTCGCAGGCGCCGCAGAGGTGTCCGGGCAGGCCGGCGTGAAGATCGATGCGCAGCGCCAGCAGCTGATCGGGCTGCGGACCGCCGAAGTCACCAAAGGCCCGATCTCGGGCGACTGGCGCACCGTCGGCCGCGTCGCCGTGGATGAGACGCGGGTGCGCAAGGTCAACGTCAAGGTGGACGGCTTCGTGGAGAAGCTGTTCGTGGACTTCGTCGGCAAGAAGGTAGCGCGCGGCGAGCCGCTCTTCGCGCTGTACAGCCCGGATCTCTTGAACGTGCAGAATGATTACGCGCTGGCGGTGCGAACGCGCGCGCAGCTCGGCGGCGGGCCCGCCGGAGATGACCTCGTTGCTGCTGCCCGACGGCGGCTCGAATTGTGGGACGTTCCCCGGTCGGAGATCGCTCGCCTCGATCGCGGCGGAGCGCCGCTGCGCTCGCTCACGCTGGTCTCGCCCATCTCCGGTGTGGTGACCGCGAAGAGCATCGTGCAGGGGTCGCGCATCGCCGCCGGGGACACGCCCTTCGAGATCACCGACCTCTCGCAGGTCTGGGTGCTCGCCGACGCGCACGAGAGCGACCTGCCGCGGGTGCGGATGGGCACGCCGGTCTCGCTCACGATGGAAGCGGTGCCCAACCGGGTCTTCAGCGGCAAGGTCAGCTTCATCGAGCCGGTGCTGGATGCGAAGACGCGCACCGTGAAGGTGCGTCTCGCCTTCGCCAACCCTCGCGGGGAGCTGCGGCCGGAGATGTTCGGTGAAATCGTCTTTCATACCCGGCCGCATCAGGGCCTGCGCGTCCCGGGCGACTCCATCATCGACTCTGGCGACCGGAAGATCCTGTTCGTGGCGACCGGCGACGGCCGGTTCGAGCCGCGCGAGGTGAAGGCGGGCGACACCGCGGGTGAGCTGGTCGAGATCCTCTCCGGCGTCCAGGCCGGCGAGCACGTCGTGGTCCGGGCCAGCTTCCTGGTGGATTCGGAGTCGCGCCTCAAGGCAGCTCTCTCGGCGCTCACCTCGAAGCCACCCGCCGCGAAGGCGCAGGGCCGGGGCGCAAAGCCATGATCAAGAGGATCATCACGTTCTCGGCGCACAACCGCGGACTGGTGCTCGCCGCGGTGGCGGTCGCGCTGCTCGGCGCGTACTGGAGCGCGACGCACATTCCGCTCGATGCGCTGCCCGATCTCAGCGACACGCAGGTGATCGTCTATTCGCGCTGGGACCGCAGCCCCGACATCGTCGAGGACCAGGTCACGTACCCCGTCGCGAGCGCCATTCTGGGAACTCCGAAAGTGAAAGCGGTGCGCGGCTTCTCGGACTTCGGC
>Ga0213851_1092015_pt1 | contig 26198 bp, 24 predicted proteins | sample ABR_2014_MetaT_FD_164455 | JGI IMG/M metagenome (GOLD analysis project Ga0213851, IMG submission 164455) | Metatranscriptome of freshwater sediment microbial communities from post-fracked creek in Pennsylvania, United States - ABR_2014... | ecosystem: Environmental > Aquatic > Freshwater > Creek...
AGAAAGACGGCGAAGTCCCGGTCGATGCGGACGCGTTCCTTGCGCGGGTGGATGATGAAGAAGCCCTCCATTCCCAAGGCCATCTGGAGCGTCTCGTCGGCGTGCGGGTGATACATCTGCGTGCCGCTCTGCCGCAGCGTGAACTCGTAGGCGAACGTCTCGCCGGGCTTGATGTGCGGCTGGTTCAAGCCCTGCACGCCGTCCATTCCGTTGGGCAAGAGGATGCCATGCCAGTGGACGGAGGTGTCCTCGGGAAGGTGGTTGGTCACGAGGATGCGGACGCGGTCTCCTTCGACGGCCTCGATGGTCGGGCCGGGGGTCTGGCCGTTGTAGCCCCAAGCGTTGATCGCCATGCCCGGCGCGATCTCGCGCTTCACCTGCTCGGCCACCAGATGGAAGACCTTGACGCCGTGGTCGAGCTTGTAGGGCAGGGTCGAGCCGTTCGGCGTGACGACCGGGACGTAGGGCTCGGCAGCGGCAGCAGGCAGCGCCAGTAGGGTGGCGAGGATGAACGCGATTCTCACGGTTTCTGCTCCTTGGTGGGCTGCGCATCGAGCGAGCCCCCGGTGGCGCGCTCCAGGTCGGCGCGCGTGATCCAGTAGTCACGGACGGTGTCGAGGTAGTCCCGGTAGGCTTCGATCTGATCTCGCCGGGCTTGCAGAAGCTGGAAGACGCCGAGCAGCATCGCGTTGTAGCGAAGCTGCGACTCCTTCACGGACTGTTCCCGCAAGGGGAGAAGGACGGTGCGGTACTGCTCGGCCGAGCGGTGCGCAGTGATCAGCCGGTTTCTCAGCGTGCGCACTTCGGCTCGGATGTTGACCGCGAGCTCGGCCTGACGCGCGCGGGCTTGCCGGATCTGGGCTAGAAGGCGAGCCGCCCGCGCCTGCCCCTGGTCGAAGATGGGAAGCTCGACCGAGAGCTCAGGCCCGACGACGTTCGTCCCTTCGGCATCCCGCGCGACGGAGACACCCGCTTGCAGCGCGGGAAGGAAACGGCTCAAGCCCGCCAACGAAGCGGCCTGTTCCAGCGACTGCCCTTCGGCGCGAAGGGCCATCAGATCCAGCCTGCGTCCGATGGCGAGGGACTCGACATGGTCGAGCGAGGGATCCCGCTCGGGCACGTCCGGCAACCTGCTCTCGACCTTCCAGGTGGCGCTGTCGGGTCCCCACAGTCCGAGAAGGCGGTTCACCTGCTCGCGCTGCTCGACGGCCCGCTCTTCCGCGCGCGCGAGTTCGAGCTTGCCCTGCTCGAAGAACGTCTGCTCCTGGATGGCGTCGAGGCCGCTGACGTTGCCTGCCGCGCGCTGCCGGGCACGCAGCTCGGCGGCGGCGCTCTGGGCTTCGAGCACCAGCTTGCGGACCTCGACCGTCGCTTGCGCAGCCTGGAGCGACACGACGGACTGACGTACCTCCGCGGTGAGCTCGAGCACCGCGCCCCCGACGCGGGCCTTGGCCGCATCCAGTTGCGCCGCAGCCACCCGCTTGCGCAGCGGAAGGGTGAAGAGGTCGAGGAACTCCTGCACGAGGGAGAATTCGGTGTCGACGAAAGTGCCAGGCCCAGAGGTCGGGAACCTGACGCGCGCTCCGAAGCTCGGGTTCCTCAGCAGGCCGGCCTGCGCGAGGTCCGCCTGCCCGATGCCAAGTTCTTCGTAGGTGGCGACCAGCCCCTGGTTCCGGAGCAAAGCAACCTCGACGGCTCCGTCGGGAGTCAGCGTGCCCGCCAGGAGATCGCGGACGTGGGCTTTCACCTGCTCGTCGGCGGCGGTGCCCTGGTCCCAATGAATGCCAGCGCCGCCCCGCGCCGCCACCAGCGCCGACACGTCCTCGAAGCTGCCCTTCGGGGAGACGGACGCGCAGCCCGTCGCGGCCAGCGCGCCGATCAGCCACCGCGCGCCCTTCACGGCATGCCTCCATCTGTGCCGGGATGATGGTGCTGGTGCGGCTCAGTGCTGACTCCCGCGTCGGCGCCGGCGGGCGGTGCTGCCGACACTCGCGCGGGAGGCGACCAGGGCGCCTCCGCCGCCTTGTCGTTCGCTGGATCGGTGGCGGGCGGCAGCGGCGGGGGGAGCGCGACACAGCCGATCACGGCCGCGCACGCGAGGAACAAGAGCAGCTGGACTGGCTTCACGGGAATCTTCCTTGCAGGGGGTGGACCGACATGTCCCTGGTGCGCTCGGACGACGACAGCGCGCGAATGCACGCCATCGCGCGGACGGGCGCGCGTTCTTTTTCGGGAGAGTCGGTCTAGATCCGCAGACGAACCGGCGGCCCAAGCGGCGGGGACGCCGGGATCGTCATGCACGCCGGTACGCGGGCGCCCGCCGCCAGGACTGCGGGCTGGCTCGGCAGCGGTGCGACGGCGGGGACGGCGATCTGCGATCCACTAGACGCGCGCGGCGTGAACTGCTCTCGCGCCCTGTCGCTGATCTCGACGGCGATATTGCAACAGGGGGCACGCTCCATCGCGGTGGCCCTTTCCTCGACGCCCTTCTCGCAACACGCGTGCGAAGGCGCGGGGGCGCAGCAGAGCGCGGCCAGAGCCGGAAGGCCCGTGGAACCCAAGAGGGCGCTGACTGCGATGGCTGCTGAACCCCGGCGCATCGGCGGCATTCTGCTCGGCTCCTGGTTGTGCCGCAACTCGAACAGGGCCGAGACCAGCCTTACGACATCGCCGCCTCGATCGGGTTGGTCTACAACGCCCGGGTGCGGCCGGTGAGAAAGTGCATCACCACCAGGATCAGGCCGACCACCAGTGCGAGATGGATGATCCCGCCGGTGACGTGGAATGCGGTGAGCCCGAGCAGCCAGGCGATGACGACGATGGCGCCGATGATTGCAAGCATGTCTCTTCTCCGGTTGAAGGAGGAACATGCATCCTCGCCGGCCGGCGGGCCTGCCAGCCTGCTCGTCGAGCGGCCGACGGGCGCTGCCCGGCGTCCCCCGAAACTCTGCCCGACGTTGGCGAATACGCCAACGCACTGCTAGCCTGCGCCGCCGATGCACGACCATTCCACAGAGGAGCTGCGGCTCCCGTACGCCACCGCCGACGAGTTGCGCGCCGCCGTGCAGGAGGCGCTGGCCGAGAAGGCGCTGCTCGCAGGCCGTCAGGGGATGGCGGTGCGCGAGGTTGTCTTTCGCCTCGACCAGGGCGGGCTGCGCGTGGCCGAGCGCAACCCCGCGGGCGCGTCCGAGCGCTGGACGGTACACGGGTGGATCCAGCAGGCCATCAACCTCTTCTTCGGAATCGCGCAGAACGAAATCTACCAGGCGGGCGACCTGCGCTTCTTCGACAAGATCCCTCCCAAGACGCAGCTCGGGGAGTTCCGCGTCGTTCCCCCGGGCGTGGTCCGCTACGGCGCGCACGTCGAGAAGGGCGCCATCGTCATGCCCGGCTACGTCAACATCGGAGCGCGGGTGGGCGCGGGCAGCATGGTGGACACCTGGGCCACCGTCGGTTCGTGCGCGCAGGTGGGGCGGGGCGTGCACTTGAGCGGTGGCGTCGGCCTGGGCGGAGTCCTCGAGCCGCCCGGCGCGCGGCCGGTGATCATCGAGGACGGCGCGTTCATCGGCAGCCGCTGCATCGTGGTGGAGGGCGTGCTGGTCGAGGAGGAAGCGGTGCTGGGCGCGGGCGTCACGCTGACGGCGACGACGCCGATCTATGACGTGACGGGCGACTCCGAGAAGCTGATCAAGGGCCAGGTCCCCGCGCGCAGCGTGGTGATCCCCGGCATGCGCCCGCGCAAGTTCCCCGCCGGCGAATACCTCACGCCCTGCGCGCTGATCATCGGCACCCGCAAGGAGAGCACGGACAAGAAGACCTCCTTGAACTCCGCCCTGCGCGACTTCGGGGTCCCGGTGTGATCATCCTTGAGGAGCTCGCGCAGAGGGCGTTGGCGTTGTGTGAGATCCGGAGCCCGCTTGGGCAGGAGGCGGAGATCGCCTCGTACGTCCAGCGGGAGACGGGCGGAGGGCGGATCGGCAATGCCGTCGTCGCCGGGCGGGTGAGCGGGGTGAGGCCCGCGGTGATCCTGGCCGGACATCTCGACACCGTGCCGCTGCAAGAGGGAGATTTTCCGGCGCGGCGGGAAGGCGGGCGGGTCCACGGCCGCGGCGCCTCCGACATGAAGGGCGCGCTGGCGGTGATGATCGAGCTGTGGAACCGCCTCGATCGCGCCGCGCTGCCGGTCGAGTTGGTCGAAGTCTTCTACGATCGCGAGGAGGGCCCGATCGCGGAGAACGGGCTCCTGCCGCTGCTCGCCGCGCGGCCAGATCTGAAAAACGCCGCCCTCGCTCTCTGCCTCGAGCCCACCGACCTGGCGTTGCAGATCGGCTGCTGCGGCTCGATGCACGCGACGCTCACCTTCCACGGCAAGAGCGCCCACAGCGCACGGCCGTGGCAGGGCGAGAACGCCATCCACAAGGCGGGCCCGCTGCTGAGCCACCTGGCCGCGCAACCTCCCCGCGAAGTGCGGCTCGGCCAGCTGACCTATCGAGAGGTCATGAGCATCACCCGCATCGACGGCTTCACCGGCCGCAACGTCGTTCCCGCGAAGTGCGAAGCAAACCTGAATTATCGATTCGCGCCCGGCCGCGATTTGGAAGGCGCGCAGCGCGAAGTCGAAGAGCTCGCGCAGCGCTTTGGCGCCGAGTGCAAGATCACCGATCGCGCGCCCGCCGGCCCGGTGATCTTCGATAATCCCCTCTTGCAAGAATTCCGCGCGCTGACCGCCGCGCCCATCGAAGCCAAGCAGGCCTGGACCGAAGTGGCGCAGCTTGCCGCGGCCGGAATTCCCGCGGCCAACTTCGGCCCCGGCGAGCAGGCGCAGGCGCACCAGAAGGGCGAGAGCTGCGGAGAGGAGGCGCTCCTGCGCGCGTACTCGATGCTCGAGCGCTTCCTGCGGGGGGCGGTCGCTTGATCGACGCGTTCGTCGGGATCGGCTCGAACCTGGGCGACCGCCTGGGAAACCTGGGCGCCGCCGTCGAGCGGCTGGCGCGCGAGCCCGGCTTCACGCTGCGCCGCGTGTCGCTCGCCTACGAGAGCGAGCCGGTGGGCCCGCCGCAGCCCGGCTATCTCAACGCGGTCGCGCAGGTGGCCACGCTGCTCTCGCCGCGTGCCACCCTCTCGCGCCTGCGCGCCATCGAGGAAGCGTTGGGCCGCGTGCGCCGCGAGCATTGGGGCTCGCGCGAGATCGATCTCGATCTCCTGCTCTTCGGCGATCGGGTGATCGACCAGACCGGACTGCAGATCCCTCATCCCCTGCTCGCGCAGCGCGCGTTCGTGCTGGAGCCGCTCTGCGAGATCGCCGCCCAGGTGTGGCACCCCGTGCGGCGGATGACCGCCGGGGAATTGCGCGATCGCTTGCCGGCGCAGGAGCGCGCCCAGGTGAGGGCCTGGCGGCCGATCCGCAGATCGCTGGATCCCGAGCCCGGGACCGAGCCGGTGAATCCCGAATGAGATGCGCCTGCAGCGCGCCTGCGGTACACACCCGCGCGATGAAATGCATTGCCCTCGCAGCCGCGGCCGCGCTGCTCGGTTGCAAGCCCACCTTCTCGGCGAGCCCGGAGCCCGACGCCGGACCCGCCTCCGGACTCGACGTCAGCGATTCCAAGGCGCTGCTCGCCGAGGTCGATCGGCTTCGAGATTCGCTCAAGGACAAGCCGAAGACGTTCGAGGTGCTCTCCGCGCTGGGCAACCTCTATTACGACAACGGCCGCTACCTCGAAGCGGTGGACGCGTTTCGCCAGGCGGAGGATCTGGCTGCGCCCGTCGAGGCCGGCGCGGAGGCGCTTCGCAAGAGGGGCGTGCAGCCGGCGGCCGACCTGCCGGGTGAGTGCCGCCGCAGCGGAGCGGAGTATGGGCTCAAGCAGATCGCCGAGGTGGCTGCTCGCTTCGAGCCGCCGAAGCGGCTCCGCTGCCTCGACGCCGTGCTCTCGATGCTGCAAGACGTTCGCGCGCGGCGCGGGAACTCGTTCTACCTGATCGGCAACCCCGACGCGGCGCTCGCGGAGCATCGCAAAGTGCTGCAGCGCAGCCCTGACCATCCCGAGTCGCTCTTCTTCGTCGGCGCCATCCTGCTCGAGCAGAGCCAGGGCGACAGAGCGAAGCTCGCCGAGGGAAAGAAGTACTGGGAGCGGCTGCTCGAGACATCGCCGGACAGCCCGCGTGCTTCGATCGTGCGCGAGACGCTGCCCAAGGCGGACCAGGTGTTCAAGCCCAGGCCAGAGGGCGAGCTGCCGGCCGGCCATCCCGACGTGGCGCGGGAGGATCAGGGCCTGCCGCCGGGTCACCCGCCGATCGGAGGAGCTGTGGTGGGCGGCGGGCAGCCCGGCTCGCCGATGCAACACAGCGACGAGGCGCGCAACCAGCCCACGCCGGAGCAGATGAAGAACATCCAGGAGGCAGTGCAGAACACCGAGCGCACGCCGGAGTTGGAGAAGGGGCTCGACCAGCTCGTGGACGAGGGCGAGAAGAACCTCGACCAGGGCAAGTACCAGGAGGCGCGCGACGCGGTGGTGCGGGTGATGCCCATGCGCCCCAACGACGCGCGTACGGCGGCTGCGCTGGGCGGAGCCATGCGGGGCCTCGGCCGCACCGAGATGGCGCAGCGCACGCTCGCACGCGCGCTGCAGATCGATCCGAAGCAGCCCCGGGCGCTCTACGAGATGGGCAAGCTCAAGGCGCAGCAGGGCGACCAGGCAGGCGCGCTCGAAAGCTTCAGGGCGCTGCAGGCCGCCGACGCGAAGTTCGCCAAGGCGCACGGCGTCGATCAGGAGATCGGCCGCCTCCGGTAGCGCGATGAGCCCGCTTCTCGCGCTGCTGCTCGCCGTCTCGCCGCTGCCGCCGGCGGAGGCGCGATTCCCGTCGCGAGCGACCGCCAGCGATCCGCGCTCGCAGCGGCCTTGGGTGCTCTCCGGCGAATTGGGCTGGAACGGGTTGGCCGGTGTCGGCCTCGTGCTGGCGCGGCACCTGACGCCCTGGGTCTCGCTCGAAGCGGGGCTGGGCGTCAGCTCCGAGGGCGGCAAAGCCGGCATGCGCGCGCGCGTGAATCTCGTGACCGATCCGGGATCGCCTTTCCTGGGCGCGGGTTTCCTCTACTGCACCGGCGTGCCGGTCGGCGATTCCGGAAGAGGGAGCCAATTCCGGTACAACATCGGTCCCTCTCCCTATTTTCAATTCGTCGCGGGATACGAGTACCAGGCTCGCGGCGGGTTCGCCTTCACCGCGGCCGTCGGCTACGCGCGCCTGCTCAAGGAGAACCTGATCGTCCTGACCGGAAAGCCCACGCAGGACGATCTCTCGAGCATCCAGATCGCCTACGGCAGCGGCCCGGTCGCGTCGATCTCCCTCGGCCAGGCGTTCTAACTCTTCTTCTTGAAGCTCCACTCGACGGTGAACTCGGCGATCTGGGTGCCGTCGCGCTGGGTGCCCACCGAGCGGGCCGCGAAGACCACGGGCTCGCCGGTGCGCACCGCCTCCGCGATCGCCTCGCGCATCTTGGCGCCGCCGTCGAAGACGAAGCGCGCCTCGGTGGTGGCCTTCTTGGTGAACTTCGCCGAGATGGCCGTCACCAGCGAGGACACCTCCTCGCCGCTCCGCTCGATGAACCAGAGCGCGGGTGCGCCGGTCGACATCTCGGCGGCCATCGCCTGCGCGGCGAAGTAGGTCGAGCCGAACGGGTTCTGCGTCTTCCAGCCCGCGGGCAGCCGCACCTCCGATCCGCTCTCGTCGAGGCGCGAGACGCGCAAGCCCGCGAAAGCCGCGAGCGGCAGCTTCGACCAAAGCAGAGCGCGGATGCCCAGCGGGTTGGTGAAGACGGTCTTGTAGAGGTTGCCGCGGTTCATTGAAGCACCTCGATCAACGCCGCGTTGAAGGCGGCCGGGTCGTCGAGCATCAGCCAGTGAGACACGTTGGGGATGGTGCGCGGCTTCTCGAAGCCCGGCATCTTCGATGCGAGGAAGGGAAAGTCGTTTCCCTCGACGTCGATGGCGCGGCGCGGCCCGCGAAACCGCGTCAGCATGGCTTCCGCGGGAAGCTCGCTCATCGACGCGCGCAGCGCAGCGAACGCCGGCAGATCCATCCGCGCGGCCGACTCCAGGACCCGCGCCCGCGTGTCCAGCTTCGCCACCGGGCCCAGCATGCCGTCATAGGCCGCTTGCAGCTTCTCCGCGGTCATTCCGGCGTCGAAGTCGCGGAAGAACTGGCGCATCGCTGCCGGAGCGCGGGTGAAATCGCCGACGGCGTCGACGTAGACGAGGCCCGCGAGCTTCTGCGGCTGCATGCCCGCGTACGCCGAGAGCACGACGCCCGCGAAGCTGTGGCCGACGAGCCAGAACCGCTCGATGCCGAGCTTCGTCACCAGCGCGTCGAGATCCTGCGCCAGCGCCTCGACCGTGTACTCAGCGGCCTTGGGCGACTCGCCGTGGCCGCGCATGTCGAAGGCGATCGTGCGCCGCGACTTGCGCAGGTGCGCGAGAGCCGCGTCCCAGACGTGCAGGTTGGAGGCGAGCCCGTGGTGCAGCACCACCGGCACGCCGCCCTCTCCGCCATCGTCGATGTGCAAGTCGATCATCGGTCGCGCTCCCACGGGCGCGGCGGCGCTTTCACCCGGCGCAGATTCGCCTCTCGCTGCTCGTCCAGCGTGCGGCGCTCGTCGGGCGGCAGCGCGGTGGGCGGGCGGCGCAGCGAGGCGAGGAGTTGCACGCGGGCCACGCCCTCCAGCATCTCCATCTTGTCGCAGGCTTCGAAGAGCGCGCGGTGGCCGAAGCCCATCGCCAGCGCGCCGTGGCGCTCCAGAAGGGCGCAGTCGGCGCGCTTCAAGAGCGGGCGCACCGCCTCGGCAACCAGCGCGGTGCCCGGCGTCGCATAGCGGGCGGTGGGGACGTCGCCCAGCGCGGTGATCGCCTCGGGCATGCAGGGCAGAAGCTCGTCTCCCGCGAGCGTCAGCGCCACCGCGTGCGGCGGGTGCGCGTGCACCACCGCGATGCACTCCTCGCGCTCCTCGTAGCAGGCGAGGTGCAGCAGAAGCTCGGAGGAAGGCTTGCGCAGATCGTGCAGGGCCTCGCCCTCGAGGTCGGTGACCACCAACTGGTCCTCGCTCAAGAACCCCTTGTTCACGCCCGCGGGCGTGCAGAGGATCCGCCGCGGCCCGAGCCGGCAGGAAAGATTTCCTTCGCCGCCGTTGATGAGCAGGCGCGCATAGAGGCGCCGGCCGACCTCGACCATCGCGATTCTCGCCGCCCGCTCACCAGGAAACTCCATCACGCTGCTTCAGTACAACGGCTAGAAGCAAAAGCACACCGCGAAGGCGCGAAGGCACGGACCATTCCAGAACGACATTCCAGAACGACATCCGAGAACGAGACCGCGAACCAGAACCTGTTCTCGTTCTGGGTCTCGGTCTCGTTTGTCGGTCATCGGTCGGGGTTGGTTTAACCGAGCAGCCGCGCCGCCAGCAGGTCTTGCACGTCGAGTAGCCCCACCGGCCGGCGGTCGGTGTCCACCACCGGGAGCTGATCCACTTCCGTGGTCCGCATCAGCTCTGCCGCGGTCTGCGCCAGGTCGTCGGGCGAGACGGTGCGCGGGCTCTTGCCCATCACCGACGACACCGCCCGGGTGAAGTCCATCTCGCCGAGCTGCACCAGCCGCCGCAGATCGCCGTCGGTGAAGATGCCCACCAGCTTTCCCTGCGCATCGAGGACGCTGGCCGCGCCGGGCCGCCCCTCGGTGCGCGTCATCACCGCGGCGGTGTCCCGCAAGGACGCGTCCCAGCGCACGGTGGGATTGCGCGCGCCCGTGCGCATCACGTCGCGCACGCGCAGGAGCTGCCGCCCCAGCGCGCCGCCCGGGTGCAGCGAGGCGAACTGCTCGGGCGAGAAGCCGCGCCGGTGCTGCACGGCCATGGCCAGCGCATCGCCCATCGCGAGCAGCGCCACCGTGGAGGCAGTGGGAGCGAGTCCGAGCGGGCAGGCCTCGGGGACGGGTCCGATCTCCAGCACCACGTCGGCCGCGTCGGCCAGCGAATTCTTGGGGCCCCCGGTGAGCGCGATGATGGGCGCCCCCAGCCGGCGCAGGGAGGGCAGGAGCCGCACCAACTCGTCGGTCTCGCCGCTGTTCGAGAGCGCCAATACCAGATCTCCGGGCACCAGCCGCCCCAGGTCGCCGTGCAGCGCTTCGGCCGGGTGCAGGTAGAGCGACGGCGTCCCCGTCGAGGCGAACGTGGCCGAGAGCTTCTGCGCGATGAATCCCGGCTTGCCCATGCCGGTCACGACCACCCGCCCCGGGCAGGCCAGCACCATCTCCGCCGCCCGCGCGAACGCGCCGTTGAGCCGGCCCGCGAGCTGCGCGACCGCCTCCGCCTCGGCGCGGATCACTGCCCGCGCGTAATCCACCAGATCCTGCTTGGGAGCAGCTTTGCTGACCGAGGTGAGGCGTCGTCGCGAAGTTGCCATCGTCTGAGCGCGGGCTCCTACCACGTTGGGGGCCTCCGCGTCACGCGAAGGCCATCTCGAGCCAAGATCACTTGACGCGGCGCGCCCCAGGCTCTATCTGAATGAGCCCTCATTCAGCCCGGGTCTCGCTGCGAGAGCAAGACCCGGCCGATGCGGAGATCGGCCACGGTGCGAGCAGCTCTTTCCGACAAACGCGCCCGGATTCTCGACGCGGCGATCAAGGTGTTCGCCGAGCGCGGGTTCCACACCGCCACGGTGGCAGAGATCGCGCGCGCGGCCGGGGTGGCCGACGGCACCATCTATCTCTACTTCAAGGGCAAGGACGACCTGCTCTTGCGGCTCTTCGACGAGAAGATGACCGAGCTGCTGGCCGAGTCGCGCTCGGAATTGGCCAAGGAGCGCACCGCCCCCGAGCGGCTTTCCCGCTTCATCCAGCTTCACCTCGCGCTGGTCGAGCGCAACCCCGATCTCGCCTCGGTGCTGATCGTGGAGCTGCGGCAAAGCGCCCAGTTCATCAAGGCGGCCGACCGGGCCAAGCTGGCCGCCTACCTGGATTTGATCGCGGAGGTGGTCAGAGACGGACAGGAGAAGGGCGAGTTGATCGACGGCATCTCGCCTGCCACGGTGAAGAGGGCCATCTTCGGCGCGCTCGACGAGCTGGCATTGGGTTGGCTGGTCTCGGGACGGCGCACGAGCTTGAAGAAGACGGCGGCGGAAGTCGCCGGGTGGTTGGTGCGCGGGCTCAAGGGCCCAGGAGGCATGTCTTGAAGATTCTGGTCACGGTCAAACGAGTCGAGGACTACGAGTCCAAGATCAAGGTGAAGCCCGACCACACCTGGATCGTCACGGAAGGCGTCAACTACCGGGCGAATCCATTCGACGAGATCGCCGTCGAGGAAGCGCTCCGCCTGCGGGACGCGAATGCGCCCAGCGAGGTGGTGGCGGTGAGCATCGGCAGCGCGGCGGCCAGCGCGGAGATCCGCAGCGCGCTGGCGATGGGCGCGGACCGCGGCATCCTCGTCAAGCACGACGGCTTCGTCGACAGCGACGGGGTGGCGCGCCTCCTCGTCAAGGTCATCGAGAAGGAGAAGCCGGACGTGGTGCTGATGGGCAAGCAGGCGGTGGACGTGGACGACAACGTCACCGGGCAGCTCCTCGCCGAGTACCTGGGCTACGGGCAGGCCACCTTCGCCTCGAAGCACGAGTCGCTCGAGTCGCCCGAAGAGAAGGCGAAGAAGCCGGGGCTCAAGCTCGCGGCCGACAAGAAGAGCGTGCAGGTGGTGCGCGAAGTGGACGGGGGCGTCGAGACGCTGGAGCTGCAGCTCCCCGGCATCGTGACGGTGGATCTGCGCCTCAACATCCCGCGCTACGCGAGCCTGCCCAACATCATGAAGGCGAAGAAGAAGCCGATCGAGGAGCTCTCTCCCGCGGCGCTGGGCGTCGACGTCGCGCCCAAGGTCAAGGTGGTGAAGGTCGAGCCGCCTCCCGCGCGCGTGGCCGGCACCAAGGTGCCGGACGTGGCCACGCTGATCCAGAAACTCCACGACGAAGCGAAGGTGATCTGAGATGGCGACGATCCTCCTGGTAGCGGAACAGGCCCACGGGCACCTCAAGAAGGCGACGCTCAACGCGCTGTCGGCGGCGCAGCAGCTCGCCAAGGCGAACGGCGGTCAGATCCAGGGCCTGGTCGTCGGCGCGGGCGCGGGAAAATCGGCGCAGGAGCTGGCGGCATTCGGCATCGCGGTGCACGCGGTGGAGGCGGGCTTCGAGAACGCGCTCGCCGAGACGCACGGCGCGGCGATCGCCGAGGCCGCGAAGAAGCTGGGCGCGAGCGACGTGGTGATGGCGGCGACGGCGTATGGCAAGGACATCGCGCCCAGGGTTGCAGCACGCCTGGGAGCGGGGATCGCTTCGGACGTGCTCTCGGTGGTCAGCGCGAACCAGTTCAAGCGCGCCATGTGGGCCGGCAACGCCATCGCCACAGTGGAAGTCACCACCCCGATCAAGGTGATCACCGTGCGCGCCACCGAGTTCGCAGTGGCCCAAGCCGGCGGCGGCTCGGGCCAGGTGCAAACGCTCGCCATCGCCGCGCCGGCCGCGAAGACGAAGTTCATCGGGTACAACGAGGTGAAGAGCGCGCGCCCCGAGCTGACCGAAGCGTCGGTGGTGGTCTCGGGCGGCCGCGGCACCAAGGGCGACTTCAAGCCCATCGAGGCGCTGGCCGACGTGCTCAACGCGGCGGTGGGCGCGTCGCGCGCGGTGGTCGATGCGGGCTGGCAGCCCAACGATCTGCAAGTCGGCCAGACCGGCAAGGTGGTCGCGCCCAAGCTCTACATCGCGGCGGGGATCTCGGGCGCGATCCAGCACCTCGCGGGCATGAAGGGCTCGAAGACCATCGTGGCCGTCAACAAGGACCCCGAGGCGCCCATCTTCCAGGTGGCCGATTACGGGCTGGTCGCCGATCTCTTCAAGGCGCTCCCCGAGATCACCGAAGAAGTGAAGAAGCTCAAATGACCGCGAGCCTCGCTCGCCTCGGGGTGCGCCGGATTTCAGTGCCGGTGCCGTTCGCCGAGGCGGGCGGCCCCGCCAACGTCTACGTCATCGACGAAGAGGGCGGCGGCGTCGCGCTCTTCGACGCGGGCATCGGCACCAAGGAAGGCCGCGAGGCGCTGCACGCTGGTTTCGAGAAGGCCGGCCTCTCGCTGGGCGACATCCGCCGCATCTTCATCTCGCACGGCCACCTCGATCACTACGGCTACGCGCGGGCCGCCCAAGAGGCGTCGGGCGCGCCGGTCTACGTGCACTTGCGCGACCACGACAAGGTGACCGGACGCGACCGCACCAAGCAGCGCCTCGATCTCTACGCGGCCTGGCTGACCAAGCTGGGCGCGCCGCTGCACCTGCTCGAGCACGTGCGCGTGCACTGGCAGGACTCGCGCCGCATGGCCCGGCCGCTCGAGAAAGTGGAGGCGCTCCTGCCGGGCGCGCAACTGCGCTTCAAGCACTTCGGCGCGGAGGTGCTGCACCTGCCGGGGCATACGCCGGGGCTGGTCTGCCTCTGGGACGCCCAGCACCGGGTGCTCTTCTCGGACGATCATCTGCTCGAGCGCGTCTCGCCCAATCCGCTGCTCGATCTGGAGGACCACAAAGAGCCCATCCATCGCGCGCTGGTCGAGTACCTGCGCTCGGTGAAGCGGGTGCGCGACCTTCCTGTGTCACTGGTGGCGCCGGGGCACGCCGAGCCCTTCTCGGGGCACGCGCTTCTGATCGATCGGCTGCTCGGGTTCTACCAGAAGCGCCAGCAAAAGCTGCTCGCGCTCCTGCGCGAGGGCGGCCCGCAGTCGCCGGCCGAGCTGACGCCGCAGATCTTCCCGCGGGCGCGCGAGCGCCAGCTCTACCTCACGCTCTCGGAGGTGATCGGCAACCTGGAAGTGCTGGAGGACTCGGGCCGCATCAAGCGCTTCGAGCACGCGGGCCGCATCCGATTCGAAGCGGTGTAATCCCTTACGCCGTGCTCGGCATGGGGTTCTACTTTTGCTTATATGAGCGACCTCGCGCTCACGCTGATCATGGCGATCTGGGGCAGCAGCTTCGCGGTGCTCCGCGGGCTGATGAAAGGGGAGGCCGCCTCGCCGCTCGCGCTGGTGGCGGTGCGCATGGCGCTGGCCTCCGGGCTGCTCCTCGCCGCCCTCGCGCTCTTTCGCCGCGCCGATCTGCGCGCGCTGCGAGGAGCGCTGCTGCGCGACGGAATCTTCTGCGGGGCGCTGCTGGGCGCGGGCTTTCTCCTCCAGACCGAGGGGCTGCAGCGCACCACCGCTTCCCGCAGCGGCTTTCTCACCGGTCTTTTGGTCGTGCTGGTGCCGCTGCTGGAATTTCTCGTCTTCAGAAAGCGTCCGCCGTTGCCTGCGCTGCTCGGGGTCCTGATCGCGTTCGCGGGGCTCACCGCGCTCTCGGCGCCGTGGGCTGACGTCTCCCGCGCGACGCTGCTCGGGGACTGGCTCACGGTTGGTTGCGCGCTGATCTTCGCCGGTCACATCCTCGCGCTGGGCCGGCTCGCGCCCAGGCACCCGGTGCTCCCGATGCTCTTGCTCCAGCTCGCGACCACCTGCGCGCTGGCGGCGGTGGCGGGCCCGTTCGTCGAGGCGCAGCACTTTTCCCAGGCGCCGCGGCTCTGGCTCGCGATGGTCTACCTCGCGCTCTTCGCCACCCTGCTCGCGTTCGGGATCCAGACCTGGGCGCAGAAGAAGATGCCGCCGGTGCGGGTGGCGCTGATCTCGTCGCTGGAGCCGGTCTTCGCCGCGCTCTGGGCGGCGCTGCTGCTCGGCGAGCGGCTCGGCGGTCACGAGATCGTGGGCGGCGCGCTGATCGTCCTCGGCGTCGCGGTGGGCGAAGCCGGCGCCGCCCTTCGCGCGCGGGCGGCGTCTTAGAGAAACCAGAACCGAGATTTTGCGCTTGCTTCTCTTTTCCTTGTTACATGCCGCGGCGTGAAGCGCGAAGACCAGCCGCCGGAAGTCGAGCGCGCCGCCAACGGGCTGCGCGTGCGCGGCCATGCGCTCTATCTCGAGCCGCGCGGGCGGCCGCAGGTCGGCTTTCTCGCGCATGCGCGCGGGGCGCGTCCGGTGCTGCCCGAGCGCACGGTGGCCACCGCGCCCACGGTGGCGCTCCTGACGGCCGCGCAGCCCCGTTCGCTGCGCCGCACCGCTGCGCTGCCGGCCGCGTACGGACAGCCGTTCGCGCTGGGCTCGCTGCGGCTCACCGTCCATCCCGCGGGCCACGTGCTGGGGAGCGCACAGCTTCGCTGCGAAGCGGCGGGTCTCGACCTGGTCTACGCGGGGGACATCGGAGGCCAGGGCCCGCGCGCGTCGCTGACGGCCGAGCCGCGCGAGCAGGTGGAGTGCGAGACGCTGGCGCTGAAGGCCTTCTACGGGCACCCGCGCTACGTCTTCCCTCCGCGCCAGGAACTGCTCGAGCGGGTCCGCGCCTTCGTCGAGAGATCGCTGCGCGACGGCAAGACGCCGGTGCTGATCGCGGCCGCGGTGGGCGCGGCGCAAGATCTGGTGACCTTTCTCGGCGGCACCCGCAGGCTGCGGCTGCACTCGACCGCGTATCGCGCCTGCGAGGCGTATGTGAGCTGCGGCGTGACCCTGAAGAACTTCGCGCGCCTCGACCAGCCGGGCGAGGTGGTGATCGTTCCGCCGACGGCGCGCCTCGAGCGCCTGCAGCTCGGCGAGCACCGCACCTGCGCGCTCTCCGGCCGCGCGCTGGACGGCCTGCGCGGCTTCGACGAGGCGATTCCGCTCTCGGACCACGCCGGCTTCGACGAGTTGATCGACTACGCGGTCCGCTCGCACGCGCGCCGGGTGCTCTGCGTGCAGGGCCACGCCGAGGAGCTGGCGGCGGCGCTCCGCGAGAGAAAGATCGAAGCCGTCGCGGTGCGCGAGCACCACCAGTTGCACCTTCCGGGGTTTGCGTGAATTGAACGGATCCATTGGTTCATATCCTTGACACCGGGGTGAAAGCCGGAGGAAATGCGCTCCCGCCGTCTTCTAGCCCCACAACTTTGCAGGGAGGCAGCCGATGCTGCTCCGCCGCGCAACCCCGCTCGCGGTCGCCCTCGCCACGCTCGCGTGTGAGCCCTCTGTCCCGTTCGACACCGCGAACAATCCGTCGAAGGTCGATTACGCGGGATTCGATCCCACGGGCAACCCGCCTTCCATCCCGCTGCCCAACGACCTGGCCTTGTCGCCGCAGGCCATCGCCACGCAGTCGCCCGCGCAGGCGGCGCTGCTCTCGCAGTGGGCGCAAGACACCTGCGTCGGCGGACTGCAGGGCTGCTTCCCGAACGATCAGGAAGTGCCGATCACCATCGACTTCGTCACCGCGACGATCGATCCGAATACGGGTGCTGTCACGCGGAGCATGCCCGCGCTCGATACCACCACGATCACGCCGGCGAACCTGACCGTGCTCTCGATCAGCACGTTCGGCTCAGGCGCCGTCGCTTACGATCCGCCGATGCCCGGCGACTACGTGCAGAACGGGGACCACGGCACGCTGACGATCCACAAGAGCGCCGACGCGAACAACGGCGGCTCGCGGCGGTGGCCGGCGAACTCGCTGATGGTGGTGGCGGTGCGCGCCGGCACGAGCGGCCCCAAGGTGACCGGCGGCGCGCCCGCCGGGCTGCAGCCGCAGGCCGCCATGTTCCTCCTGCTGCAGGACAAGGACCTCTCGCTGCCGGAGAACGAGGGGCTCATCCCCGGCGCCAGCCGCGGAGAGAAGAAGACCAAGGGCGCGCAGCTCGAGCAGATCCGCAAGAACTACCTGCTGCCGTTCAGCGCCATCGACACCGCCTGGGGCCCGCTCGCGCACCGGCAGATCGCGACCATGGGCACGTTCAAGATCGCCGACACCAGCAAGAAGACGCACGTCGAGACCGATCCGAGCGCGGGCCGTCTGCCGCTGCCCAGCGACTTCCTCATGGGCGCCGACGGGCACCTCCTGCCTCAGCTCGCATCCGCGAGCGGGCCATTCGGCGGGCTGGGCCCCGGGCTCGCCACGCTCGACGGCTTCAGCACTACCGCGATGGTTCTCTCGCAAACCTCCAACTTCATCCAGGCCAACACGGTCGCTGGCGGCGCCTTCATCTTCGAGGTGATCACCGCCACCTCGCCGCCGTCGTTCAAACGCCTCGCCGACATCACCACCGAGTTCCCGGGCAAGTCGCCGGGCTACGTGGCCGAGCCGTCCCCGATCACCAAGGCGGCGATCTCCGGCGGCACGTGCGCCGCGCACCCGACCGAGCCGTGCCTCTCGAATGCCATCGGCCTGCAGCCCGGGGTGCCGGCGCCGATCTCCGCCACCGCCGTCTTCGCGGTTCCGCCCCTCAAGGAGAGCACCACCTACGTGGTGCTGATCACCGACAAGGTGCTGGACCTGAACGGCGACCCGCTGACACGCAGCACGCTGGGCAAGCTGCTCTTCCTCGATCCGACGATCAGCATCGCCTCGGGCGGCAAGTCCACCGTGTCCGGCGTCACCGACGCCCAGGCGGTCGGCCTCGACCAGATGCGGCTGGCGATCAACGGCGCCGCGCAGACGCTGCTGGCCGAGAAGACGAACCTCACCTACGGCGATCTGGCGATGGGCTACACTTTCAAGACCCAGAGCATCACGGGCATCGCTGCGCAGCTTGCGGCGCTGCCGTATGCGAATCCCACGGCGGTGCTTTCGCCGCCGACGGGGACTACGCCAACCGTTTATTGTGCGGGCACCGCAGCGTGTGCTCCGGGCCCGACTTGCCCGTGCACCACCGGCGCGGCAGTGACCGACGCGTTCAATGCCTACGGCACCGACCCGGCGGTCGCGCCGAACACGAACATCGGCTACGTCGTCGATACAAAGATGACCACCTTCAACAAGCTGCTCTGCAACACGGGTGACACCACCTGCACCGACACGGGCGCGTTCAGCCCGGCGACGGTGAACCCTGTGCTGGAGAACATTCCGGCGCTGATCGCGCTGCCCCAGCCAGGCACGGCTGCCTTCGCTGGCGGCTGCATCCCCGGTCCGGGTCCGGCGAACGGCGGCGTCGGTCCGGGCAATAGCCCGAACGGCGTCTGCACGCTGCCCCTCATCGTCTTCCGCCACGGCTTCGGCGCTGGGCGCGCGGACATGCTGGGTGTCGCCGACAACTTCACCAAGGCGGGCTTCGCGGTGGCGGCCATCGACTCCAACAAGCACGGCGACCGCGCCTTCTGCGATCCGGGCGCGCCGGCCAGCACGCCCCAGTGCGCCACGAGCGTAGCCTGCGTCTCCGATGCGACGCTTGCGGGCGAGGGTGACGCCCAAGCCACGGCGTCCAGCCCCGGCCACGTGCCAGGCCACTGCGTCGGCGGCGCGGTCTTCCGGCGTCCGCCGCCGGCAGGCTGCGCCACCTGCACCAACGCCAAGGCCATTCCGGTCCCGTCGGGCAACTACCTCATCAGCCCGAACTTCTTCCGCACCCGCGATACGATGCGGCAGGACATCATCGACCAGTCGCAGCTAGCTCGCGTGCTCTCGCCCAACCCGCTCTGCGACAAGACGGCGCCGCCCACGGACGCGGTGCACACCTGCGCCAACAAGATCATCACCGCGCTCACGGGCGTGCAGATCGATCCGGCCAAGATCTACTACGTGGGCCTGTCGTTGGGCTCCATCAACGGCACGGTGGATGTGGCGGCCAACGCGCGCTTCTCGCGGGCGGCCTACAGCGTTGGCGGCGCGACCATCGTGGACATCTTCACGGTTCCGGGAGGGGCGTTCACTGCCAGCCTGAACGCGCTGCTCGCCTCCATCGGCATCACGCCGGGGACGGCGGCTTATCTGCAGTTCATCAACGTCGCCAAGTGGGTGCTCGACCCGGCCGACCCGGAGAACTTCGCGCAGCACCTCCTCGCCAACACGCTGCCGGGTCCGCTCTCCGGAGGCGTCGCGCCGCCGGCGAAGAAGATCATCGGCCAGATGGCGCTCTGTGACAACACGGTGCCCAACGCGTTCAACCTGAACCTCTACGGTCTGATCGGCCTGGGGCCGGTGGACGCCTCGCACAGCACCCAGACTACGTTCTTCAAGGGCGCCACCGCCACGCCATCCTGCCCCACCAACGCCGCTCCGCACGGCTTCCTCCTCGACTGGAGTAGCTCGGCCACGCTGGCGACGGCCGGACAGACCGACATCACCGGCTTCTTCGCCGACACCTCCGTCCTGCCGCCTCCGGCGCACTTCCAGTGAAAGGGACGACGACCATGAGAAAACTCACTGTCGCCATCGCTGCTCTCCTCGTCCCTGCGGCGGCGCTCGCGGGCGGGTACGTTGTTCCCAACACCAACGCGCGCGATCTGGCCATGTCGGGCTCGGCGGCGGCCGCGCAGGACACGGCAGCGGCCACGTACGCGTCGCCGCCTTCGCTCTCGAAGCTCGAGGGGCTCAACATCTCCGCCGACGTGAGCCTGATCGACTTCCGCAGCACCTGGAGCGATCCCACCGGCGCGCAAAACCCGGTGACGATGACGCCCAAGGGCGCCTTCCCGTTCGCGATCTATGCGGCTTATGGCTTCAAGCTGCCCGACTCGCTGGCGGGCATGAGGGGCGGCGTCGGCGCGGGGGCCACCATCCCCGGCGGCGGCTACGTCTTCTGGCCGGGACAGTGGTTCGGCCGGGAGGAGATCGTCACCGTCGACCGCAAGGTGTACGGGATGTATCTCACGGCCGGACTTCAAGTGCTGCCGCAGCTGCGCGTCGGCGGCGGGCTGGTCTACTACCGGACCACCGAGCACCTGATCCAGGGGCTCAACTTCGGGTCGACCAGCCAGATCGAGTTGGGCACCGCGGGCGGCGCATTCAGCTACGACCTGTCGGCCGAGGTGACGCCGATCCCCGAGGTCCCGCTGACAGTGGCCGTCGACTACAAGCACCAGGGCGTGATGAGTCTGACCGGCCATGCGCACGGTAGCGGCATTCCGCCGGGGCTCGTGCCCAACCTGCTCGACCAGGGCGTGCAGCACACGCTGACGTATCCGAACCAGCTCAACGTCGGGGCCGCGTACCAGGTGATCCCGCAGCTGCTCCTGACGTTCGGTTGGACCTGGGAGCGCTTCCACGTCTACAAGCAGGACCTCTTCGCCGGCGACCGCGGCGTGACCGTGGTGGTTCCGCGAGACTACAAGAACGGCTACACGCTGCGGTTCGGCGGCGAACTCCAGGCGATTCCGAAGCTCAAGGTGCGGGCTGGCTTCCTGCACGACACCTCGCCGGCGCGGCCGGAGACGTATTCCGCCACGCTACCGGACTCGGACGTGTGGGCATTCTCGCTGGGCGCGGGCTATGAGGTGATCCCGAACCTCGAAGTGAACGCGGCCTACTTCCACGCCTTCTACGACAAGGTGACCACTGTCGGCACCGAGGTGTTCCCGGCCACCTACGACACGCGCGCTAACATCTACGCGATCAACGTGACCTGGAAGATGGGAGCCGCGAAGTAGGCTCCGGGCTCCCGCGCTCACGCTGAAGCCTGCAGCCTGAAGCCTGAAGCCTCTTCTACGGCGCGGCCCTCGCGCACAAGCTTGATCAGATGGGCGAGGAGGCTGCGCTCGGCGTAGGGATACATCTCGGGCGCGACGTCCGGGTACGCGGCGGGGACGAGTTGGGCCGGCGATGCCGGCCCTTCCTGCTTCGCGAGGGCCGCGAGCACGCGCTCCTCGCGCTCCAGACGGTGCGCGCGGTACTGCTCGAGCTTCAGCGCGCCTCCGGGCACCACCGGCCCGTGCGCGGGGAAGATGGCGCCCGGTTTTTCTCCGAGGAGCCGATCCAGCGACGCGAGGTATTCGGCCATGTCGCCCTCGGGCGGGTCGATGATCACCGTGCCCGTGCCCGCGACCAGATCGCCCGCGATCACCGCTCCGCTCTGGTCCTCGATCATGCAGACGTGCCCGCGGGTGTGCCCCGGCAGGTGCAGCGCGCGCCAGCCGCGCGGGCCCACCTCGAGCCGCTCGCCGTCGTGCAGCACGCGATCGATCTTGAAGCCGAGCAGCGCCGCCGTCTCCGCCGTGGCGGCGATGGGCAGGCCCAGCACCTGCGCGCCGCCGGTGTGATCGAGATGGTGGTGCGTGAGCAGCACGCCCACGGCTTTGCGGCCCTCGGTGGCGAGCCGGTCCAGCGTCTCGCGCAGGATCGCCTGCTCCTCGGGCCAGGGCGAGCCGGGATCGACCACCCACAGTTCGTCGTCGCCGAGGAGAAAACAGTTGGTGTGCGTGGCCGGCGGCAGCGTCGGCGTGCGCAGCGGCACCAGGATGAGGCCGCGCTGGAGCTCGATCCGCTTCACCACGTTCTCCTCGATGGGCAGTTTCCAGGGCGCCTCGTCAGGAGCTGTCAATAGAGGCAGCGCGTCGCGCGGCGCCTTCACGTGGGCGAGCGCGCGCAGCGTGTGCCAGGCGGGTGGATGCAGGAGCGCCACGCCCGAATCCCAGCGGCGCAGCGCTTCGCTCGGCTCGATCCATTCGCCGTCGGCCAATTCGCCCGGCCAGATCTCCGCCTCCTCGCCCTCCGGCAGCTCGACCAGGTAGAAGCGCGCGTCGAAGCGGATGGGCATCGCGGGCGGCGTGACCCAGCGGCCCGCGGGCGCGAACATGCGCGCGTCGACGTGCAGGCCGTGGCGCGCGAGGAAGCCGCCGAACGAAGCGGCCTTCTCGACGGGTGCGGGCCGCTGGAGAAGCGCTTTGCGGACCTCGTTCCGCTCCCGGGCAGAGATCGCCTGCGCGCCCGGCACGGCCAGGACGCCGGTCTCCTCGAACAACTCGCGCGCCGCCGCAGCCACGCAGGGCGCTTCGGCCGGGTCGAGCCCGGCCGCGTTCTGCAGCGGGACGCCCGCGTCCTCGACGTCCACGCCGCCGCCTGGGAACGCGTAGAAGCCGGCCGAGAACCGAAGCTGGTCGCCGCGCCGCACCCAGAACACGCGACCGTCCGCCCGAACCAGCACCACCGAGGCCGCGGGACGCACCCGGACCGCCGAAGAGCTGCCTGCCGTCCGATCCGCCGTTCCCAAGCGAGCCCCTTGCGCAGTCACCCGCGATCCCTTACATCGAGGCCGTGTTCTACCTCGCGCCGCACCCAAAGCTCGACCGCCCTCGCCGCGGCAGCCCCGTGATGTTCACCATCCCGTGGGTGGACAAATATTTCTCGCGGGTGCGGCCGTGGCACGTCTGCGCGCTCTGGGTTCCGTTCACGCTCTATATGCTCTACCGCGCCTCGGGGCACATGGGAGCGCTGGCCATCGCCGGCTGGGCTGCGCTGGGCGTGCTCGCCTGGACGTTGCTCGAGTACGGGCTGCACCGCTACGTCTTCCATTTCGACCCGAGCCCCCACTCCGAGTTGCAGAAGGAAGCCTCGTGGCTGATCCACGGCATCCACCACGACTACCCGTGGGACCGCGACCGGCTGGTGATGCCTCCCACGGTGACCGCGCTGATCGCGCTCGCGGTCTGGTTCGGCTTCCGCTGGCTGGGGCCGGTCGAGCATGCGTGGATGGCCGGCATGGTGGGCGGCTACGTCTGGTACGACCTGACGCACTACTACCTGCACCACGCCGCGCCGACGACCGCTTTCGGCAAGTGGCTGCGGCGGTACCACCTGGTGCACCACTTCCAGACGCCGGACGTGCGGTACGGAATCACCCCGCCCCTCTGGGATCACGTCTGCCGGACGTACCCGCGCGACAAGTACCAGGGCCTGCCCGACGACGAAGCCCGCCTCGAGGCCGGGGCTTAGCCCGGACCCCGCCCAAGTGGTCCCGAAATCGGTGCCCGATTTTGGGACCGGGGGTCGAGAACGCTACCGCGAAAAAGAAAATTTTTTATTTTTTTCGCCGCATCGCTCGCGGTGCTGGCCGGGTGCGGGCCCGTGATGCACAGCGCGCGGATCGTGCGCGAGGAGCCGCCCAGCGAGAGGGAAACCGAGGCGCGCGGGCGTGTGACCTCCGCCAACTGCAACTCGCGCGGTGCCGCCCTGCTGCCGGGTTACGTGCAAGTCTGCCGCGGCCGCACCGGCGAGGGCACGCTGCTCGCGGGACTGGGCCTCGCCGAGCTCGGAACTGGCATCGCCGCGGGCGCGACCAGCGGATTCGGCACTCCCGCCGCCGGCGTGCCGCTGCTCGCCTTCGGCGACCTGCTCACCGCTTCCGTGATGGATGCGGTCCTCGAATCGCAGCGCGCCGCCAACTTGCGCTTCGCGCCGCAGGAATCGCTCTCGGAGCTCGCGCGCGCCCCCTTTTCGCTCGAGGTGCTCTCGCGGCCGCCGGTCTGGGCGGGCATCCTCGGCACGCTCGCCGCGGGCCTGGCCGTGTCGCGCCTGATCGACGGTCCCATGGACACGCAGAACTTCGGCCACCGCCCCGTGCTCTTCGGACACCAATTCAACTCCGCCGTCGGCTATCCGCTCGCCGGCGCCATCGGCGTCGGGCTCTTCGAGCACGTGGCCATCGCCGAGGAGTCCGCCTTCCGCGGCCTCTTGCAGTCGGGCTGGGCCCGCTCGCAGGGCGAGGACCGCAGCTTACTCTACGGCTCGCTCTCGTTCGGCCTCGTGCACGCGGGCAACGTTTTCTTCATCGACCGCTCGCAGCGGCTCAAGTACCTGGCGCTGGGCGTTCCGTTCATCACCGTGCTGGGCAGCTACCTGGGCCTGGTCTACCGCTTCAGCGACTACAGCCTCGCGCCGCCGGTCGCCGTGCACTTCTGGTACGACTTCCTCCTCGAAGCGATCGGGTTCGTCACCGACCCGAAGAATTCCCCTCTGGCGCTCGCGTGGGGTATGCCCTTCTAGCCGCCCATGCACATCCGCGATCCCATTCACGGCGCCATCGAGATCACCGCCGACGAGCGGGTTCTCCTCGACAGTCCTCAATATCAGCGGCTGCGCAACGTGAAGCAACTCGGCTTCGCGGACCTGGCCTTCCCCGGCGCGACCCACACCCGCTACGCGCACGGGCTGGGCGCGATGGCGGTGGCCACCAAGGTGTTCGACGCGCTCTCGCCGCGGCTGCAGCTCGACGCGGACGATCGCGATCGCTTCCGCCAGACGCTGCGGCTGGCGGTGCTCTTCCACGACCTGGGCCACGCGCCGCTCTCGCACGCCACCGAACGGATCATGCCGCAAGTGAGCGAGCTGCACGTCCCCGAGTGGGCGCGCGAGCCCGGCGAGCGGCGCGCCGACCACGAGGACTACACTCTCAAGCTCGTGCTCGACTCGGGGCTGGCGGCGGAGATCCGTCGCCGCTTCTCGGCGCGGGGGATCGAGCCCACCCACATCGCCGCGCTGATCTGCGGTCGGCCTCCGCCGGGCCCGTACCCCTTCAAGAGCCGCGGGCGCGATCTGCTCCCCATCCTGCGCGCGGTGGTCTCCGGCGAGCTGGACGCGGACCGGATGGACTACCTGCAGCGCGACTCCTTCTACACCGGCGTGAACTACGGAAAGTTCGACGCCGACTGGATCATCCAGAACCTCGAGTCGGTGGAGCGCGACGGCCGCGTGCACCTGGCCCTGCAGCACCGGGCGGTGTTCGCGTTCGAGGACTTCCTGCTCTCGCGCTACCACATGTTCCTCTCGGTCTACTTCCACTACACCTCGGTGGGCTACGAGGTGCTCTTGCAGCGTTACTGCGACACCAGCTCCGGCGAATACTCGCTCCCCGCCGACCCCGACGCCTACCTCCTGCACGACGACATCGCGCTCATCTCCGCCCTGCGCGCGTCGACGAATCCGTGGGCGCGGCGGGTGGTGCGGCGGCAGGGGTATCGCCTGCTCGCCGAGCACGGGCCGTTTCTGGGCGGCGGCAATTCCACCGAGCTGCAGGATCGCGAGCGCGCGCTGATGGAGGCGGGCATCGACGCCTTCACCACCGTCAGCCGCGGCGTGCTCTCGCATTACGGCAAAGAGGCCACGCTGTGGGTCAAGTCGCCGCGCGGTGAAATACCGATCGGCGAGTACACGCCCCTCTATGAGCGCTATGCCGAAGCGGCCACCATCGCCCGCCTCTACGTCGAGCCGGAGCGCGCGGACGAGGCGCGCCGCATCCTGTAACCCAATTGGTATTCCCGTTCTCCCGGCTGGTATAGTGCGAATGTGGATAAGCTGCGCCAGCGCGTCGAGAAGCTCGGCGGCATCCTCGAAGTCGCTAAAGCCCTGGTCGCCGAGCGCGACCTAGACCGCCTGCTGCTGTTGATCGTCAGCGCCGCCGCCCGGGTGGTGGAGGCCGACCGCTGCTCGCTCTTCCTGGTCGACCGCGATCGCGGCGAGCTGTGGAGCAAGGTCGCGCAGGGCGTGGGCATGAAGGAGATCCGCTTCCCGATGGGCCGAGGCATCGCCGGGGCGGTGGCCGAGACCAACACCTCGGTGAACATCCCCGACGCGTACAAGGACCCGCGCTTCAACAAGGGCGTCGACAAGCAGACCGGCTACCGCACCCGCAGCATCCTCTGCGTGCCGATGCGCTCGGTCGAGGGCGAAGTCGTCGGCGTTCTGCAGGCGCTCAACAAGCTCAATCAAAAGCCCTTCACCGAGGAGGACGAGGAGCTGCTCTCGGCGCTGGGCGGACAGGCCGCGGCGGCGGTCAACAACGCGTTTCTGCACCAGGAGATCCAGCAGATGATGGAGGGGTTCGTCCGCGCCTCCGTCGTCGCCATCGAGTCGCGCGACCCGACCACCGCCGGCCACTCGGGAAGGGTCGCCCGGCTCTCGGTGGGACTGGGCGACATCCTGCCGCGCGCGGGCGATTCGGCGGGCCGCTGGAAGGGCGCGTCGCTCAACGCGCAGGAGCGGCAGGAGCTTCGCTACGCGGCGCTGTTGCACGATTTCGGCAAGGTCGGCGTGCGCGAGAACGTGCTGGTCAAGGCCAACAAGCTGGAGCCGCTGGAGCTGGAGAACCTGCGCGGGCGCTTCGAGACCATCTACACGCAGGAGGAACTGGTGGCGGAGCGGGCCAAGGTGGACGCGTTCCTGCGCTGTCCGCCGGACGAAGCGCGCGCCCGCGTGGCGGAGATCCAGAGAAAGCTCGAGGAGCGGCGCAAGGAGCTCTCTTCGATGTTCGAGTTCGTGGTCTCGTGCAACAAGCCCACCATCCTGGCCGAGGGCACCTTCGACCGGCTGCACGACATCGCCAAGGGCAAGTACGTGGGCCCCTTCAGCGGCGAGCAGCGGCCTTTCTTGCAATCCAACGAA
>Ga0213851_1678298_pt1 | contig 24073 bp, 22 predicted proteins | sample ABR_2014_MetaT_FD_164455 | JGI IMG/M metagenome (GOLD analysis project Ga0213851, IMG submission 164455) | Metatranscriptome of freshwater sediment microbial communities from post-fracked creek in Pennsylvania, United States - ABR_2014... | ecosystem: Environmental > Aquatic > Freshwater > Creek...
AGCATCTTCGTCTTCACGCACGACTCGATCTTCCTCGGGGAAGACGGTCCCACCCACCAGCCCGTCGAGCAGCTCGCGGCGCTGCGGGCGATTCCAAACCTGGAAGTGTGGCGGCCGGCGGACGGCCTGGAGACGGCGGCGTCGTGGGCGGCGGCGATCGAGCGCAAGGATGGGCCCAGCCTCTTCGCCTTCACGCGGCAGAAGCTGGCGGGGCTGCAGCGCGCGGGCGCGGCCAGCGTGCGCGAGTGCATGAAGGGCGCATATGCGCTCAACGACGTGGCCGATCCGGATGTGGTGGTGATCGCCACCGGCAGCGAAGTCCCGCTGGCGCAGGCGGCGCTGCCGCTGATTGATAGCAAGTATAAAGTACGGCTGGTCTCCATGCCCTGCGCCGAGCGGTTCCTGAAATGGCCCCTCGACGAGCAGAGAAAGCTCATTCCACGAGGCAAAGCGAAGCTGGTCGCAGTGGAAGCCGCGGGCGGGCTCGACTGGTACCGGATCGTCGCCGGCGGCCTGGTGGTGGGCATCGATCGCTTCGGCGCCAGCGCGCCCGAGAAAGCGCTCGCCGAAGCCTATGGCTTCACTCCGCAGAAAGTGGCGGCGCGGATTTCCAGGTGGCTGAACGACGGCGAAGCGTCAACCTGAGAAGGAGTCAGCGATGAAGCCGGCAGAGAGGTTGAACGAGTTCGGGCAGAGCGCGTGGCTCGATCTGATCGGGCGCAAGCTGATCCAGTCGGGCGAGCTGAAGCGGATGGTGGACGAGGACGGCATCCGCGGCGTCACCGCCAACCCGGCGATCTTCGAGAAGGCGATCGCCGAGACCAACGAGTACGACGACGAGCTGAGGAAGCTGGTGGCGGCTGGCAAGTCGCCGATGCAGATCTACGAGACGCTGGCGATCGCCGACGTGCGGGCGGCGTGCGACGTGTTGCGGCCGCTCTTCGAGAGCCTGAAGGGCGGCGATGGATTCGTCTCGCTGGAAGTGTCGCCGTTCATCGCCCGCGACACCCGCGCCACCGTCGAGGAGGCGAAGCGCTTCTGGGCGGCGGTCGACAGGCCCAATCTGTTCATCAAGATCCCCGCCAATCCCGAGGGCATTCCGGCCATCCGCGAGGCCACCGCGGCGGGCATCAGCATCAACATCACGCTGATCTTCAGCGTGAAGGTGTACGCCCAGGTGATCGACGCGTATTTCTCCGGCTTGGAGGAGCGTGCCGGCAAGGGGTTGCCCATTTCGCAGATCCACAGCGTGGCCTCGTTCTTCGTCAGCCGCGTGGACACGGCGGTGGACAAGCTGCTGGAGGCGAAGGGCAACGAGGAGCTGCAGGGCAAGATCGCAAATGCCAACGCAAAAGAGGCTTACCAACTCTTCTTGCAAACGGTGGCGACGCCGCGCTGGAAGGCGCTGGCCGCGAAGGGCGCCACCAAGCAGCGGCCGCTCTGGGCGTCGACCGGCACCAAGAACAAGGCGTACAGCGACGTGCACTACGTCGAGCCGCTGATCGGACGCGACACCGTCAACACCATGCCGCTCGCGACGCTGAAGGCGTTCAACGATCACGGCAAGGTGGCCGAGACGATCACGCGCGGCGTGGACGAGGCGCGGGCGCAGCTTCGCAAGCTGGCCGAGCTCGGGATCGATCTCGAGCAGGTCTGCGCGAAGCTCACCGACGAAGGACTCGAGCTGTTTGCCAAGGCGCTCACCACCCTGTTGCAGGCGATCGAGAAGCGGGCGCGCGGGTGAACGAACGCCTCGGCCGTCGCAAGAAGGAAGCGCAGGCGGGGTTGGACTTCGCGCGATCCTTTGCGGCGCCGGGCGCGCTGGACGACCCCGCGCTGCGGCTCGGTGCCATCGCCGCGGGGCTCGCGCGCGGGGGGGCCGACAAGCTGACGCTGCTGCTCAGCCCAAAAGCCGCCCTGCTGGGTCCCGGGATCGAAGAGATCGTCGCCCGCAGCACCGGCAAGAAGGGCCGCGGCGTGGTGCCCATCGTCGGCGAGCCGCCTGGGCGCAAGGAGGCGTACGGCCGGGACCGCCTCTTCGTCGCGATCGCGCTCGACGGCGAGGAGTACCAGGTGCCCCACCTCGCCGAGGCGGGACATCCGATGCTGCATTGGACGCTGCCGGCGCCGCTGGAACCCGCCGGCGAGCTTGCGCGCTGGGCGACCGCGGCTTTGACGATGGCCCGCGTGCTGGAGGTCGATCCCGCCGCGGCGCCGGAGATCGCGGCGGGCGAGGAGCGGGCGCGCCTGCTGCGCGAATCCGGCGCGCCTCCCGCCGAGCCTTCGCTGCGAGCGCAGGGGCTCGCGCTCTTCGCGGAGCCGGTCCACGCGCAGATCCTCCGCAGAGCCGCGGGCACGCTGGGGCCGCTCGCGTCGGTTTCGCCCGCGGGATGGATCGCGGCCCACCTCGCGCTGGCGGACCCGGGCGATTACGTCGCGCTGCTCGGGTATCTTTTGGAAACCGATCTCGTGCAAGGCGAGCTCAGCTCCGTGCAAGGCGCGATCCGCAACGCGACCAAGCTCGCCTGCACCTCCTCGTTCGGGCCGGGTTACCTGCGCGGCGCCGGCCAGCTTCACAAGGGCGGGCCCAACACCGGCATCTTTCTCGTGCTCACGCGCGACGCCGGGGACGTGGAGGCCCGCGCCGATCTGGAGGAGTTGCAATCGCGCGGCCGCCGTGCGCTGCGGATCCACGTCGAAGACGGCGATTCACAGAAGATCATCGAAACACTTCACGCTGCGACGAAACTCTTATCGAGATCGCCGTGATGCTGAAGCCTGCAGCCTGAAGCCTGAAGCCTGAAGCCTGAAGCCGTCCGGAGGTGACATGCAACTCGCGATGCTCGGTCTCGGAAAGATGGGCGGCAACATGGTGCAGCGACTCCTGGCAGGCGGCCATCGGGTGATCGCTTACGACGTCGATCCGAAGCGCGCCGCCGAGCTGGTCACGCAGGGGGCCGCGGCGGCCACCACCCTCGACGAAGTGATCGCAGCGCTCTCGCCGCCCCGCGTCTGCTGGGCGATGGTGCCGGCTGGGAAGATCACCGAGGAGTTGGTGAATTCACTGGCCGCGCGCATGTCGAAGGGCGACGTGATCGTCGACGGCGGAAATTCGAACTTCAAGGATTCGCAGCGGCGCGCAAAAGAGCTGGCCGAGCGCGGGATCCATTTTTGCGACGCGGGCACGAGCGGCGGCGTGTGGGGACTCAAGAACGGCTACTGCCTGATGGTGGGCGGCGCACCCGAGGCGTACGCCGTCGTCGAGCCGGCGCTGAAGACGCTGGCGCCCGAGGGCGGCCTGATGCACACCGGCCCTCCCGGCAGCGGGCACTTTACCAAGATGGTTCACAATGGAATCGAATACGGATTGATGACCGCATATGCCGAGGGATTTGAAATCCTGAAAACCTCGCCCTTCGGCCAGCTCGACCTGCCGAAGATCGCCGGCATCTGGCGCAACGGCAGCGTGGTGCGCTCGTGGCTGCTCGACCTGCTCCACGATGCGCTGGAGAAGGACCCGGGCCTCGACGGCATCCGCGGCTACGTCGAGGACAGCGGGGAAGGGCGCTGGACGGTGCAGGCGGCCATCGACCAGAACGTGCCCGCGCCGGTGATCACGCTCTCGCTCCTGATGCGGATCGCTTCGCGGCAGGACGAGAGCTTCAGCGCGAAGGTGCAGGCGGCGCTGCGGAACGAGTTCGGTGGGCATGCAGTGAAGAAGAGCTAGGCTCCAGGCTTCAGGCTGCAGGCTTCAGCATTGAGGAAATCGAATGCCTTATGCGCCAGAGCACGACGAGGTTCCGAATCCGCTCAGGGCGGGGCTGCGGGCGGAGACGGCGCCGGATCCCTGTGTCGTGGTCATCTTCGGGGCGAGCGGAGACCTGGCGCATCGCAAGCTGGTGCCCGCGCTCTACAACCTGGCCGTCGGCGCGCATCTGCCGGCGGCGTTCGGGATCGTGGGAGTTTCGAAGAGCGAATACGCGCACGACGAATTTGCCAAGGACATGCGCGAGGCGGTGGGCAAGTTCTCCCGCACCAAGCCCATCGACGACGAGATGTGGCAGGACTTCGCCGCGGGGATGCGCTACGTGGCGGGCTCGTTCGACGATCCGCAGACGTTTGCAAAGCTGAAGACGCAGCTCGAGGAGCTGGACAAGCTGCGCGCCACCCGCGGCAACCGGCTCTTCTATTTCGCCACGCCGCCCAGCACGTTCCCGGCGCTCCTCAAGCAGCTCAAGGGGGCGGGTCTGATCAACCCGCCGCTCGACCCGGCGTTCACGCGGGTGGTGATCGAAAAGCCGTTCGGCCGCGATCTGGCGAGCGCGCGCTCGCTGAACCGCCTGGTGCTGGAGACCTGCGACGAGAAGCAGGTGTTCCGCATCGATCACTACCTCGGCAAGGAGACTGTCCAGAATCTCCTGGTCTTCCGATTCGGCAATTCGATCTTCGAGCCGGTCTGGAACCGCCGCTACGTCGATCACGTCGAGATCACCGCCGGCGAAGAGCTGGGCATCGAGGCGCGCGGCAAGTACTACGAGGAGGCGGGCATCCTCCGCGACATGATCCAGAACCACGTGCTGCAGCTCGTCTGCCTCTCCGCGATGGAGCCGCCGGTCGCGTTCGACGCAGACGCGGTTCGCGACGAGAAGATCAAGGTGCTGCGCGCGGTGGAGGTCTTCGAGACGCCGGAGCAGGTGCAGAAGAACGTGGTCCTCGGCCAGTACACGGCGGGCGGCATCGCCGGCGCCGACGTCAACGGCTTTCAAGAAGAGAAGGACGTGGCAAAGGGCTCGCGCACCCCGACCTTCGTGGCGCTCCGGCTCAACATCCGCTCCTGGCGCTGGGACGGCGTGCCCTTCTACATCCGCTCGGGGAAGCGCATGCCCAAGCGCGCCACCGAGATCGCGGTGTTCTTCAAGCCGCTGCCGCACTCGCTCTTCGGGCAGGGCCGCTCGCAGCCCAACGCGCTGATCGTCCGGGTACAGCCGCAGGAGGGGATCGCGCTTCGCTTCTCGGCGAAGGTGCCCGGCGAGCGCTACCGGCCGCGCACGGTGAGCATGGATTTTCGCTATGGAACGTCGTTCGGCACCGCCAGCCCGGAGGCGTACGAGCGCCTCCTGCTCGACGCGATGCGCGGCGATCAGACGCTCTTCACCCGCAAGGACGAGGTGGAAGCGGCCTGGAAGATCGTCGGCAGCATCCTCAAGGTCACCGAGAGCGGCGAGTTTCCCGAGCCCTATCCGTATCCGGCGGGGACCTGGGGACCGCCCGCGGCCGACGAGCTTCTGGCCGGGGACGGCCGGGTCTGGAGGAGGCTATGAGCGAGAACTACGGCGAGCCGATCCCCGCGGGGCAGGCGGCCTGGGAGGAGCTGACGGTCCGCTTCGATCAGGGCTTCGATCTGGTGCGCATCAACCAGATGCTGCAGCACGCGCGCGAGCGGGGCGGGCCGGCGCAGGAGTCGGTCTGCACGCTGAACCTGGTCGCCATCTTTTTCACCGCCTCGCAGTACGAGCGCGCGCGCGACGCGCTGGAGGCGGCGGGCACCGTGCACCCGTGCCGGCTCTTGGTGCTGGTGGCCGATGCGCAGGTGGGGGCGGACTCGCTGACCGCGCGCGTGTCGGCGGTGCGCACCGGGGGCGCCATCAGCCTGGAGCGGGTGGTGCTGAGCGCCACCGGAAAATCGGTGCGCCACCTCGAGTCCGCGATGATGGGGCTCCTGCTCCCCGAGCTTCCGCTGGTGGTCGTCTGGGGCGGGAGGCCCGAAGGCGATCTCCTGCGGCGCGCGGTGGAATCGGCCGATCGGATCATCACCGACTCGGGCGCGCGGCCGCCGACCTATCTCGCCGAGCAGGCGGAGTTGATCGCGCGCGGCGCGCCCATCGGCGATCTGGCTTGGGCGCGGATCTTCCCGTGGCAGTCGCTGGCGGCCGAGTGCCTGGATCTGCCCAACCTGCGCGAGCACCGCGGCAACATCAAGCGCGCGCGGGTGGTGTGCGCCGGCGCGTTGGGTGCGGAGGGGCTGCTCTTGGCGGGCTGGATGGTCTCCCGCATTCCCCGGCTGCAGGCCTCGGTCGAGGTGCAGGGCGATGCGGACGACTTCGACAACGAGACCACCGTGAACACCGCCATCTCGCGGGCGGCGCCGATTGGGCTGGGCCACGTGGCGCTCCTCCAGTTCGAAGCGCCGCCGGCGACGTTCACGCTGCGGCGAGAGAAGGGGCTCTTGATCGCCGAGGTGAAGGGCGACGATGACGGCGCGGTGGTGCATCGCACCCGCCTGCCGCCCGACGCGCCGGGGCGCCTCCTCGGACTCGAGCTGAAGCTGCTGGCGGGAGTGGACGAGCTCTATGCCGCGTCGGTGCAAGCGGCCGTGAAGCTCCTGCCGAAGGCCAAGGCATGAGTGAGGTCTCGGTCGTCTCCGACCTGGCCAAGGCCGCGGCGGAGCTGTTCGTCGAGGCGACCGCGGGAGCTATGGCGGCGCGCGGCAGGGCTGCGGTTGCGCTGACCGGCGGGTCCACCGCGGCGCCGCTCTTCGCGGAGCTGTCGCGCTGGGCGGTGCCGTGGGACGGATTGCAGATCTTCTTCACCGACGAGCGCGCCGTTCCGCCCGATCACGAATCATCGAATTATCGAATCGCCCATCAGGCGCTCTTGTCGAAAGTGCGGCCCGATAGAGTCCACCGGCTGCGCGGGGAAGCCGCTGACCTCGATGCGGAGGCCGCCCGCGCCGCCGCCGATCTGCGCACCACGCTGGGTACGCCGCCCCGCCTCGATCTGATGCTGCTCGGCCTGGGCCCCGACGGACACATCCTCTCGCTCTTCGCCGGCGTCCCCCACAGCCGCGGCGACGACGAACTGGTTCGCCACGTCGCCGCCCCCACGCAGGTGGAGCCTCGCGTCGATCGCCTCACGCTGACGCCGTTTCTCGTCGTCACCGCGCGCACGGTGGTTCTTCAAGTCGCCGGCGCAAAGAGGGCCCCCGTGCTCGCGCGCGCGCTGAAAGCGCCGGAGGATCTCACCGCCTGCCCCGCGCAATGGCTGCGTCGCGCGTCGGGGCGGGTGGTGATCGTCGCCGACGCCGAGGCCGCGTCGGAACTCTAGCGCCCTGGCCGCGATCGCGGTCGCGCGATCGAAGTCGCGGTCGCGGTCGCGGTCGCGGTCGAAGTCGAAGTCGAAGTCGCGGTCGAAGTCGCGGTCGTCAGCGCACGAGGCGCAGGTGTCGCTTCGGGGAGCCCTCGGGCGGCTTGGAGTCACCGCCCTGCGGCGAGGCAGGCGGCTCCCGCTCGACTACCTTGAACACGGGGCTCGGCGGGCTCTCCGCCGGCCGCAGAGCGGCTTCGCTGTGCGCAGACACTTCCACCGGAAGGTCCTCGGGCCAGACCTGCCCCTCTCCGGCGTGGCTGGTGATCCCGAAGATGGCCTCCCAGGGCAGGACGCAGTGGAACGGCCGCCCGCCGAACGAGAGCGTGGCCTGCACGCTCGCGTCGCCGATGGCCAGGTCGGGGATGCCATAGCGGTGGCTCAGGTTGAGCCGCAGATGCGCTTCGTCCCGGTGCTCCGGAGGGACCGTGACCCCGGGCCGCCGCGCGTCGAGATGCAGCATGGCTACGCCCCGCTCGAGATACGCGAGCAGCACCTGCTTCTTGCCGGGAACGCGGACCGTCATGGCGGGGCTAAGTCTAGCTGGCATCGGCCAGAGGCGCGAATTGCATTTCGTAGAGGCGGGCGTACTCACCGCCGCGGGCGAGCAGCTCGTCGTGCGTTCCCAGTTCGACGATGCGGCCCTGCGAGAGCACGGCGATTCGGGTGGCGTGGCGGATGGTGGAGAGCCGGTGCGCGATCACCAGGCAGGTGCGCTTCTCCATCAGCCGATCGAGCGCACGCTGGACCTCGCGCTCGCTCTCCGTGTCCAGGGCGCTGGTCGCCTCGTCGAGCAGCAGGATGGGCGCGTCCTTGAGGAGAGCGCGGGCGATGGCGAGGCGCTGCCGCTGGCCGCCGGAGAGGGTGACGCCGCGCTCGCCCACCTCCGTGTCGTAGCCCTGGGGAAGCTCGCGGATGAAGCCGTCGGCGCGCGCGGCCCGCGCGGCCTCCCGCAACTTCTCCTCCGGCACGTCGGAGAGCCCGTAGGCGATGTTCGCCCGCACGGTGTCGTTGAAGAGGAAGGTCTCCTGCGCGACCAGCGCCAACTGCGCGCGCAGCGACTGCAGCGTCGCCTCGCGCAGGTCGCGGCCGTCGAGCGTGATCCGGCCCTCGGAGGGATCGGCGAAGCGCGGCAGCAAGTTCAAGAGCGTGGTCTTGCCGCCGCCCGACGGGCCCACCAGCGCGACCACTTCTCCGCTCTTGAGCGAGAAGTCCAACTCGCGCAGCACCAGAGGAGACTGGGCGCCGTTTCCTCGCGACGGGTAGCGGAACGAGACGCCCTCGAAGCGCACTTCGGCGGCGAACCGCGGCAGTTCTGCCGGACCCGAGGCCGGCTCCACCGGCTGATCGAGAATTTCCCAGAGCCGCCTCGCCCCGGCCATGCCCTGGGCGACGCCCTGGCCGGTGCCGCCGAGAGATTTCAACGGGGTGTACAGGAGCACGATCGTCGCCAGGAACGAGATCACCCGCTCGGGCTGAAGCTGCTGCGATGCCACCGCCTGCGCCGCGAACACCACCGTGGCCGCGATGCCGACCGCCGCCATGATCTCCAGCGTGGGCGTAAAGATGGCGCGCACGAAGAAGCTCTTCCGCATGGTGGCGAGGAAGCGCTCCTGCGCGGCGCGGAACTTCTCGAGCTCGTACTTCTCCATGCCGAACGCCTGCACGATCCGCACGCCCTGCAACGCTTCGTGAAGCAAAGTATATAAAGTACCAATCTGCTCCTGCCCGCGGGCGGCGATCTTCTTCAGCCGCTTCGCGAAGCGGACGATCGGCAGCACGGTGAGCGGCACCGCCACGAAGGCGAGCAGCGCCAGCCGCCAGTCGAGCGCGATGGAGACGGCCAGCAGGACCAGCACCTGCATGCCGTCGCGAAGGTACGCAGCCAGTCCGTAGGTCACCGCGAACTCGAGCTGCGCGATGTCGTTGGAGAAGCGGGAGAGCAGATCGCCCGAGGCGCTGCGCGCGAAGAAGGCGGGCGGCAATTCCAGCAGCTTCTTGTGCAGCGAAAGGCGCAGATCCGCGATCACTCCTTGTCCGAGCATTCCCATGCAGTAGAACTGGGTGAAGTAGGCGGCGCCGCGGACCAGCGCGATGCAGAGGATCAAGAGGGGCAGCGCGCGCAGGATCGTCTCGCGGGAGATCTCTTGTGGCTCTTTCAGGAAGGGCAGGGCGGTCTTGAGCGCGCCTGCGTCGAGCGCGCCGCCCTTGAAGACGAACTGGAACATCGGGCCGACCAGCCACGAGAACGCGCCCGTCGCCGCGGAGAGCACCACCATGGCAAAGGTGGCCCCCGCGAGCAGCGCGAGGTGCGGGCGGACGGCCGCGATCAGCCTGCGGTACTCGGACACGCGCGCCTTGTAGCACGGCGGCTCCTCTGCTACGCAGGCGCCGATGTTCTGGTCCCGCCCAGGCCGGCTGCTCTTTCGCTGGCGCAGCTTCACGCCGGTGCCGGTGGTGATTCTGGCGCTGCCGCTCCTCTGGCGCAGCCGCGGACCCGCCTCGCCGCTCTGGCTGATCGGGGGCCTCGTGCTCTGCCTGCTGGGACAGGCGCTGCGCGGGTGGGTGCTGGGGCAGGTGCCCGACGGCACCTCGGGGCAGAGCGAGAAGCTGATCGCGGAGTCGATGAACACCGCGGGCCCGTATGCCTTGACGCGCAATCCGCTCTATCTCGGCAACCTCGGGATCACGCTCGGGCTCTGCCTGGTGGCGCACGATCCGTTGCTCCTGGTGCTGGTGGCGGCGCTGTTCGGCGTGCAGTACCGCGCCATCATCGCCGCCGAGGAGGAGTTCCTCCGCTCGCGCTTCGGCGCGGAGTACGACGCCTACTGCGCCCGGGTGCCGCGCTTCTGGCCACGCCGCGAGGTCGCGCCGACCCTGGCGGATCTATCCCCAGTCAAAGCCGCTCGGCAGTTCGATTGGCGGCGCGCGCTTCGCAAGGAGCACAACCCGGTGGCTGCCTGGGTGGCGCTGGCGATCGTGCTGGTCGCGGCGGACCGGGTGAGGCTTCAGGCTGCAGGCTTCAGGCTTCAGCTCTTGTGGCCGCATTTGGCGGCGCTGGCGTCGGTCGTCGTTCTCTGGCTCTGCGTCAAAGGCTGGAAGCATCGCTGGCTGCACGGCGGCTTCACCGAAGATCTGCGCCGCCGCCTGCGCGAGACCGCGCGATGAGCCAGGTCGCGTCGCTGGAGCCATTGCCCTATGTCGACGAGTACGCGCTTGCCGTCGCGGGATCTGCCATCCGGGCCGCGTGCCAGTCGCGGGCGGGCGCGGTCGAAATGCCGAATTGCTCGAGCCCCGGAAAGATCACCTCGCGCAGCGTCTGCGTGAAGATCTCCCGCTTCCGCGACAGCGGCAGGACGCCATGCCGCAAAAGCTCCGCCGACTCCAACTCCGGCGCGCCGTCCGCGAAGAGCTGATCCCCCGCCGCCCCTGCGAGCATCGACGGGATGAAGCGCGAGAGGAACCCCACCTCGATGGCCGCCGCCTCGCGGGCGAGGTGCGCCCAGCCCATCTGAGCGTGAACCACCTCGTCGCGCGCGATCTCGTGCAGCACCTCGCGCACGCGCGGCACGGCGTCCTCGGCCAAGAGCGAGGCCACCGTCGCCACGCTCTCCGTCTCGGTGATGCAGCAGGCGGCCACCATCTCGTAGAGCGCGGCCTCGCGCGGGCCCAGGCTGGGGGGCGCGATCCGGCCGTCGCTCGCATCCGATGGAAGCCCTCGACCCGCAAGCTCCGCGCAGAGCGCCTCGTGCCGGTGCTCGTCGTCCGCCGCCCGCCGCAGCATCGCGGGCACCGGCGATTCCGGATCGAACGCCGCGATCTCCTCCGCCAGCCGCGAAAACCGGGCCGCCGCCTCGCGCTCCACCCGCGCGCGAAACGCCCAGGCCTCGGCCGCCAGCCGCTCGATCACCAGCCCGGCGCTCCTCCGCCGCTCTCCTGCGCCTTGGCGCCCGCATCCGGCGCGGTGCCTGCGTCGGATGCGGGCTTCTTCGAAGCGCCGGCCTGCGGGCCGGCCGCGTTGGCCGCACAGCCCGAGGCCGCGCCCATCATCGTGCCGCTCACCACCAGCAGTCGAAAAAGCTTCTTGAAGAGCATGGACAACCTCCGGGCGCGCAGCCTAGCCCAGCTACGCGTCAGGCCGCCAGCGGGCGCGTCCGGCGTCAGCCGCGCTCTTCGCGTGGAGGCCGCACGAACGAGGGCTGCGAGAAGCCTGCGAAGCCGCCGCCCACCGCGCGGAAGAGCACGCTCGCCTCCGCCGCGTGCTCGGGCCGATCCTCGGGCCGCTTGCGCAACAGCCTTTCGGTGAGGCGGACCAAAGGCACCGGCGCACCCGGGTTGATGCGCAGGATCTCCGGCGGCTCGCGGGAGACGATGGCTTCCAGGAGCTGGAACTGGTTCGGGTGCGTGAAGGGCGGGCGGCCCGCGAGCAGCTCGTACAAGGACGCGCCGAGTGAATAGAGATCGCTGCGGCGATCCAGCGTCTCTCCGCGCGCCTGCTCGGGCGACATGTATCGGTAGGTCCCCACCACCCGGCCGTGGTCGGTGATCTGATCGTCCGAGAAGCGCTTGGCGAGCCCGAAGTCCACCAGGATCGCCTTGCGCGCGGCCGTGACCAGGATGTTCGACGGCTTCACGTCGCGGTGGAGCAGCCCATGCCCGTGGATGAACGAGAGCCCGTCGCACACCTGCGCCAGCGCTTCGCAGAGCGCGACCATCCGCTCGGGCTGGTTCTGCTCGACCTGCTCGTCCTCGGTGAGCATGGCTTCGATGCCGGTCTCCAGCTTGAGCCGCCGCGCCCGGGCCGCCGCCAAGAGCGCGCCCGAGTCCGGCTCCTCGAACAGCACGTCCAGGTCCACGCCCTCGGGCGCATCGGCCTCGAGCTCCGGCTCGAGCGGCTGCGGCTCGGTGACCACGGTCAGCCACTCGCGCAGCACCATGCCGTCGACGAACTCCATCTCCAGCCACGGGACGCCGTCCTCGTCGCCGAGATCGAGCACGCGCACGATGTTGGGGTGGTGCAGGTGGCGCAGGGCATCGAACTCGCGCTCCAGCCGCAGGGTGGCGGACGGGTCGGTGCCGGGCGGCAGCATCTTCAGCGCCACGGTGGCGCCGGTGCGCGTGTCGACCGCGCGATAGACGGCGCCGAGGCCGCCGCGCCCGACCTGCCGCTCGAGCCGGAATGGTCCGAACCAACCCTTCATGCTTTGTAAGGTAACCCCATCCTCACTCCGCGCCGCAATTCTGCTGCTCTGCTAGTCTGCGCCGCCGTGCCTCGCATCGAGCGCGACGTGCAGCAGCTCAAGGCGGAAGTGGGCGCCCGGCCGCTGCCGCGTCACGTGGGAATCATCATGGACGGCAACGGCCGCTGGGCGGAGCAGCGGGGGCTCGCCCGGTTGGAGGGACACCGCAGAGGCAGCGATTCGGTGCGCGAAGTGACCCGCGCCGCCCGCCGCATCAACCTGCCAGCCCTGACGCTCTATGCGTTCTCCTCGCAAAACTGGCTGCGGCCGACCGGGGAAGTCTCCGGACTGATGGATCTGCTGCGCGACTACCTGCACCGTGAGCGAGCCGAGATCATGGACAACGGCATCCGCCTCCACGCCATCGGCGAGTTGGACCGGCTGCCCTCCCGGGTGCGCGAGCCGCTGGAGGAGCTTCGCCGCGACAGCGCGCAGAACGACAAGATGATCCTCACGCTGGCGCTGAGCTACGGCGGGCGCGAGGAGATCGTCGCCATGGCCCGCCGCCTGATCGAGGAGAAGCTGCGGCCCGAGGAGGTGGACGCGAAGGCGATCGAAGAACGCCTCTGGACCGAAGGCTTGCCGCCGCTGGAACTGGTGGTGCGGACCAGCGGGGAATTGCGCGTCTCCAATTTCCTCCTCTGGCAGCTCGCCTATTCGGAGATTCATTTCACCGAGACGCTCTGGCCCGACTTCGGCGAGCTGGACCTGCTCCTCGCGCTGGAGGATTTCCAGCGCCGCGAACGCCGCTTCGGCAAGACCTCCGCCCAGCTGCGCACGACATGACCGACAACAACCGAAATCTCATGGTCCGGCTCGCGACCGCGTTTCTCCTGCTGCCGCTCGTGCTCTGGCTGATCTGGCTGGGCGGCATCTGGTTCGCGCTGCTGATCGGCGTGGCGGCGGCGCTCTGCGCGCTGGAGCTGAATCTCCTGCCCACCGGCTTGCCGCCGCCTCAGACCGGGAACGAGAACCAGAGCGACGGCAGTCTCTCGAAGAAGCAGCGCAAGAAGCAGCGCAACCTGCTCGAAGAGGAGATCGAAGAGCTGGAGATGGAGGGCGCGGTCCTCTCGGGCGCGGCCATCGTTTCCGTCGGCGGCGCGTTCCTGCTCCCGCTGCTCGGCGAGATCCACCTCTGGTTCCTCTCGCCCAACCTGGTGCTGGTGGCGGTGCTGATGATCGCCTTCACCGACGCGGTGCTCTTCGAGGAGAAGATCGAGAACGCTCCCCGCCGGGTGGGGATGGCTGCGCTGGGAGTGGTCTACCCGGGGCTCCTGCTCTCCGCCCTGGTGCGGCTGCGGCAGCTCGACGACGGCGGCTGGTGGATCATCCTCGCGCTCACCGTCACCTGGCTGAACGACACCAGCGCTTACTTCGCCGGCCGCTTCTTCGGCAAGCACAAGCTCTACCCGCGCATCTCGCCTTCCAAGACGTGGGAGGGAGCGGTCGGTGGGGCGATCGGAAGCATCGTGGGCGCGCTGATCGTGCAGCACTTCTGGATCCCGGCGCTTCCGCCCTGGGGCGCGGCCATCGTCGGCGCGGGCGCGGCGGTGCTGGGCCCGCTGGGCGATCTCTCCGAGTCGATGCTCAAGCGCGCGTTCGGTGCGAAAGATGCGGGGCGCCTCTTGCCCGGCCACGGCGGCTTTCTCGACCGGCTCGATGCCCTGCTCTTCAACGCGCCCTTTGTCCTCTTGTGTGCACGGCTGCTCGCTTGAAACGGTTCCCTCAAGACAAATCTGAACTGCGCAGCCACGCACCGCCCTTGGCGGAGTGGCTGGCGCGACGCGTCGTGCCCACTTAGACTCGCGGGTCCTGATGGGTGCCTTCGTTCAGTCAGCCGGTTTCACGCTTCTCAGCTTCGCGCTGGTGATCAGCGTGGTGGTGTTCTTCCACGAGCTCGGTCACCTCCTCGTCGGCAAGGCCGTCGGCGTCAAGGCGGTGCGCTTCTCGATTGGATTCGGGCCCAAGTTGCTCGGGTTCGTGCGCGGCGAGACGGAGTACCGCCTCTCGCTGCTTCCGCTCGGCGGCTACGTCAAATTCGCGGGCGACAATCCCTACGAGGAGCTTGCGCCCGAGGATCGCGGCCGCGGCTTCCTCGAGCAGCCGCCGTGGAAGAAGGGGCTGATCGCGTTCGCCGGGCCGGCGGCGAATCTGCTACTCGCGGTGGTCTTCTATTTCGCGGTCTTCGCGGCGCCGCACCAGGATCTGGTGGCGCAGGTGGGCTACGTGAAGCCGCGGTCGCCGGCGGCGGTGGCCGGCCTGCGCTACGGCGATCGGATCACGGCCATCGACGGGCAACCGGTCCGCTCCTGGACGGACCTCCAGGAAGCGATCCGCGCCCACGCCGGCGAACCGTTGCAATTGCAAGTATTGCGCGACGGGCGGGCCGAGGGCGTGCGGATCGTGCCCGCGATGCACGAGGAGACCAACCCGATCGAGACGGTGCGGCAGGGGCGGATCGGCATCTCGGCGGTGTCGCGCACGGCGGAGGTCACCGTGGTCTCGCCCGACTCGCCGGCGGGACGGGCGGGTCTGCGCACGTTCGACAAGGTGGTCAAGCTCGACGGCAAGCCGGTCGCCAACTACGAAGAGCTGGCGCAGAAGCTGGCTGCCCGCAGCGACCCGCTGAAGCTCGAGGTGCTGCGGCCGCAGGAAGTTCCGGCGCCGGGCGCGACGCTCTGGTCGGAGAAGCGGCTGCAGATCGAGGTGCCCGCTCCGGCGAAGCCCGGCGAGTACGGCATCGAGGCCAGCGACCTGACCCTCTTCGCGGTGCGGCCGGGCAGCGCTGCCGACGAGGCGGGCCTCCAGCGCGGCGACCGCGTGCTCGCGGTGAACGGCGTGACTGCGCTCGCCTGGGGCGACGAGGTGGAGGCCGCGCTCAAGGCCGCCGGCACCCGAGTTCTCGAGATGGAAGTGCGCCGCGAGGGCCGCCCGCTCGCCGTCTCGATCCGGCAGCATCTGAAGAAGGACCACGACGAGACCGGCGTGCAGGTGGAGGTGCCCGACCTGGGCGCGACGCCGGACCTGAACAGCTTCGGCGACGCCGAGCGCATCTGGGTCCGCTACTCGCCCGGCGATGCGCTGGCGCGGGCCGCCGGCAGCACCGTCGAGTTCGTGCGCATGCAGGCGGTGGGGATCGCGCGGATCGTCAGCGGGCACATCTCCAGCCGCGCCATCGGCGGGCCGATCATGATCGCCAAGGTGGCGCGCCAGGCGGCCGAGGCGGGCTGGCGCTACCTCTTGCTCACCATGGCCAACATCAGCGTGATCCTCGGCGTGATGAACCTGTTGCCGGTGCCGGTGCTCGACGGGTTCCACGTGTTCTCGGCGGCGATCGAGGCCGTCCGGCGGCGGCCCTTGTCGCTGCGCTTCCGCGAAGTCGCCAACGTGGTCGGCATCGCTCTTTTGCTCACGCTGATGCTCTACGCCTTTCGCAACGACGCCATCCGGCAGTGGTTCGAGTGAGGATCCTCGCACTCGACACCTCGACCCCCGTCACCGCCTGTGCACTGGTCGAAGACGATCGCTTGATCTGGGAGAAATTCGTCGAGCCGCCGCTGAAAGCGGGCGACGTGCTGCCGGGCGCGCTCGGCGACCTCTCGGTCGTCGAGGCCATCGCGGTCGGCGTGGGGCCGGGATCGTTCACGGGCTTGCGGGTCGGGCTGGCGGCGGCCAAGTCGCTGGCCTACGCGCTCGAGCTTCCCATCGCGGGCGCCTCCAGTCTGCAGGCGCTGGCCCTCGATCAGCCGGGGCTGGTGCACGCGGCCACCGAGGCGCGCAAAGGCGAGCTCTTCGTGCAGCCCTTCTTGCGCGGCGAGCCGCAGGGCGAGGTCCGGATCGTGATGGCGGCCGATTTCAAGGAGCCCGTGCTCCGCGGCGCCCCGCCGGCGCGCAACCTGGCGCGACTTTGCCTCGCGCGGCTGCGCGGAGCGGACTACGATGCGGCCGCGTGCTTCGCGCTCGCGCCGAACTACATGCAAGCCTTTCCACTTCGAGGCTGAAATGAGGAAGTTCAAGGTGGCCATCGCCGGCGCGACCGGCGCGGTGGGCCGCGAGATGATCAAGGTGCTCGAGGAGCGGGAGTTCCCGATCTCCGAGCTGGTCCCGCTCGCCTCCGAGCGCAGCGAAGGGCAGAAGCTCGACTTCCAGGATCGCGAAGTGGTGGTCCGCCGCCTCAAGCCCGACTCGTTCGCGGGCGTGGAGATCGCGCTCTTCTCGCCGGGCGCGGCGGTGTCGCGCGAGTTCGCTCCGCACGCGGCGCGCGCGGGCGCGGTGGTGATCGACAACTCCAGCGGCTTCCGGATGGAGCCCGACTGCCCGCTGGTGGTGCCGGAGGTGAACCCGAAGGACGTCGAGCTGGCGGTGAAGCCGGGCGGGCGGCGGATCATCGCCAACCCCAACTGCAGCACCATCCAGCTGGTGGTGGCCATGAAGCCGCTGCACGACGCGGCCGGCCTGGAGCGGGTGATCGTCTCGACCTACCAGAGCGTCTCGGGCGCGGGTCAAAAGGGCATCGACGAGCTGGAGCACCAGGCGCGCGCGCTCTTCAGCATGGCGGAGATCGTGCCGCACAAGTTCCCGCATCGGATCGCGTTCAACCTCTTGCCGGAGATCGGCAAGGACTCCGGCAACGGCTATACCGACGAAGAGATGAAGCTGGTGAACGAGAGCCGCAAGATCATGCACCTGCCGGAGCTCCTGGTCTCGGCCACCTGCGTGCGCGTGCCGATCTTCTTCTGCCACTCCGAGGCGGCGCACCTCTTCTTCAAGAGGCCGCTCGAGCCCGCCCAGGCGCGCGAGATCCTCCGCAAGGCGCCCGGCGTGAAGGTGGTGGACGACCTGCACGAGCACATCTATCCGATGCCGCTCTTCGGCGCGGGCAACGACGACACGCTGGTCGGCCGCATCCGCAAGGACCTGACGGCGCCCAACGGTCTGGCGATGTTCGTGGTCTCCGACAACCTGCGGAAGGGCGCCGCCACCAACGCGATCCAGATCGCCGAGCTGCTCGCCCGCGACTACGCTGACAGCTTGTCGAGACCCGCGTAGCCCTGGATGACATTTTGTCAGCAGCGCTCGTTCCGCTGAAGCCTGAAGCCTGCAGCCTGTAGCCTGTAGCCTGCTCGTCTGGCCCCTCTCTTGCTACGAACGGCCGCCACATGCGCAACGCTCTCGCCCTCTGCGCCGTCGCGCTGCTCGTGCCGCTCGCGGCGCGCGCGCAGATCGCCCTGATGAGCGATCAAAGCTCGGGCACTTCCCCCCAGATCTACATCGGCAAGGCAGCGTGCTCGACCAAGGTGATCAACTTCTCCTGGGACGTGGGCTCGCAACACCCCACCATCGCCGAGGAAGTGGACATCATCCACGCCCGCAGCAGCGGGACCTGCTCGACCGCGAACCCGCCTGCGCCCGACACCTTCAAGCCCGCGCCGAGCCAGACGCAGACGAGCGGCGAGCCGGTCAACGCGAAGGATCTGATCCTCGACTCGGCGGACGGCGGGGCCTTTCCCGGCGGCTGCGACAACACCGACCGCGGCTCGGCGAGCCCCTACACCACCTATTACTGCATCCAGCTCAAGCCGACCGGCGCGCTGGGAGGGCAGCCGGTGTCCGCGTTCATCCCGATCAACTTCGCCACCAAGCCCCCCACCCCGCCGGTGAATCTGGTGATCACGCCGGGGGATCAGCACCTCAGGGTGGACTGGAGCCCGGGGGATACCGGTGAGAAGCTCGCCACCTACGACGTGCACGTGCTCTTGGCCGACGGGGGAGGAGTCGGGACCAACCCCTCCGCGCACGTCAGCTCGGCCAGCACCAACGCGGACGTGACCACCACCGACGACGGCACGAGGCTCCAGGACGACGTGCCCTACCAGCTGCAGGTGGTGGCCAACGACGCGTACGGGAACGTATCGCAGCCGTCGGCCCCCGCCACCGGCAGGCCCATCCGCATCCTCGACTTCTACGGCGTGTACCGCGACCAGGGGGGTAGCGCGACGGGCGGGGGCGGCTGTTCCTCGACGGCCGCGGCGGCGTGGCTCGCGGCGCTGGCCCTGATCGCGGGGCTGCTCGCGCGGCGGCGCTCCTCGGCGCGCGGAGCGCGACCGCTTCGCGGGCGCGCGGGCAGAGCCCGGAGCGCGAAGCATTGGAGGAAGGCGGGCGGCGCGGCGCTGATCGCGGGCCTCGCGCTCCTGGCTCCGGCGGCCCGCGCCGAATGGCACGTGCGCGATCGGCCGCCGAGGTTCCTGCTGGTGGGGCTCAAGATCGATCGCTACGATCCGCAGATCGACTCGGAGGCGGCCTTTTCCGGCAAGCCGAGCTATCAACGGCCATACTTCCAGATCTTCCGCGGACGCGCGCCGCTGCGGTTCCAGCTCGAGGTGGACTGGGAGGTGGCGCATCCTTTTGGTTCGATCCTTTTGGGCGCGACGGTCGGATATTGGCAAAACTTCGGTAAAGGATTGGACGCCGCTACCGGGTTGCCCTCGGGCGATACCGCGCTTCTGGACGTGATTCCCATCGGCGCAATTGCGACCTATCGATTCGATTGGCTGGCCGATCGCTGGCCGCGATTTCCGTTGATCCCTTATCTGCAGGTCGGATTGATGCGCGCGCTCTGGGCTTCGTTCTCGGGCACCGGCGCGGTCTCGAGGGACGCGGCGCGCGGCGGCCGCGGCTCGGGGTGGAGCTCCGGTTATACGACTGCGCTCGGTTTTGCTTTCAACCTCGATGCGATCGATCCGGAGCTGGCGCGTGAGGCGTTCATCGACGCAGGCATCCAGCGCACTTCATTGTTCGCCGAATATGGCTGGACCCGCCTCGACGGCTTCCACAGCGCCAACACGCTGATCTTGTCGGACCGCGCCTGGCGCTTCGGCTTGTCGATGGAGTTCTAACGGCGCGCGCGGCCGGCGGCCGCCGATGCAAACCGCATCAGCGGACTCAGATCGACCTTGCCCTGCTGCACGATCGCCACCAGCAATCCCTTTCCGAGCTTCGCCAGATCCGACAGCCTGCTGATGCGGTCGGCGATCTGCTGCAAGCGCGCGTGCTCCCCCGGAGCGCCCCCGCGCAGGAGCTGCTCGCGCGCCCGATCGAACACCTCGAGCGCCCGCTCGATCTGGATCAGCTCCCGCTCGCGGAACACGCGCGAGATCATCTTCCAGACGTCCGTCTCCGCCTCGAAGTATTCGCGCCGATCCCCGGCCTTGCGCGAGCGCCGCACCACCGCCCAGTGCTCCAGCTCGGCCAGGCTCATCGACGCGGCGCCGGTGGAGATCTCCAGCGCGTCGCACAGCTCGGCGGCGCTGAGCGGCTCGCCGCGCAGGTAGAGCATGGTCCAGATGCGCCCCATCACGCGCTTGAATCCCCAGAACTCCATCAGCGCGCCGACGGCGTCGGCCACCTCGTGCAACAGCTCGTTCTCTTTCGCCGCCATCCCGAATTCAATACCAGAGAGCGTGATTCTCAGCGCGATCGCGAGAGCAGCGATTGCGCGACGTAACCCAGCAGGTCGCGGGTGGGGCTGGCGGGCACGCGATCGAGCGCGGTCAGCGCCGCGTCGCGCTCCTTCTCCGCGATGCGCCGAGCGGCTCCCAGCGCGCCGGTGCGGTTGAGCCGCCCGGCAAACTCGCGGGTCCGCTTGCGCATCGCGTCTTCGGAAGGCAGCCCGCGCAGCAGCACCGCCATCTCCTCGCGCAGCGGCGGCAGGCGCTTCAACGCGATGGCGAGCGGCAGCGACGGCTTTCCCTCGGCCACGTCGGCGAGCACCGCCTTTCCGAGCGTGGCCGCGTCCGCTTCGAAGTCGAGCAGATCGTCCGCGATCTGGAAGGCAGATCCCGCCCGCAGCCCGAAGTCGTGCAACGCCGCTCGCACCGCCTCGGGCGCGCGCGCGGCCAGCGCTCCCGCCTCGGCGCAGAAGGCGAACAGCGATCCCGTTTTTAGATAAGCGATCTGCAGCGCGTCGTCCGAGGTGAACGAGGTCGATCCGCGCAGCGCGATCTGCCGCGCCTCGCCCTCCACCAGCTGCCGCAGCGTGCGCACCAGCGCCTCCACCGCGCCGGGCGCGCGCGAACGCAGCGCCAGCTCCAGCGAGGCGGCGAGCAGCCAGTCGCCCGCGAGCACCGAGACGCCGTTGCCGTACGCGATCCGCGGCGCGGGCAGTCCGCGGCGGGTGAGGCCGTCGTCGATGACGTCGTCGTGCAAGAGCGTGGCGGAGTGCACCAGCTCCGCCACCATGGCCAGCTTGACCCGGCCGCGCGCCCGCCGCGACGGAGCCGCCGCGCGGGCGCAGAGCAGCACCAGCAGCGGCCGCACCCGCTTGCCTCCTGCGCGCAGCAGATCCGCCGCCGCCGGAGCCAACTCGCGGGGGGCCCGCAAGGCCGCGGCGAGCAGCAGCCGCTCCAGCCGTGGGATGCCCTCGTGGGCCTGGACGGTGGGCAGGAGCTGCGCTGCCGACGGCCGGGCTTCGGGTCGCGCCGCCGCGTCGTGCAGCTCGGAAAGGCCCGCCGATGAGATCGCCGCCATGCCCTTCCTCACTCTGAGCTCTCAAAATCTACTCTGAACTTTCAAAATCTTCTGAAAGAATTAACGGCCGGGATGCGGGCTGTCAACCGGCCCGCCGCCGCGCTGCGCTCTTCGCCGCAGGCCCAATCGGTGCCCGTGTGATAAACGACAGCGGCCATGCGAACCCGCCTGCTCTGCTGCGTAGCGGCCGCCGTCGCGATCTCGTGCATCAAGCGGGTCTCCCCGACGCCTCCGGGCGAGCGCACCACGTACTCCGGAATCGCGCTGCCCTTCGGGCAGCCGGGCGAGATCCCGCCGGACTCCACGGTGATCTGGGACTTCGGCGACGGCACCCCGCCCTTCACCGGCCGCACCGTCAGCCACGCCTTCGGGCGCGCCGGCGTCTACACCATCGTCGAGACCATCCGGGACAAGGACGGCCAGATCCGCACCGCCCGCACCCACGTGGTGGCGCTCCTGCGCACCGTGCCCATGGCGGTGCCGGGCGACGTGAAGGCCGCGCTCTTGCTCCCGTCGCCGTGGACCAAGGTGCCGCTGCACCGCGAGGTGGCCGGCAAGCTCGCTCTGGGGAGCTTCTTCAACGAGGTGGCGCGCACCGTCAGCGACGCGGCGGGCTTCGAAGCCCTCGATCCCAACGCGGTGGCCGCCAACGGGTTCGATCCGGCCAAGGGCGCCGCCTTCTTCACCGTGCCGCAGGATCCCGAGGCGCTGGTGCTGGCGGTGGGCACGCTCGACGACACGAAATCGCTGGAGGCGGCGAAGCGGCTGCTGGGAAGCCCGCACACGGTGGGCCGCTACGGCGGCGGCGCGTTCCAACTCTCCGCTTCGAAGCTTCCCGACGGCACCCCGATCCTGGTGGGCCAGAATGCGGCGGGCGACAAGGTGGCGGTGCTGCAGCGCTACGGCTACCTCTACCTGCGCACGGCGGGCGCAAGCGATCCGGTGCTCTCGCTGAAGAACGCCGCGGCGCTGCCGCCCGACAAGGGCCTGGCGGTGGACCCCGGGTTCCTGAACGCCAGCCGCCACGTCGGCAGCGGCGACGCGGTCTTCTACTCCCGCGCCACCGAGGGGATGCGCTTCTCGCAGGAGCTGGGCAGCCTGGCGTTTGCGGTGATCGAGAACTTCGAGGTGCTGCAGTTCCGCATCTTCACCACCCTGAAGAACCTGTCCGGCGATCAGCTGGCGGCCTCGGCCAGGCCGCTGCGCGATCCACCCGACCTGGCCGCGAAGCTTCCCTCGGGCGCCTCTGCGTACCTGCGCCTCTCGGCCGCGCCGGAAGCGCTCTGGCGCGAGCTGTCGCGGCTCTCGGGCGCGGACGCGATGCGGTTGCACGATCGGGTGCAGGAGATCACCGGCCTCGACGTGGAGAAGGATCTGATCCCGTCGTTCGCGGGCAACGTGGGCATCGCGGTGTACCTCGACGCCAGTTCGCTGATCGAGGCGATCATGGGCGAGGAGGTGGGCTCGTTCGACAAGTCGGCGTTCGTGATGGCGGCGCAGCTCACCAACCCCGATACGGTGCAGGCGGCGCTCGACCGCGCCATGAAGACCCGGCCCCCGGGCGATCGGATGCAGCTCGCCGGCGCCGCCGTCTTCCGCCTCGGCGACGCGGCCCAGGCGGCGATCAAGGAGGGCGTCTTCTTCCTCGCGGTGGGCGGCGCCCCGCCTCCGCCGCCGCCGGTTCCCGCGCCGGCGAAGGGGAAGAAGAAGCCGGCTCCCCCGCCCGCGAGGAAGGCGTTCACGCTCGCCGATCTGGGCATCCTCGGGCGGGTCCTGCAGCCGCCCGAGAGATCGCAATCGCTGAGCCAGGAATTCAAGCGCATCGGGGTCACGGGCTTCGAGGTGCCGGGGCAGCAGAACCTCTGGGTGAACCTCGCCGGCATCGTGCGCTCGCTGGAGAAGGCGGGGGTCGAGCAGGGCGGCGTGGTCTCCACCGGCGCGCGCCTCTTCGCCGACCGGGCGGCCGACCTGCGAGACGCGCTCTTCGAAGCGCGCCCGGGCAAGGAAGGCGTCGACGCCGACCTGTGGCTGCGCTTCCTTCCCAAGGCCGCCAGATAAGATGGGTCAGTGAGATGGGTCAGATCGAAGTCATCTGCGGTCCGATGCCGGCCAGCACGCCTCCGCAGCAGGAGCCACTGCCGTTCTTTCGCAACGAGGGCTGAACGATCATGCGCGACCACACCTACGACCGCGTGCAGTTCCGCGCGTCCCAACTCGAGCACCGCTACGGGCCGAGCGTGCACATCCTCGCCGACCCGCTGGCGCTCACCCAGCTGGCGAAGCTGTGCGCCAAGGGGACCTACCAGCCCGAGATCAACCGGCTGGTGGGCGTGCTCTACCGCGACATGCTGCGGGCCATCGTCAACACCGAGTTCCCCCGCCGCGCCACCGCCACGCCGACGCGGATGATCGACTCCACCCCGCAGGCGGTGTTCCACGGCGAGACCATCGATCCCGAAGTGCGCGCGGTGACGGTGAACATCGCCCGGGCGGGGACGCTGCCGTCGCAGATCACCTACGACTTCCTCAATACGCTGCTCGATCCGCGCCTGGTGCGGCAGGACCACTTCGTGATGGCGCGCGTACTCGACGCGGCCGAGAAGGTGGTGGGCGCGCGGATCTCGGGCAGCAAGATCGGCGGCGACGTGGACGACGCAATCTTGATATTCCCGGATCCGATGGGCGCCACCGGCGGCAGCATGTGCACCGCCATCGAAGCCTACAAGCAGCAGGTGGTCGGCAAGCCGCGCAAGATCATCGCGGCCAACCTGATCGTCACGCCCGAGTATCTCAAGAAGGTGACCACCACGCACCCGGAGGCCACCGTCTATGCGCTGCGCCTCGACCGCGGGCTCTCGCCGGAGGAGGTGTTCGACACGGTGCCGGGCACGCACTGGGAGAAAGAGCGCGGCCTCGACGAGCGCCAGTACATCGTCCCGGGCGGCGGCGGATTCGGCGAGATCATGAACAACGCATACGTCTAGACTACAGGCTTCAGGCTACAGGCTTCAGCAGACCGATCGGTACCGCTGAAGTCTGAAGCCTGAAGTCTGAAGCCTTCAGGAGACCGAATGAAGCTGGCAGGAGACCTGGAAGTTCTCTTTTCCGCGGAGCAGATCGCGCAGCGGGTGAAGGAGATGGGGAAGCAGATCGAGCGCGACTAC
>Ga0213851_1638345_pt1 | contig 23822 bp, 12 predicted proteins | sample ABR_2014_MetaT_FD_164455 | JGI IMG/M metagenome (GOLD analysis project Ga0213851, IMG submission 164455) | Metatranscriptome of freshwater sediment microbial communities from post-fracked creek in Pennsylvania, United States - ABR_2014... | ecosystem: Environmental > Aquatic > Freshwater > Creek...
CGCAACGGCCCGGCCCGGCTCTCAGCGCCGCCTCCGCGCGGGCTTTTGCTCCCGCGGCGTTGCCGCGCGCGTCGAGCAGCCGGGCCCGCGCCGCCAACAGACGCAGCGGCAGCGGCTGCTTCGCCTCGCGCAGCACCGCCTCGGCCTTATCGAGACCCTGCGCGGCGTCATCGAACCGCTCGGAGTCGCGTTCCAGCGCGGCGGCGGTGAGGCGCGCGCGGAGCATCGACGGATCCTTGCGCGTCGCCTCGAGCAGATCGGAGAGCGCCCGCGCCCGCGAGATGCGGTCGGGCATCTCGGGATCGTGCAGGAGCTGCTGCGAGCGCAGCGCCAGCGCGGGCGCGCTGCCGCTGGTGAGCGCGACGGTGCGGTCCACCGCGGCCCGCGAGGCGGTGCGGTCGTCGCCGATCGACGCTCGCGCCAGCAGCCAGGCCGCGAGTGGATCGCCCGGATCTCTCTCCAGCAGAGCGGACGCGGCCGCGCGCAGCTCGGTCCGATCGCGCCACGCGGGGGCCGCCGTGCAGGTCTCGCCCAGCGCGCACGGGGCCGGACCGCGCCATCCGGACAGCTGGGCGGGGGCTGCGCTCGAGAGATCGGACGGACCGCCGTCGCCCCGCACCAGCGTCGCCCGAAAGCGCGCTCCCTCGGCGCGGCTCCAGCGCACGAGTAGTTTGTGCAGGCCCTTTGCGAGGCGCACCGGGACGGTCTGCGCCCGCGGGCTCTCGCGCGGGTAGGGCACCCGCGCCATCGCCACGATGCCGTCGATGCGCGCCTCCAACGCCGCGGCGCCCTCGATCCAGAAGAGATACTCGCCGCCCTGCGCCAGCGTCACCTCGCTCGCCGCGTAGAAGACGTCGCCATCGCCGGGCTCCATCTCCAGGCCCACGTCGCCGTCCGGAAAGACCAGCGCGCGATCGTTGGCCGAGGCGGTTGCGAGCGCCGGCCCGTCGAGCGCGAGCGCCCGCCGCAATCCGAAGAGCCGCAGCGCCGCGAAGGGACCGCCGACGCGCCAATGCTGCACGGCGCCCACCGCGCGCCAGGCCTCCGCTTCGAATCGGGGATCCCCCTTGGCTTGCGCCTGCCGCCCGGCGATCCGCGCCGCGGCTTCCCGCAGCAGCCGCGACGCGCGCGGGGCCAGCGGCGCCCTGGCAGCTCGTGCGGCGCCCATGATCGCTTCGTCGATCTCCGGCGATTCGGCCTCGACGTCGAGGAGCCGCGCCGCGGCGAGCTCCGCGATCGGATCCAGGGGGGCCGCCTGCAGTGCGGCGATCCACGCCCTGGCCGCCGCCAGCGAGTCGGTGCGATCTTCGGCGAGCTCCCCAAGCCCGCAGAGGGCCAGCGCGCGCAGGGGACCTGTGCTCGAGCCGGCTGCCTCGGTGAGGGTCTTCGAGGCGCCGGCCGAGTCGGAGGCGATCAGGTACCGCAGCCACCCCGCGCGCGCCCGCAGCGACGGATCGCGCTCCGCCGCCCTCTCCGCCGCGTCGAGCTTCTGCTGCGCTTCATCAGCGGCGCCCCCCGGACGCGGTCGATGGCTTGCGCAGGCAGAGAGCAGTGCAACCGCAAGAACAAGACCCAAACCCGCGTTCACCGCACGTCCCTGGCCGATGCCGTCTGCGCAGGCAGCGCCTCCACCCGCCGCTGCAGCGCCTCGTCGAGCCGCCCGAGGAAAGCGCGGAATGCGCCGTACTCTCCCGGCAGCAGGAGGCCGCCGCTGAGCGTGACCTCCAGCCGCGCCACCACTTTTCCCGGCTCGTGGGCGTAACTCACCTGGTAGGAACCCTGCGGTCCGGACTCGCGCACGTCCTCCGGCAGGGTGGCGGTCCAGCCGGGCGGCAGCTCGACCTGGGCCACGATCGACGTCTGCAGCGGCGAGGGCAGCCTCTCTGGAAGGTCGCGCTTCGAGAGCTGCGCATACGACTCGACGTAGCTCTGCCGCTGGCCGAAGGGCGAGAAGCGCAGCCCGGCTCCGCTGGGGAAGGCGAAGCCCGTCGCGTTGGCGACGATCTGCGTGACGAAGGGCTTCTCGATGTCGTGCGGATCGGAGACGTCGATGGCGGTCACTTTCACGTTGGGGAACGCCGAGCGCGCCAGCTGCTCCTCGGCGCGGGCGCGGCGCTCGCCGGCGGGCTCGTAGACGCGGCGGTACTCGGCGGTCCAGGACCCGCGCGCGCTGGCCTTCACCTCCACCGCGGCGCTGCCGTCCTTGGCGAGGCGGGCGGAGATGCGCGTCTCCGCCGTGTTGTCCTGCGGCAGTGCTTCCGGCGTGCGGAAGAACCTGGATTTGCCGTCGGGCTCGACCACCAGCACCTCGGCGCCGCGATCGTCCGCGGGCAGCTCTTCCGAGCCGTGGAACTCCGCAGTGCCGTCGAGGAAGAGCTTGTACTTCGGCACGTAGAGGATGGCGTGGTTGAAGACGGCCAGCGAGGCGGGCACGTCCTCGATTCCGCCCAGCCGCTTCATCCGCAGAAGAGTCAGCCGCGAGTCGATGCCCAGCGACTGCAGCATCGCGTGCATCAGCGAAGCCTTGTCCTTGCAGTCGCCGAAGCGGCGGGAAAGGATGGTCTCCACCGGATATGGTTTGAAAGAATTGATCCCGAATTCAAGCCCGACGTAGCGCGTGCGCGAGACGACGAAGTCGTAGACGGCGCGGATCCGCGCCTCTTCCTCGCTCTCGGGAATGCCCTTCACCGCCTCCTGCGCGGCGCTCTTGATCTCGTCGGTGACGCGGAGCTGGTCCTTGACCAGGCCCCAGTAGAAGCGGCCCACGTCCTCCCAGGTGCGGTAGGTCGAGACGTGGACGTAGGCGAGCAGCTCGCTCGCGCCCGGCATCGACGGCTCCGGGACCAGGCGGGGGACGTCGTGCGCGGTCCAGCGCTGCCAGATTCCGCCGTCCGGCGAGCGGCCTTCGGTGTGCAAGAGCCCGTGCAGCGGCGTAGCGCTGGCGTAGAAGGTGCGGCCGGGCGGCCCCAAGAGGACGTAGTCGGAGATGCGGCGCGACAGCGTGGACTGGAGATAGGCGAAGTCGCCGAAGTAGTCGGCGAAGAAGTTCGCGCCGGAGTCGTCGGTGCGCGTGATCAGCTCCACCACGTCGCCCGCCTCGAGTTGCGGGAAGGCGATGATCCGCGCGCGCACGTCGTAGTAGAGGCCGTACCAGGGCTCGGAGAGGTTGCGCTCGCCCTCCGACTTGCTCTCGAGGACGCTGCCGTCCTTGCGGAAGATGCGGGCGCGTTCGATCTTCACCACCTGGCGGTCGGGCGAGTACTGCACGCTCTGCACCCGGGCCGCGTCCACGCCTCTGGGAGACAGCGCGCGCAGGATGAGCTGGTGCGTGCGCGAGGAGAGGCCGTTGGCGAACACCTTGGTGACCGCGAGGTCGGCGAGCGTCTCCACGTCCTGTCCCTCGAGCGGCGGCAGCTTCACCAGCGCGCGCGCGTCGTAGAGGTAGGGCGTCGCGTACTGCTCCTCGGGGCGGACCGATCGGACCAGCTCGCGCAGCGCCGGATTCTGCGGGCGGAGGCTGAGCGCGCGGGCGAAGGCTGCCAGCGCGCCCGAATCGTCCTGCGCGCGCAGCCGGTGGCGGCCGAGCTGCTCGTGCGGTCCGGGGTCGTCGGGCGCGAGCGCCAGCGCCTGCGCGAACGCGCCCTCCGCATCCTTGGCGCGGCCGTTCTCGGAGAGCAGCTCGGCGGCGCGCAGCCGCCTCTGCAGGCTGCCGGGCTCGAGCGAGAGCGTTTCGCCCAAGAGCTTCAAGGCAGCGTCGAGGTCGGCGCGATCGAGCGCGAGAGAAGCCAGCTCGCTGCGCGCTTCGGTATCGTCGAAGCGCACGGCCAGCGCCTTCTTCAGCTCCTCTTCCGCCTCTGCGGCGCGGCCGAGCCGGCGCAGCGCGCCCGCGGCAGCGCGGTGGGCGCGGGCGAGATCGGGGTGCGTCCTGGCCGCGTCCAGCCGCAGCAGCGCCGCGCGGGCGCTGAGCCCGACGGCGTCGAGGGCGCGGGCCTGCGTGATCATCGGATCGACCAGCTCCGGCGCGGCCGCGCGCGCCTTCTGCGCCAGCTCCAGAGCGGCCCAGGCCTCGCCGCGATCGAGGCGGTAACCCGCCAGCGCGTCGAGGAGCGCGGCGTTGTTCGGGTGCGCAGCGAGCGCGGTGTCGAGCGCGGCGCGGCGCTTGTTGGCGTCGCGATCTTCCAGGCGCGACAGGCGAAGGGCGGCCTCCGGATCCGCCGGCGCGACCTCGAGGGCCCTCTCCATCGCCCGCAGCGGCATGCGCTCTCCCTCGTCGTCGGGGCGGCGCCACTGCAGCACCACCGCCAGGTCCTCTTGCGCGCGCGCGTCGGCGGGGTGGTGTCGGGCGGCGGCCTTCAGCTCGTCGATCGCATCGAGCGGCTTCTTCGCCGCCGGCGCCTTCTTGCGGGCGCCCTCGACGGCGGCGGCAGCGAAGGACGCGCTCGCCACATCGGGAGCGTGCGCCGACCTGGCCAGCTCGACCAGCGGCGCATCCTTCCCGTCGGCCAGGCGCAGGCTGAAGCCCAAGCGGCCCGTGGAGTGTGCGATCTTCAAGAGCAGGAAATTGTCGCCTGCCTGCAGCGCGGCCTCGAAGCTCTCCTGATCGAAGCGCGATGGGTGCAGAGCCGCATCCTCGTGGATCAGCTTGCCGTTGAGCCACACCCGCACGGCCCCGCTGGCTCCCAGGTGGAAGACGGCCGGCTGCGCCTTCGCCGAGTGCACGACGGTCGCGGCATAGACCGCTACGTCGGTGCGCGGGTAGACCGCGGCGCCCAGGTCGACGAAGCCATGGGGCGAGTGACCGGCGGGCAGGGCGCGCCAGGTCACGTCGTGCTCCTTGCCGGGGTAGACCGCCTTCGGATCAAAGCCGTTCTTCTCGGGCGGATACGCGGTGAGCAGCCCCGCTCGGCCCTCGTTTTCAAAGGGACCGATCACGCTCCAGGCGTGGATGGGCGCGATCTTCTCGAACTGCGCCACCGCCTGCGGAAGCTGGCCGAGCGACAGCGAGAGCTCGGCGCGGATCTCCAGGGCGAGCGCGCGCACGTCGGGCCGCGCCCTGGGCGAGCGCGCCGCTTCGTCGAGCGTGCCGAGCAGGGGAGCGAGATCTCCCTTCTCCTCCTTGCGCTCGTAGAGCCGGAAGAGATCCGCAACCGCCTGCGGCTTGTCCAGCTCGCGCAGGATGCGCGCCTGCAGCGCCGGCGTGCCCTCGTCGAGGACGGCGGGCGCGGCGGCGGCGAGCATGGAGAGGAGGACGAGGCTTTGCATTCGATCGGGCTCCCGAGGGGCGGGCAGAGGGATCGACCCGCAGAGGAACAAACGGCGGATCCGGCCGCCCCATTCCTCCCTGTCTCTGCTCTAGCGCGGCAAGCGGCCGCACGCCAGCCTGTCTAGGGGGCTCGCGCGAGCGTGCGCACCTCCACCCTCGCCGCTCCGGCCAGAAGCAGCGCCTCCGCAGCGGCGGCAGCGGTGGCGCCCGTGGTCATCACGTCGTCGACCAGGCAGACCCGCAGGCCGCGCGCGCCCGCGGACGCAGCGAACGCGCCGCGCACGTTGCGCTCGCGCGCCTTGCGGTCGCGCCCCACCTGCTGGCCGGTGGCCCGGGTCCGCGTCAGGAGCGGCAGGACCGGCAGCCGGAACCGCTTCGCCGCTCCGTCCGCGAGCAGCCGCGCCTGATCGTACCCGCGCTCGCGCAGCCGCCGCGGGTGGAGCGGAATGGGCGCGAGACAGTCCGATTTCGGGCGCGCGCAGGCTTCGAAGAGCACGCCCAGTGCGGGGCCCAGGTCCTCGCGGCGCTCGTACTTCAAGCGGTGAATCGCCTCCGCCAGCGCGCCCCCATGCAGGAAGGGCGCGCTCGCGAGCACGAACGGCGGCGGCCGCTCGCGACAGGGCCCGCACCGCCGCGGCCGCAGCGCGGGCAGGAGCGCTTCGTCCTCGGGAACGCCGCAGAGCGGGCAGCCCGCGGGAAGCGGGATCAACGTGTCCGCGCAGATGCCGCAGAAGGGCGTCTCGCCCGGCGCGTCGCACGAGGCGCAGCGGACCGGAAAGATCAGATCGAGCGCCCCCAACGCCGCGCGATGAAGCTGGACGGAAAGCGACATCGCCGGACGGTCTTGCACGCCCCGGGCCAAGACGCCAGACGACCGGGCCGGGGGCCGGTGCTGGTCGGGGCCGTCCGAAAATTTTGTACAAAATCTCCGCCGTCCGATCTTGGGACTCCCATTTCGAGACGGGGGTCCAAAACGCTACGCTCGAAAAAATAAATTTTTTTTTTATTTTCTTTCGATCATCATCTCGATCCGCGGGAGCAGGGCGCGGTCGACTCCCGCCACCTCCCCCGCGAGCCAACGCTGCGCCTCTGCCAGCGTCCGCCGGATCGCCGGCAGGAACCGCTGCGTCTCGACGCCCATGAAGTCCGGCGGGGCCGGGTCCAGCTTGGCGAGCGCGCTGGTGAGCAGCTTCACGCACCCGCGCGGCTGCATCTGCACGGTGGCCTTGTGGTAGCCGGCCGCCACCTGGATGAGTCCCTGCACGAAGAGCTTCGGCTCATCCTCGAGCTCGAGCCAGAGCTCCTCCCACGCCTCGTGCGACTCCCAGTAGAGACCCTGGTTGAAGAGCGCCGCCCCGCGCGCCAGCGCGTCCGTCGCGCTCAATGTTTCGCCTGGCCCTGCTTCGCCACGGCCTCGGCGGCCTTCGCCACCGCGTCGGGATCGCCCAGGTACTTGCGCGACAGCGGCCGCAGCTTCTCGTCCATCGTGTAGACCAGCGGCACGCCGGTGGGCACGTTGAGCTCGACGATCTCCTGATCGCTGATGCCATCGAGATACTTGATCAGCGCCCGCAGCGAATTCCCGTGCGCCGCCACCAGCACGCGCCTGCCCGCGCTCACTTGCGGCGCCATCTCCGCGTGCCAGAACGGCAGCATGCGCGCCACCGTGTCCTTGAGCGACTCGCAGGCGGGAAGCTGCGCCAGCCCCGCGTAGCGTCGATCGAAGCGCGGATGCCGCGGATCGCCCTCGGCCAGCGGGGGCGGCGGCGTATCGTAGCTGCGCCGCCAGATCTTCACCTGCGCCTCGCCGAACCTCAAAGCCATCTCGGCTTTGTCGAGCCCCTGCAGATCTCCGTAGTGGCGCTCGTTGAGCTGCCACGCTTTCACGGTCGGAAGCCAGTCGAGATCCAGCTCGTCGAGCGCGATCCAGAGCGTCTTGATCGCGCGCTTGAGCACCGAGGTGTATGCGAGGTCGAAGGTGAAGCCGCCCTCGCGCAGGAGCCGCCCCGCTTCCTTTGCTTCTCCTATTCCTTGATTCGATAGATCGACATCGGTCCAGCCGGTGAAGCGATTCTCCAGATTCCAGGTGCTTTGCCCGTGCCGCAGCAGCACCAGCGTATGGCTCACCATGTGCAAGGTGTACAACGAATGACCATGAAACGGATCGTGCTCGCCTGCGTCCTGTCCGTCGCTTGCCAGAAAGGTGCAGACCAGAAAGCGGCGGAAGAGAAGTCGCGGCAGCTCACCGACGCGCCGCCGCCGCCCGCCCTCCAGATCGTGAACGGCAAGGATCGCGACGACGACAAGGGCTTCAAGGTCGCCGCCGGCCGCCCCCAGGGAAAGCTCGCGGGCGCGGCGCGACCGACCATCACGTTCAGCGAGCCCGTGGTCGCGCTGGAGACGCTCTCGCAGCAGGATCCGTCGACGCAGATCCGGATCGAGCCCGCCGTGAAGGGCCGCTGGCACTGGCTCGGGTCGTCGTCGGTGGAGTTCGTCAACGACGAGCCGTTCCCGTTCTCGACCGCGTTCCACGTCATCGTTCCTGCGGGCTTCAAGGCGCTGGACGGGACGCCGCTCGCGAACGCCTGGCAGCTCGACTTCACAACGCCCACCCTCGAGGTGCAGCGCTACAGCGTGAATCCGCCCTCGTACCTGTGCAAGTGGTCGGTGCCGGCGCAGCACTTCGAGATCGCCGTGAACCAGCCGATCCGGGATCCGGAGAAGGCCTTCTTCTTCGAGGCGGGCGACGAGAAGCGGATGGTGGCGGCGAAAGTGATCGGGCCTTTCCCGGTGCGCGACGGCATCCGGTACGAGATCGCCCCCGCGCAGGAGCTGCCGCGCGATGCGCGCTTCGCCGTGGGGCTCGACACAGATGCGCGCGGCACGCAGGGCACGCTGCCCGCGGGCACCGAGTGGCGGCAGGAGTGCCGCACCATGGGCGCGATGGCCGTGGTGAGTGTCAAGCGCTGCTTTGGCGAGACGGAGCACTGCGCGCACGGGCCCATCTCGATCGACTTCACGAACCCGCTGGGCGCCGCGGCCGAGCTGAAGAAGCGCCTGCACCTGACCCCCGACGCGCAGCTCGAGTGGGACGACGCAGCCGGCCCGGACTCCGGCGCGGAGCTGCAGCAGAACCGGACGCACGCCGTGATCTTCGGGAAGTTCCGCCCGGGCACGACGTACGCCGTGCACATCGACGCGGGCGTGAAGGACAAGCAGGGACAGGAGGCAAAGGCGTTCGACGCGACGGTGCAGATGGACGACCTCTTGCCCTCGCTCTACGTCGGGCAACCGCTCGCGCTGCTCGAGCCGTCGGGGGACGGACAGCTTCCGGTGCAGGCGACGAACCTGACCTCGCTCGAGGCGGACCTTTGGGCGCTCACGCCGCAGCAGATGGCGCAGCTCGAGCTGGGCAACTCCAGCGAGGCGGTGCTCGCGCGCCCGCCCGACGCGCCACTGCGGCTCACGCTCACCTATCCGAAGAACGAACCGCACCTGCACGCCATCGATCTGCGCGCGGCGCTCAACGGAGCGAAGACCGGGCTCCTGGCGGTTCGGCTGCGCGCGCCGGGGACCAGCTTCTCGAATCACCCGCTGCGCGTGCTGGCGCAGATCACCGATCTCGCCGTCCACGCCAAGCTGGGCGCGACCTCGAGTCTCGCTTGGGTGACGAGCGTCGAGAGCGGGAAGGGCGTCGCGGGCGCGAAGGTCTCCGTCTACGGAATCGCGGGAAGCGCGGCGGTGGCGGAAGCGGTCACCGATGCGAGCGGCCTCGCCACGCTGCCGGGCTACGGCAAGCTGGTCGCGCGCAAGAATGGATACGAAGCGCCGCACCTCCTGGTCGCCGCGGCGCTGGGCGACGACCTGGGCTACGTCACCACCAGCGGCTACGGCGACGACGCGCCCGTCGACGTGAACCGCAACTTCGACGTGCTGCGGAAAAGCGGGCTCGGCCTGGTCTTCGCCGACCGCGGCATCTACCGGCCCGGCGACACCGTGCACGTGAAAGGCATCCTGCGCGAGCGGCAGGCGGGTGCGCTCTTCACGCCAGCGGGCGCGGCGGTGCAGGTCAGGGTGACCGATCCCGAGTCGAAGGAGATCGCTCTGCAGAAAGTGACGCTCTCGAAGTACGGCACGTTCACGGTGGACGCGGTGGTGCCGAAGACGGCGCGCCTCGGACAGTTCTCGATCGCGGCCGCGGTGCCGCGCGGCATCTCCTACGGCTACGGCTCCTTCACGGTCGCCGAGTACCGCGCGCCGCAGTTTCGCGTCGACGTGCAGGTGCCCGCGGCCGAGCTCACCGCCGGCGACGAGCTGCAGGGCACGGTGATCGCGCGCTATCTCTTCGGCGGTGCCATGGATCGGGCGCAGGCGCAGTGGAGCGCGGCACGCAGCACGGACGACTTCTCGCCGCCGAAGAACGACGGCTTCCGCTTCGGCCGCAGCACCTGGAACTGGGACGACCATGCGCCGGCGCACGACAACGGGCTCTTCGCCTCGGGGCAGGGCGAGATCGGCAAGGGCGGCACGCTTCTGGTGAAGGCCGGCAAGGTGGATGCGCCGGGCGATCGCACCTCGCGCTACACGCTGGAGGTCGAGGTGGCCGACGTCTCGCGGCAGCGCGTGGCGGGGCGCGCGTCGGTGCTGGTGCACCCGGCGGCGTACTACGTGGGGCTCGGCGCGGTGAGCTCGTTCGCGAAGGCCGGAGAGAGCCTCTCGGTGCCGGTGATCGCCACGTCGCCAGCAGGAGAGCGGGTCAGCGCGCAGGTGCAGGTGACGGCGCTCTTGCGCTCGTGGCACTCGGTCCGCAAGCGCGGTGTCAACGGCATCTACGAGACCCTCTCGGAAGCGGTGGAAGAGAAGGCCGCCGGGTGCGAAGTGAAAAGCGGCGAGACCTGCAATCTCATGTTGACGAAGCCCGGCTTCTACAACCTGCGGGCCGAGAGCAAGGACGCAAAGGGCCACCTGGCGCTGACCACGATGAGCGTCTACGCCGTGGGCGGCGGGTTCGCGGGGTGGCAGGAGAGCGATTCGCTGAAAGTCGAGGTCGTGCCCGACAAGGCTTCCTATCGGGTCGGCGAGACGGCGCACCTCTTGATCAAGTCGCCCTATCCGTCGTGCCGGGCGCTGATCTCGCTCGAGCGCGAGGGCGTGGCAGACGCCCGCGTGGTCGAGCTGACCGGCACCGCGGCCACCGTGGACGTGCCCATCCGCGAGGAGCACGTGCCCAACGTCTTCGCGGGCGTGGTGCTGGTCCGCGAGCGGGTGAGGGAGGGCGGCATCGAGCCCGGCGACGATCCGGGACGGCCTTCGATGCGCATCGGCTACGTCAACCTCAAGGTCGGCACTTCGGTGAAGAAGCTGGCCGTCTCGGTGAGCACGCCGAAGCCTGCGTTCAAGCCGCGCGAGAAGGTGCCGGTGGACGTGGTGGTGGCGGGCGGGCGGCGCGCGGAAGTGCAGCTCTACGCGGTGGACGAGGCGGTGCTGCGGCTGACCGGTTACCAGCTTCCCGATCCGATCGCCGCGCTCTTCCCGGAGCACGCGTTGAGCGTGGCGGTGGGCGAGCCGTTGCCGCGCCTCGTGCGCCGGCAGAAGTTCGGCGAGAAGGGCGAGGTGCAGCCCGGTGGCGGCGGCGGCATTGGCCCGCCCGGCGACGTGCGAAGCAAGTTCGCCACCACCGTGCTCTGGCAGACGCTGGAGACCGGCGACGACGGCAAGGCGCACGTCGAGATCGAGCTGCCCGACAACCTCACCACCTTCCGCATCCTGGCGGTGGCGGCGACGGACGCGGATCGCTTCGGCGCGGGCCAGACGGAGGTGCGGGTCTCGCTGCCGCTTCTGGTGCTGCCGGCGCTGCCGCGCTTCGCCCGGGTGGGCGACGAGTTCGAGGCGGGCGTCGCCGTGCACGCGATCAAGCAGCTCGACGTGAAGATCACTGCCCAGGTGGCGGGCGCGGTCGCGATCGAGGGGGAGACCGAGAGGACGGTCACCGTCGAGGCCGGCGTCGCCAAGGAAGTGCGCTTCAAGCTGCGCGGCGCCTCGGCTGGAAAAGCCACGCTGCGCTTCCGCGCCACCGCGGGCGACTTGACCGACGCGGTCGAGCAAACCATCCCCATTCAAGTCCCGGTCGAGCTGGAGGCCGTCGCGGTGGCGGGCGACACCACGGGTACGAAAGCCGAGGGCCTGGTGCCGCCGCAGGGCGTGCGCAGGGACGTGGGCGGGCTCGAGGTGACGCTCGCTTCGACCGCGCTGGGCGGCATGGGCGAGGCGATGGATCAGCTCGCTGAATATCCCTACGGCTGCCTCGAGCAGCTCTCGTCGCGCCTGGTGCCGTATGTGGCGGTGCGCGAGCTGGAACGGGTCTTTGGTATCGATAGGGGGACACCATCAATGATGGTGTCCCCGGCATTGGTCGTCACCGAGACCATCGCGAAGATCGAGCAGCTCCAGACGCCGTCGGGCGGGTTCCTCTATTGGCCGAACAACAGCTGCCCGTACGCTTGGACGTCGATCTACGCCACGCTCTCGCTGCAGCGCGCGCAGGAGCTGGACTATCCCGTGCACAAGGAGGTGCTGGCGCGCGCGAAGCGCTACCTCGGGCAGGTGGCGGCCGGCGAGATGCTCTGCGGCGGCATGAGCCCCGGCATCGAGACGCGCATCTTCGCTCTTCAAGTATTGGCGCGGATGGGCGATCCGAAGCCCAGCTACTACGACGAGCTGTACGCGCAGAGAGAGAAGCTGCCGCTCTTCTCCAAGGCGCAGCTCGCCGATGCGATCGCCGTCGGCAAAGGAAAACGTGCGCAGGCCGACGCGTTGTTGAAGGACGTGCTCGATGCCGCCCGCGAGACGCCGCGCGAGCTGCACTTCGAGGAGAGCGCGCCCGGCACGTATCGCGAGCTGCTCTCCAGCGACACGCGCACGACCGGCATGGTGCTGCAGGCTTTGGTCGATCTGAATCCCGGGCATCCGTACGTCTCGAAGATCGCCCGCTACCTGAGCGATGTGCGCAAGGGCGGCGCGTATCGCAACACGCAGGAGGCGTCGTACGCGCTGATGGGGCTCACGGAATTGGTGCGCGTGAAGGAGCGGAACCCGCCCGACTTCGCGGCCCGGGTGCTCCTGGGCGACAAGGAGCTGGCGAGCGCCGAGTTCCGCAAGCGCACTCTGGCGGTGATCTCGAAGAAGGTGGCCATTTCGGAGTTGCCCTCGGCGGGAGAGCAGCTCCCGCTCGAGTTCAAGGTCGATGGCAAAGGCTCGCTCTACTACTCGGCGCTGCTCCGCTACGCGCCGCTCGAGCTGCCGAAGAATCCGCGCAACGAGGGGCTCTTCGTGCAGCGCTGGTTCGAGCCGTACAACGAGGCTGGAAAGCAGGCCACGCAGTTCGGAGCCGGTGAGCTCGTCCGCGTGCGCGTGCGCGTGGCCACGCCGCAAGAGCGGAGCTTCGTCGCCGTCGAGGTGCCGCTGCCGGCGGGTCTGGAGGCGGTGGACACCGCGCTCGCAACCGCCCGCGTGGTGGCGCGCGAGAAGGACGAGGAGGCCCAACAGAGCGATTCCACCGAGGGCGCCCCCGAGGAGTGGGGCGGGTTCTGGAGCCCATTCTCGTACAGCGAGAAGCGCGACGATCGCGTGGTCTACTTCGCGGACCACCTGCCGCCCGGCGTGCACGTGGCTTCGTTCGTGGCACGCGCGACCACGCCCGGGAAGTTCATCTTGAAGCCGGCGCACGCGGGCGAGATGTACGCGCCCGAGGTGTTCGGGCGCTCCGAATCGGGGACGTTCACCGTGCTCGCGCAACAGAAGATTGCGCAGGCGCCATGACGGCCGCGCTCGGATGGAGTGCGGGATGACGGTCGCGCGCACCCGGCCTGGTCTGAAGCTCGCGGCGTGCGGCGCGCTCGCGCTGGCGCTCGCCGCCGCGGTGTGCTGGCCGGTGCCTCGCGCCGAGCTGTCGCTTCAGCGAGCGGTGTCGCTGCGCATCGAGGCGCGCGACGGAACCGTGCTGCGCGAGTTCGCCTCGCGCGACGAGGGCCACGCCGCGCCCGCGCACCTCGACGCGCTGCCGGAGCACGTCTGGCGCGCGTTCGTGGAGGCGGAGGATCGGCGCTTCTTCGTCCACCCGGGCGTCGATCCGCTGGCGCTCGCGCGCGCGCTTCGCGAAGACCTGCGGCGGCGGCGCTTCGCGCAGGGCGGATCGACGCTCACCATGCAGCTCGCGCGGCTCTTGCGGCCGCACCCGCACGGCATCTCCGGCAAGCTTTCGGAGCTGCTCTTTGCGCTGCGGCTCGAGCGCAGCTTGAGCAAGCGCGAGATCCTCGAGCAGTACCTGACCCGCGTGCCGCTGGGAAACGACGTTCGGGGCGTGGAGGCGGCGGCGCGGCTCTACTTCGACAGGCCCGCTGCAGCGCTGACGGTCGAGCAGGCGCGCTTCCTTGCCTCGCTTGCGCGCAGGCCGTCGCGGGCGCGGCCTGGGGCGGACGCGCCGCTCGACTTCGCCCGCGAGAAGCTGCGGCGGGCGTTCGATGCGCCGCACTTCGTCGACGCCGTGGCGCGCCACCGAGCGCCGGCGGCCGCGGTGCGCGTGCGGACCACGCTCGACCTCTCCTTGCAGCGCTCGGTCGAGGAGGCGATGCGCGAGCAGGTTGAGGAGCTCGCTGATCGCCGGGTCGGCAGCGCGGCGGCGATCGTGATCGACAACGCGGCCGGCGCCGTGCTGGCCTACGCCGGTTCGCCCGACTGGTTCGACGAAGACCACCAGGGCCGCATCGACGGCGTGCGCGCGCTGCGCCAGCCCGGCAGCACGCTCAAACCGTTTGCCTACGCGCAGGCGATGGAGCGCCACGGGCTCACCGCGGCGACGCTGCTCTCCGACGTCGAGTCCCACTTCGGCGATTTCCTCCCGCGCAACTACGACCGCCGCGCGCACGGGCCGGTGCGGGCGCGGGTCGCGTTGGCGAGCTCCTACAACGTGCCGGCGGTGCGGGTGGCCGAGAAGGTCTCCGCGCCGGAGCTCTTGCAGACGCTGCGGCGCGCGGGATTCCAGAGCCTGGACCTCGAGGCCGACCACTATGGGCTCGGCCTCGTGCTCGGCGACGGCGAGGTGTCGCTGCTCGAACTGGCGCGCGCGTACTCGGCGCTGGCGCGGGGCGGGAGCTATCGCGAGTTGCGCTTCGTCGAGGAGGCCGACGACGCGCAGGGAAGGGCGCTCCCGCTTCCGCAAGCGCGCGAGCGGCAGCTCTTCGCGCCGGTCACCGCCGCCTTGATCGGGGACATCTTGAGCGACGCTTCCGCGCGCGCGCCGGCCTTTGGCCTGGACAACGCGCTCCGGTTTCCATTTCCGGCGGCGGCGAAGACCGGCACCTCGCGCGCCTTCACCGACAACTGGACGGTGGGTTTCACGCACGAGCGAACGGTCGCGGTGTGGGTCGGCAACATGAGCGGCGCGACCATGCAGAAGGTGAGCGGCATCACCGGCGCGGGGCCGCTCTTCCACCGCATCCTCGAGCTTTCGATGGCGGGCATCGAGAAGCCCGCGCCGCTCTCGGCGGAGCCGCTCGAGGAGCACGAGGTGTGCGCGCTCTCGGGCGAGCGGGCCGGGCCGCACTGCCCGTCCACCGTGCACGAGAAGTTCGCGCCCGGCACCGCGCCGCGCGTCCAATGCTCCATGCACTCTGGAAGCGGGCTCGACCTGGGCCCCCGCTTCTACGACTGGGCTGCGCACGAGGGCGTGCGCACGCGCAGCGACGCGGCCACAGGCGGTGCTCGCGCCGAATTGACCTTCCCGCGAGACGGCGACGAATTCCTCCGCGGCCGCGACCTGCCCGACGCGTATCAGACGATCCCGGTGCGCGCGCTCGCTCCAAGAGGAGGCGGCGCGCTGGAGTTGCAGCTCGATGCAGATCCGCGTGAGGAGTTGCGCGCCCCATTCTCAACGCGCATCCCCGCCCGCAAGGGTCGCCACGCACTGCGGCTCTATCGCCGGGGCGAGCCGAATCCCGACGCTGTCGCGCAGTTCGTGGTGAGCGGCTGACCAGGATTGCCAAGTACAGTCACCATCTCCCTCTCTGTCGGATCGACTTTTCGGAAGGCACAGGTGTCGATTCGATACCGCCGCGCCGCCGCGTCCTACTGCGCGCAGTGCGCGGTTAACGGTGGACCGGCCAAGGTGACGCAGTTCCCGTAGCCAAGCAGGCGGCAGTCGACGTAGTGGGCGAGCCCGCTCTCGCAGAAGACCAGGTAGTTGCCCTGGCATTGCGCCTCGGCGCCGCCCACGGGGCAAGTGGCGGCGGCCGGGCCGGTGATGTTCGGCAGGCAGCCGACGTCGGCCTGGCAATGCATCGCCAGGCGCGCGCAATCGACGCGGGTCACGATCAGATCGCCGGGTGTCGCGCACAAGCTCGCGACGTCGCCGTCGCAAGTCGCGGTCTTCCCGGCCGGGCAATTCCCGGTCGTGCAGATGGGGCCCTGGGAGGGGCCGGGGAGGACGAGCCCGCACGAGAGGCCCAGCCCCGGGCAGTCGCTTTCGATGACGTAGGGGCCACTGTTTAGGTCAATGCACTGAAGCGCGTGACCCGCCGAGTCGCAGCGGGAGTTGGGGCAGGCGGCCACGGCGCCAGCGTAGCTGCAGGTTCCGCGGCCCTGCGCGTCGACCCGGCAGGGGAGGCCGCGAGTGCGGCAGTTGAGCCCGTTTGCCACGCCCGCATTGCACGAGACCGCCACCTGGCCGAAGCAGCCGGGCGTGCAACCCAGGCGCGTGTGCCAGTCGAATTCGGGATAGGTGTCGTAGAACGAGTCGCAGCCTGCCGGCGTGGCGAGGAAGGCCTGGTAGGCGACATCCTTCGCGCTGGTGATGGCGTAGAGCTTGTTCCAGTCTTCGATGCAACGCGAGATGCCCGTCCCTGCCGCCTTGCCGAAGAAGCAGGCGCTGACGCGCGCGCATTGCATTTCGAGCTGCGTCGCCCCCACCGCACCCAGGTAGCCGGGGAGCGGACTCAGATCGGGCAGCAGCGGCGCGTCCGCGATCGGCTGCGGCGGTACGTGCTCGCGGCTCACCAGAACGCGCTCGGGATTGACGGAGAAAAGCTGCTCCTTCGCGTAGTAGGCAACGAGATAGTCGTCGCCGCCCAGCGGCAAGATCCAGCCCACCTGGCCATAGCTGGTCGGCACCGGATACCCGCAATGCGCGGCATCGACGCAGGGCAAGGGCGGCACTGGCACCTCCATCGGCGCTCCGGAGGCGCCGAGCTTGACCAGCCGCCCACCCGAGCCCGTGGCGAGCGGGATCAGTCCACCGAATCGCGGATACCAAGGAAAGGAGTATCGCGGCTCGCCTGCCCCGAGATCGATCGCCGGTCGCACCAAAGGTTGCCCGCCGGCCGCCGCCGGCGGCGAGATTCCGACGGCGAACGCGTGGCCGCGCGAGGCATAGAGCTGCAGCAGGCCGCCGGGGCCGAAAGCGAAAAAGGGTATGCCGTTGTTCGGCCAGGCGTTGGGCGGCCAGAAGCCGGTTGGCACGCACGAGTGCACGGGCGGCGACGTCGTCGCCACGTCGGCAGTCAGGAGGCATCTCGCGTCGGCAGGCGTGCTGGCCTGGCAGTACGTCGCGAACCGATGACCGTCGGCGGTGAAGAGGCTGAGGCCCCCGTTCTCGGCGCACTTGCCCAGGCCAGGCACGAAGTTCGTCGGGACGAACGACACCTTCCGGGTCGCGATGTCGTAGCGTTGGTAGACATAGGTCCCGCCGCCGCCGCGCGGGTCGACCTCGAGCGTGTAGTTCGAGATCGAGCCGCCTCGCCGGTCGAGGCTCCCGTCCTGCAGCCGCGCCTGGCCCGAGTAGTCGTTCGTGGCGGGATCGACCTCCATGATCTGCCAGAAGCCGACGTCCTGGTTCATCGCTCCCACGAACGATCCGTGCACCAGCAGCAGGATGTGCCCCTGGTAGAGGTGGAGGTAGTAGCCGAGAAAGCCTTGGTTCGTCGTTCCGACGTTCCTGTCGGCCGCCAGCGGCAGCTCGTGGCGCGTGAAGGTCGCTCCCTGATCCTCGCTCAGGAGCAGCACCGGCACGCTCGCGCTGGCCAGGCGGAAGCCGAGGAGCGCCACTCGCTGTCCATCGACCGCGCCGTCGAGGATACCGACGGTCCCGACGCCCGGGTCCACCGCGCTGCCCCTCAACCACTCGGCCACGCCCGGGCGAAGCACGATCGGAGGCGGAGGCGTGCCGCCGTCCGGATTCTCCGGATGCGGTGGGCAGCTTCCTCCCATGCACCAGAGGCACAGGATGGGCGCGATGGTATTGCGGAGCAGCCGAGATGATGCCATAAGGGCATCCTCTTCGGGCCCCTCCTAGAGGACAGACATAGCAGCGATGATCGAAGCCCCCGCAAGATTAAGCGCACAGCCGCGCGCGAGAAGTCAAATGTCGCAGGAGCCACTTCGATATGCGTCCATCGGCCGCGGACGCAGCACGGTACCGAAACGCGTTCGCGCTTGTCCGCTGCCTCGGCTTCCCTGACCTACTTATGGTACGGGCCGCCCCGCAGGATCTCGAACGCGCGGTACACCTGCTCGAGCGCCACCACGCGCGCCAACCGGTGCGGCAGCGTCAGCGGCGACAGGCTCCAGACGAAGCGCGCCTGTTCGCGCACGCGCGGCGAGAGGCCCTCGTCGCCGCCGAGGAGCAGCGTCAGCGAAAAGCTGGCATCGCGCAGCCGGCCGATGCGCTGCGCTAGCTGCTCCGAGGTGATCAGGCCGCCGCGCTGGTCGAGCGCCCACAGCTCGCCCGCGCCCTTCTGCTTCGCCTTGTCGAGCAATGCATCCGCCTCGGGTTCCATCCCCGATGCTTTGAGCTCGAGCAAATCCAGCTCGGCGAACCGCTGAATCCGCGCGGCGTACTCGCCGGCCAGCTCCGCGGTTGCGCCCTTGTCCTTCCCGACCGAGATCAGCCGGACTTTCAGGAGGCGATCTCGACGCGCGGCGCGTCCGCCCAGAGGCCTTCCAGATCGTAGTGCCCGCGCTCCTCCTGGTGGAAGACGTGCACCACCACGTCGCCGAAATCGAGCAGCACCCAGCGGCCGCCGCGCTGTCCCTCGGTGCCCACCACCCGGTGGCCCTGCGACTTCAGCTCCTTCTGCACGCTCTCGGCGATGGCTTCGATCTGCCGATCGCTCTGGCCGGACCCGATCACCAGGAAGTCGGTGTAGCCGGACACCCCGCGCAGATCGAGCACCACCACCTCCTCCGCTTTCTTCTCCTGCGCGGCGCGGGCGGCCGTCACGGCGGTGCGGCGGGAATCGTCGTCGACGCGAACGGCGGCGCGGGCCGCGGCGCGCGCCGGGTCCTGGTTGGCGTCCTTTTGGGATAGAGCGATCTGAGCCGGCGACTTGTGCACGTTTCGTTTCCCTCCTTGCGTCATCTACGGACCTGTCCATCTCCCCGCACCACGAAGCGGGTGCAGGTCAACTCGCGCAGGCCCATCGGGCCGTACGCGTGCAGCTTGCTGGTGGAGATGCCGATCTCGGCGCCGAGCCCCAGCTCGCCGCCGTCGTTGAAGCGGGTCGAGGCGTTCCAGAGCACGCAGCTCGCGTCCACTTCGAGGATGAAGCGATCGGCCAGGACGGCGTCGCGGGTGCAGATGGCCTCGGTATGGCGGCTGCCGTAGCGCGCGATGTGCGCGATGGCCGCGTCCGGGCCGTCCACCACGGCGACGGCCAGCTTCAGATCGAGGAACTCGCGGCCGAAATCGCTGGCCTCGGCGGTGCGTGCTCCCGGCACGAGCTCCAGCGCGCGCGGGTCGCAGCGCAGCTCGACGTCGCGGGTTTTCAGGGCGCGCGCGATCGGCGGCAGCGCCACGGACGCGATCCGGGCGTCGACCAGAAGGCACTCGAGCGCATTGCACACGCCGGGGCGCTGCGTCTTGCCGTTCACCGCCAGCTCCTCGGCCATGGCGAGGTCCGCGTCGGCCGCGATGTAGAGGTGGCAGACGCCCTGGTAGTGCTTGATCACCGGCACGCGCGACCGCTCCGCGATGAAGCGGATCAAAGACGGCCCGCCGCGCGGGATGCAGAGATCGATCTTCTCCTCGAGCTGCAAGAGCTCGTCGAGCAGCGCGCGGTCCGGAGGCACGAGCTGCACCAGGTCCTCCGCGAAGCAGGCGAGGACGGCGGCGTTGGTCTGCAGCGCCTCGCTCCCCCCGCGCAAGAGCGGAGCGTTGCCGCTGCGCAAGCAGAGGGCGGCGGCCTCGGCGGTCACGTTGGGACGCGCCTCGTAGATCATGAGGATGACCCCGAGCGGCGCGCGCACGCGCTCGACGCGCAGGCCGTTGGGGCGCTCCCGCGACTCGACGATCTCGCCGACCGGATCGGGCAGCGCCGCCACCTCGCGCAGCGCGGCTGACAGGCCCGCGATCCGCGGCTCGTCGAGGCGCAGCCGGTCGAGGAACGCCGCCGTCTGCCCCGCCTCGCGCGCGCGGGCCAGATCGATCTGGTTGGCGGCCGCGATCTCGCGCGACCGTTGTTCCAAAGCCTGCGCCGCGTCGAGCACGAGCTGCGCGCGCTCCTGCGACGTCATCTTCGCGAGCCTTCGCGAGGCCAGGCGGGCGCGCTCGGCGAGCTCCATCGCGGAGAGCTTCAGCAGGGCGCCGCTCACGAGGTCACCACCAGATCGTCGCGGTGCACCACGCAGTCGAGCAGCCGGTAACCGAGGCGCCCCTCGATCTCCCCGCTGCGCAGCCCGGAGATGCGCCGCACCTCGTCCGCCGAGTAGACCGCCAGGCCGCGGGCGAACGGGGTGCCGTCCAGCGAGGAGATCTCCACCGGGTCGCCCGAGAGAAACGCGCCGTGCACCTCGCGCACGCCGCTGGGCAAGAGGCTCTTCTTGTGCTCGATCAGCGCCGTGCGGGCGCCGTCGTCCACCCGAAGCTCCCCGCGCGCTTTCAGATCGAGCATCCAACGCTTGCGCAGCCCGTGCCGCTCACCCAGAGCCTGTACCACCGTGCCCACGTCTTCGCCCGCGAACAGCCGCCGCAGCATCCCGGGCTCGCCCGGCAAGATGGCCGACGGGACGCCCGACTCCGCCGCGCGCCGCGCCGCGCGCAACTTGGTCAGCATGCCCCCGGTCCCGACCGCGGAGCCGCTGCCGCCCGCCAGCGCTTCGACGGAGGCGGTGACGCGCTCGATCTCCGCGATCCGCGTCGCTTTCGGGTCCTTGCGCGGGTCCGCGGTGAGGACGCCGTCCGCGTCGGTGAGGATGACCAATAGATCCGCCTCGACCAGATCGACCACCAGCGCGGCCAGCGCGTCGTTGTCGCCGAACTTGATCTCCTCGACGCTGACGGTGTCGTTCTCGTTGATCACCGGCACCACGTCGCGCGCCAAGAGCTCCGAGAGCGCCCGGCGCGCATTGAGGTAGCGGCCCCGGTCCGCGATGTCGGCATGGGTCAAGAGAACCTGCGCGCAGCGCAGCCCGCGCGCCTCCAACTCGTCGTCGTAGAGCCGCATCAGCCGGCTCTGGCCCGCGGCGGCCGCGGCCTGCTTCAGCGCCATCTCTTTGGGGCGCGAAGCGAGCCCAAGCCGCTCCACGCCCAGCGCCACCGCGCCGCTCGACACCACCACCGGCGTGCGGCCCTTCGCCACCTGGGCCAGGTCGTCGCAGAGCGCGGAAAATTTCTTCCGATCGAGGGAGGGCGCGCCCGCTCTGCCGCCTGCCCCGGCGAGCACTGCGGAGCCGATCTTGATCACCGGGCGCCGGCAGCGGACGAGGTTTGCGCGGAGTGTGTTCGACATTCGTAACGTTGGATCCCGCTCCTCCGCCTGAATGTAGCAAAGGCGCGGCCCGCTTGCCCGTGTTAGATCCCCTGAAGGTGAGAGAAGAGCTTTTCGGGAACACCGCAGGCCTCAAGGCCAGCCAATCCAAGCGGCTTCATGCCACCTGGCGGCGTCGCGTCCAGCAGCGCGAGCTCGTCTCTGCGGAGTTGGCGCGCCACCTGACCGAGCTGTCGCGCGAGGTCGGGCGGCAGCTGGGCGTGCTGCTCAACCGGCGCGGCGAAGTGGAGCACGTCATCGTCGGCGACGCGAGGCAGCTCGTGCTGCCGGACATCGGCCGCGCCCGCGCCGGACAGCTGCGCCTGCGCGGCCTGCGCCTGGTGCACACGCACTTGAAGGACGAGCCGCTCACGCGCGACGACCTGACCGACCTGGTGCTGCTGCGCCTCGACGCGGTGGCGGCCGTCGTGGCTCGCGAGGACGGGCTGCCGGGCAAGGTGTACCTGGCGACGCTTCTGCCCTTCAACCCCGGCGGCGAGCTCTACCGGCATGACGAGGCGGAGAGCCTGCAGGCGCTCAACTTCGACCCGCAGGCGCAGGTGGCGGCGCTCGAGCAGGAGATGGCCCGGGCGGCGCCGGTGCACGAGGTGGGCGTCGAGGGGCGCGCCATCCTGATCGGCGTGCACCGCGGCAGGCTCGACGTGGCCGAGGCGTCGCTGGCGGAGCTCCAGGAATTGGCGCGCACCGCCGGCGTGCAGGTGCTCGACAAGATCTTGCAGAGCCGGCGCGACCCGGACCCGCGCACGCTGATCGGCGAGGGAAAGCTGCAGGACGTCCTGGTGCGCTCGATGGCGCTGGGCGCGGATCTGCTGGTCTTCGATCGCAACCTGTCGCCGTCGCAGGCGCGGCACATCTCGGATGCGACCTCGCTGAAGATCCTCGATCGGACCCAATTGATCCTCGATATCTTCGCGCAGCGGGCGCAGAGCGCGGACGGCAAGCTGCAAGTGGAGCTGGCGCAGCTCAAGTACCTCTTGCCGCGCCTGGTGGGGAAGGACGATTCGCTCTCGCGCCTGGCGGGCGGCATCGGCGGGCGCGGGCCGGGCGAGACCAAGCTGGAGGTCGATCGAAGGCGGGTGCGCGACCGCATCTCGCATCTGGAGACGCGCATCGACCGGCTCTCGGGAGACCGCGCCGTCCGCCGGCGCCAGCGCAACCGCAGCGGCGTGCCGGTGGTGTCGATCGTCGGCTACACCAACGCGGGCAAGAGCACGCTCTTGAACGCGCTCACCGACTCCGACGTGCTGGCGGAGGACAAGCTCTTTGCCACGCTCGACCCCACCTCGCGCCGGCTGCGCTTTCCGCGGCAGCGCGAGGTGATCATCACCGACACGGTGGGATTCATCCGCGACCTGCCCAAGGATCTGGTCAACGCCTTCCGCGCCACGCTGGAGGAGCTGGAGGAGGCCGACCTGCTCCTGCACGTGGTGGACGCGAGCGACCCGCACAGCGAGGAGCAGGCCGCCGCGGTGGAGCGGGTGCTGGCCACCCTGGACGTCGCGCAGACGCCGCGGCTCCTCGTCTTCAACAAGATGGACCGCGCGCCGGAGCGGGCCCGGACGCTGGCGGCAGGCGCGGGCGGCGTGCCGGTCTCCGCGCTGAAGCAGGAAGGGTTTGCTGACCTGATCGCGCGCTGCGAAGAGATGCTCTGGAAGCGCGGCAAGGTGCTGGCGCCGGGCGCCGAAGTGGAATTCGCCCGCCCCCGTCACTGAAGCGGGTAGAGGTGCCCGTCGCAGAGCGGCGCTCCGGGAGGCGGCGGCCCGATCGGCGGGGGATAGCGCAATCGTTCTCCGACGAAGCGCCAGCGCGGCTTTGGCATCGCCTTCAGCGCCGCGTCGGACTCGTCGAGCAGGCTCACGTGTTGGTGCGGGCGCGTGACTGCCCGGCCCGCGAGCGCGGGGATCCACTGCGTGCCGTCGCCATAGGCGCCGTCGATGACGTCGGCCTGGGGAACCGTCTGCACGACGCAGGCCATCGCGCGCACATCGCCGCTGGTCGCAATCGGGATGGCGCGCTGGTACCAGCGCAGGTGTCCCGGCACCGCCGCGGCCAGCGCGAGCGCGAGCGCGGGAGGCCACGGGGCGGCGGCGCGGCCCCACAGCGCCGCGGCCGGAATCAAGAGGAGCGACGTGAAGCGCATCTGGTAGAGGCCGGCCGCGGGCAGCAGAGGGAAAAGAGCGCCCAGCGCGACGATGCTCACCGCGGCGAGCGCGACGGGCCGGAAGGCGCGCTTCCAAAGCAGCACGGCGGCGGCGAGACCCGTCGCGATCGCCGCCGGATCGCCCATCTCCGCTCCCAGCCTGCGAAGTGGCACGACCTCCTGGCTGCGGAGGGCGTAGTCGTGGACCCAGGCGATCTCGCGCGGCGAAAAGTGTGGCCCGAAGAACGTCAAGAGCGCGAGAGCTCCGCCCAGACCGAGCGCCGCCAGCGCCGAGGCGGTCCACGCCCGCTGGGAGGCGCCGACCGCAGCGACCACCAGCGCGCCAAAGGCCGCGCTCATGGGGTGAACCGCGACCGCTCCCGCCATCAAGAGCCCCGCGAACGCGCCGCCGCGCGCTCCGTCGAGGGCCGCCGCCGCAAGCATCGCGAGGCCGAGCGCGAGCACGCTGGGATCGAGACCCCAATCGAAGTCGATCTGCGGCATGCGCGAGACGAACATCGCCACCGCCGCTACCGGCCATGCCCAGGGCGTACCGAGCCGGTCCAGGGTCGCCGCCAGGCCCGCGCAGAAGACGACGTACGAG
>Ga0213851_1430111_pt1 | contig 23057 bp, 21 predicted proteins | sample ABR_2014_MetaT_FD_164455 | JGI IMG/M metagenome (GOLD analysis project Ga0213851, IMG submission 164455) | Metatranscriptome of freshwater sediment microbial communities from post-fracked creek in Pennsylvania, United States - ABR_2014... | ecosystem: Environmental > Aquatic > Freshwater > Creek...
CCGCCGTCAAGAGTCGCCACTTTCCGTTGGGCAGGATCAGCACCTCGTCCTCGATGCGGACGCCGAATCCGCGCTCCGGCAGGTAGACGCCGGGCTCGACCGTGATCACCGCGCCGGCGGGAAGCGGCGCGCTGTAGATTCCCGCGTCGTGCACGTTGAGTCCGAGGAAGTGTCCGAAGCTGTGGATGAACTTGTCGAGGAAGCCGGCCTTCTGGAGCGAAGCCTCGGCGGCCTTCTGGAGGTCTCCCATGGTGACGCCCTCCTTGATGGCGGCGAGGATGTCCTCCTGCGCCTGGTAGACGGCGCGGTACACTTTGGCCTGCTCGTCGCTGAACTTCCCGCTCACCGGATACGTGCGCGTCACGTCGGCGGCGTAGCGCCCGTACTCGGCGGCGGCGTCCACCACCACCAGATCGCCGTCGCGCAGCATCCGCGAATTCTGGCCCCAGTGCAGCACCGCGCCGTTCTCGCCGCTGCCGACGATGCTGCCGTACGAGAGCCCGGTCGCGCCCGCCGAGAAGAACGCGTACTCCATCTGCGTCTGCACGTCGCGCTCGCTGACCCCGGCCAGGGTGGCCCGCGCCACCGCCTCGTGGCCCGCGCGGGTGATGGCGATAGCGCGCTCCATCAGCGCGATCTCCTCCGGCGTGTGCGCCTCCCGCAGGCGCGCCAGGAGATCTCGCTTGTGGACGAGCTTGAGCCCCTGCGCGCCCGCCGCCTGCTTGAGCGCCTGCACATCGCTGCGCTCGTCCTTCAGGTCCTTCACAGGCGGGAGAATGGCGATGCAGTCGTGCTGCGGCGCCGCGCCCAAGAGGGCCGGGCCTCCGTTGCCGCGGCGGACCATGTCGACGCCGTACTTTTCCTTCAACGCCGGTGAGATCGGATCGCGCGGGCCGGTCCAGCGCTCGGCCTCTGGATCGCGGGGCTGGAGATGGAGGACCATCCGGTAGTACTTCGCCTTGGGGAAGAGCAAGAGCCACGCGCCCGGCTCGTTGATGCCGGTCAGCCAGTAGAAGTCGTCATCCTGCTTGAACTCCTGGACGACGCCCTGCGGCTCGCCCTGCGCGGCGATGGCCGTGGCGCAGCCGCCCAGTTCCTTGATCACGCGCTCGCGCCGCTCGCGGTAGACGGCCGCCGACAGCTCCGGAGGCGGCTGGGGGTTGGGATGGAGGAACGGCGCCGAGAGGAGAAGGGCAAGCAGCATAGGCGGCGCAGGCTAGCAGCGCGTTGGCGTTTTCGCCAACGGCTGCTGTGCCGAAGCGGTTGTCGATTGACATCCCGGAAACGCTGGTCTATTCCGCCCGCGCCTTGAACGGGGAGGGGCCTCATCGATGGCACGCGACCTTGGCACCAAGTACATCTGCTTCAAGTGCGGCACCAAGTTCTACGATTTGAAGAAGCCGGTGCCGTCGTGCCCGAAGTGCGGGGCCGACCAGCGCGAGGCGCCGGTGGCCAAGCCGCAGACGCTCCGGCAGCAGCGTGCAGCGGCGGCGAAGGAAGCCGAAGAGGCGGAGGTGCCGGTGCCCGAGACCGAAGAGGAGGACGAAGAGGACGAGAAGGAAGAGGCTGCGGACGACGAGTAAGAGCAGGCTGCAGGCTGCAGGCTGCAGACTTCAGGCAGACCGGTTACGCCGCTTTCTCGACGTGTGAGTTCTTCAGCCAATCCGGGACGCGATCTTTCCGATAGATGAAGATCGCATCGTATGGGCAGGCCTTCTCGCACTCGCGGCAGCCGGTGCAGTTCTTCTCGATCACCGAGACGATGCCCAGGAAGCTGTTCGGGTCCTTCACGGCCACCATCTCGAGCGCCTCGAACGGGCAGCGCTCGACGCACTTCTCGCAGCCGGTGCACGCCTGCTCGTAGACGAAAGCGAGCGGGCGCTCGTTCTTCTTCAACATGTGCTGCACGTTGCCGTACTGGTCGAGGATCGCGTCGGTGGGGCAGACCACGCCGCAGGCGCCGCAGTCGATGCACAGCTCCGGCGAGATGACGTGGAGATCCTTACGCTCGCCCGTGATGGCGTCCGTAGGGCACTTCTTCACGCAGGCGGTGCAGCCGATGCAAGTCTCGATGATTCGGAAGGCCATGGGCGTTTCTCTATAGACGGTACAACATCAAATACACAAGCACGCCTGTGACCGAAACATAAGCCCAGATCGGGAAAGTCCACACGGCGATGCGGCGATGTGCCGCATACGATTTGCGCACCGCCGAGAGCCAGATGGTCCGGAGGACCAGCGGCAGCGCCACCACCGCGAGCACCGTATGCGTCCCCAGCAGCACGAGGTAGAACGGACGCGCCGCCCCGACGTAAGGGTGCAGCACCTGCGAGAGCGCGTGGTACGTCAGGTAGCCGGCGAGAAACAGCGTCGAGGCCGCGAACGCGACCGCCATGCACTTCCAGTGCAGCGACATCCGCTTGGTGCGGATGGCCCAGTAGCCGGTGAAGAGCGCGCAGGCGCTGGTGGCGTTGAGCGAGGCGTTGACTGTCGGCAGCACGTCGGTCAGCGTCATCCGCGGCCCCCGGCGGTGAGCGAGCGGGCGTCGCGCAGGAGCGAGTCGGCATCGTCCGCGTCGTAGAAGCCGCGGATGCGGCCCAGCCTGTCCACCAGCACCAGTTTCTCGCCATGCATGATGTCGAAGGCCTCCATGTGCGGATCCGGCCCGGCGGGGGGAAGCTTCGCCATGGCGATGTGGAAGCCCTTCACGACCGTGCGCTCGATTTCCGTCTGCGGCCCCGTAAGGTACCGCCACATCCCCGGCCGCGCTCCGTACGCCTTCGCGTAGTCCCGCAGCTTCTCGGGCGTATCGCGCTCGGGGTCCACCGAGACGGAGAGCAGCGAGATCTCCCCGCCCTGCTCCGGCGGCAAAAGGCGCTCCTGGATCCGCCGCATCTTGTTCTGCAGCCGCGGGCAGGCGTCCGCGCAGGAGGTGAAGACGAAGTCCGCCACCCAGACGCGGCCCAGCATGTGGTCGCGGCCGAACGGCTTCCCGTCTTCATCCACCAGCGAGAACGCGGGCAGGCTCGCGAGCACGGGCAACTCCGGGCGCACCGCCCGGCGCATCAGGAGCGCGCCCATCGGCACCGCCAGCGCCAGCGCCGCGAACGCGACCCAGGCGGGATGGAGAACGAGCTTCCCCGGCTTCTCTGCGACTACCTGCATGGGCCGCTCTTATAGTCCGGCACCGGGGGTCTCTGCACATGAAGATCGTTTCACCGCCACTGCGTGAGGAGGCGTTCGCGGTCGAAGAGGCGGACCGCGGCGAAGACCAGCGCGACGTCGGCGAGCGCGACGCCCAGCGCGAGCACCGCGTAGAAGCGCGGCCCCAGCGCGATCCGGCCGGCGAGTTGCACGACCAAGAGGCCCAGGAGCGGCAGCACGGTGGTGGCGGCGAGGTTCTGGGCTGCGCGCGGATCGAGCACTCGCGCCGACACCACCACCGCCATGGCGTTGCCGAAGAGCGCGAGCAGGGGCGAGAGCAAAAGCGTCCCGAAGAGCCAGGCCGCGTCCGGCAGCAAGAAGCGCCCCACCACCGCATCGATGCCGGCGCAGAAGAGCGCCGCGGCCACCCAGGTGATCCCCAGCGCGGGCACCAGCGCGGCGACGCTCTTCCCTAGAATGATACTAAGTGTACTTACTCGCGTCGCGAGCAGCGGCTCCAGCGTGCGCCGCTCGCGCTCGCCGCCGATCGACTGCGCCGCCAGCAGGATGGGCAGGAAGATCGGCAGCACCAGGAACATCGGCAGCCAGTTGCGCGCCAGCACCGCCGCGACCGCGGCCTTGAGGTCGCCTTCGTGGGCGCCGTAGACGTCGGTGACGAAGGCCAGCGCCTGCTCGGGCGCCGCCCGCACCAGCCAGAACAGCAGCCCCACCGGAACGATCACCACGGTCGCGGGGAGCGAGATCATCGAGAGCAAAAGCACCGGCGAGCGCCGCAGCTCGAGCAGCTCCTTGCGCAGGACGATGCCGGTGCTCATGCCGTCAGCCCCTGCTCGCGCGCCAAGGCCAGGAGCTCCAGCCACGCCTCCTCCAGCGGATCGCGGTGCGGGGCGACGGCCTCGACCCGCGCGCCGGCCTGCACCAGCGCGGCGACGATCTCGTGCACCTCGGCGATCGGCTCGAGAAAGAGCACGCTTCCCTCGACCCGCACGGACTTGCAGAGCGCCCTGACGTCGGATGCTGCTTGCTCCGCACTCCGCCCGGCCGGCGAGACGGACGCGGCCAGCTCGATGCGCAGAAAGTCCACTCCCTTCACTTCGTGCACCGCCAGCATGCGCCCGGCGATGAACGCCGCCCGCGAGCAGAGCCGCTCCACTTCATCCAGGTGGTGCGTGCAGAGCACGATGGTGGCGTGCTCGCGCGCCAGCTCCTCGATGACGCCGCGCACTTCCCGGGTCGCCTCGGGATCGAGCCCGACCGTCGGCTCGTCGAGGAAGATCACCTCGGGCTCATGCACCAGCGCGCGGGCGATGGCGAGCTTCTGCTTCATCCCCCGCGACAGCTCGGCGAAGGGCCGGTCGGCGTGGGAGGCGAGCGCGAAGCGCTCCAGCAAAGGGCCCGAGCTGCCCTCGCGCGCACCCTGCAGGCGCGCGAAGTAGTCCAGGTTCTCGCGCGCGGTGAGCCGATCGTAGAAGCCGGGCTGCTCGGTGAGCAGGCCGACCCGCCCGCGCAGCTCGGGGCCGCCGGGCCGGCCGGGCGCGATCTCGAATCCCGCCACCTGCGCGCTGCCCGCGTCGGGCGCGAAGAGTCCCGCCAGCATCCGCAGCGTGGTGGTCTTGCCCGCGCCGTTGGGCCCGAGCAGCCCGAACACTTCGCCGCGCTCGACGGAAAACGAGACGTCGCGGCAGGCCGGCCGCCCGCCGAACGACTTCGTCAGCCCTCTCGCTTCGATGGCCGCCAACGCCGCCCGACTCTACCTTGATCGCCGGTCAGCTGGAGCCTCCTCAAGACGCCCGCGCGCGAGGTATAGACGCGCCCATGAAGAAGCAGGCGGACGTGGTGGTGGTGGGCGCCGGGCACAACGGGCTGGTGGCCGCCCTGATGCTCGCCCGCAAGAAGCTCGAGGTGCTGGTGCTCGAGGACAAGGAGGTGGTGGGCGGCGCGGCCCGCACCGAGCGGCCGTTCAAGAAGGCGCCGGGCCTCGCCAGCTCGACGGGCGCGTATCTTTTGGGCCTGATGCCGCCCGAGCTGATCCGGAAGCTGGGCGTGGACCTCCCCGTCTTGCGGCGCGACCCGCACTATTTCTTGCCCACCACCGGCAAGCGCTACCTCCTGTTCGGCTCCGACCGGGCCGCGATGAAGCAGCAGTTCCTCGACTTCTTCTCCGAGCAGGACTTTCGCGCCAACCAGGCCTTGCAGGCGGAGATCGGCGCGCTCCGCGACGACGTGCACCGGACCTGGCTCGAGGAGCCGCTCTCCATCGAAGAGACGGCCGAGAAGTACGTGCGCGCGAAGCTCCGCAGCGCGTTCGTCGATCTCTGCCGCAAGCCGGTCGGCCACTACCTCGAGCGATTCGGGTTCAAATCCGATCTGCTGAAGGCGATGTACGCCGCAACCGACGGCTTCTCCGGCCTGAACGGCGACTGGGATACGCCCGGCACCGGCATGAACTTCCTGGTCCACAACATGTGCCGGCTGCCTGGTTCGGACGGCACCTGGATGATCGTCAAGGGCGGCATGGGCACCGTCACGCAGCGCCTGGCGTCGGCGGCGCGCGAGGCGGGCGCGCGGATCGAGACCGGGCGCGGGGTGGACGCGATCACGAGCGAGCGCGGCGTCGCGACCGGCGTGCGGCTCAAGGACGGGGAGGAGATCGAGGCGAAGACCGTGGTGGTCAACGCGGATCCGTTCCGGATGCGCGACCTGGTCGGGCATTCGCGCTTGCCCGGCGAGTACAACGCGCGCCTCGACGGCTACCAGCGCGACGGCACCACCATGAAGGTGAACCTCGCGCTCGAGGGGCTGCCGCGCTTCACCTGCCTGCCCGAGGACCGCGGGCAGTTCGGCTCGACGATGCACCTCTTGCCCGACGAAGCGGAGATCATGCCGGCGATGCGCCAGGCTTTCCAGGACGTGAAGGCCGGGCGGCTGCCGGAGTTTCCGACCATCGAGTGGTACGTGCACACGACCGTCGATCCCTCGATGCGGGATCCCGAGGGGAACCACAACTCGGCGCTCTTCGTGCAGTGGGTCCCGTACCAGCTCGAGGGCACCACCTGGGAGGCGGAGGAGGAGAAGTACGTGCAGCATCTCCTCGGGATCTGCGACCGCTTCGCGCCGGGCACCTCCTCGCTGGTGACCGACGTCTTCACGCTCCCGCCCCACAAGATTCAGAAGCATTTCGGCATCACCCGCGGCCACATCCACCACGTCGACAACGCCTTCGGGTTTTCCGACCGGCTCCCTTATGCGACGCCCGTGCAGGGGCTCTATTCCTGCAGCGCAGGCTGCCATCCGGCCGGCAGCGTGATCGGTGCAGCCGGGCACAATGCAGCCGAGCGCGTGCTTCGCGATCTCGCTCGCTGAGCGGCCAACGCTACCGGAGCGTACGCGGAGCCCCCAGATTGCCCCGAGAGGAGTCGACTTGGGCGCATTGGAGCGACGTGCAGGACCGGAGCGCAGGCGAAGCGGCGGCCCGATGGCCTCGGGCGCGGCGCACGATCTCAATCACGCGCTTCACCTGATCGTGCTGCGGGTGGCCACGCTGCAGGCCGACCCGAGGTTCTCGGGCGCCCGGCCCGCGCTGGAGGCGCTCGCCGAGGGCGCCGACGACGCTGCCCGCATCGTGGGGCGGCTGCAAGGCTGCGCCCGGCAGACGCACGGGCAAGCGCAGGCTCACTCGCTCCACGGGCACCGCATCCTGCTCGTTGACGATCAGGCCGACAACCTGGATGTGTTCCGCGAAGTGCTGGAGCTGGAGGGCCAGGAGGTGGAGGCTGCCCAGAGCGGCCCGGAAGCGCTGGCGCTGATCGAACAAGGCGAGCGCTTCGACCTCGTGCTCTGCGACGTGGGAATGCCGGAGATGAACGGCTGGCAAGTGGCGGCCGAGATCCACCGGCTCGCGCCGGGCACGCCGGTGTGGATGCTGACGGGCTGGGCCCACGAGATCGGCAGCGGCGATCCGCGCCGGCAGCTCGTCGAGGGCGTGCTGGCGAAGCCGATCGATCTCGAGGAGCTCCGCGAACTGCTCGCGGAGCCGGCCCTCGAGCGCGTGACTCACTGAGCGCAGGACGCCGGGTTGCCCAGGATGCAGGGCACGCCGTGGCACTCAAATCTAATACCGAAGGGATCGCTCAGGTAGGTCAAGCAACCGCTCACGTCCCGGCACAGCACGATGTCGCCGTAAGTGAAGAGGGGGCACCGCGCGCGGTAGACGTCGCGGCCCGCGCCCGCCGCGGAGAAGAAGGCGGTCACTTCCAGCGGGCAGCCGTTGGCCTGCGGGACGGCGTAGTCGAAGCGGCCGTGGCCGTCGGCGTAGCCGGCCCAACCGTAGTCGAAGCGCTGGAGGCCGAGCCCCACGCCCGCGGTGAGATCGAGCGAGATCGTCCCCGGGTCGCCCGAGAGATCGTAGAAGTACCGCGCCGGCGCGTTCGGGGGCGCCTTCGGGTCGTTGGGATTGTTGAACCCGAGCGTCCAGGTGTTCTCGAAATGCACCGTCATCCGCCCGATGCCGTTCCTCGCCTGCGCGCCGAAGAACTCTCCCTCGAGGATGGGCAGGAACGCGCCGGGCGCTCTGCGCTCCGCGATGACGTAGATCCAGCGCCAGGGCACGCCCTTCGCGTCGAGCTCGCGGAACATCGTCACCTCGACATCGACGCCGGCGTGATCCTCGTCTGGGAACGGGCCCCAGGTGCGCTGGTCGGGGTCGCGCGTGGTCGGAGGCACGGCGCGGACGGCGTCGACCAGCGTGAGGATGTCGTCGACGCCCTTGTTGATCGAATCGCCGGCGGGCTTGGCGAGGCTCCAGATGTCGTCGGGTCCGATCGAGCAGACGTTTTGCGCGGTGCTGCCCGCCGGCACCGCCACGTGCAGCATGCCCTTCTGCGGCAGGGCTTCGAGAAACGCGACGTCCTCGTTGGAGAGCGTCCCGCAGGCACAGAGCAAGAGGAGTGCGCTAGAGGCCAAACGCATAGTCCACTCCCAGCGCGAACTCGGCGTAACCGAGGTTCTGCGGCTTGTCGACGTTGTAGAAGAGGTAGTTGAGGCGCCCGCGCAAGACGGCGGAGAAGCGCTGCGTGAATCGCCACGAGAGCGAGCTCTGCAGCCCCGGCGTCAGCGTGAAGAAATTCTGCTGCGGAAGCTCGGCGTGCCCGGGGAACGTGCGCCAGATGAAGAGGAACGCGACCCGCGCGCCCAAGGACCAGGTCAGCGCGTCGGTGATCCCGAAGTCGCGCCAGAGCGCCACGCCGCTGCCCACTTCCCCAAAGCGCACCGGGATCGGCGAGACCCCCGGCAGGTTCAGCGTGGACGAACCGCCGCCCAGGTCGAGATCGAGACCCCAGGCCAGCTCGTGTCCCAGATCGTCGCGCGCGGCGAGCTCGAGGCCGCCGAGCACCGCGGGAGGAAAGAGGCCGTTGCGCGCGCCCTTGTCGAAGAAGAATTGGCCGCCGCCGGCAAAGGCGGTGGACCAGCGCGGGCCCGAGGCGCCCTTCTGCGGATCTTCCGAGAGCGGGCGGCGCGAGAGGCGCGCGTCGGCCACCTCGACGGCTTCCAGCGCGACGTCGAAGCTTCCGACCAGCAGCGATTCGCCGTCGCGCTTCTTCACCACATAGCTGCCGGGCGCGAGCGCGATCCGCCGCTGGGAGCCGCGCGCTTTGGCGACTTCGGCCACCGCCCGGCGCGAGCTGTCGAGCACGACGTAGAGGCCCTCGTCGGCTCGTGGAAAGACGAGCGCGCCCCGGGCCGGGAACAACTCGGTGAGCACGACGTCGCCGGCGCCGCCCAGATCGTAGAGGTAGACGGGATGCTGCGCGCCCGCGCGCGTGTCCGCCGTCTCACCCACCGTGCGCGCGTAGGCGTACGCATAGGCCTCCGCCAGCGTCACCTTGCCGTCGCCGCTCGCGTCGGCGTCGCCGAGCAGGCCGCTCGCGAGGTAGTGCGTGAAGAAGCTCGCGCCGATCTCGTCGGACTCCTGCGACTCCTCGTCCGCGCTGGAGCTGGCGATCAGCACCAGCCCGTGCGGGCGGGTGGAGGCGGCCTGCGCCTGCTGCACGTCGAAGGCCGGCGCGGCGCGGACGCCCTTGCTGCGGGTGATCGCGCCCGACTGGCAGGAGTCGATCAGCCCGATGCGCACGTCGGCCGGCGCGCCGTTCAGCGCGTCGCGAAGCTCGGTGAGCGGCAGACGCGACTCGTTCAGGCGCAGGTCGCCGTCCTTGGCGTGGCCCGAGTAGTAGACCAGCAGCACCGTCTCGTCGCCGGCCGCCCTGGCCTCCCGGATGCGCACGGAGAGATCGCTCAGCGCCGAGCGCACGTCGTCGGCGGTCGCGCCCACCATCAAGATTGCGTCCTCGTCGCGCACGCTGCCCAGCCGGGTGAGGATGCCGAAGATCCGCTTTGCGTCGCGCTCCGCATAGCGCAAGGGGCGCGTCCCGGCGCCGCCGCGCGCGTCGCCGATCACCAGCGCGAACCTGCGATCGGCCAGCGCGGGAAACGCGGCCAAGAGCGCCGCGACGCAGAGGGCGCGCGCGGCGCTCATCGGTGCAGCTTCACCTCGACGACGTCGCTCCCGCGGGGAGCGTCCTGCGCGCCGTGCAGCTTCGCCGCATCGAGCGGCTGGTTCGCGAACACGATCAGGATCGTGGCTGCGCCCTGCCCCGTCCACTCGAACGCCTGGGGCAAGGGACCGCTCACCGCGGCGCCCGAGTAGAGGACGCTGGTCTCGCCCGGCTCGATCAAGACCGCCGCCACGCTCTTGCGGCCCGCCGGATGCAGCGTGAGGAGCAGCTTCGCGCCCCGCGCCACCGCCTCTTCATGAAGCTCGCGCACGCCGCGGGCGTCCTCGACGAAGAGCTGCGCGGTGGCCGCGCCCTTGCTGCGCATCTCGGTGTCCGCAGGCCGCAGCACCAGCGCCGCCCCGGACGCCAGCGCAAGTCCAGCCGCGGCAGCAAGTGGCGCCCAGCGCGCGATCATCGATCGCTTTGGCCGCTGCGCCAGCCTCTCGGCCACGCCCGCCGCGAAGGCCGGGAACGGGACCTCGCGCCTGAGCGCTTCCGCCTCCAGCGCGACCTCCCGCTGCGTCTCGGCGCACCGCGCGCACCCGGCCAGGTGCCGTTCGACGCGCTCCTTCTCCGCTCCGGCCAATTCCCCTGCCAGCAGCCTGCGCACGCGCATCGCCGAGCAGCCGGGGCCGGGTCCTCCGAGATCCAGGTTCACAGCTCTTCCCCTTCCGGCAGCACGATGCCGGGCATCGCTTCCTGCAGCGCCGCGCGCGCACACGAGAGAAACTCACGCAGCCGCTTGCGTACCGTGGGCAGGCTGCGCGAAAGCTCCTGCGCGATCTCGGCCTGCGTCAGCTCGTCGACGAAGTAGAGCACCGCAACCTCCTGAGCCTCCTCGGACGCCGCCGCCAGCAGCACGCGCACCAGCTCGCGCCTGTCCGGCGGCTCCGTCTCTTGCCTGCGCTCCGCCTGCAGCGCCTTCAGCTGCTCCCGCCACTTCGAGCGCCGTTCGCGAAGCAGGTTCAGGCAGTGGTGCGTGGCGATCCGCTGGATCCAGGTGCTGGGCGAGGCGGCCCGGCGATACGAAGGCAGCGCCTGCAGCGCCTTCACGAACGTTTCCTGGAGGCCATCGCGGGCCTCCGCATCGTCGCGCAGGAGATAGCGGCAGCGCCCGTACACCGCGGCCGCGTGCTTCTCGTACAGCTCGTGCAGGAGCCCCGCGTGCGAAGGCGGGCCGGACTCTTCGCCGGCCCGCCCTCCTTGCAGCACGCGGAGTCCCTTCACGTTCACGGCGCGACTTTGGTGCTGAACATGGCGTCGGCGTATGCGCAGGCCGAGACGGCGCCCGAGGTCGGCCCGCCGAAGGGCGGGAGGTTCGCCGTGATGTTCGAGCTGAAGTAGACCACCTGGAACGGCGCCGCGCCCCAGCACTCGGAGAGCGCGACGTGGACGCCGCCGCCCGTGCCCTGCACGTCGGCGCGGCCGGTGCCGCTGTTCTTCCAGCGCGAGTGGACCGAGAAGCTGTCGTTGGACGTCGTGTTGTGCACCGCGAAGTCCAGGTCGCCGCCGCCGGTCGTGTCGTTGGCGTAGCTGTAGACGATGTTGTCGAACTGGCCGGGGTGGGTCGGGTCCGAATCCTTGGCGTGCAGATAGGTCACGTCGAGATGCGTCGGGCCCACGTTGGTGTACGAGGTCACGTCCAGCTGGCCGGTCGCGTCGTGCGGACCGGGCAGCGTGGCGGCCGCGTCGAAGTCGATCAGGAAGTTGCCGCTGCCGTGGTGCGCCTGCGCGCCGGGGACCGCGTGGCCGCTCATGAAGCTCGTGAACGACGCGGAAGCCTGGGCATTGATGTCGCGGCCCGAGAGGTTCCAGTCGAAGCCGTCACCGACCCTGGTCACCACCAGCATGTAGTTGTTGTAGTCGAGCGCCCCGTGGCCGGGACCCCAGGTGCAGCTCGTCGCGGTGCAGCTGGTGGGCTCGGTCAGCGTGATGCTCTCGATGATGCCCAGCATGACCGCGGCGCTGAGGTTGAACGTGGTCGAGACCCCGACCGTCAAGTCGAAGAACGGCGAGTGCTGGCCGGCGGTGCTGTTCTGGGTGATCTGGTCGGGCGCCCCGGAGGTGGGGCTGGCCGAGCTCGGCGCGCCCATGGCCACCGTGCTCTTGCTGGGCAGGGCGTTGCGGGACTGGTCCTTGAAGCTCTGGGCTCCGCCGCAGGCGATGGCCGCGAGGAGAGGAAGGGCAGAAAGCGTGCGCATGTCGGTCGCTCCTTAATGTGGGGGCGGATTTGCCCGCCCGCTCCGCAGCTCTGGACACAGCGGCCGCCTGAAAATGGAAAACATATGTCATCCTCGTCTCATGCCCCCTTCCGGAACGTGTATTTTCTGCTCGATCGCGCGCGGCGAAGAGCCCGCGTCGGTGGTGGTGCGCGATCAGCGCCTGTGCGCCTTCCTCGATTTCCGGCCCGTCTTCAAAGGGCACGTGCTGGTGGTGCCGGTGGAGCACACGCCGGACCTCGCCGCGCTGAAGGCCGAAGAGGTGGGCCCGCTCTTTTCGCTGGCCCGCCGCGTGGCCATCGCGGTGGAGAAAGGGCTGGGAGCGGGCGGAGCATTCTTGTGCGTGAACAACAAGGTCTCGCAGAGCGTGGCGCACCTGCACGTGCACGTCGTCCCGCGAACCAAGGGAGACGGGCTGCGGGGGTTTCTCTGGCCGCGCACGAAGTATGGGTCGGACGCGGAGCGCGAGGAGTACGCCCGCCGGATCGCCGCCGCGCTGGAGTAGCGCGTAAGTAACTCCTGCCGGTCAAATCCCGACACCTGTGTCAGATCGCCACGGTCTTCCGCGCGTTCGACAAGCAGCTCGAATAGAGAAATATCTGCAATTACAGAGGTTGCTGCCTTTTCTGAACCTGGCGAGCCGCTTGCATCTCCAACTGGACATGAGCGTTCTTCGAACCATGTCCCTGATCGCCGCGGCCGCGCTGGTAGCGCTGGGCGGCAGCGCGCTCGCGCTCTTCCTGTAGGCGCGGCCACCGCGGCCCGCTGCCTCGGGAGGCGCCACACCGCGCCCAGGGCCAGCGACGAGAACGCGGCGAGCAGTGCCCGGACGGCGAACGTTACATGGAGCCGGCAGCAAGCACACGCAACGATTTGCGGTCCTGGATGAAGACGACGAGGCGCGGGTTCTTCCAGGACGGGCTCTCGGGGACCTCGACGTCGCCGGACCAGCCCGACGCGCCGGCGGCGATACTGCCCACGCCCTTCAGCGCCCGCACCACCGCGGTGTGCGGCAGCGTGCGGCCCGCGTTCTCGCCGCGCTCGACGTGGCTGACCAGCCCGTCTTCGACCACCGCTATCAGCACTTGGGCGGGGGCGTGGGGAGGAAGTCCCGTCGCGACGACGTGTACACCGTGTGCACACGGCCCCAGCCGAATCTCCCCATGCGGCTCCCTCGCGGCGGCCGCCGCCGCGCGGGCGATGCCCTGCTCGTCCGAGCCGAGCACGTCGATGCGGCCGTCCACCATGGCCTGCGGCGTGTAGATCCGATCGCCGTAGCGCGACTGCCGATCGCTGAAGAGCTCGTCCGAGAACGGGTCGCGCCACCCGAGGTTGTTCCAGTAATCGACGTGCTCCGACAGCACCAGCAGCTGCACCCCGGGCACGGGCTGCTTCTCGTGCAGCCGCTGGAGCGCGGCGTCAGCGGGCGGGCAGCTCGAGCAGCCCTCGGAAGTGAAGAGCTCGATCAGGATGGGCAGGGCTGCGAGGAGCATGCGCTCAAGGTGTCCCGGTCAAGGTGTCCCCATCCGCATCTTACGCGCGACTTTTATCCGCGGTTACGCGATACTGAACGCAATGTCAGGGGGCGCTGGCAGTGTGGCGCGCATGAGCGAACCGAACCTCCTCGATCTTCCCTTCGGGGCGCCCGACCCGGCGCCCCACCCGCCCGCGGCGGGCCGCGTGCTGGTGTCCGACGCGTTCCAGCTCCTGCGCAGCCTGGCGCCCGAATCGGTCGACCTGGTCGTCACCGACCCGCCCTACGAATCGCTGCAGATCCATCGCGCCCGCGGCACCACCACCCGGCTCACCACCAACTGGTTCGCAACCGTCCCGGACGCGCAGCTGCCCGAGCTTCTCCGTGAGGTGTACTCGGCGCTCAAGCCGGACCGGCACTTCTATCTATTCTGTGACGAGGTCACCGCCGACGTGATCAAGCAGCAGCAGGGCATCGGGGCCGCGCGCCTGCCCAACGGCGCGCGCCGCTGCTCGTGCGGGTTCACGTACTGGAAGGAAGTCGTCTGGGCCAAGACCACGCTCGACGGCGGGCGCATCCGCGGCGGCACCGGGTACCACTACCGGGCGGCCAGCGAGCGCATCCTCTTCTTCGAGAAAGGCAGGCGCGTGCTCTCCGACCTGGGCATCCCCGACGTGCTGATGTCGCCGCGCTCCGGCGTGCCGGGGCCGGCGGTGAAGCCAGCGGCGATCGTGCGCACGCTGATCGCGCAGAGCACGCAGCCGGGGGAGCTGGTGGTCGATCCGTTTTGCGGCTCCGGCGTGGTGGGCGTCGAGGCGCGGGCGCTCGGGCGCCGGTTTCTGCTCGGGGACATCGACCTCGCCTACCTCGATCCGTCGCTGGCCGCGCTCGCGCCGTCGGGAGCCGTGGTCGCGCGCGCTGCCGACAGCTCGGACGATGCGCGCGAGCCGCCCGAGCTGGAATCGCTTGCCGAGGGCACCGCGCCGGAGGAAGATCTCGACGCCGCCCGCGCCTGCGGTTGGCTCGCCGACGACGCGCCCTCCGAGTCGCTGGAGAGGTTGCTCGGGTTGCGTCCGAAAGAGCGCGAGGCGGCGGTGCGGCGCGCGCTGCGCACGGCGGCAGTGCCACCCAATCAGCCGGAGACGCTGCGCGCCTGGCGCGCATGGGCGCTGAGCGGGAGGCGAAAGTGAGTGAACCCGAGGTGCTGCAGCTCGTCCCCCCTCCGCGCCCGGTGCCCGATCTGTTCGCGGCCGTCCGGGCGTGGGAGCCGGCCGGCATCGGGAGTTGGATCCTCGGAGCGCAGGCGCCCTTGCCCATGACCGCCGAGGAGGCGCGCCTGCTCGCCGGCCGTGTCGACGGCCTCGAGCTGACCGCGCCGGAGTTCGAGCGGATCATCGCGCTCGTCGGCCTCTCGCTCGGGCTCGACTGCCGGCGCAAGCTGATGGTGGGCAAGACCATCTACGGCAAGGACCGCGAGGTCGACGTGCTCTTCCGCGACGCGCGCAACGGCAACCGTCTCGCCGTCGAGGCGAAGTACCAGCGGGTCGCCGGCACCGCCGACGAGAAGCTGCCCTACGCAGTGCTCAATCTGCAGACGCTGCCGTTGCCGGGAGTCATCGTCTACGGCGGCGGCGGTTTCCACCTGGGCGCGCTGCACTGGCTCTGCGCCAGCACCCGCGCCACCGACATCGCCCGGCTCGCCGAGTGGCTGACGGTGTTCTTCGCGCTCTGAGGGCTACTGCGCAGCCGCGAGCCAGGTGCGGAGGGCCTCGGCTTGCCGCCCCGCGCGCGCCGCGAGCGCCTGCCCGGCCCGCTTTTTCTCCGCCGGAGCGTCGCGGAAGACCGACGAGGCGCGCCGGCGTCCGGTGCGGTTCGGCAAGTAGACGCCCGCGATGTTGTCGGCGAAAGCGGCTGCTTCCGGCAGCGCGAGCAAGTGGAACAGCGCGCGGATGTAGCGGTCCTCGACCGCCGGGGACACGCGGCCCTGGTCCATCGCCGCCCCGCACATCTTCAGCAGCGTGTTGCGGGCGATGGGCGAAAGCGCAGGCTCCTCGAGCAGGCGCGCCAGCGATTCGAACTCCTGCCGGCTGGCCATCAGCACGGCACCGTAGAGCTCGAACAGGTACTCGGGAAAGAGATAGCCCAGGCGGGGCGCCTCGGCGCGCGCCCTGTCCAGCAGTCCACCGAGGGAAAGCCGCTCGCTCTCGGCGATGTCCGCGAGCTGCACGTCGGCGAGCGCCTCCGGCGGCGAGAGCACCAGCGTGGGTTGGCGCAGGAGCACCTGCAGCGGGCCTTCGCCATCGGCGAACACCACGTGCTGCGCCCCGGGCTCGATGGATTTCTCCGACCAGGGCCCGGGCAGGGCGAAGTCGCGATCGATTGTGCTGTGCCACTGCTGCACCTCGACCGAAATCGGGTCGCCTGGCTTCCGGTCGCCCGGACCCTTGAAGACGCGCTCGAGCCGCAGCGACAGCTCGACCACGCGCTTCTCGGTGGGCGAGACGTCGCGCAGCCAGGGGCCGGGGTGCGACGCGATCACCTGGACGAGGAAGAGATGGCTCGCCTTCACGATGGCGGAACTCGAGCCAGGCAGCAGCGCTTCGATCATGGTCGCTCCTGGATACCGAGCAGGTTGAGGCCGATGGGGAACCGCACCTCGGTCGAGGGGCGGACGATGGGCGCAGCGATGCGGTTGACGGTTGGGTCAGGCGTCATCGTCACCGCGCCCGGCGGGACCGGCACTGGTGCCACGCCGAAGTTGAAGTTGAAGCGGATGTTCCACTGGTTGGTCAGCACGGTCGCGTAAACGCAGCAGGCGATGTCGGGCGCAGGAGATCCGGCGACCGTGGGTCCAGGCGTGGGAGGCGCCGCCTTGGTGACGATGTTCGTCCACACGACCAGGTCGGAGCGGAAGTCGATGTTGAAACGGTAGCTGGTGAGCACCGCGGCAGGAAACGCCGCCATCCTCGGCGGACAACGATCGCCGGGGCTGTCCCACATTTCGACGCGGATCGATTTGCCGACGCCTCCCGGCGTTCCCACCGGGGCCGCCTGCGGATGCGCGATGGGCGGCCCGACCGCGCCTTCGGTGCCGACGCAGAGGTTCCCTCCCTGCCCTTCGTTTCCGAACGGCGACACGTCGAGGACTGGACCGGCAACCAGCACCGGCGCCGGCCCACCCACGGGGAACACGCCCTGGGGCGAGGTCATCACGCTGATGCGGCTGTGCACCGCGCCGGGCGGCGCGGGGTCGGTGTACGTCGAGACCACGTCCTCGCCGCTGGCATTCGGCCGCGTCCCGGTGCCGGCGTCCAGCTCGTTGTTCACCCAGCCGAGGAACACCGAATCGAGACCGACCAGGCCGTTGGGTCCCCCGCCGATCAGGTTGACGACGGCATCGTTGTGCGTGGCGGCGATGGGGCCGTTGGCGAATCCGCCGGTCACCAGCCGCAAGCCGCTGGCGGCGGTGGCGCTGAAGGCGGCTCCCGGCGCCGGCCTGGCCCCGAGGGCGCTGCCGAAGCCCCAGTTGGTGTTCACCGAGGCACTGCTGTTCGACGAACCCTGCACCCGGACCAGCACGCAATTCATGACGATGAAGGGCTCGCCCCGATCGTCGAAGGTGCCGTTGCCGTTGCCGTCGACGAAGGCGCGGATGTGGAACGAGCCTACCGAGTTTGCGACCAGGTTGCCGCGGATTGGCGCGGCTCCCACCGCGCTGGTCTGGTTGAGCGTGGGGTGGTCCGCCGCTGGCGCCGGCACTAGCGAGTCGACGATTTCTTTTTTGTCTTTGTCGGCCGCATTCGTCACGCGCTGGGTCGCCAGGCGCACCGGGACGCCCGGGGGGGCCACGTTCACTCCCACGACGATCGGAGTTCCCGCCGCGATCGAGTTCTCCACCAGCACGATGGGAGCGTTGCCGGCGAAGGCCTCGTCGTGCTCGCGCGCCGTGGGCGCCGCGCCGGTCCCCAGCGTCAAGGCGCTCGCGGGGATGCCGCCGTTGGCCAGGCGCACGGTGTTCGCGTCGGTCGACGGTATGGTCACCGAGAGGCTGCTCAGCCGCACCACGGTGAACGCGGCGCGATCTCCGTCGGGCGCGTCGCCGCGGATGCCGAGTTGGAGCACCACCGTTCGCAAGCCGCTGCTCACGGTCAGACCCTCGGCGAAGAGCGCCACGCCCTTGCGCCCGGCCACCTGCGGCGCGCCCGAGAGATCCGCGGCGGTCACCGTGTGCGGCAGCCCCACTGCAACCTCGCCGGCGACGTGATCCTCGGTCGGGAAGAACTGCACCGCGCCCGTTCCGGCGAGGCCCGGGACCACCCGAAGCTCCAGGTCCTTTGCAAACTTCGCCGGCTGCACTTCGCGGACCACCAGCCGCGCGCGGCGGTGGTGGAACCCGGGATCCTGGAGGTGCACGAAGCGCCCCACGTCGGTCTTGTCATTCACGGCCATCGGAGCGGGATCGGTGGTGGGCGCGGGCCGCGACTGGAACAGCTCGACCGTGAGATCGACGCAGGTCCCCTTGCCCGCCGCCGGCGTCCCGATCGGGTTCGTCCCGACCAGGAGCTCGATTTTGAGATCCGTGTCCTCTTGCGAAGTGCTCACGGCGCCGCCCTCGGCGAACAGCTGGACGCCGGCGGTCAGCTGAGCGGCGGTGAAGACGTTGTCGGTCCCGTTGAAGGTGATCTCCGTCCCGGCGGTCGCGGCGGTGAAGAAGCGCACCTTGTTGATCGAGCGCGTGAATCGGCCGGTGCCGGGGGCGCTGAAGCTGCCGTTGACGCCGAGCCGCACCTGTTTCCGCGCCGGACTGCAGTTGTGCTTTCGCAGCACGACCAGGAGCGGCAGCGCGCTGATCGTCGCCACCAAGTTGTTCGCCGTCAGCGTGATGGTGACGCCGTTGCTGCCGGTGGTGACGACGTCCACCGCGACGGCGGGAGGCGAGGTGAAGTTGGCGAGCGTCGCCGCGATCTGATGCCGTCCGGGCGCCAGACGGAAGATGACCACACCGTTCGCGTCGGTGGTCCCGCTGATCGAGAGCGGGCCGTCCACGTTGACGGTGGCGCCCGAGAGCTTGACGCCCGTGTTGCTCACCACCTGCACCGTCACGTCCACCGCCGTGGGCTGCAGCACGAGCGGGACGTTGGCCAGCCCGCCCGGCGTGATGGTCGCGGTGGCGGTGCCGTCCCGGAAGCCGCTCTTGCGCACGGTGATGGTCACCGATCCGACGGGCACGCGGGTGAAACCGGCCCGGCCCTGTGCATCGGTCTTGGGAGCCGCGGCTGCTCCGGCGGGCGCGGGCACGACGGTCACGTCAGCGCCCGGGATCGCCGCGCCGAGGTTGTCCTGGACTTGCACGTCGAGGTTGCCGACCGAAGCCGTCAGCGTCAGGGTGGTTGCGGTAGAGGCGTTCGCCGCCACGGTGCTGTTCCCGTTGCCGGTGGCGAAGTCGGTCGCCGTGGCGGAGATCCGCACGCTCCCGGCCTGCAGCCCGCTGAAGTTCGCGTTGCCTTGCCCGTCGGTGGTCTGCACGGCCGGCGCGAGCCCGAGAGCCGGCGTCACCGTCACCGAGGCGCCGCTGATCGCGCGACCACCATTGTCCAGCACCCGCACCGTGAGGTCGCCGGTCGCGGCGCCGAGGTTCACCACTGCCGTCGAAGCTCCGCCCGAACCCGCCCGCGCCTGCGTCTGCTCGGCGACCTGGGTCTGGACGGTGCCGTCGCGGAAGCCCTGCCTCTGCCCGAGCACGGTATATGTCCCGGGAATCAAGTCCGCAAAGCGCACGCGCCCGGAGCCGTCGGTCTGCCCGTCGGCGACCGTCGGTCCGCTGGCGTGCACCGAGGCCGAGGCGACGATCCCTCCTTGCGGATCCTTCACCGTGACCTCGAGCGTTCCCGGAGGATGCTCGAGGTCGAAGGTCTGCACGGTGCGGCGCCGCCACTCCGGGTACTCCGGGCAGCCCGGCGCCGGGCAGCGTGGGCGCGGCGGCGGATCGATGCGGTTTTCGAAGAAGAAGACCTCGACCCGGCGGTTGCGCTGCTCGTCGACGTTGTCGCCGGTCTTCACCTCGAGGTGAAACTTGCCGCACCCGTGCGTCTTCACGATGGTGCCGGCTGGGAGCGTCGTGCCTTCGAGCTGCATGTACGAGGTGACCAGGGCGCGGCGCGTGTTCTGGCCCGCCCGGCCGTCGGCAGTGAGGTTCTTCGAGGTCTGGAACCGCGCGACCGCGTCGCGCGAGTCAGCCGGGTTGCCGGTGATCTCGCCCGCATGGAAGCCCAACTCCTTCAGCATGTGCTGGTCTTCGACCGTGCCCCAGTGGGCGGAGCCGGGACGGCCCGGGTAGTACTCCATCCACGCGTCGACGTCGTCCTGCAGATAGGCGGCGATGGAGTGCGCGCGCTCGATGGAAAGCGTCAGGTTGTACTGGGCCGCTCCGACCGTGTCCGTGTGACCGACCACCAGCACCTGCACGCCGGGGTGCTGATCGAGGAAGCGCCGCAATCCGCGGATGCCGGCCAGCGACCGGGGCAGGAGGAAGGTCTTGTCGGTGTCGAAGAGCAGGCCGGTCATGCGGCCGAGGAACGTGCGCGGCGGGATTTGCACCGTGAGCGCGGACCCGGCGGACACATCGATACCGCCCACGGTGTACGGAGTGGGGTTGGGCACCTAGTTCCCCTGTTGTGGGGTCTGCGACCCGTCCACGTCGGGAAAAACCAGCTTCCACGGGCCCGGCGCGGGCACCGTGACCCGGATGTAGCCCTCGGCGTCCGTCATCCCCGCTTGCTCGGGCGACCCGTCCTTGATGAGCCGGAAGAAGAAGTTGGGCTTCGGGTTGCCCATCGGATCGAGGACTTTCACCTCGACGCGCTGCCCCCCGATGCTCTGCGGCGGCGCTGGGGCCGGGGGGGCGTTCTGCGGCTGCGGTTGCGCCGTTGCCGCTTTCGGCGGCGGCGCGACCGGGCGTGGCGGCTGCGCCTTGGCGATGCGAACCGCGCTGAACTTCATGTAGTAGCCGTGCTTGTTGAACTGGTGCAACGCCCGCCCGACGCGGTAGCTGCCGTCGATCTCCGCGCCCAGCTTCTCCAGCTTCACCGTCGCGCCCGGCAGCATGCCCGGATCGCCGATGGCGTCGATGGTCACCGTCACGTGCCCTTCGGCGAGCTTGCGCATGCGGCCCTTGGCCATCGCCTCCGCGGTGGCGGTGTCCGCGGGCTGGTGCTCCTGCCCGGCGAACGAGAGCGTCTTGCCCTTGCCGTACTTCTTGGTGCCCTCCCCGGTCACGCCCTGTCCCTTGGCCTTCCCGACGAACTCCTTCTTCGTTTTCGGGTCGTAGCCGTGGACGGTGATCTCCTCGACCTGGTCCTGGGATTGAATCTTGACCTTCACCTTGCGCGTGCCGTCGCCGGGTCCGATGGTCAGCTGCGCGCCCTTGGGCGGCGGCCCGATGATCAGCTTCTTCCCCTCGATGCGCAGGTGGTTGCCGTGCTTCTGCGCCAGGCGGCGCAGGAAGACCGCGTCGGTGATGTTGCCCTGCAGCACGTGCTGCTTGCTGCCCGCGGGCGCCTCCCCGGAGAAGCCGTGCTCGGTGGCGATCTTGCCGACGATCTCCTTGTCGTCGACGTCGTTGAAGGCGCGGGTCATCTGCGAGAGCGCGAGGCGGTGCAGGCTTTCCTGGCACACCACCCGCAGCGACGGCGCCGTGTCGCGCCGGAACTGGGGCTCGAGCGCCACCACCTCGCCCTCGAACACCCGCTTCAGCTTGGAACCGAACCCGATCTCCACCTTGATCGGCGTGCCGCTCTGGAACTCCGTGCCATTGATCAGCGCCTGCGCCGGGTCGTTGAACACCAGCACGCACTGGCCGAAGAGATCGACGTCGAGGTCCACCTCGACCCTGGTGAGGCGCGCGTCCATGGCGACGTCGAGCTTCTTGCCGTCGACGCTGACGCGGCAGTCGGGAATGAGGCGGACCGCGGATGGATGAGCCAAGGCGCCCTTCTCCGTTGGCAAGGCACACACACGCTACGTGTTTAGTTTACCATGATCGCTGGTGGCCCGCCAGACCCCCCTCTTGCGGCCCGGCTTCCGCGCGCCCGCCGATTTCGCGGCAGCGCGGCGGTGCGCCCGCGCAGCGTCGTGGAGCGTGGCCAGCGTCGCGTCGCCCAGGGTGCGGAGGGCGGCGCGATCCATCGCGAACGCGATCGGCGCGCCGAGCAGGGGCCAGAGCTTGATCGCGCGCGGCAGCCAGCCGAGGCCGAGGCGGCGCAGGATCGCTTTCAAGAGCGCGGGGTTCAGCTTGCGGATGATCTGGCCCGGGAGGGACTCCCAGAGAACCCGGCCCAGGGCGCGGGCTCCGCTGCGCAGGCCCACGCTCTTCGCGGCGTCGGCGAATCCCGCGCCGGCCCAGAGCGCATAGAGCTTGAGGCGGCCCGCATCGCCCTCGGTCTCGAGGCCGTACAGCTCGAGCAGCGCGAAGATCAGCTCCGCTTCGAGCAGCAGCGAGACCGCGATTCCCGCCGGCAGCCCGATCGGCAGCGCGATCAGCGCCAGCGTTCCCGTGGCCGCTCCATACCAGCCGGCGCGGGTCGCGGCCGAGCGCACCAACCGGCTGCCGAGGTCGGTTTCGCGCTCGTCGGGAAACTCGGCCCGCAGCGCCGCCACCCGCCCGCGGGCGCGCTCCCGGGCGTCGTCGACCACGTTCGCGAACCAGGCTGGCGCATCCGGCATGAGCTACTCCGCGGTGGCTGCGAGGATTGTATCGCCCGGCTGGAGCGCGTCGAGCACATCGTCTCCCGCGCGCAACTGACCCGCATAGAAGCGGCGTCCCGCGAGCCCAGCCAGCGCGGACGACGTGAGCGGCGCGACGTCGGGGCGGAGATCGATCGACAACTCACCACGGCTGGTCCGAATGCGCGTCTGATGCGCCGGAAGCAGCCTCTGAACCGCGGCGAGCGCGGCCTCCCGGCGGGGGGTCTGTGCATTTTGTACAAAATTTCCGGAGCCCCCGGGAGCGATCTGGGACCCCGGAGGCGGGTGTTGGGCATTTTGTACAGAATTTTCTTCGGGGGTCTTGGCCGAGTGTGCCGGCGAAGGTCCCGCGCACTGCCCCGCGGCAACCCCTCCGCGGCGGCCGCGACTAATGACTGCAGTTCCCGCCCGCCGGGTTGCTGGAGTTCGCGCCAACGCAGATGGCGCGCCGCGGGAGCACCGTGGCGGGATCGTCCTTGTTGTAGATCGCAGGCAGGTTGGCGAACGAGTGGACGTAGCCACCGAGCGCCTCCCACTGCTTGATCTCGGTGCTTCCCGCAGCCACGGGCCGGAGCAGGATGGTCTTCGTCGGGTCGTTCCCGGCCACCGGGGCGCCGGTCGTCGGGTCCTTCAGCTTCACGCCCGCGAAGGTCGCGAAAGTGGCGATATAGAGGCTCGCCACCACGCGCTTGATCGTGAGCGGGCTCTCCGTGAAGCCCGGGCTCGCGCTGGTGCGGCCATCGAACTTCAGGTCCCAGGTGGTGGTGTCCGGGCCGTCGAACGTGCCGCCTGCGAGCGCGGCGGGCTTGAGCTGCCAGATCCGTGTGACGCGGCCGTTCATGGGGTCGGTGGGATCGCCCGTCGGATTGAACGGAGCGCGCGTGGTGTCGTACTCGAACTTGAAGC
>Ga0213851_1213434_pt1 | contig 22991 bp, 23 predicted proteins | sample ABR_2014_MetaT_FD_164455 | JGI IMG/M metagenome (GOLD analysis project Ga0213851, IMG submission 164455) | Metatranscriptome of freshwater sediment microbial communities from post-fracked creek in Pennsylvania, United States - ABR_2014... | ecosystem: Environmental > Aquatic > Freshwater > Creek...
CGGGCCTCGACGGACTGGAGACGGCGCGGCTGATCAAGGAGCGGACGCGCAACCGGCACATCCCGATCATCTTCCTGACGGCGATCGCGAAGGACCCCTCGTACATCTTCCGCGGCTACCGGGAGGGCGCGGTCGACTACATGCTGAAGCCGTTCGATCCCGAGATCCTGCGGGCCAAGGCGTCGGTGTTCGTGGACCTCTGGCGCAAAGGGGAGCTGGTGCGGCGGCAGCAGGCGCTGTTGCTCGCGCGCGAACGCGCCCTGCAAGAAAGGCGCGTCGAGCTGCGCTTCCGGGCGGTCACCGACTCGATGCCCCAGTGCGTCTGGGCGGCGCGGGCGGACGGTGAGATCCATTACTGCAACCGCGTCTGGCGCGAGTACGCGGGGGAGGAGACGGGCATCACCTTCTTCGACGCGGTGCCCGAGGAGGAGGCGGCGGACGTGCGCGCGGCGTTCCGCGAGGCGGTGCGCGCCGGACTGCCGCTGGAGCGGGAGCAACGCCTGCGCCGTCACGACGGCGAGTGGCTCTGGCACCTGGTGCGCATGCTGCCCGAGACCGACGAGCTCGGGCGCATCGGCGGCTTCATCTGCACCGCTACCGACATCGATCAGCAGAAGCGCTTCGAGGAGGCGAACCGCCGGCTGCTGGCCGCGGCCCAGGAAGCGCGCGAGCAGGCGGAGATCGCCAGCCGGGCCAAGGACGAGTTCCTCGCCGTCGTCTCGCACGAGCTGCGGACGCCGCTCAATGCCATCCTCGGGTGGACGCAGATGCTGCGCACCGGCGTGGTGGAGGAGCGGGCGCGGCCGCGGGCGCTGGAGACCATCGAGCGCAACGCCCGGGCGCAGACCCAGCTGGTGGAAGACATCCTCGACGTCTCGCGGATCGTGGTGGGCAAGCTGCGCGTCAACATCCAGAAGATCGACCTGAACGCGGTGGCGCGGGCGGCGCTGGATGCAGTGCGGCCGGCGGCGGAGGGCAAGGGCGTTCAGTTGGTCTGCACGCTGTCCCCCGAGGCGGCGGAGTTCTACGGCGATCCCGATCGCCTCCAGCAGATCATCTGGAACCTCCTCGCCAACGCCATCAAGTTCACGCCGCGCGACGGGCGCGTGGAGCTGAGCCTGGCGCGGGTGGAGTCGCAGACCGAGATCCGGGTGGCCGACACGGGGGTGGGCATCGCGCCGGAATTCCTCCCGCACGTCTTCGACCGCTTCCGCCAGGCGGACAGCTCGATCACGCGCGAGCAGGGCGGGCTCGGGCTGGGACTCGCCATCGTGCGCCACCTGGTCGAGTTGCACGGCGGCACCGTCGAAGCGCGCAGCGAGGGCGAGGGCCGCGGCGCGGAGCTCACGGTCCGGCTGCCGCTGCGGGCGGTGGCGATGCCGTCCACGCCGCCTCAGCGCGGCCCCGGCGAGCTTGGGCTGCCCGAGGGAGAACTGGCCGATCCCAACCTCTTGACCGGCGTCGACGTGCTGGTGGTCGACGACGAGCCCGACGCGCGCGAGCTGCTGACGGCGGTGCTGGGGCGGTCGGGTGCGCGGGTGCGCACCGCGGGATCGTCCGACGAAGCGATCGCGCTGTTGCGCGAGCAGCCGCCGCACGTGGTGCTCTCGGACATCGGCCTGCCCCGCGAAGACGGTTATGTGCTCCTGCGGCGCCTGCGCGAGCTCGCCCCCTCGGTGCCCGCCGCCGCGCTGACCGCGTTCGCGGGCGCCGACGATCACCGCCGCGCGCTGGAGGCCGGGTTCCAGGCGCACCTGGGCAAGCCCATCGAGCCCGACGCGCTGCGCCTGCTGGTCGCTTCGCTGGCGCGGCGCGGAGAGGCGGCGCGGGTGGAACCGCAGGCAGCCGCGGGGTAGAAGCGCGGCATGAAACTACACTCGGTGGAGCTCTTGCCCCGCGCGCCCGGGTTGTCGCGCACCATCGTGCTGCTGCACGGCTTCGGGGCCGACCAGCACGATCTGCTGCCCATCGCGCACGAGTTGGACCCGCGGCTGCGCGCGGTCTCGCTGCAGGCACCCGTCTCGCTGGGCGGCGGCGCGCGCGCCTGGTTCAACTTGCAGATGGGACCGCGGGGCATGTCGTTCGACGAGGCCGAGGTGCGGGCCGGACTGCGCGCGGCCACCGACGCCGTGGAGGAGATCGCGGCAACCTCGCCGCGGCCGATCCTCCTCGGCTTCAGCCAGGGCGGCGGCATGGCGGTGGGGGTTGCGCTGACGCGGCCCGAGCTGGTGGGCCCGGTGCTCTCGCTCTCCGGAGTGCTGCGCGCGCTGGGGCCGGGCGAGGTGGCGCCCGCCGAGAAGCTGCGCGGGCTGCACGTCTTCGCGGCGCACGGGCAGCAGGATCCGCTGGTGCCCATCGGGCTGGGCCGCATCATCCGCGACGAACTGACCCGCCTGGGCGTCGACCTCTCCTGGTACGAATACCCGATGGGCCACACCGTGATCCCAGAGGAGCTCTCCGACGCCCGGAACTGGCTCAACTCCCGTCTTGCCACTGCGCGGGCCGCGGAGTAGGGAAGCGCACGCGGAAAGAAAAAAAATTATTTTTTCTGGAGGCCACCGTGAGAGCAGCGATCCTCGCCCTGTTGCTCGCGTCGGCAGCGCGCGCCGCCGACCCCGAGATCAAGTTCGAGAAGTACAAGCTGCCGAACGGCCTCACCGTCATCCTCAGCGAGGACCACCGGCTGCCCCAGGTGGCGGTGGACATCTGGTACCACGTCGGCGCGGCCAACCAGACGCCGGGCCACAGCGGCTTCGCGCACCTCTTCGAGCACATGATGTTCTCCGGCTCGAAGCACGTGCAGCCCGACATGCACGCCATCATGGCCGCGGTGGGCGTCTCCAACTACAACGGGACCACCAACTTCGATCGCACCAACTACTTCGAGGTAGTGCCCTCCAACACGCTCGGCACCGCGCTCTGGATCGAGGCGGACCGGATGGGCTACCTGCTCGACACGCTCGACGAGCAGAAGCTGAAGATCCAGCGCGACGTGGTCTCCAACGAGAAGCGGCAGAACACCGAGAACCGCCCCTACGGCATGGCCCAGCAGCGGCTCTACGACCTGCTCTTTCCCAAGCCGCATCCCTACTACGAGGGCGTGATCGGCGACCTGGCCGACATCCAGGCGGCCTCGCTCGCCGACGTGCGCGACTTCTTCCGTGCCTTCTACGGGCCGCAGAACGCGGCGCTGGCCCTGGTGGGCGACTTCGATCCGCGCGTCGCCAAGGAGCTGGTCGAGAAGTACTTTGCCTCGCTGCCGCGCGGGCCCGACGTGAAGCCGCCCGAGGTTCCGCAGGCGGACATCCCGGGCGTGGTGAAGGAGAGGTTCGACGACAAGCTGGCCGAGGAGCCGCGGCTGATGCTGGTGTGGAAGGGCGTGCGCGCCTTCACCGACGAGGAGCCCGCGGGCGACATCCTCGCCGACGTGCTGGGCACCGGGAAGACGTCGCGGCTGTACAAGGCGCTGGTGTTCGAGCGGCAGCTCGCCAGCGGCGTGGGCGTTTCCGACGCGACGCTGGGCATCGCCGGGTGGTTCCAGATCAACGTCACCGCGACGCACGGGCACGAGATCGCGGAGCTCACGCCTCTGGTGAAGCAGATCCTCGCCGAGGTGAAGAAGGGCGGGGTGACCGCGGAGGAGGTGGAGCGCGCGAAGCGCAACATCATCGCCAACCGGCTGCGGACGATGGAGCGCCTCGGCGGGTTCGGCGGGAAGGCGGACCTGCTCGACGAATACGAGACGTACCTGGGCGATCCCGGCTTCTTGCCGCGCGATCTCGCCCGCTACCGCGCGGTGACTCCCGAGGCGGTGCAGGCGTTCGCGGGCAAATATCTCGTCGACGATCACTTGATCGAGATCGATGTCGAGCCCGCGGCGAAAAAGAAGGCTGCCAGGCTCCAGGCTCCAGGCTCCAGTCATTCCGTCGGAGGTGCGCCGTGAAGGGGCTGATACTGGTCGCGCTGCTCGCCGCCTGCGCGGGCGGGAAGCGGGAGTCGAAGACCGCAGCCGCACCGGCGCCCGCCGCGCCGGCCGCCAACCCTGCCGTCATTCCCGCGCCGGTCGCGCAGCCTGCTCCGGAGCCAAAGCTGGCGCCCGATCAGCCGTTCCGCGCCGAGCGGCCGCCGCCGCTTGCGGTGCAGCCGCACTTCGAGGCGCCGGTGCCGGTGCAGAGGAAGCTGAAGAACGGGGCCCGGGTTCTGATCGTGGAGAACCATCAAGTATCGCTGGTCGCCATCGACGTGCGCTTCCTGCATGGCGTGGATGCCGATCCGTCGGACCGGCCCGGTCTCGCGGAGTTCGTGGCCGACGCGGTGGACGAGGGGACGAAGACCCGCCCCGCCGACAAGCTGGCCGAGGAGATCGAGAACCTGGCGGCGCACCTGGGCGCGGGCGCCGGCCTCGAGAACACCACCGTCCATCTGAACTGCCTCACCGAGACGCTGCCGCAGGCGATGGACCTGCTCGCCGACGTGGTGCAGAACCCGGCCTTCCGCAAGGAGGACGTCGAGCGCGTGCGCGTGCTCCGGCTCACCGGCCTTCAGCAGAAGCGGTCGAGCATCGGCGCGCTGGCGGGCGACGAGGCGGCGCGCGTGCTGTTCGGCGATCAGCATCCGTGGGGCAAGCCGTCGGGCGGCACGCCGGAGTCGCTGGCCGCGGTCAGCCCCGAGGAGCTGGCGAAATTCCACGACGCCTGGTGGGTGCCCAACAACGCGGTGATCTCCGTCTCGGGCGACGTCAAGCCGGCGGAGATCGTCAAGCTGCTCGACACGAAGTTCGCCGGCTGGGAGCCGCACCCGCTGCCCGCGCTCAAGCTGCCCGCGCTGCCGAAGCTGGCCAAGCGCAGCATCGACGCGCTGGAGAAGCCCACCGCCACCCAGTCGCAGGTGTGGGTGGTGGGACACCTTTTCAAGGCGAGCGATCGCGACGCGATTCCGCTGCGCGTCGCCAACATGACGCTGGGCGGCCTCTTCACCAGCCGCCTGATGACCAACCTGCGCGAGACGCACGGGTACAGCTACGGCGTCTACTCCCGGCTCTCGCTGATGCGATCGACGGGCACGTTCACCGCCTCGGGCGGGATCATCGCGAAGAACACGGTGGACGCGGTCAGCGAATACGAGAAGGAGCTGACGAAGTTCTCGGACGGCACCGTGAGCGAGGCCGAGCTGGCGTCGGCCAAGGAAGCGCTGGTTCGCAGCCTGCCGTCGGCGCTGGAAACCAACGACGCCGTCTCAGGCGCGATGGGCAACCTGGTCGCGCTCGGCCTGCCGCTCGACTACTACCAGACGTTGCCGGGTCGCATCGCAGAGGTGGGGCAAGAGGACGTGCAGCGGGTGGTGAAGAAGTGGTTGAAGCCCGCCGAGTGGCCGGTGGTGATCGTGGGGCCGGTGGGGCAGAGCAAGGCCGGGTTGGAGAAGCTCGACCTCGGCCCGGTCACCATCTCACCCGCCCCGGGCTCAGCGCCGGCGACAGCCGGGACCGGCAGCAAGTAGTCTCACGTCTTGGTCGCAGTGCCCGAGGTCCGAGGCCTGAGGCCCAGCTTTTGCAATTGCACCGTCTGAGTCCCAGGGGGCAGTGGCAGATGCTGACGTTTTTGTCACGGTCGTTTCGTGAACTGCTCGACACCGTGCGCGGCCGCGAGCCCGCGCCGCGTCCTGTCGGCCCGCAATTGCGGTTGGTGCGGTCCGCGCCCGATCGCGACACCCGCGTCGCGGCTGTTCTCGATCTGGCCGGAGCGACCGCCTTCGTGGCGGGGCAGGGCGCGCGAATCTACAGCCTCGACGTATTCCGCCCCGGGCGCGGCCCGCGCGGCCCGCGAGCTGCGTAGAACGCAGCTCTGGCTCAGAGGCTGCGGTTGACCGTGTAGAGCGCGATCTCCCGCAGCGTTTGCGCGACCTTTGCGGGCAGGGCGGGATCCGCGAGGGCGCGCAGGCCTTCGTCGCGCAGGCGCTCCGCCTCGGCGCGCGCGGAGTCCACCGCGCCGGTGCGCCGCAGGATCTCGCGCAGCCCATCGAGGTTCGCGCCCGGATCGCCGAGCCCGGCGCGCAGGCTGGCCGCGTCGGCAGGGGACGCTCTTTCGAGCGCGCGCGCGACCAGGAGCGTGCGCTTCCCGTCGCGGAGATCGCTCGCGTTGGGCTTGCCGGTCTGCTCGGGCGCGCCGAACGTGCCGAGGAGATCGTCGGCGATCTGGAACGCCTGTCCCAGCGGGCGCGCATAGCGCGAGAGCGCGTCGAGCACGGCCGGCGCCGCGCCCGCGAGCAACGCGCCGAGGCGGAGCGGCAGCTCGAAGCTGTAGCTGCCCGTCTTCAGCCGCTGCACCTCGAGGACGCCCGCGGCGCCGAGCTCGGGCCCTCTGGGCGCGGCGAGATCGAGCGCCTGCCCGACGGTCACTTCCTGGAGCGACTCGGTGAGCTGCCGCGCCGCCGAGAGCGCGCGCTCCGGCGCGACCGGCGCGGCCAGGACCAGCTCGTACGCCCAGGCCTGGCAGAGCGAGCCGAGCAGGACCGCGATCGATCCCGCGAGGTGCTCGCCCAGGTTCTCGCGGAGAGCCGCGTGCACGGTCGGACCGCCGCGCCGGACCTCGTCGCGATCCATGAAATCGTCGTGCACGAGGAGGTACGCGTGCAGGAGCTCGACGCCGATGCTCGCGCCGAGCGCTGCGTCGGGCGCGCCGCCGCCCGCCTGGTGCCCGAGTAGCACCAGCGCGCCGCGGAGCCGCTTGCCGCCGCGCAGGACGTAGTCCTGGAGGGCCGCGAAGGCGGGGCGGAGATCGACGGGCAGGACGTTGGCGGCAGCGGACTTCGCGTCGAGGAAGGCGCGCAGGCGCGGCTCGCTCTTGCGCGCGTAGTCGGCGAGGAAGGCGGGCGCGGCGGTGGCCACGAGGGTCATCTACAGGAAGGGGACACCTTACTGGGGACACCATATTTAAGGTGTCCCCGTCGTACCGTCGTATAGCTACGTGACTTCGGCGGATTGCGAGCGCACCATTTTCGCGAGGATCTCCTGGGCGCGGTGCAGCTTGATCTCGCCCGCGGCGATCAATGCCCGGGCCACTTCCTCGACGGCGGTTCCCTTGGCGCCCGCGCTCACCGCGAGGTTCCGCGCGTGCAGCGCCATGTGCCCCTTCTGGATTCCGACGGTGCCCAGCGCCCGCAGCGCGGCCATGTTCTGCGCCAGGCCCACCGCGGCCATGATTCCCGCGAGCTTCTGCGCGCCCGGGTTGCCCAACATCTTGAGCAGCACCGGGATCAGCGGGTTGGCCTTCACCGCGCCGCCCACCGTCCCGACCTGGATGGGCAACTCGATGCTTCCGAGCAGCGCGCCCTCGGAAACCCACCACTTGCTCAGCGGCTGGTACTTCCCGTTGCGGGCGCACCACGCGTGCGCGCCCGCCTCGATGGCGCGCCAGTCGTTGCCGGTTGCCAACGCCACCGCGTCGACGCCGTTCATCACGCCCTTGTTGTGCGTGCAGGCGCGGTAGGGATCAGCGTCGGCGAAGCGCGACGCCTCGGCGATGCCGTGCGACACCTCGGCGCCGGAGAAGCCGAAATCCGCCAGCGCCTCGAACGGGATGCGGCAGGAAGCGCGCGCGAGGCGGAGGTCGGCCAGGTTGGAGAGGATGCGCAATCGCACCCGCCCCGCGGTGAGGCGCTCGACCAGCGGCGCCACGCCCTCGCACATGGTGTTGATGAGGTTCGCCCCCATCGCGTCCTGCGTGTCGACGATCAGGTGCACGATCAGGTGTGTCTCGTGGCCCACCTGCAGCAGCCGCACCTCGAGGTCCTTGGCGCCGCCGCCGCGCGCCTTCATCGCTGGGTGCAGCGCGTTGGCCGCGGCGAGGATCTGCTCCTTCGCGCGCAGCACCGCGGCGCGCGCGGCCTCGGGATTGGGCACATCGGTGACCTGCACCTGCCCGATCATGCGCGGCTCGTCCGCGTCGGCCTGAAACCCGCCGCCCTCCCGCGCGATCTTCGCGGCCAGCGACACCGCCGCGATCACCGACGGCTCTTCCACCGCCATGGGGATCAGCACGTCGTCGCCGTTGATCAGGAAGTTGAGCCCGATGCCCACCGGCAGGCCCAGCACGCCGACGGCGTTCTCGATCATCGCGTCGGCGTTGGCGAGCGGGAGCGTGGCGCACTCGCCCAACCCGCCCAGATCGCGATCGTCGAGGGCCTCGGCCAGCCGCCGCAGACGCTCCGCCATCTTCATCTTGTAGAAGCCTGGGAGCCTGCTCGAACTCATCCGGTGACCTCCAGTTCAGCCACAGCCTAGGTTTGCCGACCCTTGCAGCCCAGCGCAAAGCCAAAACGCCCAAAACGCTCAAAACGGAAGCGGCCCGCCGGACCGAAGCATGTACGGCCTACATGAAGGAGGCGTATGCCGGGGATGAAGTTTTCGAGAAGGTCTCGCCGCGGACTATCTGCCTGAATCGCCTGCGCTTGCGGCGGCCGCGGTCATGGGCTGGTCGCGGCGAAGGCCGAAGAAGAGCGACTTTCCGCCGCGCCGGACATAGAGGCGGGAGACCCCGGCCGCCGACGCCAGCGCCCGCTTGTATGCCGCCTTGTCCGGCACGCTCGCGCCGTTCACTTCCAGGATCAGGTCTCCCTGCCGCATGCCTGACCGGTATGCAGGCCCGCGCAGATCGATCGCCGTGATGCGCAGGCCGTGCCCGCGATCGCCGTCGTCCACCGGCGGCTCGTCCACGGCGAAGCCGAACGGCTCCTGCTCGTGCCGCAGCGGCGGCGGCGTTCTGTGCGGCTCAAACGACGCGCCCAACTTCTCCTGCAGCACGACGGCGAGCTGCAGCGGCTTCCCGTTGCGCCACACGCCCAGCTTCACCCGCTTGCCCGGCGCGGTGTCCGCGGTCAGCCAGCGCATGCGGTAGCTGCTGGCGATGGGTTCGCCGTCATAGCTCGTGACCACGTCGCCCGGCTTCAGTCCCGCGTGCGCAGCGGGTCCATCCTCGGCCACCTCGGTGATCACGACGCCCTTGCCGCCGGGCACGCCGAACGACTCGGCCAGGTCGGACGACATGTTCTCCTGCACGCTCACGCCCATGTAACCGCGCACCACGTGCCCGCGCGCGGCGAGCTGTGGCCCCACGTCCTTGAGTTGCTCGATGGGGATGGAGAAGCCGATGCCCTGTCCGGACGGATTCACCGCAGCGTTGAGGCCGATCACCGCGCCGCGCGCGTCGAGGAGCGGGCCGCCCGAGTTGCCCGGGTTGATCGCCGCGTCGGTCTGGATGAAGTCGTAGTACCCGGGCCGCCCCGATGGGTTCACGTCGCGGCGCCCCTTGAACGAGACGATGCCGGTGGTCACCGATCGCGAAAGGCCGAAGGGATTTCCGATGGCCACCACCCACTCGCCCACCTCCAGCTTCTCGCTCTCGCCGAGCGGCAGCACCGGGAAGGTTCCCTCGACCTTGAGCAGCGCGAGATCGGTGGCGTCGTCCTCGCCGACGAGCGTCGCGCGGTAGACGCGCTCCTCCTCGCCGACCTGCACGGCGATGTCGGTGGCGCCCTCGACGACGTGCATGTTGGTTGCGATCAGGCCGTCGCTGCGGATGAAGAAGCCCGTGCCGATGCCGCGCAACGGCGCTTGCGCAGGCGAGCCGCTCTGGCCGTACATCCGCTCGAGGAAGTCGTGGAAGGGGTCGTTGTCCGAGCCGCGGGCGGTGGTGGCGACGACGCCGACGATCGCCGGCATGGAGGCGCGCACCAGCGCCGCGATCGAGGCGGGCGGCGCGGTGGGCCGCTCTTTAGCCGGCGGCGCGTCGGTCCAGAGCTTGGGTGCGGAGGCGAGAAGCAGGGCGATCGGCAGCGTCATCCGCACTCCGTCGAAAGCGGGCGCTCGCCCGCCAGTCCGGTTTCAACGTGATCACGGCAATGTCAGATGGCAACGGAGGGCAAGGCTGGCTCTTATCTCGAAGAGAGCGTTGCGATGAGGGCTTCCGCGGGGGCGTTGGCCGGACGCGGGGGCTTGCGGCCGTCGAGGAGGACGCGGAACTGGTACTCGACCTGTGGCTGATGCGGTGTTGAGCAGCGGACCTCCACGTCGCCCATCAGCTGGCTCACCACTTTGCCGACGCATTGCGGATCGCCTTCGCCACGCGCCGCCAGCGCGTCGAACACCGAACGGGTGCCCGCCGGCTTCCACGACATGGCGGAGGCGATGGCCTTCTTTGCGTCGCTCGCGTCGAAGCGGCCCTGCAGCCAGGAGAGCGTGAAGGCGAGGAGCAGCACCATGGCGATGCCGACGGGCCAGCGGTTGCGGGGCACGGCGCGAGATGTAGCACGGGAAGGGAAAGGGAACGGACAGGAGAGGCCAGGGACAAACAGGCCGCTCAATGCGAGCGTGTGACCAGCGAGTCCAGCGCGGCGCGGTCGCTCCGCTCCAGCGATTCTTTGGGTGGCTGCGGGATGATGCCTTCCCGTCCGGTCCGGCGTGATGCCTGGGGCGCGGCGGCCTGCGCCTTGCGCGAGGCGTGCCGGGGGGAATTCGCGGGAGGGTCGCGGGTTGGCTGCGTCGCGGAGGATCCGGGGCCCAGCGAGGAGAGGAAGTCCCAGGTGGCGCGCAGGCCGTGAGCGGTCCCTCGCGCGACCGCCGCCGGAATTCCGTGTTCCTGGGCGCGCGCAAAGAAGCTGCGCCCCGAGACGGGAACCAGGAGCGCGGCCGCGCCGAGCAGCAAGGTGAGAATCAAGCAGGCCTTCATGGCGCCCCGAGGCTGCCACGTTGCACGCGCGGCAGCCATTTTTCGGTCGGCTTGACGCAGCCGGCACTCGCCCGCATGGTACGCAGCGGATGACACAGAGCGCAGCCGCCTCGCGCAGCGACTACTGGATCTGGGCACTGGTCGTGGCGGCAACCGGTGGTGTGATCGCGCTCGCGGTGGTACAGGGCAACCGATCCGAGTCGCGGCTGGCCGGAAAGCCCGCCCCCGAAGTGGCCCTGCCGCTGCTCGGCGGCGGTCGCGCGCGACTTCCGCAGGGCAAGGTCACGCTGGTCGATTTCTGGGCCACCTGGTGCGCGCCCTGCCGCGCCTCGATGCCGCGCGTGCAGAAGCTGTATACCGAGTATAAACCAAGCGGGTTGGAGCTCTATTCAGTCGATACGGACGACGACTCCGCCGACCGCGAGCCGCAAGTGCGCGAGTTCCTGCTGAAGTACGGCCTCACCTTCCCGGTGGTGCTCGACGACGGCAGCGCGGAGCGGGCGTTCGCGATCGCCAGCCTGCCGACGATGCTGCTGCTCGACAAGCGCGGCAAGGTGGTCTGGAGCCACGTCGGCGCGCTCACCGCCTCGGGCGAGGGGGATCTGCGCACGGCGCTGGGCCGCGCGCTCGGGCGCTGAACCGGGCGCTCGGGCGCTGAACCGGGCGCTCGGGCGCTGAACCGGGCGCGAAAAAAAAATTAATTTTTTTTTCGCGGGCAGAGCATGTTGCGCCTGCCGGAGGCGGCTTGGCAGCTACGAACGAAGCAGGTCGCCGGCCATGATCCCCATCGCGTGGTAGCCCTTGTCGACGTACACCGTCGCGGCGGTGATGCCGCTCGCGAGCGGGCTGCAGAGGAACGCGGCCATGTTTCCCACCTCGCGCGCCTCCAACTCCTCCGGCAGCGGCGAGTGTTCCTTGTAATACGCAACCATCTTCTCGATCACGCCGATGGCGCTGGCCGCGCGGGATGCGAGCGGGCCCGCGGAGATCGTGTTCACGCGGACGCCGTGCTTGCGGCCGGCCTCGTACGCGAGCGTGCGCGTGTCGCTCTCCAGCGCGGCCTTGGCCGACGACATGCCGCCTCCGTAGCCCGGCACCACCCGCTCGCTGGCGAGATACGTCAGCGAGATGAACGATCCGCCGGGCCGCATGATGGGCGCGAGCCTCTGCACCATGCTGGTCAGCGAATAGGCGCTCACGCCGATGGCCGCGAGATAGCCGGCCCGCGAGGTCTCGAGCAGCGGCTTCTTCACCTCCGGCCCGTTGGCGAGCGAGTGCACCACGATGTCGAGCGCCTTCTCGCCGAAGTCGCGCTTCAACGCGTCGGCGAGGCCCTGGACGGAAAAGTCGCCGCGCTCGTTGTAGCGCTTGTTGGTGCGAACCTCCTCGGGGACGTCGGCGAGCGTGTCCCAGGCGGCGTCGAGCGGATAGATCTTCTCGAACTCCAGCGCGCGCCCGTCTCTGAGCTTGCGCGACTCGTCCAGCTTCCCGCGCCGCAGGAGCGTCTCGAAGATGTTCAGCGCCGGCGGCCAGGTCGCCACGCAGACGCGCGCGCCCGCTTCGGCGAGGGCCTTGGAGATGGCGAATCCGAACCCCGCGTCGTCGGCAACGCCGGCCACCAGCGCGCGCTTTCCGGTCAGATCGATGGCGAGCATCCGTGCCGTATCGCCCGCCGCCAAGACGATTGCAAGCCGCCGCCGCCGTCTCGGTTATCATGGTGGCATGGCACGGAACCGGATCGGTTTTGAGGGCGAACGCACGCTGGCCGATGCCGAGCAGGACGAGGGCCAGGCGGGCAAGGGCTCGAGCACGCGCTGCGTCTGCGGATCGGAGCGCTTCGTGCTCGAGGCGTACCTCGAGGTGGAGGCCGGCGCGCTGAACCCCGAGCCCATCGAGGTGGAGGGGCTCACCTGCCCGGAGTGCGGGCGCGAGTACGAGCCCATCTTCGCGGGCGGCCGCCTGCTGCGCGGAGAGTTCCGCGGATTCTTCGAGGACGACGACGACTGATACTCTGCGCGGATGCGCCGCGCGCTCCTGCTCCTCTCGCTTGCCTGCGCGCACGCGCCGCCGGCCCCGCCGGGGTTCGGACGCAGCAAGGAGCTCGCGATCGAGGTGTGTCTGCCTCCGGGCGAGAAGGCCTACCTCGCGGGGCTGCGCTGCAGCGATGGCTCCCCGCCTTTGCCCAAGCGCGTCGGCAGCATCGGCTCGCGCACGCAGCCGGTCGATCCCGGCGATCCGCGCATGCTGTTGCAGATGGATCCCGAGCATCCGCTGGCGCCGGGCGAGCCCGACTTCCACATCATCGACGCGATCGAAGCGCACTGCCCGGGCGCGGCCTACACGCTCTTCTTCGACATGTACCATTGCCCGGCGAGAGAGCAGCCGGCGGCGGAGGGCCTCAGAAAGCCCTGAGCTGCCAGCATCCAGCGCCCAGCAGCCAGCCCTGCAAAATCGGGCTGGCGGCTGGAAGCTGGCCGCTGGCCGCTTTTACTCGGTACGCCACTGACCGACCGGTGCCGGAGGAGGCGGGATGTCCTCGTCGCGGGTGCGGCCCAGGTTCAGGTTCTCCGCCGCGATGCCGGTCAGCTTCACCAACTCGTGGTCGCGCCAGCCCTTGTTCGCCTCGCCGTGGAGGAACTCGACGGCGCTCGCCCGCGTCCGCGCGCGGTGGTACGGGCGGTCGGTGGTGATCGCGTCGTAGATGTCCGAGAGTTGCAGGATCTGGGCGGGCACCGGAAACGCGTGGCCCTTGAGGCCGTCGGGATATCCGGTGCCGTCGAGCTTCTCGTGGTGCCAGCGGATGATCGGAAGCAGCGACCGCAGGCTTTTCAGCGGCTCGCAGATGCGCTCGCCGATGATCGGATGCTTGTTCATCACGATCCGCTCTTTGAGCGTGAGCAGTCCGGCCTTGTTGATGATCTCGTTCGGAATCCCGATCTTCCCGATGTCGTGCAGCACGCCGCCCTGTCGGAGCGCTTCGCGGGTCTCTTCGTCGAGGCCCGCCAGGCGGCCCGCCTCGACTGCCAGCGCGCCCACCCGCTCGGTGTGCCCCTCGGTATAGGCGTCCTTGGCCTCCACCGCGTTGGCGAGCGCGAAGATCACCTGCGAGGTGTCCTCGAGCCGGTCGGTGGCCAGCCGCACCCGGAGCGCGGCTCGCAAGCGCGCTTGCAACTCGCCGGGGGGAGGGGGGAAGGCGAGCACGTGATCGGCGCCCGCGTCGAGCGCGGCGATCAGCGGCTCCTGCCCGGCATCGGCGCAGGCCAGGATGGGCAAAAGGCGCGTGGCCGCGGCACCCTTGATGCGCCGGCAGATGGCGAGGCCCGCCGATGACGAGCTGCGCAGATCGATGAAGACCAAAGCGGGCCGCGCCGCGAGCAAGGCATCGGCGGCCTCATTGACCGCATCGACTTCCACCACGCTGTAGTCGGCGCCGAGCGCATCGCCCACCGCGGCGCGGAAGTCCAGATCGCCCGCCAGCAGGACTGGAATCGGCATCGGCTCAACTTAACACGAGGGCGCGGCCCCGTACGATCATCGTCCCAAGAAAATCCGGGGCTTAACTTCCCAACCCCACCCAGCTCGAGCCGTCCGGGTAGAACTCGCGCTTCCAGATCGGGGCGTCCTTCTTCAGCGCTTCGATGGCGTGGCGGCAGGCCTCGAACGCGTCGGCGCGGTGCGGAGCGGCCGCCGCGATGACCACCGAGAGCTCTCCGGGATTGAGCGCGCCCGTGCGGTGGTGGATCACCAGCCGCGCGCTCCAGCGCTCCTGCGCCTCGCGGGCGATCTGCGTGAAGACCCGCAGCGCCATCTCCCGGTATGCCTCGTACTCGAGCCGCACCACCGCCTTGCCGTGGTTGCTCGAGCGCACGGTGCCCGTGAAGCTGACCACGGCGCCGCAGTCGGTGCCCACCACCTCGCGCAGCGGGGCCTCGGCGGCCAGCGGCTCGGCTCCGATGCGATGCCCGCCCGTTCCGCCGGCCACTGGAGGGATCAGAGCCACCTCGCTGCCGTCGCGCAGCTTGCGGTCTGCCGGCGCGAAATCTTGATCGACGGCCAGCCGAAGCTTGCCGGCCAGTTCCCGAAGGCCGGGGTGGCGATCGCACGCGCCGGCGAGCGCCTGCGCGGCCGTGGCGCCCTCGGGCAGCTCCAGCGTCTCGGAGGAGACGCCCGCGCGCTCCCGGGCGGCTGCGAAGTAGAGGACGGTCACGCGCATCGGATCCGATTCTACACGGTGCGGCGCCTTCGGCGTCTACGGCACGCATCCCACGCCGCGGCTGTCCGTTGACGCTCGCCGGTGCGCTCTCTAGAGTGCGCGCCCCATGGCCAACAACCTGACCGTCGACGAGACGCTCGCGCTCCTCAAGGACGACTCGCTCAAGCCGGACAGCATCGCCGAGGAGATGGAGTGCGCCGGCTGCGTGCGCCCGCAAGCCGCGCAGGTGCAGGCGGCGCGCGATCTGCTCGCGGGGCTGCGGGCCGAGGCGGCCGATCCGCGCGCGGCCGCCGCGGAGATCGCCGCGCTCCCAGAGATGCTGGCTCTGGCGCTGGTGCACGCGGCGGGGCGCGAGTCGCGGCAGGAGGTGCTGCTCCAGCTCGCGCTGGGCGGCAACAAGGCGCTCGCCAAGGAGGCCAAGCGCGAGCTGCAGCGGCTGAAGCAGAAGGGGGTGCGCCTTCCAGATTTGCGCATGCAGGGCGAGGCGGTGCTGAAGCCGCTGCCCGAGGCGGAGGCGCCCTCGTGCTACGCCAGCTCGATCGATGCGTACGGCGAGCGCGCGGTGTGGTGGGCGCGGGCGGCGCGGCAGGGCGTGGAGGTGGTGCAGGTGGTGATCTCCGACCTGAAGGGCATCCTGGCCGCGGATGCGCTGGCGCTCTCGCGGCGCTCGTACCGCGAGTTCGTCAAGCGCCTGCCCCGCACCAACGTGGTGACCACGGCCGAGATCTCGAAGGACCACGCGCGGCAGCTGATCGCGGACGCGGAGTCGGAGGGCACGCGCAACGGCTTCGCGCCGCCCGAGAGCTATGCGGGCGCGCTGCGGGTCCTGGGGCAGCCGCCCGCGGAGCCGCTGCCGCCGCCGGGCGCGGCACTCGATCTGGGCGCAGACGAGCTTGCCCACCAGCTCGCCGGGGCGGCGCTCTTCGAGGATCCCCTCTTCATGTCCTGGATCCCCGAGGAGGATGCGCTGCGATCGTTTGACCTTCGGGTAAACGAGATCGCGGTGAGCAAGCTCTACCTCGATGCGCTGCAGCGGCAGCAGGCGTTCGATCGCGCGGCCGAGGCGGCGGCGCTCGCCTACTTCACGCCGCAGCGCCGCGGACTCTATTCGAAGCGGCTGCTGGAGATGGCGCACGTGCTGGCGCAGACCGGCCGGATCGACGCGGCGCGGACGGCGCTGGCGGTGTCGCTTGCGCTGCCGGGCGACGTGTCGAGCCCCTTCTGCCGCGCGCTCTTCACGCACGCGCTGCAGGAACAGCTCGAGAAGCAGCCGGCTTCAGAGCCTCCCGGGGGCACGCTGGTGACGCCGTGAAGAATCCGCTCCCCACCACCGACGCGATCATCGCGGACGGCGGCGGGCGCATCGTGCTCATCCTGCGCAAGAACGAGCCGTACGGCTGGGCGTTGCCGGGCGGGTTCGTCGACGCCGGGGAGGAGCTGGGCGCCGCCTGCCGGCGGGAGGCGCGCGAGGAGACGGGCCTCGAGGTCATGCTGGTGGAGCAGCTCTTCACCTATTCGGATCCGAAGCGCGATCCGCGCAAGCACACCATCTCCACCGTCTACGCGTGCAGGGCGGCTCCGGGCGCTCAGCCGAAGGCCGCCGACGACGCAGCCGACGCGCGCTGGTATTCCGAGAGCGAGGTCCCCTGGGGCGAGCTCTGCTTCGATCACGGGCAGATCGTCCGCGATTACTTCCACTGGGTCAGGACGGGCGAGCGCAGGAAGCTTTAAAGGCTTCAGACTGCAGACTTCAGGCTTCAGCAGCGCGATCCGCACGAGCTGAAGCCTGCAGCCTGAAGCCTGAAGCCTGCAGCCTGCAGCCTGCAGCCTGGAGCCCGCAGCCTGAAGCCTTATCTTCCGGGCTCGCTGACGGGCGGCGGCAGCGGCAGGTTCTCGGGCCGCGCCAGCGTGCGGGAGCTCGAGTCAGCTTGCTGGAAGCGGTTGTAGAGCGAGACGGCGTTCGACCGCTGGTCCGCCGCGCTCCTCTGCAGCTCCGCCTCGTGGGCGCGCGCGTCGGCCATCTGGCGATCGAGATCGCCGACGTTCACCGCATCGGCATGCGGCAGATTGGCCGCCTTCATGGCGCGGTACTTGGCCTGCTGGGTGGCTGCGTGCGCCGTTGCCACGTGGGCCTCGGCCGCCTTCCGCTCCGTCTCGGCCAGGGTGACCATCTGGTTCAGGTACTGAATCTTGATATCGGTCGCCTTGACCCGCTCGTCGGCTGCGCGGATGTCCTGCTCCGCGCGCGCGAGCTGATCCTTCGACGAGTACTGCTTCTTGAGCAGATCCAGCTCGGCCGACGAGCGCTTGAGCTGAGCCACCGAGACTTCCTTCTCGCTCTTCGCGACTTCCGCCCGGGCCCGCGCGTCGGCCTCTCCAGCCTTGGCCCGCGCCACCGCGTCGTTGGCGCGGCCTTCCTCGATGCGCGCTGCATCCACCGGCTCCATCTGCTGCTCATTGAGGCGCGACAGCCCGGAGTCATCGAGCTTCGCAACCTGGCGGGCCTGCGACGATGCGCACCCCGCCGCCAAAAGGGCTCCCGCCCCAAACAGAATCAGTTTTCTCATACGACCCCCAATAGTCGTCCGAAAAACAACGTAGTCACCCCACGCCCGGGCTGCATCGACTATGCTGCCGCGCTTCATGGCCATCGTCGTCGCCATCGTGGGCCTCGGCCTGCTCATCGCGGCCCACGAAGCGGGGCACCTCCTGCTCGCCCGGCTGATGGGCATGCGCGTGGAGACCTATTCGCTGGGCTTCGGCCCCCGCATCGCCGGCTTCAAGAGCGGCGGCACCGACTACCGGCTCTCCGCGCTGCCGCTCGGCGGCTACTGCAAGATCGCCGGCTTCACGCCCGACGATCCCGCGGCGCAGGATCCCAACGACACCGGCTCGTACATGAACAAGCCGGCCTGGCGGCGGTTCCTGGTGATCGCGGCGGGGCCGGCGGTGAACTACTTCGTCGCCTTCCTGATCATCGCGCTCCTCTACCTCACGCACGGTTTTCTCGATCTGACCACCACGCGCATCGAGGTGATCCCCGGCGGTCCCGCGGCTGCGGCGGGGCTGCAGACGGGCGATCAGATCGTCTCGGTGGATGGGGTGCCGGTGGCGAACTTCGACGAGCTGAAGCGCGAGTTGCAGAAGCCCGGCACTGCGGCGGAGCGGCGCATCGAGGCGGTGCGCGCGGGGGTGCGGCAGACCTTCACCGTGCGCCCCGAGCGCGGGACCATCTCGGTGAAGCTCGACCACGTGCTGGTGAAGCTGCCGCCGGGCGCGGCCATCCCGCGCGCGCTCCACGACGTCTGGGCGCTCAATGCCGCCACGCTGGGCGCGCTGTTCGATGCGGTGCGCGGCAAGGGCGGCGCGTCGCTGGCGGGGCCGGTGGCCATCGTGCGGCAGTCGGCCGCAGAGGTGAAGCGCGGCCTCGCCGACTTCGCCAGCATCTTGGCGAACATCTCGGTGGGCCTCGCGCTCTTCAACTTCCTGCCGCTGCCCGCGCTCGACGGAGGACGGCTGGTGTTCCTCGGCGTCGAGTTGGTGAGCGGCCGCAAGGTGAACCACCGGCTGGAATCGGTGGTGCACGTGATCGGCCTGCTCTTGCTGCTCGCGCTGATCCTCGCGGTGGTGCTGTTCAGCGACCTGCAGATCGGGAAGCGCTTCTTCTCCCACGGCTGACCGGCTTCACGGGCACGACGGACGTGGTAGACAGCGCGCCATGGCCAAGACCAGCAAGACGCTGGGCCGCAAGCCCTCGCCCAAGGCGGCGCGCCCGGGCGCCGCAAAGAAGGCGGCGGCCCGCCTGCAGCTCAGCGACGAGGACCGGGATCTCGTCCAGCGACTCTCCGAGCGCACCGGCCTTTCGGCGCGAGACGTGGTGGATCGCGCGCTCGCGGGGTATGCCGCCGCGCTCGCGCCCGGGATGCCGGTGCACCCCGCCCCGCCGCGCAAGGGCAAGAAGGGCGAGCCGCCGCCGCAGAAGCTCTACCTCTCGGTGGATGGCAAGCCGGAGATCGAGGTCGAGGGGAGCGAGTTCGTGATGGGCTCCGGCGAGGGCGTGGACCTCCGGCTCGACCTCCCGCTCATCTCCCCACGCCACGCGCGCATCCTGTGGAAGGACGGGCGGTATCTCTTCGAGGACATGCGCTCGGAAAAGAAGTCCTTCCGGCTGGGGGAGCCGGTGGACGTGCGCTTCATCGAGACGGGCGACGAAATCGACCTGGGGGGCTTCCTTCCGGTGCGTTTCAGGCTGGCCTAGCGCCGATTAACCAATGTCGGGCTGCGGTGTCGGACCTGTGGAGGCGGTTGTCATGACGATGGAGCACAGGATTCCGGACGAGGCGGAGCTGTTGCGCGAGGCGCGGGCGATCATGCCCCCGCTTCCCGCGCGGGAGCCGCGCGTCGGTTTTGCGCCGATGGTCGCCCTCAACGCCCGCGATCGGCGCCACGGCCTCCGCAGCTGGCTGCGCTGGAGCCTGGGCGGGCTGGCGGTGGCCACAGCGGCGGCGCTGGCGGTGGCCGTCGCCATGCCGGCGCCCCGCCACGAAGACGAGATGCTGGCGCAGCGGCTCGACCTCTACCAGGACCTGGTGGTGGTGCAGAACCAGCAGGCGCTGGAGGATCTGGACGTCGTCGAAGTGCTGCATACGCTGCAGCCGGAGGCCCGGCCGTGAAGAGCGCGCTCCTGATCGCGGCGGCCCTCTGCTTCGCGCTGCCGGTCCGCGCGCAGACGGCGGAGGATCGCTTCCGCAGCCTGCCGCCCGAGAAGCAGGAGGAGCTGCGGCAGAAGTTCCGCGAGCTGCAGCAGCTGCCGCCGGAGCAGCGGGCGGAGCTGCGGCAGAATCTGCAGAAGCTGCAGCAGATGTCGCCCGTCGAGCGGCAGGCGCTCGAGGAGAACTACCGCCGCTTCCAGACGATGGGTCCCGTGGAGCGCCTCCAGATTTTGCAGCGGTGGGAGGAGTTCAAGAAGCTGCCGGCCGAAAGGCGGTCCGAGCTGCGCAGGCAGCTCAAGCGGGTGATGGAGGCCAACCCGGGCGAACGGCGGCAGATCCTCGAGAACATGCACCGGTGGGAGCAGATGTCGCCCGAGCAGCGCCAGGAGATGCGGCAGCGGTTCCGCGAGCAGCACAAAGAGCAGCGGCGGGAGCGCAAGCTGGAGCGGCGTCACGAACAACGCCGCGGTCGCTAGGCATGCGCGCGGTCATGGCGTGTTCGCTGGTGGTGCTGCTCCTGGCCGGCGGGGCCCGAGCGCAGGACCAATCTCGTCACGCGCAGGACCCGTCCCCCCAGAAACAGCAGCCCGCACCGCCGCGCGCCGCACCGCTGCTTTCGCACGAAGACGCGGAGCTCGTGAAGGAGCTCGCCGTGCTGGAGCAGATGGAGCTGCTCAAGAACCTCGAGCTGTTCGAGAAGGAGCAGGAAGTGCCCCGGACGGAGCCGGAGGGCCAACCCTAAGCGACGCGCGCGCGGCCCAGCACCTTGCCCAGGTACTGACCGGTGTAGCTGCCCTTCGCCTGAGCCACCTGCTCCGGCGTGCCGGTGGCGACGATCCAGCCGCCCTTGTCGCCGCCCTCGGGGCCCACGTCGATGATCTGGTCCGCGCACTTGATCACGTCGAGGTTGTGCTCGATGACCAGCACGGTGTTGCCCGCATCGACGAGGCGGTTCAGCACCACCAGCAGCCGGCGGATGTCCTCGAAGTGCAGGCCGGTGGTCGGTTCGTCGAGGACGTACAAGGTCCGCCCCGTGTCGGTGCGGGCCAGCTCGCGCGAGAGCTTGATGCGCTGCGCTTCGCCGCCGCTCAGCGTAGGAGAGGGCTGCCCGATCTTGATGTACCCGAGCCCGACGTCGTCCAGGGTCTTCAAGATCCGGATGATCTCCTTGTGGACGCTGAAGTGCTCCATCGCCTCGCGCACGCTCATGTCGAGCACCTCGGCAACGTTCTTCCCCTTGAAGGTGACCCGCAGGGTGGCGTCGTTGAACCGCTTGCCGCGGCACACCTCGCAGGGCACGTAGACGTCGGCGAGGAAATGCATCTCCACCACCCTGAGCCCGTCGCCCTCGCAGGCCTCGCAGCGGCCGCCCTTGACGTTGAACGAGAAGCGCCCCGGCTCATACCCGTAGGCGCGCGCTTCCGGCGTGCGCGCGAAGACGTCGCGGATGGCGTCGAAGACCTTGGTGTACGTAGCGGGGTTCGAGCGCGGCGTGCGGCCGATGGGCTTCTGGTCGATCTCGATCACCTTGTCGAGGTGCTCGATGCCGGAGAGGGCCTTGTACGCGCCCGGCGCCTCGCGCGAGCCGTAGATGGCCCTCGCCAGCGCCGGGTAGAGGATCCGGTTCACCAGCGTGGACTTGCCCGCGCCCGAGACGCCGGTGACCGCCACCAGGCAGCCGAGCGGGATCTCGACGTCCACTTCCTTCAGGTTGTTGGCGGCCGCGCCCAGGAGCCGCACCGACTTGCCGGTGCCCCGCCGGCGCTGCGCCGGGACGTCGATGCGCCGCCGCCCAGCGAGGTAAGCGCCGGTCAGGGAGCGCTCGACCTTCATCACATCGCGGGGCGAGCCCACCGCGACGATCTCTCCGCCCAATTCCCCGGCGCCCGGCCCGAAGTCGACGAGGAAGTCGGCCTCTTGCATGGTCTCCTCGTCGTGCTCGACGACGATCACCGAGTTGCCCAGGTCGCGCAACCGCTTCAGCGTGGAGAGCAGCCGCGCGTTGTCGCGCTGGTGCAGGCCGATCGACGGCTCGTCTAAAATATAGATCACGCCGGTCAGCTCCGAGCCCATCTGGGATGCCAATCGGATGCGCTGCGATTCGCCGCCCGACAGCGACGGGCCAGGCCGATCCAATGTCAGATATCCGAGCCCCACGTCGAGCAGGAAGCGCAGGCGGTTGCCGATCTCCTTGAGCAGCTCGGCCGCGACCACCTTGTCATTCCCTTGCAGAGGCAGCGTGCCGATGAACTCGGTGGCCCCGTCGATGGTCAGGCGCGACACCTCGACGATGCTCATGCCGCGCTGCTCGACCCCTTCCTTGTCGAAGCTGTCGCCCACGCTGACGGCGCGGCTCTCCGGCCGCAGGCGCTCGCCTTTGCACGAGCTGCACGGCTTGTCGCTGAAGTAGCGAAGATAGTGCTTGCGCATGCTTTCCGAGGTTGTCTCCTTGAAGCGGCGCATCAGCATGGGGATGATCCCCTCGAAGCTGGTCCGGTACGTCCCGCTGCGCCCGCCCTCGGACCACTTGATGCTCATGGTCTCGTCGCCCGAGCCGTTGAGCAGAAGCTCCTTCACCTCGCGCGACAGATCCTTCCACGGCTTGTCGAGCGGCACCTTGAAGGACTGGCTGAGCGACTCGATCATCCGGAACGTCCAGCCGCCCTGCTTCTCCAGCGCGTGCGTCCAGGGCTCCACCGCGCCGCCGCGGATGGACTTGTTCACGTCGGGGACGATCAGATCGGCATCCATCTCCGGCCGCGAGCCGAGCCCGTTGCACTCGTGGCACATGCCCAGCGGGTTGTTGAACGAGAAGCTGTGCGGCGCCAGCTCGGGGAAGCTGATGCCGTCCACCGGGCAGGAGAGGTGCTCGGAGTACATGCTCTGCGTCTCGCCGCCCTTGAGCTGCGTGAGCGCGTGCAGGACGCCCTTGCCCTCGCGCAGCGCCGTCTCCACCGAGTCGGTGAGGCGGCTGTCCCTGCCCTTGATGACGATCCGATCCACCACCACCGCGATGTCGTGCTTGCGCTTCTTGTCGAGATCGATGTCCTCGTCCAGATCGCGGATGACGCCGTCGACGCGGGCGCGGGCGAAGCCGCGCTTGCGCGCGTCGGCCAGCACTTCCTTGTGCTCGCCCTTGCGCTGCTCGATCAGCGGCGCCAAGAGCGTGAGCTTGGTTCCCTCCGGGAGCTTGGCCAGCTCCTCGGCGATCTGCTGCGCGCTCTGCTTGCCCACCCGCCGCCCGCAGATGGTGCAGTGCTGCTTGCCCACCGCTGCGTAGAGGACCCGGAGGTAGTCGTGGATCTCGGTGATGGTGCCCACCGTCGAGCGCGGGTTGTTGCTGGC
>Ga0213851_1115404_pt1 | contig 22968 bp, 16 predicted proteins | sample ABR_2014_MetaT_FD_164455 | JGI IMG/M metagenome (GOLD analysis project Ga0213851, IMG submission 164455) | Metatranscriptome of freshwater sediment microbial communities from post-fracked creek in Pennsylvania, United States - ABR_2014... | ecosystem: Environmental > Aquatic > Freshwater > Creek...
CTTGGTGTCGTGGAAGCGGGTGTAATCGATGCCGACGCGGCCGTCGGGAAGCGCCCCGACGATGTCCACGAATCGGCGGCCCCAGGCGATCTCCTCCGCGCTGTACGAGTGGCGCGAGTGGATGGTCTGGCTGAACGTCTCGTCCAGCCCGGTGAGCGAAACGTAGAGCTCCGCGCCCATCTCTCGCAGCGACTCGGTGGTCTGCCCGCGCAGCACGCTCTTCTCGTCGATGGGATGGACGGCGAGCCAGCTGAGCGCGAAGACCGCGGAGCTCGACCGCACCAGCCGCAGGTCGTGCATGCGCCGCACCATCTCACCCTCTACGGTGCGCTCCGATCGCATCAGCCCCACGCGAAGCTGCGCTTCGACCACCTGGTTGCCGCGGGCGTTCGCGACCCGCAGCATCAGGGACGGCACGCCGTCCTGCATCGCCACCACGCAGACGTCGCTCCAGAGCACGCGCGCGGTGGGCCGCGCGAACTTGGTGACCATCAGGCCGGTGACCAGCGCGACGCCGATGATTCCGCAGAACGCCTCGAAGGTGACCAGAAGATGCGCCGCCAGCGAGACCGGCACCATCCGCCCGTAGCCGATGGTGGTGAGCGTTTCCACGCTGAAAAAGAAGGCGTCGCTGAACGAGCCTGCGCGCGCATTCTCGACCCCGCCAAAGGCCAGGTAGGCGCAGGCGAAGAGCGCGTTGATCAGGAGGTAGAGCGCGATCACCACCGCGTAGACGTGCAGCCAGGAGGAGGCGAGCCAGAAATGGTACAGGTCGCGGAACAGGGCTCGCTGGAGCCCCAGCTTCACCAGGTTGCTGCGGCCTTCCTTCGAGATGTAGCGCGGGGTCGCGGTGGTTTCTGCCACGCCGCGGAGGTTACACCGTTCCGCGCGCCTTGCGCGGGAGCACCACCGCGAAGGTAGTGCCCTCCTCTTGCGACGAGCGCGCCTCGATGCTGCCGTGGTGGGCGAGCACGATCTGCTCGACGATGTAGAGCCCGAGGCCCAGCCCGCCCGCGCGCGCGTCGCCGCGGCGTCCCGGCTCGAAGATGTGCGGCAGCACCTCGCGTGGAATCGGCGCGCCGCCGTTGTGCGTCCGCAGCACCACCACCTGCTCTTCGCCGCTCAACGAGACTTGCACGTCGCTGCCGTCGGGGCTGTGCTGGATGGCGTTGGCCACCAGATTCGAGACCACCTGCGCCAGGCGGTCGGGGTCCCAGTTTCCCCACGGATCTGCTTCGGCCGCGACCACCTTCACCGAGCGCGAAGGGTAGGCGAGGAGCAGCTCCTCCACGGTGTGCTCGGTCAGCGCGCGCAGGTCGATGCGGCGCGGGTGGATGGGGAAGCTGCCGCCCAGCCGGGTGCGTGCGAAATCGAGCAGGTCGTCGATCATGCGCGCCATCCGGTCGGCGCTGGAGGCGACCCGAGCAACCACCCGGGCCTGCCGGGCGTTGAGCGAGCCGGCGCGGAGGAGGAGCTGCGCCGAGGTGACGATGGCCGTGAGCGGGTTGCGCAGGTCGTGCCCGACGATGCTGACGAAGTGCTCGCGGAAGCGGGTGGCTTCCGCGGCCTGCTGCTCGCGCCGCTTGCGGTCGCTGATGTCGGCCAGGATGGCGATGGCGCCGGTGACTTCGCCGTGCCCGTTGTCGCGCAGCGGGGCCGCCGAAAGAGAGAGATCGAGCATGCCGCCGTCGCGGCGCAGGCTGCGGATCTCGCGGCCGCGGATCACCTCGCCGTCGTAGAGGGCGGAGAGGATCTGCTGCTCTTCTTCCGCCCGCTGCTCCGGAACGAAGGGCGCCGGCCGGCCCAGCACCTCGGCGCGGCTCCAGCCGAACAGCTCTTCGGCGGCGCGGTTCCAGATCTGCACGATGCCGTGGCGATCGAGGGAGAGGATGGGAAGGGGTGAGGTCTCGATCAGCGACTCGAAGGTCTGCTGAGCCCTGCGCAGGCGCGCCTCCTGGGCGTCGACCGGGCCGAGAGGCGCCGGCTGCCCGCCGAGGCGACGGAGCGCGTCTTCGAGCACATCGTCGACGGCACGGCAGATTTCCCGCGCCGCCGCTGGAGTAAGCGCCCCTTGCTCGCACTGCTCGAGGGCGTGATCGCGCAGCGCCGCGCAGCCGCGCGCCATCTCGCCAGGGTCCCGGGCCCGGCAGGCTTCCTCGGCCAGGCGGGTGAACGCCCACCCGCGCGGGTCCGCCGCCGGATTTCCCGTTTTCGTCCGGCCTGCCGCCGTCCCCACCGCCGCCCCCCAGCCGATTCCGACGAATGTACGCACTCCCTTTCTGGAGGCAATCTGACGGGTGGCTGCGTGCCGTGAACCAACCCTCGCGGAGCGTTCCTTTCCCTTCCCGTTCCCTGAGCCTTGCCCCGGGTTTTCGGGCGGGGTAGGTTCCCGCGCATGAACCTCGCCATTGTGGCGGCCCTCGCGGCCGCGATTGCGCCCGGGAACAAAGCGCCGGTGTTCTCCCTCGACTCGAGCGGCGGCAAGAAGGTGTCGCTCGGGGATTTCAAGGGGCAGACGCTGGTGCTCGCCTTCTTCCCCAAGGCGTTCACCGGAGGCTGAACCAAGGAGATGTCGGCGTTCCGCGATGCAATCGAGCGGTTCGCCGGCAAGAACGCCCAGGTCCTGGGCGTCTCGATGGACGACCTCGACACGCAGAAGCGCTTCGCGCAGAGTCTGAACCTGCCGTTCCAGCTGCTCGCGGATCCCAAAGGCGAGATGGCGGAGGCCTACGGCGTCAAGAGCGGGGCTTACGCGAACCGGACCACGTTCGTGGTCGGCCCGGACGGCAACGTGATCAAGGTGGTGGAGGGCAAGGACGCGCTGGATCCCACGGCCGCCCTCGACGCCTGTCCGATCCACAAGAAGAAGGGCTGAGCCGGCGGAAAGGCGGGGGCGTCAGAGCGCCATCTTGCCCTTCAGGTCGTCGGCGTGCGGGATGCGCGGCGGCTCGGGCTCCAGCACGCCCGTCGCCTTGCAGCAGATGAACGGGTGCGCCGATTCCCATGCGCGGTCCCACTGCGACTCCATCTCCGTCAACAAGCGGGCGACGGCGGAGCGGCCGACCGTGTCCTTCGCATCGAATTGAACGCCCATCTCCGAACCTTGCGACCAGGCCACGTGTCCAAAAGAAAGATCGCGGAAGGTGAGCCGGTCGCCCGAGAGCAGGCGGAGCTCCAGCGCCCGCCCTGTCGAGAGTGGGGAGATGCCCGTGATCCGCGCGCCGCCCGTGCTCAGGTCGAGCAGCCGGCCGGTCGCGACGCTTCCTTCGGCGCGCACCTCGACAGGCAGGTCGCAGCCGAGGCGGAGGCTCTGGCGCGTGTACTCGGAGGAGGCGAGGATGGGCCGCGGGTCGCGGATCTCGATCCAGGTGCCGCTGCCCTCGATCGAATCCATCACGCAGCCGTGCAGCGGGCGCGGCGCGGTGCCGTCGTCGAAGCGGAATTCCAGGCAGACGGGCGCCCAGGGCAGCAGGCGCAGCTTGTCGTCGCGGTAGAAGAAAAGCCAGCGGCCTTCGGGGGCGCGCAGGTGCGCGCGCGCCTGCTCGACGTTCGAGAATCGGTAGCGCAGCCGCGTGGCCGACCTGCCTTGGTTGTCGATCTGCATGTGCATTTGTGCAGGCAGAGCACCAGAACCCTGTGAAAGTTTGCAAGTCCCGGGGTGGCCCCGGCTGCCACCTGCGGGCGTTGACACAGGGGAGGCCGTACAGCGATCACGGTACCCGTACCTCCGGAGCCTTGGCACCGCGCCCGGTCGAGTGACTACACGGCGAGCAGGGCGGCGCGGGCGGGCGCGCCGGTGGCTTTCTCGATGGCGGCGCAGTAGAGCCGAAGCTGCGCCGCGTAGCGATCGTGGTCCCCCGGGCGCGCGTCGGTCTTGAAGTCCACCACCGTCCACCCTCCGGCGTCGCGGAAGGCGAGATCGACCACGCCCTCGATCAGCGTGCCGTCGTCGAGCCGGTGCACGAAGGGCTCCTCGCGCCGGCAGTCGCCGCTCTTCGCCGCGCGCCGCAGCAGCGGATGCAAGAGCGCCGCCTCGACCGCGTGTGCCGCCGCCGCGACCTCCACTTGCGTCGCGCCGGCGAGCCTTCCTTGCGCGGCCGCCGCGAGCGCGATGGCGTCGGGGCCCGCCTGCAACTCGATCTCCGCCAGCACCGCGTGCACCAGCGTTCCGAAGCGCTTCCCGCCGGGCCTCCCCGCTTCGCGCTCCTCGACCTCTTCGATCGCGACCTCCCGGAGACCTGCCCCACTGCGCAGCCCCGCATCCCTCTCCCCGAGGCTCCTCTCCGTCTGCCTTTCCCCTTCGGTTCCCTGGCCCGCAACCGATCGCGCCGTCGCCGTCTCGACCTTGAGCGATGGCACCGCGCCCGCCTCCACTGCGCGCTTGCGCCGCTCCTGCCACTGCGCGTGCGCTGCCGCAGTGGGCGCGGAGTTGCCGTCTTCGATCAGCAGATCATTCGTCCGCAGCCCGCCCTCCACTTCGCGATCGAGAGCGAGCGCATGCGGGTCCCACCACAGAACCTCATGGTCGCCTGCCCGCGGCACGTGCAAGCCGGGCGACACCGAGAGCGGCGCGAAGATACCCGGCGGCCTGTCGAGCACCGACTCCTTTCCGAACGGCGGCGCCCCGGGCGCGAGCCGTCCCTGCCGCCGCTCTTGATCGGCAGGGTAGAGCGCGGGGTACAGCGGCTCGAGCCAGCCCTCCGCCTCGCCATCGCCGGTGACCGGGACGATCAGGAGATCGCGGGCGCGCGTGGCCGCGACGTACGCCACCCGCACCACCTCCTCACGATCGCGCTGCAAGAGCATCTCGCGTTCGGCGATCAGCTCGCCCGGCGCGCAGCCCGCGAGCGGCATGGCCCACACCCGCCGTTCCGGATCGACCTTGCGCGACGGATTTTTCGGCGCCGCCGGGGCGCAGGGATCGCACAGCACCACCACGGGGAACTCCAGCCCCTTGGCCCTGTGCACGCTCATGATGCGAACGCCCTCGGTGCCCTCCTCGACCACGGGCGCTTCCGCCGCCTCGCCGCGCTCGGCCTCGGCGGCGAGCCGGTCGACGAAGGCGCGGAAGGAGCTGGCCCCGGCTGTCTCAAATCTTCTAGCCAGCTCCAGCACGCGCAGCACGTTGCCCAGCGCCTGTTCACCAGCCTGGCGGAGGGCGATGCCGGCGTGCGCGCGCGTGCGGTCGAGCAGGCGCGAGAGCGTCTCGGCGATGGGCCGCCGGTTGCGCTTCAAGTGAAGCTCGCCCAGCACCGCCAGCGCCTCGGCGACTTCCTGCTCCTGCGCCGACAACTCCGCGGGCACTCTGCGCAGCGGATGCATGCGCCCCTGCTTCTCGCGCCAGAGCAGGAGGGAGTCGTCGCCCAGCGCGAAGAGCGGCCCGCGCAGCGCGGCGAACACCGACAGCTCGTCGTCGGGCCACTCGATGGCCTGCGCGGCGGTGCGCATCGCCAGCACCTCATCGCGAGCGTGATACGAGCGCCCGCCCACCAGCACGTGCGGAATTCGCCGCGCCTCCAAAGCCCGTACGTAGGGCCGCGTGAGGTCGTCGCCAAAGCTGCGCATCTGCTTGAGGAGGAAGCAGACGTGCCGCGCCTCGACGGGCACCGCCTCCATGCCGCGCCCGGAAACCTTCCAGCCGCTCTCGCGGACGAGCCAGTCGACGAAGGCCGCCACCGCCTCCGGAGTGGATTCGCGGATGCGCTCCTTGGTGATCTTGCCGTACTTCCCGTAGATGTTGGGCGCGGGCAGTGCGATCACCGCGGGCTGCCCGGGCAGCGGCTCGCGGTACGGATCGAGCGGAACGTACGCCGCCTGCGCGCCGCCGGTCATGCGCGGCGCGAACCCGCCGTTGACCGCCTGCTGCAGGGCGGGCACCGAGCGGAAGCTGGTGGTCAGGTGCACGAGCTGCGCGCCCGAGGCGAGGAGCAGCGCCTTCACGTCCTCGTAGAGCGCGATGTCGGCGCGGCGGAAGCGGTAGATCGACTGCTTGGGGTCGCCCACCACGAAGAGCTTGCCGGGCAGGGGCCGCGTCCGCCGCCAGTCCTCCTGCGCGGGGTCGTCCGCGGCGATCAGGATCAGGATCTCCGCCTGCAAGGGATCCGTGTCCTGGAACTCGTCGACCAGCACGTGCGTGAAGCGCTGCTGCAGCTCGCCGCGCACCGCCGCGTCGCCGGCCAAAAGATCGCGGGCGCGCAGCAGCAGATCGAGGAAGTCGAGCGCGCCCGCGCGGGCCTTCAGCTCCTCGTACGACTCGCAGAGCGGCCGCAGCTCCTCGCGCAGGCAGGCGGCGAGATCGGCCGCGCACGCTTCGAGGAACGAGTCGAGCTCGGCCTTTGCCTCGTCGCGCAGCGCGAGCACCGACGCCTTCTCCAGGTCCTTGGCAAACCACTTCCCGCCGCCGCGCCAGTACCAGAGCCGCCGGCGCGACAGCTCGTGCAGCTCGGCTTCCAGTCCGTCGGCGTCGCGGCTGCCCCGCACCGCTTCCTTGCGCCGCACCTCGTCCACAAAGCGCGACAGCTCCGCGAGCGACTGTGCCGCCCAATCCTCGGGCCGCTGCGCCCGGGCAGCGAGAGCGCCTGCGTCGGCGAGCTTCTGCAGCACGCGCTCCTCGCCCGCGGTCCGGTCGAACGGGTCGCGCCGCCACGCGCCGTCGAAATCGCGGTGCTCGGCAAGATCGCGTCCAGCGTTGCGCAGCAGCTCGCGCGGCGGCTCGCCTCCCGCCCGCACCTTGCGCCGCAAGAGCCTGCGCACGCCCTCGCGCGGGTCGCCGACGATGCGCTGGAACCATCCGTCGAACGCTTGATCGAAGAGCCGCTCCTGCTGCTCGCCGGCGGCGACGTCGAACACCGGGTCGACCCGCGCCTCGACGGGCCGCTCGCGCAGCAGGTCGGCACAGAAGGAGTGGATGGTGCCGATGGGCGCGGCTTCCAGCGTGCCCAGCGCCGCCGTGAGTCGCGCCTGCTCGTCAGCCGTTGCGCCCGCACGCGCCGTCTCCAACTCTCCCCGCAGGCGCAGCTTCATCTCGCCAGCGGCCAGATCGGTGAAGGTGACCGAGAGGATCCGATCGAGCGTGGTGTGCCCCCCGCGCACCAGCGCGACGATGCGCGCCACCAGCTCGGTGGTCTTGCCGGTGCCCGCCGCCGCCTCGACGATGAGCGTCGTCCCGAGATCGCCCCGGATGCGCTCGCGGGCCTGCGCGTCTGCCAAAGGCGTCACGGCATCCCTCGCAATTGCACCAGCGGCGCGAGCGCGCCTTCCGGCTTGCGCTTCACCCGCTGCCACTCGGACGAACCGCATACCGATAGGTAATCGCAGCGGCCGCACTCCCTGTCGTCGCGAGGCGCGGCGGGCAAGAAGCCCTGCGCCACCGCTCGGGAGACGGTCTCCGCCAGGAACGCGACGCTCCCCCGCGCGGCGGTGTCGAGCGGAACCTCCACCGTGGAGAACCCGCCCGCGTGGGTGCAGTAGTAGAGGCGTCCGCCATCGACGCGCGCCTGTGGGAAGAGCTTCTCCAGCGCCAGCGCGTAGAGCGCGGGCTGCAGCGTCGCGCCGCCGCCGATCACCGTGCCGTCTTTCGCCCACGCCTTGCCGGTCTTGTAGTCGGTGGCGCGCAGCGCGCCGCCCTCAGCCTGCTCGACGAGATCGATCGATCCGCGCAGCAGCAGGCCATCGATCGCGACCGGCTGGTTCGTGCTGTGGGGGTCGCGCTCTTCCCCATCGCGCAGCCCGAAGGCCAGCTCGAATCGCCACGGCTCCCATCGCTGTTCGTTGGATGCTGCGTGCTCCGCACTCCGCCCGTCGCGGGCGGAGCCCGCTCCTCCGTACGAGCGGCGCAGCCACTCGCGCAGGTCGACCTTCAAGCCGGCCACGCAGTCCTTCCAGACCCGGTCGATGGCCGGCGCCAGCCGTTCCTCCCACTCGGCCGCCACCTCGTCCACCACCGCTTCCAGGCGCTGCTGCGCCGCGGCCAGGTCGAGCTGCTGCCCCTGCGCCAGCTGGGAGAGGAGCCGGTACTGCACCTTGTGGATGAGCGAGCCGCGTTCGAGCGGATCGATCTCGTCGATGGCTTCCGGTACCTCCCGCGGCGCGAGCCGGTGCACCGCCTGCAACACGAACTTGTACGGACAGGCCGAGTAGTTCTGCAGCGCGGTGGGCGAGAAGGGCCGCGCCGCGGGCTGGTGCGCCTGCAGCGCGGCCAGCGCCTCGGCGGAGGGCTGCACGAGGCCGTCGGCCGGCGTCCACCTCCTGAGCCAGCGCCGCGCCCGCGCCCGCAGCGCGCGCTTGAGATGCGGATTGGCCGAGAGCAAGTAGGCCGCGGTGCCGCGCGCCTCGGCCTCGGGCAGGGTGAACGATCGCGAGAGCAGCGCGAGATCGTGCTCCGCCTCGTCGATGGCGTCCGCCGGATCGCGCGGCGCCGGCCACCCCGCGCGTGCGTCAGCGGCCTGCCCGGCCCGGCGCGAGAGGTCCTTGAACGCCGGGAGCACGCCCTCGGCTGCGCGCAGCACTTCGAGCCCATAGAACGAGGGCACGCGCGCGCGGCCTTGCTGCAGGTCGATGCGCGGCCACGAGAGGAAAATCCTATGCTGCGCCGCACCCACCGCGAGCCGCAGCGCGAGGCGCTCGCGGGCGATCCGGTCCTCACTCGTCTCCAGACCGGAGAAGCTCCGCCGCTCGCGGTCGCGCAGCAGCGGATCTTCCATGACCTTCTGCGGGAAGAGCTTCTCCGCGAGCCCCGGTACGAAGACCACGTCGAACGAGAGCCCGCGCGCCGCCGCAGCCTCCGCCACGTAGACGCGCCCGTGACGCCTCGACCCTGGTGGCTCCGTCAGCTCGGTCAGCCTGCGGCCGAGGACCAGCCGCACTTCCGCCAGCGAGACCGGCCCGACCGGAGCCATCGGGGCAAGCTCTGCGAGCAGCGATCGGACGCGGGTCGACTCGCGCAGCGCCCGCGAGGCAAGCGCGGTGAGCGGGTCGATCCATTCTCCCCAGGTGGCTTTCTCCGGCAGCCCGGACAGCGCGTCGAGGAGCGGGAGCGCGAAGTCGCGGAGCGCGGCCAGATCCAGGAGGTCGCGCTGAATGCCCTGCACGCGCCCTTCCTCGTCGGCATACGTCTCCAGCTTCTCCCGCAACTTGCCCTCGAGCCCGGCGAGCCGCTTCTCCCAGCGCTGCCGCCCGCCGATGACCGCTGCGTCGAGCAGCAGCTTCTCCCAGTGCCGGGGGGCGCGCAGCGATCCTGCCACCACCGGAGCGTCGACGTCTGGAGGCGGCTCAGGATCCCGGAGCGGCTCGGGCTCCTCCGGCGACTGCGCGGTCAACTCCACGTCGGGAGGCACCCAGCGATCGCCGCTCGCAGGCGGCGGCGGAGGCGCGCCCGCCACCGCGTCGGGAACCTCGCCGAGAGAGAGGTATTCGCCGAACGACCGCGCCGAGAGCCCCTCGGCCTTGCACGCGAGCAGCGCGAGGAACGCGCGACCCGCGGGGTGCGGCCGCAGCGTCCCCGAGGCGAAGAAGGCCGGCACGCCAGCGCGCGCGAACGCCTCTTCGAGGAGCGCGCGGTACTGCGACGGCGCGCGCAGGAGGACCGCCATGCGATCGAAGGGCACGCCGCGGTCCGCCTCGCGCCGCAGGAGCCTCGCGATCTCCACGCACTCGCGGCTCTCGCCCGGCGCGGAGAAGATCTGCACGTCGTCGCCCAGCGGTTCCAGCTTTTCTCCGCCCTCGATGAAGAGCCGTTGCTGCACGCGCGCCAGCGAGGTCTGCGCCGGCTCCGGCAGCGCCCGCGGCGAAACCAGAAGCGCGCGGGAGATCCGCTGCGCCTCGGCGGACGGCGCGACCGCGAGCACCTCCCCGCGCAGCCGGGAGAGCAGGCGTTCCTCGAGGGCGGCCGCGATGGGAAGATCGATCAGCAACGCCGGCACCGCCAAAAGGGGGTGCTCCGCCTCGAGCGCCAGCCGGAACACCTCCGCCCGATCTGCCAGCCGCGCCCGCGTCAGCTCCGCCTCGTACGCCTGCAAGAGCCGCCCCAGATCTCCCGCGAGGCGCGCCCCGGCGAGCCTCGCTTCCTGCAAGCTGCGCGCGAGCGCGCGGGCCAGCCCGGGCTGCCGCGCGACCGGCTGGAACTTTCCCAGCGCCTTCTCGCGCGCTAGCTGGTGCACGACGCGGGCGCAGACCGCTTCCACCCCGAGCGCCGAGAGCGGCGACAGCCCGCGCGACGCAAGCTCGCGGGACGCCAGCACCGCCGCGAGCCGCGCCAGCGTCATGCGCTGCCAGCCGAAGGCCGCTCCCGCTCGCAGCGCCGCCGAGCGGACGCACTCGGACGCGGCCTCGTGGGTTGCGCCTACCACCAGAACGCGTTCTTTCGCGCGCGCAGCGAGCCAGGCCTGCGCCTCCTGAAGCCGGATCTCCGCGCCCGCCGATGTGAGAACCTCTTTCACCGAAGAGCAGCCTACCTCAGGGGTCTGACATCCACGCGGGCGTCGAGGGGTCGGGGCGCCGATCGCACGCCGGCCGGATGGGCGTTAGAGTGTCCGCATGGGAAGGCTCTCTCTCCTCGCCGCGCTCGCCCTGGCCTCCTGCCACACCGGCTCGGCCAACACCATGGGCGGCGCCGTCGTGATGAGCGCACTGGCGCTCGGTTCCTCCGCGGTGAGCCGGGCGAGCGGCGGCTGCTATGCCGTCTGCCAGCAGGGCGAAACCTGCAACGAGAAGACCGGCTACTGCGACCCGCTGCCGTGCCGCGGCCAGTGCCGGGCGGACGAGTCGTGCGAGGAGGGCTTCTTCGGGATCAAGTGCGTTCCCGGTGGAGCGATGATCGGCGTGTCCTCGAAGTCCGATGGGCCCGCGACAGCCAGGGCGGTGCCGGCGTCGGCTCCGCCGAAGCAGGACAAGCCGGCGGTGCCGGATGCGGCGATACCGTGAGCGAGGCTAACCAGCAGCTGGCCGCTGGAAGCTGGCTTCAGGCTCCAGGCTCCAGGCTTCAGCTATAAAGGCCGCGTGATCGAGTCGATTCGGTTCCCTGCGCGCCACGACGCGTTTTCACTCGGCGGAGAATTGTTCCTGCCCGAGGGCGCGCCGCGGGCGTGCGCGCTCGTCGGCGGCGCCATGGCCGTGCGCGCGCGCTTCTACGCTTCGTTCGCGCGCCACCTGGCCGAGCAGGGCATCGCCGCGCTGACCTTCGACTACCGCGGCATCGGCATCTCTCGCCCGAAGGGATCGCTGAAGGGCTTCACCGCTCACCTCCACGACTGGGGCGAGAAAGACCTCGCGGGCGCAGCCGACCTCCTCGCGCAGCGCTTTCCCGGCCTGCCGCTGCACTTCGTCGGCCACAGCGCGGGCGCCCAGCTGATGGGATTGGTGGACGCGCCCATCGCGTCGGCGCTCTTCGTCGCGGCGGGCACCGCATACTGGAGGGCGTACTCCGGATTTTCCCGCGCCTACCTCGGCGCGGTCTGGTACCTGCTGTTGCCAGCAGTCACCGCAGTAGTGGGCTACTTACCGATGCGCGCGATCGGACTCCAAGGCGACGACGTCCCGGTGGGCGTCGCGCGCGAGTGGGCGGCGTGGGGCAAGGACCCGCGCTACGTCTTCAGCTACGCCGAACCGCGCGGCGGCCTGGGCTACACGCGCTACGCGGGCCCTCTGCGCGGCCTCTCGTTCGCGGACGACGCCTTTGCGCCCAGGTCCGCGATGGAGTCGCTGCTCTCGTTCTACACCCGAGCGCGCAAGGAGCTGATCGACGGCGCCAACGGCGGGCCCGTGGGCCACTTCGGCTTCTTCAGGATGCCCGAGCTCTGGCCCGAGCAGGTCCGCTTCCTCACTGACCCGTCAGATGGTGGCGTGCGATGACGAAGAAGACGCGCAACCTCGTCGACGATCTGCGCGGTGCGAGCCGTCTCGCGGTCGAGGCAACCGCAGGCGTGACCGATCTGGTCGAGGCGATGCACCACACCATCGCCGGAGGACCCGCCCTCCTCGGCCGGCCGCTCGAGGGCCTCGCGCGCCGGCTGACGGCGCCGGTCTACGGGAGCATCCGCGCGGTCGCGCAACTGGTGGGCGCCGGCATCGACGTCGCCCTCGGGCAGCTCGCGCCGGTGCTGGGCGAGCGTGCACCCGGTCCCGAGAGCGAGGCGGTGCGGGCTGCGCTCAACGGCGTGCTCGGCGACTACCTGAGCGAGACGAAGAACCCGCTGGCGATCGAGATGACCCTGCGCCAGCGCGGCCAGCCGCTGCCGCTCGAACGGGCCGGGCTCCAGGCGGCGCTCTCGCAGCCGGGCGGAAAGCTTTTGGTCCTCGTCCACGGATCCTCGAGGAGCGACCTGCAATGGACCCGCAACGGGCACGACCACGGCGCGGCGCTCGCGCGCGATCTCGGGTACACGCCGATCTATCTCCATTACAACAGCGGGCTCCACGTCTCGACCAACGGGCACGCCTTCGCTGCGCTGCTCGAGCGGCTGGTCGCGGCCTGGCCGGCGCCGCTCGACGAGTTGGCCATCGTCGCCCACAGCATGGGCGGGCTGGTCGCGAGCAGCGCTTGCCACGCGGGCGAGATCGCGTCGCACTCCTGGCGGCGCGTGCTGCGCAAGCTCGTCTTCCTGGGCACGCCGCACCACGGGGCCTTGCTCGAGCGCGGCGGCAACTGGGCCCACCTGCTCCTCGGCGTCAGCCGCTACAGCGCTCCCTTCGCGCGCCTGGCGCGGATTCGCAGCGCGGGGGTCACCGATCTGCGCTTCGGCAACCTGCTCGACGAGGACTGGCAAGGTCGCGACCGCTTCGCGCACGGCGGCGACTCCAGATGGCCGCTGCCGCTGCCGGACGGCGTCGGGTGCTACGCCATCGCAGCCACCACCGCGCCTGAGGCCGGCGGCAAGCTCCCCGGCGACGGCCTCGTCACCGTCGACAGCGCCCTCGGCCGCCACCGGGAGCCCGCGCGGACGTTGGCATTTTCCGAGGCGCACCAGTGGATCGGCTTCGGGATGGGCCACCTCGACCTCCTCGACCAGCCCGAGGTCTACTCGAAGCTCGAGTCGTGGCTCTCAGCCTGCTGATTCACCAACGCAGCTTGTGCCAGGCGGCGGCTGATCAGCGAAGCTCGGAGTAGACGACGCGGCCGCCGACGATGGTCATCGCCACCCGCGCCGACGCGATGTCCGGATCCGCGAAGATGTCCTTGGTGAGGACGACGATGTCGGCGAGCTTGCCGGGCTCGAGGGTCCCTTCGTCGCGCTCGCGGTGGTCGGCCCAGGCGGCGGTGCGGGTGTACGCCGCTGCGGCCTCGGCGACCGGGATCCGCTGCGCCGGGAACCAGCCGCCGGGATGCTTGCCGTCGAGCGTCCGGCGATGGACGGCCGCGTCGATCCCGAGCAGCGCCGAGACCGGCGCGACCGGCCAGTCGGAGCCGAAGGCGAGCTTCGCTCCCGCGTCGAGCAGCGAGCGGTAGGCGTAGGAAGTCGCCAGCACCTCGGGCGCGACCCGGCCCTCGGCCCAGCGGCCGTCGTCGACGACGTGATAGGGCTGCATCGATGCGACCACCCCCAGCGCCGCGAAGCGCGGGATGTCCTCCGCGCGGGTGTGCTGGGTGTGCTCGTCGCGGAAGCGCCGGTCGCGCGGGCCGTTGGCTTTCTCCGCCGCGGCGAAGGCGTCGAGCAGCTCGGCGTTGGCCCGGTCGCCGATGGCGTGCACCGCGACCTGGAGCCCTTTGGCGTCGGCGCGGAGGACCAGGTCGCGCAGCCGCTGCGCCTCGGTGACGAAGATCCCGGTCGAGCCCGGCTCGTTGAGATAGGGCCCGAACATCTTCGCCGTCGAGGAGCCGAGCGATCCGTCGGCGAACCCCTTCACGCCGCCGATGCGGACGAAGTCGCCGCCCAGCGACGCTTCGACGCCCAGGTTCGCAAGCTTCTCGAAATCGGCGAGGGGCAGGAAGAACCCGATCCGCGCGGTCAGCTCGCCCTTCTGCGCCAGTTCCTGGTAGCGCCGCAGGAGGCGCTGGCTCGTCTGCGGCGGCACGCCCGCCATGTCGTCCACCGCGACCACGCCGTTCTTGCGCAACTCTGCCAGCGCGGCCGCGATTGCCTGGGCGATCTCGTCCTCCGACGCCTCCGGCACCGCCGCCTCCATCAGCCGCCTGGCGTTGTCGCGCAGGATGCCGTTCGGCTCGCGCGTGCCCGGCCGCCGATCGATCGCGCCGCCCGGCGGATCGGGCGTGTCGCTGCGGATGCCCGCGAGGGCGAGCGCGCGAGAGTTGGCGACGCCCATGTGACCGTCGTAGCGCCCGAGCCAGACCGGCCGGTCGCGCACGAAGCGATCGATCAGCGCCGCCGCCGGCAGCTTGCCACCCAGGGCGCGGTCGTGGTCCCACTCGCCGCCCAGCATCCAGCTCTCCTTGGGCAGCTTCTTGTCGAACTCCGATAGCCGGCGGCCGAACTCGGCCAGGTCGGGCGCGTCCTTGAGCGCGACGCGCGAGAGGCCCAGGCCCGCGTCGAGCATGTGCACGTGGCTGTCGCGGAAGCCGGGCAGGGCGCGGCGCCCCCCCAGATCGATCACCTTCGTCGCAGGCCCGACCAGCGCCTGCACCTCCTTCGCGCCGACCGCGAGGATCCGCGCGTGCCAGATCGCGATCGCGTCGGCCTCGGGATGCTGCGGGTCGCCGGTCCAGATCTGCCCGTGAAGCAGCACCAGCTCGGCGGCGATGGCCAGCAGGATCATGGTACGCCCCTTTTGCGAACCGCCTCCATTAGATCCGAAGCGGCGCTCCTGGCGAGATAGCTGCGGATGAAGCCGGGCACCATGGCTGGTGCGCGCTCCGCTCCCGCGCCTATTTGAGCGGCGCGCTGGTGATCATCACGCGGCTGACGCCTTTCGCGCCTTGCTCCTCCCAGACGGCGAAGAGGCGGCCCTGCGCGATGGCGATGTCCGGCTCGCGCGAGATGCCCGGCGTGTTCGAGAGGTCCTGCGGCTTTCCAAAGCTCTTGCCTCCGTCGCTGGATACGTTCGCCCATACGTCGGGGCTCTTCTCGCCTGCCGTCGTGTCGCACCAGATCACGGCCACGCGGCCGTCGGGACCGGCGGCGATGGCGGGGTCGCTCGAGCGGCCCGGCGTGTTGCTCACGTCGAGCGGTTTGCTCCAGGTCTTGCCGCCGTCGTTCGAGACGGAGACGAAGATGTCGGGCACTTGGTCGCCGGGCGGCGCGTCGCACCAGGTCAGGTAGACCGCGCCGCTCGCGTCGACCGCGATGTCCACGTCGGACGAAACGCCGGGCGTGTTGCTCACGTCGAGCGGCGTGGACCAGGTCTTGCCGCCGTCGTTCGAGCGCGAGAAGTAGACGTCCGGGCTGGCCTCGCCCGAGGAGGTGTCGCACCAGGCGACGTTGATCGAGCCGTCCGGCCCCGCCGCGATCGCCGGCGTGAGCGAGGGCTTGGGCGTGTTGGAGATGTCCAAGGGCTTCGACCAGGTCGTGCCGCCGTCGGTGGAGCCCGCGTACCAGACGTCGGGGTTGGCGTCGCCCCCGCTGGTGTCGAGCCAGATGACGTGGACGGCCCCGTCGGGCGTGATGGCGACGTCGGGCTCGCTCGAGATGCCGGGGGTGTTGGAGATGTCCAGAGGCTTCGACCAGGTCTTGCCGCCGTCGGCCGAGCGGGTAAAGAAGATGTCCGGGCTCTTCTCGCCGGAGGTGGTGTCGCTCCAGACGACGGCGATGTCGTGCGCCTTGCCGGCCGCGATCGCCGGGTGCGCCGAGATCCCCGGCGTGTTCGAGATGTCGGCGGCCCGCGACCAGGTCTTGCCGCCGTCCGCTGACGAGGTGTGGAAGATGTCGGCGTTCTTGCTTCCCTTCTTCCAGCCCTCGTACGCCAGGTGGAGGGTGCCGCCGTCGGCGGCGATCGCAGGCCGCTTGCTCAGGTGGCCCTTGTCGACGACGACGGCGCCGTCGGCCCGCGCCTGCCCGACGCCGAGCATCACTGCCGACGCCGCGATCGCGAACGCGCTCTTCCAGATCGATTGCATGGGTGTCCTTTCGGATCGGATCGGCCGCCATGGTAGCGCGCGGTCGCGCCGGCACAAGCCCCGGGTTGATCATCACGGCGCCAGCGACGCGATCTTCAAGCCCTGCGCCAGGTCGACCACCTCGGGCGCCCCCGGCGGCACGACCACGGCCCGAGGCAGACCAAAAGACTCGGGGCTCCGCACCACCGACGTGGTCCGCACCACCCTGCCGTCCTCGAGCTTCAGCAGCGTGCCGGGGGGATAGCGCCCCATCCGGTTGATGAACGCCTGGAACATCACCGGGTCATAGCGAATCCCCGCCCCGCCGCTGATCGAGCCGAGGGCCTGCGCCGGAGTGACGCCGGAGCGCACCAGGTTGTCGTAGTCGTCGGCGATGTGGAGGATGCGCCCGAAGAGCGTCGAGCGGCCGCCCACCGTCTCGACGATCTGGCGGTGGTGATCGTAGACCGCGAGCACGCGCCTCACCTTGCCCTCGTGAAATCCGGGCTGCTGCAAGAGCGCGAGGCTGCCGGCGCGCACGTGCGCGTCGCCACCTCCCGCGCGGGCGACGCCGATGTCGTGCAGGAGGGCGGCGACGCCGAGGTCCTGCCTCAGCGCCACCGAGAGCTGCACACCCTCCGCCAGCAAGAGCGCATATTGGCAGACGCGGAAGCTGTGCAGCCCGTGCGCGGTCGCATCCGGAGGGTCCCACCACAGCTCGTCGTTCCCCGGCTGCAGCTCGAGCAGATCCGTCACCACCCGCCGCAGCGGCAGGATGTTCATCCGCCGGGCCTCGGCGACCCCGTCCCAGATTTCCTCCACCAGCTCGACCCCTCGGGTCACGACTCCTTTCGGATCGAGCCGGTCCGCGGGCGTCTTGGCCGCCTCGCCCGCGACCCGGAAACGCTGGATGGGCACGGGCTCCACGCTGTCGACTCCGCGGGCGAGCAGCGCCTGGCGGAGCGCCTCGCGCGGGCGGTCGGGCGCCGGCTTCGCATTCAGGGAGATCAAGAGGGCGCGGATCTGCTGCTCCGACGGCGCGGAGGTGAAGGTGAGCCCGCCGGCCTCGTGCGCGGAGAGCTCGGCGGCGAGGCTCCGGTCGCGGCCTTGTTGCGGGGTGCGGATGCGGATCTCGTTGAGGTAGACCTGCTCCTCGAGGGCGACCAGTTGGAGGGCGCCGAGCAACTGGCTCATCCGCGCGATCACGGCCGTCAGCTCGGCGACAGGCTGGTTGAGCGCAGGGTTGTCGGGCGCGTACGAGCGGCTGGTGCGGAGCAGGCCGAAGAGCAGGCCCACCATCTGCTCGCCCTTCTCGCGCACGATGCCCGCGAGCTCCGGGTCTTCGCCGGCCCGGGCCCGGCCGATGCTGCGGCCCAGCGACTCCTGCGCCCGCCCGAGATCATCCACGCGTTTGCTCTCCGCGCCGCCAGAAGGCGATGCTCTTCAGGCAGCGGCGCTTCAGCTCCTCATCAGATTGGGCTTGCGCCGCGATTTCCCGCAGCAGCTCCAGCGTCTGTTCTCCGGGCACGTGCAAGAGGCCGGCAGCGGCGGTCCAGGCGAGCATGCGCCGGGGCTTGCGCGCGACCAGCCGCGAGAGCAGACCCGTCGCTTGCGGCGGGCGAATCCAGCTGGTGAAGAGCTCGCGCGCCTCGCTCGGCGCGAGGATGGCGAGCGCCACCCCCATGGCTTCGGCTTCGAGCTCCTCGAGCCCGACGGCGTCGCGCTCGACCACCTGGTCCTGGATGGCGGAGAACGCCTTTTTCCCCAGATGCAGCGTGAGCACTTCCGCGGCGGCGATGCGAACCTCGACCGCGTCCGATTCGAGCGAGGCGATGAGGGCCGCCTCGGTCGCCTCGCCCGCCCCGGCTTCGTCGAGCAGGCGCACGGCGGCGAGTTGTGCGGCGAGATCGTCGTTCTCGAGGAGCCGCTTCGCCGTATCCAGTCCGGAGCCCGGCTCGACGGCGCGCAGGAAGCGCAAAAGAACCTCCACCAGCGCGGGCCTCGCCGCCGGCAGCCGGGAGAGCAGCCGCTCCTTCTTGCCGCGCGCCGCCCGCAGGGCGAGCGTCTCGAGAGCGGGATCGACCTTCGCTGCGCCCGCCGCGAGGGCGGCGTCGATGCCGTCGAGGAGCGGGTCGAGGAGATCGGCTCCGTAGCTCGACAGCAGATCGAGGAGCTCGACCAGCGCGTCCGGGGCTTCCCCGCCGGGGGGTACGGTCGCGAGCAGCCTCTGCAGCGTGTACGGAGACGCGAGCGGCTTGAGGGCGGGGCCCAGGGTCGCCGCCGCCCGGCCATGCTGGCCGGAGACGACCCGCGCCAGGTCGCGCAGGTGCTTCACCTCCATCTCGGAGAGGAGAAAATCGCGCACTTCCTCGATGGCGGGGACCAAGGTCTTCATCTCCTCCTGGTTGGCGTCGTCGAGCAGCTCGCGGACCATCCGCACCGCGTTGCCCGGCAGCGCTTCGGGCGTCTCCTGCGCCTGGAAGCCCTCGATGGCGACGGCGGGAATCTCGAAGTAGCCGAACTGGCGCGGGGGCAGGACAGGGGGCGGCGGTCCGTCGAAGTCGGCCGGGAACGAGCGGGTGCTGGCGCGGTGCGGGCGGCCGGCGCCGTCGGGCTCGTCCGGCGCGCTTTCGACCAGGCCGGCGACCGACGCGAAGGAGATGAAGCGGAAGGCCGCGCGCGTGAGCAGCGTGACGACGTCCTCTTCCTGCTGCCGCACGCCGATGAAGCGCACGCTGAGCACTTCGAGCAGCTTGAGCTCTTCCTCCCAGGTCGCGCCGGGCTGGATCGTCAGCCGCCGGATGCCGTCGCGAAACAGGCGGGACGCGAGCGACTTCTCGCGATCCTTCTCGGCATGGACCACCTCGCCGCGCAGCGCCAATTCGAACGGGCGCACCTCGAGGTCGAGCGCGCCGTGCGCGCCGAGGAAGGCGATCAGCGCGTCGCGGTAGTCCTGCAGGAACCGCCGGACGGCCTCGTTCTGCGCGTCGTAGAGCGTGAACGCCCGCGCGGCCTTCGAGAACGCGCGCAGCGCCGCGTTCGCAGCCCGGCCTGCGGGCGTTCCGCCGAGGAGTGCTTCCTCGGGGGGCTCGCCCGCGGGCTGTATGACCCGGTCGACCGTTGCCATCCAAAGACCAGCCTACCGCGCCGAGCCGGATCCGCGAAGATGCGTTACCCCTCGTCGAGCAGGTCGGCGAGCTTCTCCGGCTCGAGCACCACCTTGAACTCCTTCGCGCCGTGGGAGGTCACCTGCTTCTCCCACGAGGTGAGCCGCAGGCGGTACGCAGCAGGGTTGGCGTTGTCGGCCGCGAGCCGCTTGACGTTCATGGCCACCACCCGCACTCCGGCCAACTCGTCCTTGGCCAGGTCGCGCTTCACGCCGGGCGGCAGGTCCTCCTCCATGTCGCTGAAGACGATCATCGTCCGCCGGCCCGCGCCCGTCTCGCGCAGGTACTCCGCGCCGAGCATCATCGCGCCGCGGATGTCGGTGTGAGGGGCCCGCACCGAGCGGCGGGAGAACTCGTCGAGCTGCCCGGCGAAAGCGAGTTTTTGCGCGTTCGCCTTCGAGGGCCGCAGGTCGAGCTTCACGCTCGCCTCGACGTTCTTGCGCGTGTAGCTCTCGGCGTCGATGCGGATCACCACCAGCGTGTCGCCCGGCCCCAGCCTGGGCAAGAGCCCGCGGCGGATGACGTTGACGACCTCGGCTTTCTGGTCGGCGTAGGTACCTGACACGTCCACCAGCGCCACCACCGCGTGCGCGTACTTCGCGCCGCTGGTGCAGGAGGCGCACAGCGCGGCGATCGCCAGCGCGAGCCGCTTCATCGGCGCACCTCCGGCCTGAGGGCGGCAGCACCATTCGCGCCGGCCGTCCGTCCGTCGCCGGTCGAGCGCCCGCTCGCGGTCCCGACCAACCGTTCGATCTGCAGCGGGACGACGATGTAGATGTCGTACAGGTGCCGCGCCGCCTCGAACAGGTAACGCATCGCGTGCCCGCCCAGCCGCGAGAGCATGCCGCCCAGGTTGAGCAGGCCCGCCATCACGCTCAGCACGATGTGGCCGCCGGTGGAGATCATCGTCTCCAGCGGCACCGCGACCATCGCCAGGATCCAGGGGAGGATGAAGCCGAGCACGGCCTGGCCGATCACCGGGATGCGCGAGGAGGCCGTCTCCGCCACCATCGACTGGCCGGCCAGCGACTGCCGCAGCGCGCTCGAGGAATCGACGATCTGCTCGCGCAGCACCGCCAGCGACGCCTCGATGCAGGCGAGCATGAACAGGCCGCCCAGCGCGACGCCGAGGATCATCCGCCGCCGCGAGCGCGGAAGCAGTTCCAGCTTGGGAAAGAAGCTGGTGATGCCCAGCATCTCCATGGCGAAGACGCCGGCCGCAACCTCCATCAGCACCACCACCAGCGCAGCCACCGTGGCAACCGGCATGCCGCCGATCCGGCTTCCCGAAGGGACCAGTTCACTCATCGGCAGCGCGATCAGGTTGAAGTTCACGAATGCGCCGCCGATCGCCACCGCCAGGATCAGCACCGAGACGACGAAGAGCTGGGTGGAGGACCAGCTCAGCGAACGCACCGCCTTCTCGTCCCCCTTGCGGACCTTCTCGTAGGACTCCATGTAGCCGTCGATCCGCTTGGTCGACTCCAGCGCGGAGGTGACCGCGCTGGAAACCTCGCCGGCCAGCTTGGTCAGCTCCTTCCACAAAGGCGCCATCGCGCCGAGGATGCGATGCCGCTTGGCGGTCGCGTCCCGAAAATCCTGCAGCGCCTTCTTCTCGCCGGCCACCGCCGACTTGTGGATCTCCTCCAGCAGCTTCTGCACCACCCGGTCGCCGCTGGTCGGCATCTTCGCCACCGCATTGACCGCCTCGCTCCACCCCGGCGCGGCCGGCGCCGAGGAGGCGCATTCCTGGAAGTCGGCGTCGACCTTGATCACCGTGTCGTCGATCTTGCGGTGCAAGTCGGGGTAACGGGACAGCTCCTTGCCGAATGCGCCCTCGATGCGATGGAACTCGCGGCCGATCTTCGCCTCCAGATCGCCCTTGCCCATGTCGATGACCATCTCACGATCGCGGCGGACGACGCCGGCCGCCATCGAGCGGCACCAGCGCGCCGCGATCCGGAACGCGCCGGCGAACAGGCGCGACACGGCCTGCAGCGCCTTGTGCATCGGAGCGCGCGCCGCGTAGAGGAAGACCTGGCTCAGGATCCAGAGGGCGAGCAGCGATGCCGCCGGGTTGGCCGGCCAGAGATAAAGGTGTTCCATTTCGTTCTCCCTTTCTTGGTCGAGCGAAAAAAAGGTTAGCGGGCCAGCGCCCAATCGAGGGCGGCCCGGAAGCTCGGTTCGACGTGGAACTGCGCAAAGCGCACCTCGCGCCTCATCTTCCCGTGCCCTACGCGCAACAGCGCGGTCGTCAGGAGGCGCTTGGCTTCGTCCTTGGCGCCGTCCCGGCGGAGCAGGTCGGCGAGATCCAGCGTCACTTCGACCCGGCCCGGCTCCAGCTCCAGCGCCTGGCGCAGGAGCATCACCGCCATCGGCCGCTGCTTCCTCTTGCGAAGCCGCGAGCGCCCATCGAGCAGCGCCCGCACCCCGTCCGCCTTGTGCCCGGAGATTACTTGTTGATTGGCGATGCGCTCCCAGTACTCGACGTGCTCCGGGAAAGTGCGCGCGGCTAGCGTCCAGACGGCGATCGCCTTGTCTACGAATCCTTTGGCGAGGAATCCGTCGGCGGCCATGTCGAAAGCCGCGCGGGATTCGTCCCAGCGTCCGAGGCGCGCCAGGAGAGGAGCGATCTTGGTGCGCACCTGCGTGTCTCCCGGCTCCTCCTCCAGCACTTTCCGGTACCACTTGACTGCTTTGCGGACGCTTCCGCGGGCGCGCGCCTTCTCGGCGGTGGCCAACGCAACCGAGCGATCGTAGGGCCTGCGCCAGAAAAGCATCCGCGCAACCTACGGCCCCAGGCGTGGAGGTCGTAAAGGGCCGGGTGCGCGTCCAGGTGAGGCGCGCGACCTCGGTAGTGACGGATTGCACCTGCCGGATCGCGGAACCGCGCGGGATCAGGATCCGTCTGCCTGGAGGATGCTGTGCGCGGGCATCGGGTATGGTGGGTGGCGAGCGATCATGCGCCGGAGGTCCAGTCGAGGATGACCTTCCCCGAGCGCCCGCTCTTCATCGCCTCGAAGCCCTCCACGAAGGCCTCCGCCTTGAAGCGGTGGGTGATCACCTTCGAGACGTCGAGCCCGGTCTGGAGCAGCGACGACATCTTGTACCAGGTCTCGAACATCTCCCGGCCGTAGATGCCTTTCACGATCAGCCCCTTGAAGATGATCTCGTTGAAGTCGATCGACACTTCTTTTGGCGGAATGCCCAGGATCGCCACCCGCCCGCCGTGGTTCATGTGGTGGAGCATGTCGCGCATCGCCTGGCCGTTGCCGCTCATCTCCAGTCCCACGTCGAAGCCCTCGGTCATGCCGAGTTGCTCCATCACCGCGGCCAGCGAGGTCTTCTGCGGATTCACCGCCAGGGTGGCGCCCATCTGCCTGGCGAGCTCCAGGCGGGCCTCGTTCACGTCGGTCACCACCACGTAGCGGGCGCCCACGTGCTGGCAGATCGGAATCGCCATCAGCCCGATCGGCCCGGCGCCGGTGATGAGCACGTCCTCGCCCACCTGGTCGTAGCTGAGGGCGGTGTGCACCGCGTTGCCGAGCGGGTCGAAGAAGGAGGCGATCTCGTCGGAGATCGCCTTCGGCACCCGAAACAGGTTGAAGGCCGGCAGCGAAACGTACTCGGCGAAGCAGCCCGGCCGGTTCACGCCCAGCCCTACCGTGTTGTTGCAGAGGTGGCGCTTGCCGGCGCGGCAGTTGCGGCAGTGACCGCAGGTGAGGTGGCCTTCGGCGCTGACGCGGTCGCCGACCTTGAACCCGGTGACGGCGGCCCCCAGCTTGGCGACCTCGCCCATGAACTCGTGGCCGATGGCCA
>Ga0213851_1891246_pt1 | contig 22264 bp, 18 predicted proteins | sample ABR_2014_MetaT_FD_164455 | JGI IMG/M metagenome (GOLD analysis project Ga0213851, IMG submission 164455) | Metatranscriptome of freshwater sediment microbial communities from post-fracked creek in Pennsylvania, United States - ABR_2014... | ecosystem: Environmental > Aquatic > Freshwater > Creek...
CACTTCGGCGTCAGCTACGGGGCTCGCAACTTCATGCGCTACAGCTACGGCGATCTGCTCGAAGAGGATCGCCGCTACGGCATTCTCTTCCGGATCTGGCCGGGCACGCAGCGCCTCTTGATGTGGGGCGACCCGGCGCTCGCCGCCGGCTATGGACGATCTGCGAGCTTCTGCGGCAGTCAGGGGCTCGAGCTTTGCGAGCCGCTCTCGTTCAAGGGACGCATGGGCTCGGGCGTCGCCGGCGCGCGCACCGGTTATGCCGATGCCAGCCTGGCGCCCGCCCACGATTGGGAGAAATACGCCTACTCCTACCGCCTCTGGGGAAGGCTCACCTACGATCCGGACGCCGCTCCGGAGACCTGGCGGCGCTTCCTCGCCGCCACCCACGGTCCGGCCGCGGCTGCAGACGAGGCGGCGCTCGGGCACGCGAGCCGGATCTTGCCCCTCGTCACCCTTTCCCACGCGCCGTCGGCGTCGAACAATGCGTATTGGCCGGAGATGTACACGAACATGGCGATCGCTCAACCCGACCCGCCGCGTCCGTACTACGACAGCCCGAAGCCACCGCGCTTCGTCACCGCCGAGACATTCGACCCGCAGCTCTTCTCCGGCGCAGACGAATTTGCGCAGGAGCTACTCGGCGAGGAACGCAGCGACCGGTATTCGCCCCTCGACGTCGCGGAATGGCTCGACGACCATGCGCGCAAGGCCGCCCGGGAGCTCGCGCGCGGCCCGAAACGCGGCGCGCAGAACGCGCCCCACCGCAGGCTCTTCTCCGACGTTTCCATCCAGATCGGCGTCGGCCGCTTTTTCGCCGCCAAGTTCAGGAGCGGCGTGCTCTGGTCTCTCTACCAGCGCACCGGCGAGCCCCCTGCCGCCAGGGAGGCGATCCGCGCCTATCGCATCGCGCGGCGTGCCTGGGCCGACGCCGCCACGGCCGCCGAGGTGTATGCCGCCGACATCACCTACGGGAAGGAACCGTGGTTGCGCGGCCACTGGAAGGATCGGCTCCCCGCCATTGACGCGGACATTGCCGCGATGGAGAAGCAGGCGAAGGAAACTGCGGTCCCCCGGTCCGGCGACCCGGAGAAGGTCCGAGACGCCTTGCAATCCGTGCTTCGATGGTCAGCGCCCCGGCGGTGCGAATGCGCGCACGAGCCGCCCGCGAGCTTCAGGCCGGGCGAGCCCCTGCCGCTCAGCTTCGTGCCGGCGGTCCAGAAGCCAGATCTCGTCCGCCTGCATTACCGGCATGCGAACCAGGCCGAGGCCTGGCAAGCGATGGAGATGCGCCGGGAGGACGATCGCTATCTCGGGGCCGTCCCCGCCGACTACACCCGCTCGCCGTATCCGCTTCAGTATTACTTGGCGATTCGCGTGCGCGGAGACATTCTGCTCCATCCCGGGCTCGCCCTGACTCTTTCCAATCAACCTTATTTCGTCGTACGGAGGGCTTGAGTCGAGCCCGCTCCGTCAATGCCTGGCGGATTCGTGCCTTCCTGGACGCCGACGAACGCGACCACGCCCGACTACGTCTTCGAACGCTTCGACGAATGTGCGCGCGCGATCGCCGCGACGCGCAGGGCTGAGCTTGCGCGTTTCGCGCGGCCCGGGATCTGAGCGCAGCGCGCACCCGCCTGCAGCTCCCCGCATGGCGGCATGCCGCCGGATGCCTCCACAGGTTGGACGACCCTCGGAAGGCACCACGCCCGGCGTTCGATCTGCTCAAAATCGATTTTTTTGGGGGGGGCGAGGATCTCGCAGAGCGCCCCACATCGCCGGGGCAGATTCCGTAACCTGGGCGTCTAGTCAGATTGAAACTTGCAGTCACTCAAAGTGCGTTCCCCGGAAGCGTCGTCAGCACTTCCGGATTGGGATGTGCGGAACCTGCTCCCTTGCGGCTCGCGGCGACGCCCAGGAACACTCGCCGAAGGTCCCGGGAAAAAGGCCGCTGGCAGGGCGCGCCGTTCCCGGCCTCATCGGGAGGTCAGCAATGAAACTTCGACGGGTCGCTCTTCCACTCCTGCTCCTCGCCTCGTCGGCCATAGCGGCCATCGACGCTCCGTCCACCATCGTCGCCCTGAGGATCGCCGGCACGGTGACCGGAGGCCTCATGCCCACGAGCGATCCGGGGTTCACCCAGATGGTCGCCGCCATCCAGGGGGGCGACAGGCTGGGGGCCGCCACCATCGCCGCCAACAGCAACTACGCGGCGAGGTACCTCCTACGAAGGCTGGCCTTCCAGATGCAGAACCCCGGCCTCGATGCCACCAAGGTCACGGACAGCGACGCCACCACGTTCCTGATGGCGCACTTCGTCCGCGCCGCCGGAGCCCAGAACGGCATCAGCGGCCTCTGGTTCGAGAACGCCACCTACCTGGTCACCGTGACCCGGAATGGGGCCGCGACCCAGGTGCACGGGGCGGACCTGACGGCGGCCGATCTCGCCGCGCTCGACTGGAGCTCCGCGCTGATGCGTGTGGCGGGGCAGAACGCCAAGGCGGTGGCCAACGGCACGGCGACCCCGGTGGCGATCCCCGACAAGCACGTCGGCGGATACGTGACCCTGAGCGATCGCCCCAACGACAACTCGTTCGCCATGTTCGGCGCGACTGCGGGGACGAATCTCCGGATGATCGAGGGCCTCTGGACCATCTCCACCGGGCTGCAGGTGCTCGACTTCGCCTCGAGCGACGCCTTGGTGCAGTACGTCCCCCGCTTCGTGCCGGAATACGATCCCAACTTCTTCCACGGCACCGGGCAGAACGCCTGCATCTCCTGCCACGGCGGAGGGTTGACGTCCTTGAACCACGGCTATTCGACCGTGGGCGACCTCTGGGACTTCGACGCCACCAACGGCCTCGTCTACTTCGCGACCCCCACGACCGCCACCCGGAAGTCGCTCGCGTCCGACCCCAAGAAGCGCTCCGCCAACGCGACGTGCAACCTGACCCGGACGCCGACGCCGGTGTGCAACCCGGACAGCTACGGAACCGATCCCAACCAGGCCTGGGACCTGAGCATCACCTGGGGGGCGAGCAGGTTCCTCGACAAGCTGGGCTGGAGCGGCCCGACCAACGGCCAGGGCCTCGCCGCCCTCGGCGCGGCGCTCGGTCAGGCCACGATCGTCTACCAAAACTTCACCTGGCGCGCGATCCGCGAGATCTGCCCCACCGGCACGTTCAGCCAGGCGGACATCGACCGGATCGCGGCAGCCGGCAAAGCCGCCGACGACATCCGGGTCATCGTCGCCCAAGTCGCCTCCAGCGCGACCTGCATCTGAATCTGGAAGGCGTCCGGAGGAAGAGCGCGAACCCTCGCGCAGAGAGGAAGCGTCGTGAACGAACCTCGGCACGGAGAAAAGACCATGAAGAGGACGAGCCCTATCCTGCTCGCCGCACTGGTGGCGTGCCTGGCGACGATCGCCGCCTGCGGATCGGCCCCGGCCTCGTACCCGACCGGAACTGGCGGACCTCCAGACGCCGGTTCTCCCCCCGAGCCCGGCACCGACCTGCCGGGCCTGGGCAGCGCCTCGTCCCCGACGGCCGACGCGGTGATCGGCCGCGTCCGGAACACGCTCGTCGGGGTCGATCCGCTGGCGGGGAACTTCGCCAAGGCGATCGCCCAGGTGAAGCCCAACCTGCCGCAGATGACCAACCCGGTGCAGGCGACGGGTCTCGATCAGATCCCGCTCCTCGTCTACGCGGCGTGCACGGACGTCAAGTTCGCAGCTTACAGCGTCCCGACGACGGGCACCATCAGCGCCAACTCCGCGGCCTTGGTCGCCGCGGGGATGAAGATGCTGGATGCGGGGCTCGCCGGCCTCGCCAGCCAGGGCGCGTCGAACGGCGACTTCCAGGCGGCGCTCCAGGCCTTGGTGAGCACGCTGGCCGCCGACAAGGCGATCACCCAGACCATGACCACCTCGTTCATCGCCGTGTGCATGGCGTCCACGACGGCGGCGGTCTCGATGGTGGGGTACTAGGCAAATGGGAAAGCAGACTCGATCGGGGAACCATCCGGGCCTGATGCGCCCAGAGAGCGAGAGGACGTCATGCTGATCCGGCTCAAGCGAACCCACAAGGACGCGATCTGCCACAGCCATGGTCACCACCCGTCGCGAAGGGCCTTCCTCCAGCGCGGGTTGACGGCCGGGATCGCGACCGTCGTCTTCTCGAAGACCATGATCAAGGACGCGATGGCGGCGCTGCCGCCCGGCTGCCCCCAGCCGATGCTGGTCAAGGGGGCGCTGGCGCAGATCTTCTCCGAGGGCGGCCCCACCATGGGGGCCCGCTTCATCGGGGACGATCAGGCCGCTTCGATGAACGCGACGATGGCCGCCAACTATGGCATCTCCGGTCAAGCCAACCTCGTCAGCATCGGGAACCTCCGGGTGGACAAGACGAGCCCGTTCGGCGCCACGCTGCTCCAGGGTCCGCCGGGCTACACCAGCGCCCAGTGGCAGGCCGTGCTCGCCCGGGTCAGCGGCGGCGGGCACCGGGGCCAGTTCAACCAAGACGACGGAGGCGGGGTCGACACCGGCCTGCTCGGAGGGGCGAGCCCATTCAAGTCGTCGCAGATCGGCAAGGACATCCGGATCGCCAACAGCAACAAGCTGGCGGCCTGGGCCAACGGGCTTCCCTCGAGCCTGGTCAAGAACGCGACACCCGCCAACCTGGCCAAGGTCTTCAGCCTGACGCCGGCGGCGGGAACCTTCACCAACTCCTCTTCCATGACCGCCTCGGCGGACGCGTCCACCGCGCTGGGCCAGGTCCTCACGCGCGTGTTCGGCATCGACAAGCGCAAGGGCGGCTCCGAGGTGCTGGGTGCGACGAGCTGCGGCTTCTACGGGGCCGCGGCGCTGGCGGATCCCAACTACGGGCTCAACCTCTTCACCCCGGCCAACGTCCCCGCCCTGGCGGGCATCGCCGGCGCCACGACCTCGACCGACGCCGCCGGGACCACCATCACCAACACCTTCAGCACCCAGGAGCTGGCTCTTCTGGCCGCTTTCTACCAGTCGGGGGCGGGGGTGGCCGGCGGGGTGTTCATCGAGTACATGGGCCGCGACTACCACGGCCAGGATCCGCAGGGCGTCATCGCCCCGCGGGACATCGAGGAGGCGCGGGCCATCGTGATGTTCCTCGCGGCCTGCGACAAGGCCCAGTCCCGGGGGGCCATGATCTACCTGTCGAACGGCCAGGCCATCGCCGCCGGCGCCCAGCAGACGGCCAACACCATCGGGGGCAACGCCGTCACCCTCAACTCCCCGATCGCCGACGGCGATGCCGGCGGGTCGTACAACGCGGGCCTCATCATCTTCTACGACCCCGCGGGCTCTCCTCCGGCGGCCAGGTTCACCGGCAAGGTGGACCTGAACGGCAACGTCAAGATCGACTCGAGGATCGCTTCGAGCAGAGACGCGGTGGCGGGCCTCTACCTGTCGGCCCTCCAGCACATCGGGGCCGACGTGGGGAAGGCGACGGCGGCCATGCAGAAGGTCGGCATCGCGAGCGCCCCGTCCGACCTGCTGCTGTTCTAGGCCACCAGTTCCGGGAGGTTCCCATGATGCGCCATCGGCCGTGTGATCACCCGAACAAGCGACCCCGGGCGCCTCGTAGCGCCGTCGGAGCGGGCGTGGCCGCCGCCATGGCCCTCCTGGGATGCATGGGCGGGGCGGAGCAGATGCCGCCGGCGGGGCCGCCGGGGCTCGACGCCTTCCGGTCCGGCTTCTACGCCTTCGCATCTCCATCGACGAGCTGTGGAAGGTGCCACACGAGCGTGCAGGTGCCGTTCTTCGCGAGCCCCGACGTCCAGGCCGCCTACTCGTCCGCGAAGGCGCTGGTCGACTTCGCCCATCCGACGAACTCCCTCTTCATCGTATATGCCGGGAACAACCACTGCGGGGTGGCGACCATGTGCGGGCCCAACTCGGGCAGCCCCGCGATCGTGCAGCAGGACGTCGTCCAGTGGGCCAATGCCGAGACCTCGCCAGGCTCCGACGGCGGCACGCCCCCGGCAGCCCTGGCCTACCTGACCGCGTCCATGGCGATCCCGCCGATCTCGACGCTCCCGACGCTCACCGCGGGAAAGACTGCAGTGCTCCGCTTCGCGCTCTCAAACCTCAAGCCGGGAATGGCGCCGCTCGCCAAGGCCATCCTGGAGCTGGAGATCGTGGCGCCGAACCCGACCGAGTACCGCTTGTCGAACCCGAAGATCGCTGGGAGTACCGCGGTGGTCAAGCTCACCGGCCTGCACGTGCTCGTGAAGCCGTCCGCGGTCGCGGGCCCCGGCAGCGAGGACGCGAACCAGGGAAGCACTTGGGCCGCCATCTCGGCGAGCATCCCTGTCTCGACCCTGCCCAATCCTCTCCCCACCACCCCCCTGTCCATGACTCCCCTGGATACCCGGGCCATCGGTGTTGGGGCCTACTCGAGCACCGGCGACCTCAACGACACGATCACCGTGGGCTTCGACGTGCTGCAATAGTGAAGACGGTGCAGAAAGCCGCCGCGCAGTTCGAGGCGCTGGTGCGCAGCCTCTCGCGCGCCTGAGCGCTACCTCCGCCGATGAAAACTGCGGGGTTTCGCGAGGTCGGGCGTAGCATGCGCGCGATGATCGCGATCGCCGCGGCCGGACTCTACCGGCGCTACGGGCGCCGCTGGGCCCTGGTGGACGTCAGCTTCGAGGTGCCCGCCGGCGCGCTGGTGATGGTCACCGGCCGCAACGGCTCGGGCAAGACCACTCTGCTGCGCGTGCTCGCCACCGCCATCCGCGCCGACCGGGGAATGGTCACCATTCTCGGCAAGGACCCGCAGCGCGAGCCGGTGCGGGAGAAGATCGCGCTGCTCGGACACCGCACGTACTTGTACGAGCCGCTCACTGCGCTGGAGAACCTGGCCATCGTCGCGCGATTTCTCGGCCGGGATTCACGGCGGAAGGCGCTGCTGGAGCGGCTGGAGGAAGTGGGCCTCGCCGACCGCGCCGACGATCCGGTCCAGACTTTCTCGGCGGGCATGCGGCAGCGGCTCGCACTGGCCCGCGTGCTGCAGCAGGAGGCCGAGGTGGTCCTGCTCGATGAGCCGTACGGCCACCTGGACCCGCCCGGCTTTCTCCTCGTGGATCGCGTGCTGCAGCGGCTGCGCCGGCAGGGGGCCACCGTCCTGATCGCGACGCATCTGCTGCGCCGCGGACGGGCCTTGTGCGATCGCGGGCTGGTGCTCGAGGCGGGCCGGCTGTCGTTTGCAGGAGCGACGTCGGAGATGCCGGAGCCGCCCGGGGCCGACGGCGCGGGCTTCGCGGAGGGAGCGTGAGCGGCCTCCTCGTCGCGCTTCGCAAGGACCTGCTGCTGCAGTGGCGGGGAAAGGCGCAGATCGTGGCCATCTTCGCCTTCGGTGCGACGGCGCTGCTCCTCTTCAGCTTCGCCATCGGCCCCGACTCGCTCGCCCTCCGGCAACACGCTGCCGGCTTCCTCTGGCTGGGGCTTCTTCTCGCCTCCACGCTCTCGCTGGCGGAGAGCTTCGAGCGCGAGGTGGAAGAGCAGGCGCTCGAAGGCCTGCTGCTGCTGCCAGCGAGCGCGCGAGCGCTCTATTATGGAAAGGCGTTGGCCAACTGGGCCCAGCTTGCCCTGCTGGGTGCCGCGCTGGTGCCGGTGATGGTGGTGCTCTACGACGCCGGCACGCTGCGGCTCCTCTCATTGCTGGGCGTGATCCTCCTCGGTACTGCCGGCTTGTCGGCGCCCGGCACGCTGTATGCCGCGATGACCGCGCAGGCCCGCGCCCGGCAGACGCTCTTGCCGCTGCTCCTCTTTCCGCTGGTCGTCCCGGTGCTCCTCGCGGCGGTGAAGGCCACTTCGCTGCTCATCCTCGGCGATCCCATGGGCCAGCTCGCGCCGTGGGCCACGCTGCTCGCCGCGTTTGACGTTATACACTGGGCACTTGGCGGTTTGTTCTTCGGCCGCGTGGTGGAGGACTGATGGCGCGAGTTGCGCACAACCGGACTCCTCATGCGCTCGTCGCGGCGGGCGTGGCCCTGCTGCTGGCCGGCTCTTACTGGGGGCTGTTGAAGGCGCCAAGGGAGATCTTCATGGGCGACGTGCAGCGAATCATGTACGTACACGTTCCCACCGCGTGGAACGCCATGCTCGCGCTCAGCTTCGCCTTCGTCTGCGCGGTCTGCTTCCTCTTCACCAACGCATGGAAATGGGACAACCGCCTCGAGGCCGCGATGGAGATGGGCGTGGTCCTCTCGCTCTTGCTGTGCACGCAGGGAGCCATCTGGGCCAAGCCCACCTGGGGCGTGTGGTGGGACTGGGATCCGCGCCTCACCACCACCGCGGTGATGGTGTTCGCCTTCGGCGGCATCCTGGCCTTGCGCGCGTTCGTGGACGATCCCGTCAAGCGCGCGGTCTGGTCCGCGGTGGCCTGTATCGTCGCCTTCGCCGACGTGCCCATCGTCTACTTCTCGGTGAAGTGGTGGAACTCGCTGCACCAGGCGCAGTCGAGCCCGCAGACCGTCTCGCGCGCCTTCCACTGGCCGCTGCGGATCAACGCCTTCGGCATCCTCTTTCTCTGGACGGGCCTCGTGGCGCTGCGCGCCCGGGTGGCGGCGCTGCGGCTGCAGAGCGAGATACACCCTCCCGTCCCGGAGCAGAAGTCCGCGCCGGCCGGGGCGCCGGTCCCCGGAGGCGCGTGATGAGCGGCGTCGTCGAGGGCGGCTGGGAGTTCGTGATCGCGGCATACGCCGTGACCGCGGCCGTGCTCGGAGCGTATGCCGTTTCGGTTTTCGTCCGGCACTCGGCCGAGAAGAGCCGCGCGGCCGGCGGAGAAAAAGGCCCATGAGCACCCCGGAGGCCACGGTTCCGACGCGGCGGCTGAAGGGCAGGACCCGGTGGTTCGCCGCCGGCGCGCTGGCGGTTGCGGCTGCGGCGTTCCTGGTCATCACTTTCAGCGGCATCGGCGAGAACCTCGTCTACTACTGGGCCCCCAAGGACCTGCGCGCCGCCGGCTCCAAGGCGATCGGCGCCACCATCCGGCTGGGCGGACAAGTGGCGGTCGGGTCGGTCAAGCTGGGCGAGGGAGTTTCGAACCTCGAGTTCGACGTCACCGACGGCACGGCCACCGTCCACGTGGTCTCGAGCGGTGTGCCGCCACAGCTCTTCCGCGACCGCATCGGCGTGGTGGTGGAGGGCACCATGCTCAAGGACGGCACCTTCGAGAGCCGGCGCCTGATGGTCTCCCACGACAACCAGTACCGCGCTCCAAGCGACAAGAACGTGGACATCCGGACGCTGATGCGCTCGACGGAGGGCCTGGACGGTCCGCCGGCGCCGCGTCCCGCGGTGGCCGGCTCGTCGCCCTGAGGAGAAGAGCGAACCCCCATGGTCCCCATCCTCGGCCGCACCCTCATCCTGCTCGCCCTCCTCATCGCCAGCGCCGGCGCGCTGGTGGGTTTCGTCACCGGCGCGCGCCCGAGCGGCGTCGGCTGGACGTGGACGCGCCGCCTCGCCTACGCCTTCGCGGCGCTGATGGCGCTCGCCAACCTGACCATGGAGTACGCGCTCCTCACGCACGACTTCAGCGTGAGCTACGTGGCTCACGTGGGTTCGCGGTCGGTGCCGACCTGGGTCTCGATCGTCAGCCTCTGGTCTTCGCTGGAGGGATCGATCCTCTTCTGGGGCCTGGTGATGGGAGCGTACATCGCGGTCGCCACCTGGCAGAACCGCGACAAGCACCCCGAGTACATGCCGTACGCAGTCGGCGTCTGGCTGGCCTGCGGCGCGTTCTTCAGCTTCCTGCTCGCCGGCCCGGCGCAGCCGTTCGCGACGGTGCTCAATCCGCAGGCGGATGGGCCCGGCCCCAACGCATTGCTACAAAATCATTATCTGATGGTCATCCACCCGCCTTTCCTCTATTCGGGGTACGTGGGGATGACGATCCCCTTCGGCCTCGCCTGCGCCGCGCTTCTGGTCGGGCGGCTGGGCCACGATTTCATCCGCCCGCTGCGCGACATGCTCCTGTTGCCGTGGATCTTCCTCACCGTGGCCATCGTGCTGGGCGGCTGGTGGGCCTACGAGGTGCTCGGCTGGGGCGGCTACTGGGCCTGGGACCCGGTGGAGAACGCCTCGTTCCTGCCCTGGCTCACCGCCACCGCCGCCCTGCACTCGGCGCTCTTGGTGGAGCGCAAAGCCGTGCTGAAGGGCTGGACCGTCACGCTGGTGATCGCCACTTACCTGCTCACCATCCTCGGCACGTTCATGACCCGGTCGGGCGTCTTCAATTCCGTGCACTCGTTCACCCAGAGCGCGATCGGGCCGACCATCCTCGTCTTCCTGGCCGCGGCGCTGCTCTTCACGGTGGTCTTGCTCACCTTGCGCGTCGACACGCTGGCCGCCGAGGGCCGGCTGGAGACCGGGCCTTCGCGCGACGTCATGTTCCTGGTGCAGAACCTGCTCTTCGTGCTCTTCACCTTCACCGTGCTGCTCGGCACGGTCTTCCCCCTGGTGGTGGAAGCCGTGCGCGGCGTGCAGATGAGCGTGGGGCGGCCTTACTTCGACAAGATGGCGCTGCCCATCGGCGTGGCCCTGCTCTTCGTCATGGGCGTGGGCCCGGCGCTGCCTTGGGGACGCGCCACGAAGGAGCAACTGCGAGGGGCGCTTCTGCCTCCGCTGATCGGCGCCGCGGTCCTGGCCGCCGCCGGCCTTGCACTCGGCGTGCGCAGCCCCTGGACCCTGGTTGCCCTCTTCTTCGGCGGCTTCACCGCCCAGGTCACGCTCTCCGAGATCCTGCTTCCGGTGCGCCAGCGCATGCGCTCTCACGGCGAGGGCGTCCTCGATGCGTTCCTCGAAGCGCAGCGCCGCGGCCGCCGCCGCCTCGGGGCGTACATCGTGCACGCCGGCGCGATGATCGTCATCGTGGCCATCGGGGTGTCCAGCACCATGGGCACTTCGAAGGAGATCCAGCTTCGCGAGGGCGAGACCACCACCGTGGGCGCCTACACTCTCACCTTCGTGAAGGCCGAGGCGATCAGCGAGCCGCACCGCCAGTCGGCCCGCGCCCAGATGGACATCAGCAGGAACGGCCGCAGCCTGGGGACGCTCTATCCCAGCATGAACCAGTACGAGAGCCAGCGTGAGCCCATCGGCACGCCGGCGGTGCGCACCAGCCTCACCGAGGACCTGTACCTGTCGATCCACAACATCGATACCGACACGGGCAGCGTCGGGCTGCTGGTGCTCGTCAACCCGATGGTCTCCTGGATCTGGATCGCCACCGCGGTGATGGCCCTGGGCGGGCTGGTTGCCCTGGTTCCGGCCTGGCGCCGTGAGCCGGCCGCGGTGCAGGCCCGCGCGCCCGCGGCTTCCACCCCGCCCGAGGGAGCGCCCGGATGACGGCGGCTTCCACTCCGGGGGCCACGCCTGCGCAGGCGGCCCGCATCAACACCAGGGTGCTGGTGATGGGATTGGTCATCGTCGTGCCGCTGATCGCCATCCTCGTGCTCAACCTTGGCCGGGACCCGCACACCGTCCGCTCGCCCCTCGTCGGCCGGCCAGCTCCTGCATTTTCCCTCGTGCCCATCGGAGGCGGAGATCCGGTCAGCCTCGAGTCGCTCCGCGGCCGTCCGGTGGTCATCAACTTCTGGGCCACCTGGTGCGTGCCCTGTTTTCAGGAGCACGCGGCGCTGGCCGCGGCCGCGCGCGGCCTGCGCGACGTGCGGTTCCTCGGCGTGGTCTACGAGGACGAAGAGGTCCGGACGCAGGCCTTCCTCCAGCAGCGCGAGAGCGCCTATCCCTCGCTGATGGACCCCGAGGGCAAGACGGCCATCGCGTACGGAGTGTTCGGCGTGCCCGAGACCTTCTTCATCGATCGCGCGGGACGGATCGTCGAGAAGTACGTGGGTCCGCTCGAGCGAAGCACCATCTCCGAGCTGGTTGCCAGGGCGAGGAGCGGCGGGCCATGAACGCAGTCGCGCTGGCGCTCTTGCTCGCGCTCGCGGCGCCGCCGCAGAGGGGCGCGTCTGCGACCGGGATCGGCGCGCCCCGCGGTCCGCCCCTCTCCGGCGCCGCGCTCGATGCGCGCACGCAGGAGATCGGGGAGCTCTTGCGCTGCCCGGTCTGCCAGGGCCTCTCGGTCGCCGACTCGCCCTCCACCATGGCCCGGAACATGAAGGCCCAGGTGCGCGAGAAGCTGGCTGCTGGCTACGAGCAGGAGCAGATCCTCTCCGACTTCGAGAGCTCGTACGGCGAGTTCGTCCGGCTGCAGCCGACCATGCGCGGCGTGAACTGGCTGGTGTGGTTCGGGCCGCTGGCGGTGCTCCTCGGCGGCGGTGGCATCGTGGCCTGGGCCCTCAAACGATCGCGGCGCGACGCCGGTCCGGGCGACGCAACCCAAACCGATCCGGCGGCTCGCGCGCATTCCGACCCTCCCTCGCGCGGAGCGTTGCCGGACGACCCGCGCCTCGCCGCGGCCGTACGCCGCGTGCGCCAGCTGGCCTACGGCTGGCCGGATGGCGTCCCTCCAAGAGCCTCGTGAACGACGCTGCGGCCATCGACTGGGTCACCGCCCTGGCCGGCCTGGCGGTGGGCCTCATCCTGGGCTCGGCGATCCTGTGGCGCGCGTTGGTGGCTGCCCGCTCGGGAGCGCGGGCCATCCAGGCAGTTCCGCTGGCGGTCCGCGATCTGGCGGGCAAGCGCGAGGCGCTGCTGCGCCAGCTTCGGGAGCTGGAGGACACTGCCAGCAAGCGGACGCCCGAGCAGCTCGCGCGCGAGCGGTACGCGCTCGAGTTGGAGGCCGCGCAGGTCCTGCTCGCGCTCGACGAGCACGGCATCCCGGACGAGCCGAAGCGCGCCAAGGCTCGCGCGAAGCGGACGGCGACTCCGGACCGGGCGGGCCTGCGCGGCTTCCTCTGGGGCACCGTCAGCGCCAGCGCGCTGCTGCTCTTGGGACTGTTCGTCTACCAGTCGGCAAAGCCGCGCGAAGCAGGCGGCTCCGTCACGGGCGATCTGCCCGCGGCGGCCAGGACGGGCGCCGGCGAGCCGTCCGATCCGGACGAAGCGCAGCTCAAGTCCAGGGTCGCGAGCAACCCCGAAGACATCGAAGCCCACCTCGCACTCGCACGCCTCTATCTCGTCCGCCGGGACTACATGGGCGTCTGGAACGAGACCATGCGCGTGCTCGAGCGCGCGCCGGGCAACCCGGAGGCGCTCGCCGACCAGGCGTTGGTCCGCCTCGCCATGGGCCAGGCCGACGAGGCTCTCGGCATGCTCAAGAGAGCGCTCGCGAGCGATCCCGATCTGCTCGAAGGGTACGTGCACATCGCCATCGTCTATGCGCGCATGGGGCGCATGAAGGACGCCGAGAAGGCTGCCGCGGAGGGATCGAGGCGTTTTCCGGATCGCGCGGCGGAATTCCGGCAGCTCCTCGCCGACCTGCGGGCGCAGGATTCCGTGGCGAGCGCGCCACCGTCCGGCGCGGACGACCCGCACGCAGCCCTCGCCACTCCGGGGGAGCAAACTGGCGGTGGACCGCCCGCGCGCGCCCGCTCCGGCGGACGCCGGATCTCGGGCACGGTGGATCTCGATCCGGCCCTCAGGAGCGAGGTGGCCCCGAGCGCCGTGCTCTTCGTCTTCGTGCGGAGCGCGGGTGTCGCCGAGGGCCCGCCGCTCGCCGTGAAGAGGCTGCCGCCCAGGTTCCCGCAGCAATTCGAACTCAGCGAGGCCGACGCGATGATGGGCCAGCCGTTTCCCGACCCGCTCCGCATCGACGCGCGGCTCGACGCCGATGGCGATCCGACCACCCGCCCGCCCACCGATCCGAGGGCTTACCTGGACCGCGTGAAGGCAGGTCGTACCGATTTGCATCTGGTCCTCAAGCGGCCCTGAGCCCATCTTCGGACGAGGCGCGACGAGCTGCGCTGGAGGGATTGAAAAACTAAAGTGAGTTCCCCGGCGCCGCCCATGGCGGCGAGTCCCTCGACACCCGAGAAGTGCGCGGGATGTGGCTCGGTGGACCTTTTCGGCCCTCTCTCGATGTGACTACAGTGCCGAAGGTCGGGGGGAGAAGGAGCGCATCTGGACCTCGGCCGAACCATTCTCGTCGCCGCAATTCTCGCCGGCATCCTGCTCGGAACCGTCCATCTCGTGCGCCGCAGGCGCAGGCATCGCCGCACGGCAGCGGCGCTCGCGGCCGGCGACCATGCGCGCGTGCCCCTCACCCTCCATCCGGTGATCAACCCGGACATCTGCATCGGCAGCCTGACCTGCCTGAAGTCGTGCCCGGAGGGCGACATCCTCGGCGTGGTCGACGGGGCGGCCCGCTTGATCCACGCCGATCACTGCATCGGCCACGGCCGCTGCGCGGCCGAATGCCCGGTCGACGCGATCAAGCTCGTCTTCGGCACCTCCGAGCGCGGCGTCGATCTGCCGATGGTGGACGAGTACTTCGAGTCGAGCCGGCGCGGCGTCCACATCGTCGGCGAGCTGGGCGGCATGGGGCTCATCCGCAACGCGGTGACGCAGGGCTTGCAGGTGGCCGAGAGGCTGGCCGAGGTGATGCCGCTCCCGCGCGGGCGCGGGCCCACCGATGTCGTCATCGTCGGAGCGGGTCCCGCGGGGCTGGCGGCGGCGTTGGGGCTGCGCGCGGCAGGGCGATCGTTCCGCGTCCTCGACCAGGGCACGCTGGGCGGCACCATCGCCAACTACCCGCGGCAGAAGGTGGTCATGACCGAGCCGTTCGAGCTGCCCTACCACGGCAAGGTCAAGAAGAAGCTCATCAGCAAGGAAGACCTGCTGCAGATCTGGACGAACGCGATGCAGAAGGCGCAGGCGAAGATCGACGAGGGCGTGAAGGTGACCGCGATCGAGGGCGACGACGGCGCGTTCCGGGTGCTGACCAGCAAGGGCAGCATCGAGGCGCGCAAGATCGTCCTGGCCACCGGCATGCGGGGGACGCCGCGCAAGCTGGGCGTCGCCGGCGAGGACCTGCCCAAGGTCACCTACCGCCTCGCCGATGCGGAGCAGTACGACGGCTGCCGGGTGCTGGTGGTCGGCAGCGGCGATTCCGCGGTGGAGGCGGCCATCCAGCTCGCCGAGCAGAGCGACGCCGGCGTGGTGATCTCGAACCGGGGCGAGAGCTTCGGCGAATGCCGCGAAGCGAATCGAAGGAAGCTCGCCGAGCTGGCGAAGGCCGGGCGCGTGCGCGCGCTGTTCAACTCGCAGGTGGAGAAGATCCTGGCCGACGAAGTGGTGCTCACCGTCGGCGGGTCGCCAATGGCCCTGGGCAACGACTTCGTCATCGTCAACATCGGGGGAGAGCTTCCGGTCGAGTTCCTCGCCAATCTGAAGATCTCGATGGAAAAGCACTTCGGCGAGGAGCGGAAGAAGTCGAAGAAGGTGCCGGTCGGCGACCGGCGCGGGCTTGCGCGCGAACACTCCGAGCGCACCGCCCTGCGCCGGTCGCACGTCTTCTACCTGGTCACCGGCGCGCTGATCATCGCCTGGCTCGCCTTCCGCGGCTGGGACTATTACCTGCTCTCGCACGCCGAGCGGTTGCAGTCGCCCCTGCACGAGACGCTGCGGCCCGCCGGGCGGTGGGGGCACGGCGTGGGCATCGTGGCCACCGCCTTCATGCTGCTGAATTTCCTCTACCCCGTCCGCAAGCGCACGAGGATCCTCTCCGGGGTGGGCTCCATCCGCAGGTGGCTCGATTTCCACATGTTCGTGGGGTTCATGAGCCCGATGGTGATCGCCTTCCACTCCGCCTTCCAGTCCAACAACATGCTCGCCACCGGCACCGCCGCCGCCCTGCTGATCGTGGTGTTCACCGGCATCGTGGGCCGGTTCATCTACGGGATGGTGCCGTCCTCGAGCGGAAAGGCGATCGAGATCTCCGACGTGCTGGGCCGGTGGGAGCGGCTGCGCGCGCGGCTGCAGCCGATGATCGAGGACTCCGACGATCCCGCCCTGCTGCACAGGCTGTTCGACTCCATGACCCAGCAGGCGCGCGGCGGCTCGCTTTTACTGCAACTCATGAAGCGTCCCTTCGCGGCGGGGCTCACGCGCCTGCGGCTGCTGCGGGCGCGCCTCCACTTCCGGAAGCACGCCGAGTACCTGGAGTTTCGCGAGGGCTACCTGCTCCTCTCCAAGCTGCGCGTGCAGGTGGCGTTCTACCAGTCGCTGCGAAACCTGCTGCGAGGATGGCGGCTGTTCCATGCCTCGCTGGCGGGGTTCCTGGTCGTCGCCATCGCGGCTCACATCGCGGTCTCGGTGTACCTCGGATATGTTTGGTTCCGGTGAGCGGCTCCTCGCGGCCGCCCTCCTGCTCGGCGCGGGGGCCGCTCGCGCGGACGTCTTCTCCCCCGGACCTCTCTCGAAGGCGCACGCGGACCTCGAGGGGCTCAAGAACTGCACCCAATGCCACGTCAAGGGCGCCCAGCTCACCAACGACATGTGCCTGACCTGCCACACCGAGCTGAAGGATCGCATCGCCACGCACCGCGGATTCCATGGGCGGCTGTCCCCGGCCGAGCTCATCTGCAACAAGTGCCATCACGAGCACCAGGGCCGCGACATCGTGCTGATCGACTGGGGCGCGCGTGGCCAGAATGCGTTCGATCACCGCAAGACCGGCTTTCCGCTGCTGGGAAAGCATGCCCAGGTGGCCTGCAGCGACTGCCACAACGACAAGCTGATCGCGGACACCGCGGTGCGCGCCCTGCGGGCGAAGGAACCGCAGCGGACCACGTTCCTGGGTGCGGCGGTCCAGTGCGTGGGATGCCATTTCGACGAGCACCGCGGCCAGCTCCGCACCGCGTGCAAGGATTGCCACAACGAGTCCGCCTGGAAGCCGGCGCGGGGATTCAATCACGCGAAGACGGTCTTTCGCCTGCTGGGCAAGCACAAGGGCGTCCAGTGCCTGAAGTGCCACGCCCGCACTCTCGACGCAGACGCCTACAAGGACGAAGTGGTGCGGCCGCGCTCCGAAGTGTTCGCCCGCTTCCGGCCGGTGGCGCATGGATCGTGCGTCGATTGCCACAAGGATCCCCACGGGGGACGGCTGGGCGAGAACTGCACCGGCTGCCATACCGAGAACGATTGGAGGGAGATCAGGGGTCCCATTGGCGAGCGCGCGTTCCACGAGAAGACCCCCTACCCGTTGCGCGGCGCCCACGTCGAGGTGGCGTGCAGGAGCTGTCACGGGCCGTTCCCGGGAGTGAAGGCGACTTTCAAGGGACTGCGCTTCGACTCCTGCACTGCTTGCCATGTGGACGCTCACCTGGCGCAGCTCGGCTCGCCGCCGGCCGCCTGCGACACGTGCCATACCGTGCAGGCCTTCCTCCCCGTCCGATACGAGCCGGCGAGCCACACGAGCTACCCGCTCTTGGGGGCGCATCTCGCCGTCGCCTGCTCGGCATGCCACCGGGCCGATCCGGCGCTCTCGGCACGGGCAACGCCGGTGCGGGCCTTCCTCGAGACGCGGCGCAGGAGCGACCGGATCAGCTTGACCCAGTTCCATCCGCCCGGCGACATGCGCCGCTGCGACAGCTGCCACGCCGATGCGCACCGCGGCCAGTTCGCCGCCCGGGTCAAGCAGTCGGGGTGCGCGGACTGCCACCAGCTAGAGTCGTTCGCGCAGGTCCGTTTCGATCACGCGCGCGACTCCACGTACCCGCTGACGGGCGCTCACCAGAATACTCCCTGCGCCGGCTGCCACTTCGCCGACGCGTCCGGGGCCGTGCGCTACAAGCCGCTCCAGGCCAAATGCGCGGCGTGCCACGCCGACCCGCACGCCGGCCAGTTCGCGGCCGGGCCCAATCGATCGACGGACTGCGCGCATTGCCATTCGACGCCGGACTGGAAGCAGACCTCGTTCGTGCACCGTCCGCCCTGGACCGCTTTCCAGCTGGAGGGCAAGCACGCGGCGGTCGACTGCTCCGGGTGCCACCGCGAGGTCGAGGTGGCCGCAGGAGTGCGCGCGAGCCGCTACCGGGGGGTGCCGACCACCTGCGCGGGGTGCCACGTGGACGCCCACCGCGGGGCCTTCCAGGGGTTCGGGCCATGATCGCTGCGCTCCTCGTGCTCGCCGCCGGAGCGGCTCCCCCGAGGGTGCCGCCGCGATCGGCGTCCCCCCACGGCGCCATGGACACGCGGTGCGAGGGGTGCCATTCGGTCGCGAGCTGGACGTCGGTCACCTTCGATCATTCCCGCACCGGATTTCCGCTCGAAGGCCGCCACTTCCTCGCGACCTGCCGGTCGTGCCATGCCTCCTCGCAGGATTTCCGCACGCCGGTCCCGACCAACTGCGCCGCCTGCCACCGCGACGTGCACACCGGCGAATTCGGCAACCGCTGCGCGTCCTGCCACGATCCCCGCGACTGGACGAGCCGCTTCGGACCCGACGCCCACAGCCGCACCAACTTTCCCCTCACCGGCCGGCACGCGGCCATCCCGTGCGAAGAGTGTCACCTCGATCAGCGCGGCCGCGGATTCACCCGCGCCACGGTCGAGTGCTTCGCATGCCACCAGGCCGACTACGCGCGCACTTTGGGCACTCCGATCGATCACGTGCGCTTTCGCTTCGGGACCGACTGCAAGAGCTGCCATTTTCCCACCCGCTTCAAGGGGGCGCGCTTTGCCGGCCACGACCGCTGCTTCCAACTCGGCGCGGGACCGCACGCGGGCATCGCCTGCTTCGATTGCCACACCTCGCTCGCCTCCATCGCGAGCACCGGCGCGTGCGCAACCGGCACGGCCGACTGCATGCGCTGCCACCTCTGCACCGTGATGACGCCGAGGCACCGGAGCGTGCCTGGGTTCCAGTGCAACGACCGCAAGTGCTACGAGTGCCACCAGTTCACGGTCACGGGAGGGCTGCGCCCGAGGAGCGGACCGGGGGCGGGGCCGAGATGAGGCCCGGGCGCAAGCTGTCTTTAGCGCTCTTGGGAGCGACTGCCTTCTCGCTCGATGCGAGCGCCCAGCGGCGCTCGGGCGCGGTGGTCTACGCGACGGCGTCGCGCCTCTACCTCGATGCGGGCTCGCGCGACGGGCTCGCGCCGGGACAAGTGCTCGAGCTGCACCGCGCGGGCAGGCCCTTGGGGAGCTGCAAGGTGGAGCAGGTCTCGGAGAAGCAGGGCACCTGCCTCGGCAGCGGCCGGCCCGGGGACGGCTTCGCCCTGTCTCCGCTGGCGGGTCCGGCGCCCTCGCAGGGCCAGCGCCCTAGCCCACCTCCGCCGCCGGCCGTGATGGAGCGGCGGCGCGCGGCGCTCGCTGCGGCCCCCCACGAGAAGATCGAGTTTCGCGAGGTTCCCGGCGCGCTGGCCCCGTCGCGGCCGCGGGCGGAGGTCGGCCTCCGTCACACGACCTGGGCCGCCAGCTTCTCCAACCTGTGGCATCAGGAGCGCGTCGACGCCACGCTGCAGGGCGTCCGACTCGCCGGCGGTTTCTCGCTCGACGTGGAGATGAGCGCGCGCCGCTGGTCGCGCGGCTCGGACCCGATCAGCTTCCGGCCCAACGACCAGGCGCAGCTCTACGTCTGGGAAGCAGCGCTTGCGCGCAGGAGCGCCGCGGGCGGCGCCGCGCTTTCCCTGGGCCGGGTGCGCCCGTGGTGGACGCCGGGCCAGGTGATCTTCGACGGCGCGCAGGTCGGCTGGCGCACTTCCGGAGGCAGCGAGGCCGGCGTGTTCGGCGGGGTGGTGCCCGACGCCGTCACGCTGGGGCCTTCGCTCGACCACGGCACGTTCGGCGCGTACTGGGCCGGCCAGCACACCGGCGCGCCCGATTCGGCGCTCCGGTTTTTCCGGCACGAAGCGCGCGTCGCCTTCGTGAACACCGCGGAGCTGGGCAGCCGGGTCGAGGGAGAGGCCTTGCTGGAGGCGCGGATCACGCGGCGGCTGGATGCCTCGGTCGACGTTCGCGCTGCCTCCAGCGATCATGGCTCTTCCGGCCTGGGCGCCGTGCGCGTCGATGGCGGCTTCCGGCCTTTCGACTCGTTCGCCTTGAGCGGCTCGTTCCGCTACGAGGGCCTTTCGGTCCCGGAGCTCGACGGCCCTGGCCGGGTGCTCAGCGGCGGAGCGGCCCGCCATGCGGACCTCTCGGCGGCCTGGGAGCCGGTGGACGACGTGCGGCTGTCGGCCGTGTCGGGTCTCAGCACGGATCTGGTCACGCACCTGACGCGGCGCTGGGTCGGACCCGAGGTCGCGTTTCCACGGCTGTTCGGGGAGGGGGCGGCTGTCTCCGCGGGCTATTTCCGCGACGATGGCTGGGCCCCGGGGCAGAGCGCGTGGCTGCAGGTGCTCGCGCGTTCGCGCGGCGTCTTCCAGCTCCTCGTGCGCGCGTCTTGGTTCCGCACCCAGAGCATCGCTCCCGCCGACCTCGACGAGCTCGGCGCGGCGGTGAGCATCCAGGCGCAGCTGGGCCCGGTCATCGGCCTGCGCATCAGCGCGCTGGGCCGCACCACGCTGAACGGCCAGGGGGCGCTGCTGGGAGGCGCGACGGGACAGTCCGGCGTGCTCGACGCGGAGCTGTCGGGCTTCTTCTGAAACCTGGGGGAACGCCGGGCCGACTCGTCGAGAGATTTCTTCGCGACGAGGCCTTCGAGATCGTGCTCGCGCCTGCCATCGTGGACGAAGTGCTGCGTGCCCTGGCTTACCCGACGGTCCGCAAGCTGCTCCGTGGCGCTGACGCGCAGCTCTGGTTCGAGGACCTCGTCGTGCTGGCGGACCTGGTTGCGGGCGCGCAGCAACTCTCCGGCGTCTGCAAAAACCCGGACGACGACAAGTACGTCGCCGCGGCTCTCGAGGGACGCGCCACCTTCGTCGTCACCGGTGATCGGGCTTTTCTTGCTCTCAAGGAACCTGCGGGAGTGGAGATCTTGACGCCTCGCGTGTTCCTGGATCTACTCGGCTCGTGAGCGAACGAACGCGGCCAGCGTCGCCGGCTCGACGCGGATCGCATCGGCGATGCGAACGTGCGCGCGAGGCCGGTGCATGGCGCGGCCGCGTGCTGGCGCGTGCTACACTCGGGTGGAGAGGGAACAGTTTGCACGCTTGCAAGCTCATCGCCGCCGTCGCCATTAGCCTCGCGCCTGCATTCGGTGCGTCGGCGCAGACCGCGCCTGCCACCGGCACCACCGCGCCTGCCACCGGCACCACCGCGCCCGGGACCGGCACCACCGCGCCTGAGGTGGGCACCGCTGTGACCGCGCCCAAGAAGGTTTCGAGAAAGAAGACCGCGCCCAAGAAATCCTCGAAGAAGACTTCGAAGAAAACTTCGAAGAAGAAAAAGGCCACGCCCGCGGCTGCCCCTGCCGCAACACCTGCGCCCGCCGGCGAGGCCGCCAAGGGCCTGGAGGACAACGAACCGCCCGTCCTCACGCACACCCCGGTGACCACGGCGAAGAGGGGCAAGCCACTCACCATCACCGCGCACGCCATCGACCCGAGCGGCGTCTTCGGACCCTTCGTCTATCTGCGCAAGAAGGGCTTGCCGGACAGCGAGTACATCCCCATGCGCATGGCCGAGAGCAAGACGGGCGCGGCCGGAGAATACGCGCTGGATGTCCCTGCCGCGCTCGTCAGCGTGGATGCGCTCGAGTACTACATCGAAGCGTGGGACAACGCCGGCAACGGCCCGGCGCGCGCCGGCTCGCCCGAGAGCCCTCTTTCCGTGAAGGTCGAGAAGATCGTCGTCAAGCCTCCCACCGAGCCGACCGCGCCCACCGACGTGGTCGTGAAGCAGAAAGGCGCGCCGCCCGCCATCACCACGCTCACCGCGTTCAAGGAGGCCCCCGGGGAGCAGTCGCTGGTCAATGTCGACGCGCCGGCGAAGGCAGCGACGACGAAGGCTCCGATCGAAACGCCTGCGCGCGATACTCTCATCGGCCTCGGTATCGACGCGGGCTTTCCCGGCGTCGCAGGCTTCACCCTCCTGGTCCGTCCCCTTTGGTGGCTGCGCCTCAACGCCGGCCTCGCCTACGACTACGCCGGCTTCGGGTACCGCGGCGGACTGTCGCTGGCGCCCTGCTGGTGCGCCGTCACGCCGACCCTGAACCTGGATGCCGGCCACTACCTGAGCGGCGACTTCACCAAATTCGGCAGCGTCAGCGACCCCAACGTGAAGGCGCTGCTCTCGCACGTGACCTATACCTTTGCCACGGCCCAGATCGGCCTCGAGTTCGGGTCCCAGCGCTGGTTCAACTTCTACCTGCGCGGCGGGCTTGCATACTTCGAGTCCACCTTCTCGGGGGCGGACCTCACCGCGCTCGCTCAGGGCAAG
>Ga0213851_1890866_pt1 | contig 21993 bp, 16 predicted proteins | sample ABR_2014_MetaT_FD_164455 | JGI IMG/M metagenome (GOLD analysis project Ga0213851, IMG submission 164455) | Metatranscriptome of freshwater sediment microbial communities from post-fracked creek in Pennsylvania, United States - ABR_2014... | ecosystem: Environmental > Aquatic > Freshwater > Creek...
CTCGGTCAACGAGCCGTTCTCTTCGCGGAAGGCGTCCAGGTCGCGGGAGACCTGGCGCGCATTGCGCCCCAGCTCGGAGAGATCGCGCTTGAACTTGTCGATCTCCTCGACCACGTAGATGGGGACGATGACGTTGTTGTCTTTGAACTGGAACAGTGCGCCGGGGTCGTGGAGGAGGACGTTGGTGTCGAGTACGTAGTTCTTGCGCAACCGAGGCTCCCGGGAAGGATCGAGCGTAGATCGACGGCACCCTCAGGCCAAGGGCAAAACTGCCAAAGCGCTTGCTTTACGCGGCGGCGCGCCCGCGGGAGGATTCGACGCGGTTGCGGCCGGCCTGCTTCGCCCGGTAGAGCGCCTTGTCGGCATGCTCGATCAGCGCCTCCGGATCCTCGCCCGCGCCGGGCCAGGTGGCGACGCCGATGCTGAGGGTCACCTGGATCGGGCCCTGCTCGGTCGCGTGCGAGGCCGCTGCCACCGCCGCGCGGATGCGCTCGGCGATGACCGCCGCGCCTCTCGCATCGGTCTCCGGCAGCACCAGCGCCATCTCTTCGCCGCCATAGCGCGCCACGATATCCGTCTCCCGCGCGTCGTGCTGCGCGATGCGGGCGACTCCGCGAAGCACGGCATCGCCCGCGGGGTGGCCGTGCGCGTCGTTGACCTTCTTGAAGTGATCGACGTCGAGCAGGAGCAGCGAGAGCGGGCGGCGGTAGCGCTGCGCCTCGCGGAGCCGCTTCTCGAGTTGCGCGTTGAACGTCCGCCGGTTCAAGAGGCCGGTCAGGCCGTCGGTGGTGGCGAGCCGCTCCATCTGCTGGTAGAGCTTGGTGCGCACCAGCGCGTCGGCGGCCTGCAGCGCCAGCATGGAGAGCTCGCGCTGCGCCGCCTCGGGGAGCGCGCCCTCCTTGCGCGCGCCGCAGACCAGCGTTCCCACCGTGCTCTCGCCGGCGCGCAGCGGGAATATCTTGAGGGCGGCGAGCCCTCGCACCACCGTGCCGTTGTCGAAGATCACCACCCGGTCCATCGCGCCCAGCGCCCGCCCCGGCAATGGCGCGCCCAGCTTCACCACGTTGCTGACCAGGCCCGCGTTGTCGGCGAAGGAGAGCTCGCGCAGCACGCCCGCGGCGTCGCCCTCCACCGCGAGCACGCGATGGCGCCGGTCCTCGGCCAGCGTCAACGCGCAGAGATCGAGGGCCGGGCACAGGCGGCGCGCCTGCGCCACCGCGGATTCCGCCGCTTGCGTGACGGTGGTGGTCTTGTTCAATTCCTCCAGAGCGCGGAAGAAGCGCGCCTTCTCCTCCTTCTCGCGCCGGACCGCGCCGAGCAGCCGCTCCGCCTCGATGGCGCGGGTCACCTCGGCCGCCAGCGCTTCCAGCACGCGCTGATCGGCCGGCGTGAAGGGCTCGGCGCGATCGGCCACCAGCGCGCCCAGGAGCGCCCCTGAGCGCTCGAGCAGGGGCACGCCGCAGAACGCCGCTACCTCCGGCTTGCCCTGGTAGTAGGTGAGCGAGTCCTTCGCGTCGTCCATCCGCACCGATCCCGCCGACGAGAGCACCGCCCCCAGCGCTCCCTCGCGCGCGGGCAAAGGCCCGCGGAAGAACGCGTCGCTCTGCGAGGTGCACTCGCGCAGCCGCGCGCTCTGGCCGTCGGGCGCGAGCAGGAAGACGGCCACCGCGTGCGGGCGCAGCGCGGCCTCGCCCACCGAGAGCGCGCCGCGCAACACCTCTTCCACCTCGGCGACGCCGGCGAGGATGCCCGGATCGGTGGGAGATTCCGCCGTCGCGACCAGGCGCAGCTCGCGGGCGCGCTCCTCCGCATCGGCGACGCGCCGCCGGACCGCGCTGGTCTCCGCCCTTCGCGCCGCAGCCAGCCGCGCGCCCAAGAGCGCGTGATAGAGCGCAGCGAAGAGCGCGGTGAAGCCCGCGCGCGAAAGCAGGAGCGGCCACTGCGCCGGCAGCAGCGAAGCGGCGAGCGCCGCATCGAGTCCGATCAACGCGATCACCATCGGCACCGCGAGCCGCAGCGGCAGCGCGAGCACGTAGCCTGCGCCCAGCAGATAGATCAGCGGATGGAGCGGGCTTGCAAGCCCGCCCGTAGCCTGCGTCAGCGCCAGCGCCGCCACCGCGATCAAGAGCGCGTTCTCCGCCTTGTGCCGGGCGGGCGTATCCTGCGCCGTTCCCCAGCGCGCGACCGCGCCCAGCCCCGCCGCGATCAGGATCAGCCACGGCCACACCCGCGCCGCCGCGAACGCGCCGCTCACCAGCAGCACGCTCGCGGCCGCGAGCAAGAGCGGCAGCGCGCCCGCTTGCGCCCATCGCTTCGCTCTCTGCGTCGGCCGCGGCATCGGCGGTCACTCGAACTTGAAGAGCAACTCTTCGGCGCGCACGAAGCCGAGCTGCTCGCGCGCGGCCTTCTCCAGCGCAGCGGGGTTCATCGGGGGTGAAAGCTCTTTCACGGCCTTCGCGAGGCGGGCGTTCTCCTTGCGCAACTCGAGGTTCTTCTGCTCCTGCCGCTCGATGTCGAAGCGAAGCCGCTCCAGCCGGCGCAGGCCCTTGGGGTCGGCCAACGAGGCGGCCCCGATCGCCACCGATGCCAGAAGCGCGCCCAGCACCAATCGCTGCTGCGGCGAGAGCGTCGCCAGCGCCGTTTTCACGGAATTGCGCATGCCCGCCGACGCTACACCGGCACCGCCCTCGCGCAAGAAAACCGCATTTGAAAAAGTGCACTGCTGAAGGGTTGACGTCGACGTCTTGGCTAGCGCGACTCGAAGGCGTGTTCGAGCTCTTCCATCAAGAGCTCGTAGACGCGGGTCGAGATCTGCTCGAGGAACTCCTCGCCGTCGGGCAGGGTGTCCTTGCCGCCCGCTTCGTGCCCGCGGCTGCGGTTGCGCTTGGCGGTGTATACGCCGCTGGCGCTGCCCAGGCCCTCGCCGTCGCCCAGCCTGAAGTCGGCCTGCGGCTGGCTCAGGTTGAGCGTCTCCATCTGCGGGTTGCCGTAACCATACGAATGCTCGGAGTGCAGCGCCTCCCTCTCCGCCGTGCGGACGTCGAGGTTGGCGCGGCCCTTCTGCAACACGTGCGTGAGCTCGTGCGCGAGCAGGCGCTGGCCTTCGGTGCTGCTCGGGTTGAAGCGGCCCGGAGCGAAGAAGATGTGGTCCTTGACGGTGACGGCTTCCGCCGCGAACCGGTGGGTGACCGCCGCCGCGCCGGGGCCGGTGTGGATGCGCACGCCGGCGAAGTCGCCGCCGAGGAAGCCCTCCATCCTCGACATGGTCATCACGTCGAGGCGCCGCGGCTCGTCGAACTGCGAGCCGAGCCGCATCTTCTCCGGCACCAGCTTGCCGTCGATGCCGGTGCCGTTCTTCGACGCCTTGAAAAGATTCAAGAGCGCGCCGAAGCGGCCGTGCTCCGCCTTCTCGAAGATGCCGCCGGCCCTCTCCGCGCCGCCCTCGACCTGGCCGGCGACCTCCTTGCCCTTGCCCATCCACTGGTCGGCCGTCTCGAGGCCACCGTGGAGGAGCTGCGATTCCTTGCCGACCCAGCGTGCCGCGCCGCCGATCTTGCCGGCGAATCCACCGAGCGTGCCGAGCCCCAACTTGTTCAGGAAGCCCTCGGCCTTGCTCGCCATCCCCTGCACCCTCTCGGCGGCGTCCTCGATCTGCGAGAGTCCGTGCATGCCCATCTCGGCGTAGTGCATGCCCTTGCCGAGCATCTCGCCGCCCAGCTTCGACCAGCCGGCGATCCTGTCGGCGAAGCCGTGCAGGTGATCGAAGAGGCCCTTGAAGAAGCCGGTGGCCCGCCTGGGAATGAGCTTGCCGAGCCTGCTCTTGATCGACTTCATGCTGACGCCGATCTTGCCGCCGATCTTCCCCCCGAAGTGGTGGCCGCCGATGTCGACGCCCAGATCCAGCTCGCCCTCGAGCTCGATGCCGTCCGGCCCGATGTGGGCGCCGCCGTGGGCGTCGAGGCCGCCGATGCTGCCGCTTCTCTGAGCGCTCCCGCCGATCTCGAAGCCCATCCCGCCTTGGCCGTGCGGCTTCGTCCTCCCGCCGCCGCCCACGTGGTGATGAACCACCGCGCCCTCGGCCGGGATGAACGCGCCGAACACCTCGGAGAAGAGCTTCATGCCCTCGCCCGAGCCGATCCAGGTGTCCATCGCCGCGGGATCGACGTCCTGCCCGTCGTGCACGTCCATGTCGTCGCGCACGCCGCCCTGGCCGTGGACGTGGATGGTCCCGCCGCCGCCGTTGAGGACGTCGTCGATGGGGTCGTGCTGCTCGTGCTTGCGGTGCTTCCGCCACCTGGGCCGGTGCGGCTTCCGGCGGCCGCCCTGGATGCCCAGGGCCTTGTCGCCCTGCGCGACGTTGCCCTTGTCGCTGTGCGACCCGAGCTGCCGCTCGAGCCGCGCCAGCTTGTCGGACAGCCCCTGCACGACTTGCCGCGCCGGCGCGTCGCCCTTGTCCGCCGACTGAGCCGTGTGGACCCGCCCGCGCAGGCTGGCCGCTTCCTTCTTCAGATCGCCGGCCGCGCCCTGCATCGGCGTGTCCGCGTGCTTCAGCTCGCCGAGCGAGCTGACCTTTACTTGGAGTCCGTTGATGTCCGTCGATATCGCGAGCAGGTCGGGATACTTCTTCCCGTCCACGCCTTCGAGCTCCGTGGTCTTCCCACCCAGGCCGTGCAGCCCCTTCATGAAGCTGAAGAAGTGCTTTCGGATCTCGAGGTAGTGCTTGCTGGCTGCCTGGGCCTGCTTGTGGAGCGCGGGATACCTGGCCGAGGTCGAAACCGCGCGCGTGACCTGGTAGCGCGTCTGCTCGCTGATCCCGCTCAACGACTGCACGCGGTCGCCGGCCTCTTTGGTCTGGCCGCCGGACACCAGCCTCTCGATCTCCTCGATCCTCGCGGTGACGGCCTTGCCGAAGCCCGTCACCCCTTCCATCGCGCCCTGCACCAGTTGCCCGACCTCGGCCTCGCCGAGTCCGGCCGCGCCCCCGCCACCGGGTTGCTGCCCCGGATACGGCTGCGGCCCGGGCTTGTGGTGGTGGTGGGGGGGATGGTGCGGCCCCACCGGCCCGTCGTGCGGTGACCGCTTGCCGCTGCCGAAGAGGCCCGAGATATCGCGGACGAGGTGCTTGCCGTCGCCGATCGCGCCCTTCCAGTCGTGCGCCTTGAGGTGGCCGAAGAGCGACTTCGCGTCGCCCCAGCCGTGCTTCAGATCCTTCACGCCGTGCTGCACGTCGTGGACGGACTTCTTGCCGTCCTTCCAAAGGTGCTTGCCGTCGTGGACGAATTGCTTCCCGTCGTGGACCACGACGTCGACGCCCTTGGGAAGATGGCCGTGCTGCTTTTGGTCGTGCCCGGCGGCGTGCCTCACCAGCTCGCCCGGGTGCGCGCCCCCGTGCTCGTGCTCGGCGTTCGCCGGTTTCTTGCCGTGGATCTTCTCGATCTTCTTTTCGTGGTGGCCCGCGGCGGCAGCGAGACCCTGGTGGAACAGCTCGCGGCCCTTGCCCAGGCCCTTCTTGCCCTTGGCCGCCAGCCCCAGCGCGTCGTTCAGCTTCTCGTGGCCCTTGCCGGCCGCATCAGAGGCCTGTTGCGCGAATTGGCCCAGCTCGGAATCCTCGCCTAGCGCCTTCGAGAGCTGATCGGCGACGCCGGCGACCTTCCCCAACCCGCTGTCCATCTTCTTGCCGACCTGGCCGCCCTTCTGCAGCGCGTGTTCCAGCTTGCCGAGGTGTGCATCCACCTTGCGGCCGGCCTTCCCCGCCTTCTTGCGATACTTGTCGATGGCCTTGAGGCCGCCGTCGACCGACTTCATCAGCTCGCCTGGCTTCTTCTTCCCGTCTTCGGTTTTCTTCTTCGGGTCGGGCTTGCCGTGCGGCGAGGGCCCGCCCAGCCCCCTGGTGTCGGCGATGCCGGCGTGGAGCTTGGCCTTGGTCTTGTGGTGCCAGTCCTCGTAGAACGCGATCTCCTTCTGGTACTTGTCGTTGCCCTTGGAGAGGGTCTTCGCTTCCTTGATGGCCTTGGAGATCTCGTCGCACTCCGACCCGAGCCCGATCAGCTCGATGCTCGCGGCGTTGCCCTGACCCTTGGCGAGCATCTCCTGGATCTTCCGCTGCGCCCGGGCGTGGGTCGTCTCGAAGCGCTGGACCGCGCCGGAGACGTAGCCGATCTCGTCCCAGGCGTGCTGCAGGCGCGTCGACTTCTGCGCAGCGGTCTCGCTCGCGTGCGCCGGCGTGGGGACGCCCGGCGTCTTGCCGCCGTGGGGCCTCGTGTCGTGCGGCGAGGGCTTCTTCGACGAGGGCGACCAGTCGGCGTCGGTGCCGCCCGCGTGCCGGCCCTTGCCGCCGCCGTGGGTTGCGTACTCGAGCGGCGTGCCGTCGTGACCGCCGGCGCCGTCGCGGCGCGGTTTCTTCTTGCCGCCGTGCCCGTGGGACTCACCGTCGCCGTCGTCGTGGACGCCGGGGATCTTGCCGGTGAGATCGTGCGCCTTGCCGACGCCCTTGTTGAACTCGTCGGCGAGCCCGATGCCCTGCTCGAGATAGCCGTGGACTTGATCGGCCCTCGCGGCCACGCCGAGCAGGTGCTTGCCGAGCTCGCTGTCGTCTCCCAGGATCTCTGCGCCCTGCCGGGCCAGCTCGGAGGCTTTCTCGAGACCGGTTTGAACCTTCTGCGCGCCGTCGAGGCCCTTCTCGACCACGCCTTGAACCTTGCCGAGGCCCGAATGAACGCTGTCGGCGACTCGCTCGCCCTTCTTGATCAGACCCTTGCCGCGCGCGAGCGCCTGCTCGAGGTTCGTCGCCGGCTCATTCCCGCCGCGAGGCTTGCGCGGCAAGTGCCCGCCATGATCGGCGCGTGCGTCGTGCGGCGAGGTCTTGCGCCTCGACGATGGCGAATAGTCCGCCGGCGTGCCGCCCGCACGGCGGCCCCTGTGCGAGGGCGAATAGTCCGCCGGCGTGCCGCCCGCGCGACGGCGCTGCGTGCGAGGTTCGCCGTGCGCTCGGCGCGTGCGCTTGCCGGTGGCCTCGGCCAGGTGCAGCTCGGGGTGCTTGCGCTTGTGGTCGTCGAGCTTGAGCTGCGCCACGTGGGCGAGGCCGCCCTTCTTGCCCGCGGCCAGCTCCTTGCGCGCCATCATCTTGTCGTACGCCTTGGCGGGGTTCTTCACGCCGGCGAACCCGAGGCCCTTGTCGAGGTAGCCGCGATACGTGGTCATCTGATCGGACGCGCTGTGGCCGTACTCGAGCGCCTTGGAGAGCTTCTCGTCGTCCTTGCCGGCCATGTCGCCCACCCGGCTGACGGAGCGGCCAGCGGCGTCGTCGCCCAGCGCTTCGGCGAGGCCCGGCGCGAGGTCGTGCACCTGCCCGAGCGCGCCGTGCACCTTGTCGCCCACGGTCACCACCTTGTCGAGCACGCCCTGGGCCTTGGCGGCCTTGCCGCTCACCCGGATGCCGCCCTTGACCGCCTTGCCGCCGGTCTTCTCCAGCCCGCCGCCGATCTTGCGGGTCTTGGGGTTCGTCATCGCCTTCTCGAGGCCGCGGAGCGGGCCGGCGAACTTGCTGCCCTCCATGAGGGCCGTCTCGGCCTCGACGGCCGCGCCGGACTTCTGCTTCGTCCAGTCGATGGCCGCGCCGGCCTTGTTCTGCACCCAGCTCGGTGCGCTCTGGACCGCGCTGAGTCCGCGCTGCGACAGGTTGGAGAGTCCCTGCGCCCGCTGCTTGATGCTGCCCCAGATGCCCTGGCCGACTCCTTCGTAGCTCCCCCACAGGCCGCCGCCCATCGCCTTGGCCGCGTTCCAGAGGCCGTGTGGCCGGCTGGAGATGCCGCCGCTCGCCGCGTGGAGCGCGTTGGAGCCGTACGCGCGTTGGGCGAGGTTCGAGACGCGATCGTACTCGCCGCGGGCGAAGTTCACACCAGAAGCCCGGCTCGCCACGTTCATCGCGCCCGGCCCCACCCGCTGCGCGACGTTGCGGAACGCGCCGACTCCGCGCTGCACGACGCGGCCGATCATGCCGCGCCCGACGTTCATGGCCATTCCGTTGTTGGCGAAGCTGCTGATGCCCGCGCGCGCCGCGTTGGACGCGCTGATCGAGCTGGTGGCCCGGTTCACCGTGCTCGAGACCGAGCTCACCGCCCGGGAGACGTTGCTGGAGTGGCCGATGGTGCCCAGGCCCCGGCGGTGCGGCTGGTGACCCGCCTTGACCAGGGTGTTGAACTGGGCCACGGCGTTGAAGACGTGGCTGTGACCTCGCGACGCCAGGTAGTGCTGCGCCGTCGACGAGATGGGGAGCCCGTGCCCGCGCTGCGCAGCTTCGCAGAGATGGCGGAGCGCTCCACCCGGCGCGAGGTGCGACGCGAACGTCTTGCCCTTCGGGTGCTCCTTGAACACTTCGAGAAGCGCCGCAGCCGTGACGGCCGAGGCCGCGGGTCCGCGCTTGCCCGAGTGGTGCGTGGCGAGGCGCTTCTGCTTCTCCTCGGCCTTCTTCGCGAGCTCGTGCAGCGGCGTCCCCTTGGGGGCCTTGTTGAACGTGGCGAGCAGCTTGCCCATGTCCTGCGGCCGGGTGCGCTTCACTTGGTGCTCGAGCTGCTTCTCCAGCACCTTGCCCAGACCGCCGCCAACTCCGGAGAGGCTGCCCAGCGCGCCCGTTCGGTGGCCGCCGCCGAACCCGCCCAGGTGCCCGCCGCCAAGCGCCTGGAACGCGCCGGTCAGCGAGTGCGTGCCGAGCCCGCCCCTCTTGCCGCGCTGCTTGTTCTTGCCGAGGAGCGCGCCCAGCGAGCTCTTCTCCAGCTTGCCCAGCTCCGCCGAGAGCTGCGCGTGCGAGGCGTTCTTGAGCAGCTTCTCGATGCCTGGATGCTGCCTGCGCAGAAGGGCGAGCTGCTTCTCGCCCAGGACCTGCGAGGAGGGCATCTGGTGGAGCAGGCCCTTGACCTTCATCGCCTCGGCGCCCGTCTTGCGGCGGGCTTCGGCGCCGATCTCCTGCAGCTGCCCGCGGCGCTCCTCGACCAGCTTGCGGAACTCGTTGATGTGCGGCGCCCCGCCCTTGCTGGCCGCGATGCCGCCCATGCGCTGGAGGATCTCGGTGATCTCCTGCGCGCCGCTGGACAGCTCGGGGCCCGCCTTGCCGCGCAAGCGCGAGAGGATGGCGTCCATGCGCGCGAGGTGGCTGCGCAGCTCGCCGGCGGTGCTGTCGGTGAGCGTGCGGTGGGCGGCGGTCGCGAGATGCGAAAGCGTCTGCTCGAGCCGCCCGGCCACCGAGTCGCGGTCGTGGTGATCGCGATCGAGGTGCCTGAGCAGCTTCTGCGTCTGGCCCGGCGCGCCCTTGACCGCCCGCGCCTCGTTCAAGATCCCCCCGAGCGCGTGGTTGAAGCGCGCCACGTGGTGCTCGGTCGAAGGGCCCTTCAGCGGAGCGCCGGCTGCGCGCGGGGGCAGCCTGTTCTGCGGCGCCCGCGACTGCGCGCCGCGGAAGATCTTGTCCGCGGCGTCATCGAGCAGATCGACGATGGCCGACTCGAGCTGCTTGCCGACCACGCCGAGCTTGCCCGCCACTTGCCGGCCGCCCGCTCGGGCCGCGTCCTTGGCCGCACCGAGCGCGCTCTTGGGGGAGATGGTGCCCAGCCGCCCGCCGCTGGAGATCAAGAGCAAGGACAGCTTGCCTTTGAGCGGCGCGCCCGCCACCGCGGAGAAGAGCTGCACCGAGGGCATCACGTCGAGCCGTACCGCGCAGCCGAGCTGGATGCTGGTGGTCCCCTGGATGGAGAGCGCCGGCGGGAGATTTTCCGCCCGGAACCAGATCGCCGCCGACTGGCTGCCGCGGCCGATGCCGTCGACGCCCGTGGGATAGCCGGCCGCGCGCTCGATGCGCTCGAGCGAGATGCGCGCCGGCCCGGTGGCCTTTTGCGCGCTCTGGCCGCGCTGCATGTGCGCCTGCTGCGCCTGCGTCAGCGACCCTGGACGGAAGCCCGGCCTGATCAGCTGCATCGGCCGGTTCGACGGCGCGCGGAGCTGGGCCTGCCCGGGCAGACCCGGCTTCACCAGCTGGCCGGGTCTCGCCTGCGGCTGCGGCTTGCCGTACCCGGGCATGCCGGGCTTGAGCGGCGCCGTCTGCTTGGCGGCCTTCTCCTGGGCCTTCTTCAGCTCCTGCTTTTTCTTCTCGTCCTTCTTGGCGACGGTGGCCTTCTGCTCGCCGGCCTTCTTCGCCTCCAGCTTCTTCCTCTCCGCGGGCGGCTTGGCGGTCGTGGTGGAGGACTTGGGCAGCGCCGGCTTTGCCGGAGGCGGCGGCAGCGAATGCAGGCCGGCCTTCGGCGTGTTCTGCCCCAGCGCGCCCGGCTTGGGGGCGGTCTGGGGAAGCTTGTGCTGCGCGGTCTTGTCTGCGGCCTTGGGATCCGGCAACCGCACCAGCACGGGGCCCTTGCGAGCGGCCGATCCGAGCGCGCCCAGGTTGGGCAGCGGCGCCTTCTTCTCCTGGTGGTCGGCGGTGGCGGCCTTTTGCGCCTTCTGGCGCTCGGCGGCCTGGTGGTCGCGCTCCGCCTCCAGGTACTTCTGCCGCAGCCGCTCGTACCTGGCGCGGGCGTCGTCGCGCTGGGCCTGCAGGCCGCGCACTTTGGCGTGCTTCTCCGGCAGCATGCCGCCGGTCTTGCGCGCCGAGGAGAGGACGGAGGTGGTCTGATCGACGCGCGACTTGCGGCTCTCGAGCAGCCTCACCAGCGGGTCGCGCTGCTTGCCGGTGAGCTGGGCGAACTCCCGGCCCAGGGCCTTCCAGTGCTGCACGCAGCCTTCCAGGTCGTTCTCGATGTCGAACCGCTTGGAGCGGTCCTTCAATTCTCGAAGGCGATCGCGGATGCGGTCGACCTGCTCCTTGGAGGTGCCGTCGCGGAGCAGCTCGGTGCGGACCCGCTCCACCGCGCCGTGCATGGCGTCGGCGGCGTCGTGCCAGTGCCGCAGCTCGGCGGAGAGGCCGTCGCTCTTCTGTTCCTCCTGGACTCGCTTGTCGAGCTGCGAAGCGTCGGTGGACGCCTGCATCATGAGGCGGTGGAGGCGCTCGACCTCGTTTCGGCTGGGCGTGCTCGCCAAAATGCCTCTCCTGGGTCAGGCCAAAGGCCAGAACAGCTTACCCGAAGTCTGGGGAGGCATACAAGGGGCCAGGCGCTTGCAGAGTAGGCGATGCTTGATTTTCCACCGGAATCGGGGCTCAGCGCAAGGGCGACTGTGGCTGGATCTGCGCATCTCCGGCCAAGTACTGGAGAATCTGCGCCCGCTCCTCGGGGGTCAAGGTCACCTTCTTGAGCGCCACCATCTTGTCGAGCGTGGTGGCCCACTGTTGCGGCGTCTCCTCCGCCGGTTGGTAGACCCGGTGGCACGAGGTGCACTTGGCCCGGTACGTCCGCTCCTCCTCGCTCAAGGACCCGCGCGGCGCCCCGGTGCTGCACGCCGCCGCGGCGATCAGCAGCGCGCACCAGGTCAGCGCGCTTTGCCTGAAGCCTGCAGCCTGCAGCCTGCAGCCTGAAGCTCGAAGCCTGAAGCCTCTCACAGATTGAACCCCAACACCGACCGCACCTCCGCGCTGGCGTCGGTGCCGCCGATGCCCAGGCCGAATCCGACGCCGAGCTGGACCCAGATCTTGGCGGTCGCGACCGAGATCGTCGGGCCCAGAAACCAGCTCCCCTTGGTCGCGCCCGCGATCGTCTCCTGGATGGTCCATGCCTCGGCGCCAACCCGCAGCGCTGGCGTGAGCTCGTAACGCGCGCCCAGGTCGATCTCGTAGAGGTGCTTGTCGTGGGCGTGCAAGAACTTCTGCTCGAACACCAGATTCGCGACCAGCCCCCAGGGCCCGATGTCCTTGGCGAGGATCAGCTTCTCCTCCGTCTCCCACGGGTCGGCGAACACTGCCGGGCGCTCCACCTCGAAGTAGAGCATCACGTCCACCGGCCACTCGCCCTTCTCCAGCAGGCGGTAGCGCGTCTCCATCCGCCAGGAATCGAAGTGCAGCGGCGCGTCCGGGTCCTGGGTGAGGACGTGGTAGAGCGCCAGGTCCCAGTGATCGGTGACGCCGTACTCCAGCTCGAGGCGGTGCTCGGTCGCGGCCCTGTCGAACCCGCCCGACTTGGGCGCGAGCACGTCGTTCCAGAGCTCGAACTCGAGGTTCCCTTTGGGCTGGGTCGCGTACTCGTAGGCGCGGATGAAGCTGCGCCGGTCGGCGCGGGCAGCGGGGGCGGCGAGCAGCAGCGCCAGGGCGCTGCTGATACCGATTGTAATTCTCATTCTCAACTTGAGGCGGCGGGACATGGCATCTCTTTGGGTTGGGGGGTTACCGCTGCTTCGGGGAGTGCTGGCGCTCCTGGCAGGCCTTGCACAGGCCGTAGAGCTCCAGCTTGTGGTGCGTGACGGTGAAGCCGTGATCGGCTGCGACCCTGTCTTGAAGCTCCTCGATCCGCTCGTTCTCGAACTCGAAGATGTTGCCGCAGGACGTGCAGATCAGGTGGTCGTGGTGGTGCCGATCGAGGGCCGCCTCGTAGCGGGTCTGGGCGCCCTCGAAGTGGCGGGCGCTGGCCAGGCCCGCGTCGGTGAGGATCTTCATGGTCCGGTAGACGGTGGCCGCGCCGATGGTGGCGTCGCGCGCGGTCACCTTCGAGAGCAGTTCGTCCACCGAGAGGTGGCCCACCTGCGAGAAGAAGATGTCGACGATCAGGTCGCGCTGGCGGGTGGCTTTGAGGCCCCGCGCAGCGATCCATTCCGCCAGGCGTTCCCGGGCAGAGGCGGCGGAGGGCTTGTGGGGCACGGCGCGTCTCATTTTGAAATCGATTCTCAATCTCAACTGCACAGTAGGAGAATCGCTTCGAAAAAGCAACTGCGCACCGCGAAGGCGCGAAGTCTCGCGAAGGGGCGCGAAGGTTCCTTGTTTTTGTAAAGGCTGTGCTTCGCGATCCTTCGCGTCCTTCCCGCCTTCGCGGTGTGCTTTTTCTGCTTTTACGGGATCCAGCCGCGCTGCCTGGCCAACGACCGCCACTTCTCCTGGGCGGCGGCGCCCTGCCCGCCGGGCGAGGCGTCCGCCCCTGACAGCCGCACCAGCGCTTCGTGGGCGCGCTGCCGCACCGCCGGATCGCCGTCGTCGAGCCGCTCGATCAACTGGGCCGCGTAGCGGACGCCGTTCGGACGATACCCGGACAGCTCGGCCGCGATCGCCCGCACCCGCGCGTCGGGAGAGGAGATCAGGGCCAGCAAGTCGTCGCCCGATCCGGGCGCCGGCCCGATCTTCTGCCGCGTCGAGGGCAGGAGCAGCACCCAGATCAGCGCGCCCAGCCCCACCTGGAACAACCCGGTGGCGGCCGGATACTTCTTCGCCCGCACCAGCGCGAACCGGTAGACCGCGAAGACCACCAGGAACGTGGCGAAGAGCGTGGGAGCCACCACGTGGGTCCAGGGCGGGAGCGCTCGCCCGCCGATGTCGCCGCCCGCCCAGAACGTGAAGAGCGCCGACAGCACCAAGAGCGCGTAGAGCGCCGGCCGCAGCACCTGCACGAAGGCCAGCCCCGCGCGCACCCGCAGCTTGGAAGGACTCTCTGCGCTCTCGCTCACGCCGTTCGATTACCCCGAGGCGACGCTCGCGTCCAGAATCACCGCGATGCGGTTCAGCCCTTTGTTCGCCTGATCATAGTGCCCGTCGGAGAAGGCGGAGGTCACGTCGCGCAACAGCCGCTCGACCTCGCTCTTCTGCGCATCGTTGAGCTTCGCCGCCCCGCGCGCGCCCTGCAGGCGCACCATCTTCTGCTCGACGAAGCGCTGGTCCACCTTGAGCCGGGCCACCGCCTTCGAGAGCTGGCCCAGGAGGTCCCAGGCGCGGGCCGCGTCGCCCAGCCTGCGGGCCACGAAGATGTCCGCGTTGAGCGGCTGGTACTCGGGCGGCAGATCGCTGATCAGGATGCCGCGCGCCTCGAGATCCGCCAGCAGCTCCTTGTGCTTCTTCTCGACGGTGCCGATCCGCGGCACCGACTTCGGATCGCGCGAGTCGGGCGGCGGCCCCTGCCGCTCGAACGCCGCCACCGCCTTCTCCCGCAGCGCAACGTCTTTCTCGCGCGCCGAGAGGTCCTTGCCGCGCCCGTCGAGGTCCTTGAGCATCAGCGAGAACTGCGCCTCGCGCTCCGCCACCCTCGCCTCGCGGCTGGCCACCGCCGCCTGCCGCGCCAAGAGCGCCGCCTGCGCCGCCTTCTGCACGTCGGAGTCGATCGCCTGGCGCTTCGCTTCGACTTCGCCCCTCTGCGCTTCTAGCGCGTTGGCGCGAACGGTGATCTGGCCCTCCAGATCCTTCTGGCGCCGCAGCTCTTCCTCGAGGCCCCGGCGCTGCTGGGCGTCGGCAGCGGCCTTGAGCCCGCGGGCCAGCTCGGCGATGCGCGAGTCGAGCTGGGACTTGTCCTTCTGCAGCGACTCTTCGCGCTCGTGCAGCGCGCGCTCCTGCTGCTCCAACTCGCGGCGGTCGCCCTGCACCACGATGGTGAGCTCGTCGGGAGCGGCCTCCCGGGCTTCGTCGCAGGCGGCGGCGAGCAGGAAAAGGAGCAGCAGCGCGCGCTTCACGCCGCCTCCGTGGCGGCCGCCTTGAGGCCCTTCACTTCCCAGAGCGGGACCGGTTGCGACTTGCCCTTCAGCTTCACCGGTTCCCGCGGCGACACCTCGACCAGGGCCTCCACCTTCTCGTAGACGGTCTGCGAGATCAGCACCTCACCCGCCTTGGCCTGCGACTCGAGCCGCTGAGCGAGGTTCACCGCATCGCCGATCACGGTGTACTCGAGGCGGCGCGCGGCTCCGAGGTTTCCGGCCACCGCCTCGCCCGCATTGATGCCGATGCCGATGCCCACCGTGGTGGCTCCGTTGCGGGCGCGCTCGGCGGAGAGCGTGGCCACCGCCTCCTGGATCTCCAGGGCGCACAGCACCGCGTCGCGCTCGGCGTTCAGCGCCTCCTTGGGCGCGCCCCAGATGCACATCGCGGCGTCGCCGATGAACTTGTTGAGCGTGCCCCCGTGGTGGGTGACGCGATCGACCACCACGTCGAAGTATTCGTTGAGGAGCGCCACCACCTCGGTGGGCGAGAGGTGCTCGGAAATGGTGGTGAACCCGCGCACGTCGAGAAAGAGCACGGTCACCCGCCGCACTTCGCCGCGCAAGAGGAGATCGTCCTTCTCTTCGAGGATGCGCTCGGCCACGTCGCCCGAGACGTACCGGTCGAGAGTGCCTTTCAGCCGCTCGCGCTCTTTCAGGCCCAGGGCCATCTCGTCGAACGCGTGGGCCAGATCGCCGACCTCGTCGTTGCCGTGCGGGATGCTGGAGGCGCGCACGTCGAAATCGCCCTCGCGCAGGCGGCCCATCTTGGCGCTCAGGTCGGTGAGCGGCTGGGCGATGCGCTGCGCGATCCAGAGCGCGCCGAGAATGCCGAAGAGCAGCGACGCCGCCAGCACGGCCGCGTCGCGCTGTAGGCTTCGGCGCAGGTCCGCGTCGATGCTCACGGTCGACAACCCCAGGTCGAGCCGCCCGATCCGCCCCCGCCTGTTCTGGGCGGTGAGCCAGCGGGTCAGCCGGTGGATGCCCGGTTGCGTCCTTCCCAGCGCGAGCAGCTCGAGGCACTTCGGCGGATCGCGCAGGTAGAGCTGCGCGAGCGGCTCGTTCACTCTCTGCAGCAGCGTGCCGTTCACCGACGAAGCGGCCGAGTCGAGGTTCCCCTTGTCGTCCCAGAGGAGGGCGTAGACGATCTCGACCCCGTGGACCCGCGTCGAGTTGGTGACGAGGTCGCGCACCCGGAGAGGGTCGACGTGCACGCCGTCGGCGCGGAGGTCGGCGATGCCGAGCGGCAGCACCGTCTGCACCAGCGCGCTGGCGATGCTCTCCTGCTGCTTGAGCTTGGCGCGCCAGGGGAGGATGACGGTGAAAAGCGCGACCAGTCCGGTGGCCAGCACCACCAGCACCCCGGCGAAGCCGGCGATCTTCAGTCGGAGCGAAAAGCGTCGCATTGAGAGGAGGAAGGATCGGCCATGGAGGCGGGTTCGCGCAACTAGGTAATGGGTCAGTTTCCGCAACTATTCCACGTTGACTTGTGAGGTGGACTTCTCCAAGGTGCTCGCCCTCGATGGCGACCCGGGATCCCGCAAGAGTGCACGCGGAGCTGATAGCGCTGGTCCGCGGAAGGACCCGGGCGGCGCAGGAGGCAGAGGTACGCGCCGCGCTGGCGCCGCTCACGCCCACGGAGGAGAAGACGCTGCGCAAGGCGCTGCGAGCGGGGACGGGCGCCGCGCTTGGGCCGTTCGGGTGGGCGGATGTGGCGCGGGGGGTTGCGGTGGAGGTGGCCGCGGCGCGGGAAGTTGCGGGGTACTACGCACTGCAGGCGGAGAGGGACGCCCTCGCGGCCATGGTCGGCGCAGGGGCAGCGAAAAGGAAACGGAACGCGAAGGGAGAAGCAGAAGGGGTCGGCGTCGAGGTGGACGGCGACGGGGACGCGGCTGGCGACGAGGTTCGCAAGCGTCGCAAGCGATCGCCCCAGCGCACAGCTGCAGCCGCACAGCACGCCGGAAAGTTGCTCGGGCTCTTCGCGTACCACCGCGACGCGCCGCTGGTCGCGCGCGCGCTGCGCATTTCGCTTGCGGACTTGAACCAGGAGCTCGATCGTCTCAACATCCGGCGCCAGGCTTTTCGGCTGACGCGCGGGACCGATCACGATCTGCCTGCGGCGGCGCCCGTCGCAGGGGTCAAGAGCGGGCCACCGGTGCGGCGGCGCCCCAAAGCTGCGCCGCAGCTCGCTCCCGAGCCGCCGCGCTCCGAGAAAGAGCTGCAGGCGGAGGCACTCAAGACGCTGCTCTCCGAAGTGGGACCGCGGCGGTCCCTGCTGGCGGCGCGTCTCGGCGCCGCGGGCGCTCCGCTCTCGGACGCGGCCCTGCTCGCCCGCTTCCGCGCCGCCGGCCTCGAGCGCGAGCTCTCTCTGCGCGAGCGCGACCTCATCCGCGCGCTCTTCGCCAAGCTGCGCGCCTCCGAAGAGCGGGTCGCCGCAGAGCTGGCCATGACCGTTGCGGAGCTGCGCCGCATCGTCTCGGAGCGCGGCCTCTTCCGGGAGCTGACCGGCCTGCGCGGCCGCCTGCGCCGCGATGCCTTGCGCAAGAAATGGCCGGGCGAGCGCATCGAGCAAGTGCTCCACAAGCGGGACGAGCTGCGCGAGCTGGGCATCCTCGACGAGCTGGACCGCGAGGTGGCGGCCCGCGCCGGCGTCATCTGGGCAACCCTCAAGGGCCGCAAGGACGCCCTCGAGCTGATGGCAAAGAAGCTTCATCTGACGAACGAAGACGCGTCCAGCCTGCAGACGCTGCTAAAACTGCGTTAAGATTCCACCGTGCCGATCTACGAATTCGTCTGCGAAGCCTGTGGTCGCATTGTCGAGCGCCTGCAAAAAGTCTCCGACCCGCCCCCCGACGCGTGCCCCGAGTGCGGCGGGCAGATGGCCAAGATCATGAGCCGCAACTCGTTCCAGCTCAAAGGCGGCGGCTGGTACAAGGACCTCTACAGCTCGGACAGCAAGGCGTCCCCATCGTCGGGCGGCAGCACCCCGAGCTCGGACAAGCCGGCGGCGGCCACGCCCTCGCCGTCCACCGGCGGCGGCCCGCCCAGCCACGCGCCCAACAAGAAAGCCGAGCCCGACAAGAAGCCCGAGCCCAGCAAGAAGCCCGAGCCCAGCAAGAAACCCGAGTAGAATGCACGCATGATCCGCTACTACGGCAAGCCCGGCTGAGTCGGGTGCAAGAAAGCGCGGGAGTTTCTCGCGCGGAAGAAGCAAGAGGTCGTCGAGCGCAACCTGATCAAGGAGCCGCTCACCGCCGCCGAGCTGGGGGCGCTGGCGAAGCGCGCGGGCGGGCCGGAGCAGCTGGTGGCTCCGAAGCGCCGCGCCGAGGCGAAGGGGCTCTCGGGAGACGAGCTCATCGCCTGGTTGGCCGAGGACGGCGGACGCGTGCGCCGTCCGATCATCGACACCGGCGAAGCACTGACGCTGGGCTTTGCGGCCGACGCGCAAAAGAAGCTCGAAGAAGTTCTCTGAGGCTTCTGGGGCGGCCAGCATCCAGCTGCCAGCAACTGCCCTAACGAAGCTGGCTGCTGGGCGCTGGGCGCTGGCCGCTTTTCAACTCAGCATCGCCTGCTCGCCGATCTCCGATTCGGTCCGCAAGAGCGAGGCGAGGCGTGCGGCGCGGTCGACGGCGACGCCGCGGCGGTCGTGCTTGAGGAAGGCATAGACGTCGATTCCGCGCCGGGTGAGCAGGCCCAGCCGCTCCGCCCAGGCGTCGACGATCTCGGGACTGTCGTCGTCGCGCCGGATGCGCAGGTAGGTGAAGCCCGCCGTGAGCTGGAGGTTTGGAACGCCGTCGCCGTGGTCGGTGATCACCAGCGCGGCCTCGTGCCGCGAGAGCACGCGCAGCGTCGAGTCGTCTCGCCACGAGGGATGTTGGAACTCGAACGCGATCCGCAGCCCATCGGGCAGCGAATCGAGGAACAGCGCCAGCGCCTGGCGGTCGCACTTCACCGACTGCGGCACCTGCACCAGGATCGGCCCGAGGTTCTCGCCGAGCATCTCGGCCGCCTCGAGGAACGGCATCAGCGCGCGCGCCACCGCCTTGCCCGCGCCGAGCTCGTGGCCGGCGCGGTTGGGCGCCTTGAGCGCGAATTGAAACCCGGGCGGCGCCGCCGCGGCCCACCCGGCGAGCAGCTCCGGAGCGGGCGCGCGGGTGTGGGTCGACGCGATCTCCACCGCGTGCAGCCGCTGCGCGTAGAACCGCAAGAGCTGGCCCGTGGTGGCTCCCCGCGGATACACCGTGCCGATCCACTCGCGATACGCGAACCCGCTCGTCCCGATGCGCGCTTCCCCCGCCATGGGCAGGAAGATAGCCATCGGCAGCGCGTCAGGGAGGGGGCAGGCCGAGCTGAGGAGCGCTCGCTCGGCCGCTCGTCAGGCGTGCGGCTCGGAAGCCTGCGCGGCCGCCGGCGCGGATGCCTTCTTCGGGGCGGCCGGCTTCTTCGCGGGGCGTGAGCCGGCCTGCTTCGCTTCTGCCTTGCGCCGCTTCATCCGCTGCTTGTGCTGCTTGCGCCGCCGCATGATCAGGCGGATGTGCTTGCTCTTCGAACGCGCCATTCCGTGCCTCTCTTGAGAACGAAGGGCGCGCACTCTAGCAGGCTGTCGCGACAGCGCAACGGCCGACTACGACACGCCCGATGCGGGGCCCGGCTCGCCGCCCGACGGCTTGGGCAGCGGCACCGTCATCATTCCCTCGGCTCCGCGGGCCGCGCTGGGAGGCGCCTCCGAGACGCGAGGCGCTTCCGGCGAGGTCGGCGACGGCGGCTTCACCGGGGGCGGGGGGCGTGGGCGCGGCTTGAGCGCCGACCGCTCGACGATCTCCTTCACCTCCTGCAGCGGCAGCGCCGGCGCGAAGTTGCCGTTCACGCCCTCGAGGTCGCGGGCCATGCAGAGCGAGTTCAGGATCGCCTCTTCGGTCGCCTCGATGGCCGCTTCGTAGAGGGGATTGAGCCGCTGATCGAGCATGATCTTCATGTGGTAGATCATCTTCTGCGTCGTGCGTGGAATCTTGTTGGCGGTCGAGAAGGCGAGGATGATCTCGCCCGACCCGTGCGCCGCGATGCTCCCCGCGCGCCCGATGCCCACCGCCACCCGCTTCGCGATCCGCCCGAGCTGGTGGCTGGAGAGCGGCGCGTCGGTGGCGGCCACCGCGATGATGCTGCCGTATGAGCTCGCCCGCTTGGCGTAGTGCAGGTAGCGCGGCTCGAGGAGCGGCCCCAGCGGCAGGCCCGCCACCCGCAGGTCGCGCATGTGGCCGAAGTTGTTCATCACCAAAATGCCCACGGTGTAGCCGCCCAGGGCGGGCGCCAGCTTGCGGCTCGAGGTGCCGATGCCGGCCTTGAAGTCGCAGCCGATCATCCCGGTGCCGCCGCCCACCGATCCTTCCGCCACCGGCCCGCTGCTCGCGGTCTCCAGAGCCTCGCGCACGTTCTCGGCCTTGACGTGGCGGCCGGCGACGTCGTTGAGCCAGGAATCGTCGCACTCGCCGACCAGAGGGATCAGCACGTCGTGCTCGTCGCCGATGCCGGGGAACTGCTCGATCATCCACTGCACCGCCGAGTCGCTCACCGAGCCGACGCTGAGCGTGTTGGTGAGGAAGATCGGCGTCTCGATCAGCCCCCACTCCATCAGCTGCGTCAGCCCGCTCACCTCGCCCGCGCCGTTGAGCACGAAGCCGCCGCCCGTCACGCGCTGCTCGAAGATGTTCTTCTCGTTGGGCAGGATGGCCGTCACGCCGGTGCGCACCGGCCCGCGCCCCCGCCGCAGCGGCCCAGCGCCGCGGATGATGGTCGAGTGTCCGACCAGGACGCCCTCCACGTCGGTGATGGCGTTCCATTTGCCCGGCTTGAAACGGCCGAGCGGCAGACCCAATTCGCGCGCACGGAAGCGCTTCTCGGTGTTGTGGATCTGCGGAGGGTCGATATGCTTCACGCCACAGGTGTAGCCTGCCCTCGAGCGCGCGCCAACTATCAGCGCGTTGGCATATTCACGCCAACGCGCAGGTGCAGAAGCGTAGCCGCAATCCGCCTTCGGCGGAGCGGTAGGAGCGTGTCTCGGTATTCACCGAGACACGCAGCAACAACGTAGCGCCTAAGCCACCTGCGGTGGCCGGCGCTATCGCTTGAAGGAGAAGGCCGACCAGGTGTCGTCCACCGACACCAGCCGATCGCCCTGGTAGCCGAGCTCCTTCATCCACTCCCAGAGCTTGTCGCGGCCGAGGTCGGTATCGAGCTTGCCGGCCTTCGGATAGCAGATCCAGAGGCGGGCCTCCGGCGGGACTTTCTGCACGGTCCGGACGTGGCTCGGAAGATCCTTCGCGGCCACGGCATAGACCACCACCGCGTCAGCGAGGTCGATGCTCTTGGCGACGCCCGGGAGCGAGGGCGGCGCCTTCTTCGGCGGGTTGACCAGGAAGACCTTGTCGTCGGGTTTGAGCGCCAGCTTGTCTGCGAGGGGCATGCAGATCATTTACCGAAGCCAGTCGAGTGCGCGCAAGATTTGCAACTCTGCAGTGAGCGCGGGTGCGACTTTCACGCATTGCTTTTTCGGCGGAAAGCCGCTGCGGACCAGGTGTCCTGGAGCGATCCCTCGCCCCCGGAATAGTCGACCGGTGTCGCACGAGGTCGACCGTGGAGCGTCACGTGCCGGGGGGCAGCGCCGGGGCGATGCGGGGCTCCTCGGGCAGCAGCGGCGGCGGAGGCACCGAGATTCCGCCGTTGCCGAGGACCGCCTTCGCGTCGGGCCCCCGGGCTTCGCTGCGGCGCTCGCGCTCGCGCTCCTTGTAGCGGCGGATGGCGCCCGAGAGGATTTCGCTGATCAGCGCGTCGTATTCGATGCCCGCCGCCTTCGCGATCAGGACCAGGTCGCTCCAGCCGGGCGTCAATCCGGGCAACGGATTGCACTCGAGGAAGTAGAGCTTCCCCTGCTCGTCCATGCGGAAATCGACGCGGGCCACGTCGCGGCAACCCAGCGCGATGAAGCACTCGCGCGCCGCCCGCTCCAGCCCCTTGAGCTGCGCAGCTTCCAGCGTGGCCGGCACGTCGTAGCGGATCTTCGACGACCAATCCTGCTTGAACTCGAACGAATAGACCGGCCGGATCTCCGCCTTGTCGAGGAAGACCACCTCCATCGGCGGCAATACCTTCGGGCGCCTCTCGCCCAGCATTCCCACGGTGAACTCGCGGCCGCCGATGTAGTCCTCGACCAGCGCGGGCTGATCGTATTTAGCGATCATCGCCTGCGCCGCCGAGCGAAGCTCCGCTTCGTTCTCGACCACGCTGGTGGCGTGCACGCCCTTCGAGCTGCCCTCGGCCACGGGCTTGACGATCAGCGGGAATCGCAAATCTTTTGGCAGCCGCTCTTTACCGGTGCTCATGGTGAAGAAATTCGGCGTGAGGATGCCGTGCTGGCGAACGATCTTC
>Ga0213851_1770021_pt1 | contig 21517 bp, 23 predicted proteins | sample ABR_2014_MetaT_FD_164455 | JGI IMG/M metagenome (GOLD analysis project Ga0213851, IMG submission 164455) | Metatranscriptome of freshwater sediment microbial communities from post-fracked creek in Pennsylvania, United States - ABR_2014... | ecosystem: Environmental > Aquatic > Freshwater > Creek...
CCCGATGCGGTCGATCACCGTGATCATCGGCCGCTCCGATCAGTGCGAGATCGCCGTCAAAGACAGCTCCATGTCGGGCAAGCACGCGGAGATCAGCAAGATCAACGGCGAGATTCGCGTCAAGGATCTGGGCTCGGCCAACGGGATCTGGTTGAACGGCGAGCGCGTGGACGACGTCGAGCTCTACGACGGCGACGTGTTGCGCTGCGGGCAGACCTCCATCCGGGTCGACGTGGTGGGCGGGCGCAAGCGCCCCGACGCCGGCATGTCCCCCAAGTTGCTGGCGGCGATCATCATCGGCGTATTGGTGCTGGCGGGCGTCGGCGTCGGCGGCGGGCTCTGGCTGAAGAAGAAGCAGCAGAAGAAGCGCGACCTGGCCACGCTGGGCGCATTCGTCGCCGCCGCGCGCGAGGGCCAGAAGGCCAAGCCATGCGCCGCCGCCGTGGACAAGGTGGCTGACGTCGCCAAGTCGCTGCAGACGCTGGGCCGCCCCACCTGCGCCAGCGCCCCCAAGGGCGACGATGCCCGGCGGGTGGTGGCCGGCTACCGCGATCTCGCCAAGACCTACGATCGGATCGCCACCTCCATCTCCCAGTTCGGCGCGCAGTCCAGCGCTTCGGCGCAGGCGCTCACCGGCTCGGCCGAGCAGATCGCCGATGCCGAGCTGAAGAACCGCGTCGCCGAGGCGCAGGATCTCGTCGAGCAGCGCTCGCAGGTGACCAACACCTTCATCGCCGACTGGAAGAAGCTGGGTCAGGCCACCAATGCCTACGCCACGCAGCTCGACCAGGTGTTCCTGCAGGGCAACAAGGCCGTCTGCGCTGGAATCGAGAAGGGCGTGCAGGCCAAGAGCGCGTCGGAGGTGCTGGTCTCCTGCAACCGGAGCTTCGACAAGGCGAAGAACGCCGTCGAGGAGAAGCTGAAGGAGCTGGACGACCTGGCCAGCGGCGGCAGCGGCGACGCGCCTGCCGAGTAGGCGTTGCTCGCTTTCGGGATCTTCTGCGCGCTCGCGATCGGACTGGTCGCAGGCGCGCTGCTTTTTCAGGCCCGGCACATCCGGGTGCGGCACCGGCGCTTCCTGGGAGCGCCCGCGCCCTCCGCCTCGCCGGAGGGCACGCGGCTGGTCGATGCGCCCGGCGCCCTCTACCACGGCACCACCTTCGCCGGCGGGACGCCGCTCTTGGTGCCGTCGTGGAAAGAGGCGTGCGTCTGCGATCTCTGGTGCACGGAGGAGGCGCTCTTCATCCAGCCCGAGGCGAGCGCGGGAGCGCTGCTCGCCATCGAGCTGCGCTCCGTCGAGGAGGCCGCGCTCCACCGCGCGCAGGCGCCGCTCGCCGGCAAAGAGCTGCCGATGCTGCAGCTGCGCTGGAAGCGAGGCGGAGAGATGCTCCAGACCGAGCTGTCCCTGCGGGGCGGCAGCGCGTCGCTGGAGACGCTGCGGCGCGAGATCCACCTCCGCCAGGGCAACATCGCCGCCCAACTCGCACGATTTCTGGAGGAGCCGCCGGCGTCGCCAGCCGCGAAGGCCCAAGGGCCGCAGCATCCAAAGACCAGGACGGTGCCGTGAAGATCACCGCGCTGGGGTCGGCCGACGCGTTCTTCTCCGCGGGCCGCGGGCACACCTGCTGGCTTTTGGAGGACGAGCGCGGCGCGTGCGCGGTGGACTTCGGCGCGACGGCGCTGCAAGCGCTGAAGCGGCTCGGCCGCGACCCGTCTGCGCTACAGGCCGTCCACTTCACGCACCTGCACGGCGATCACATCGCGGGCTGGCCTTTCCTGCTCATCGACGCGGTGGTTCGCCTGAAGCGCACTGCGCCGCTGTCGGTGAGCGGACCGCCGGGCACCCGCGAGCGGCTGCACGCGCTCTGGTCCGCCTGCTACGCGCGCGCGGCGACGCTCCCGCTGCCGTTTCCGCTCGAGGTGCGGGAGCTGCGCCCGGGCGAGTCGGCGGCCATCGCCGGCCGCGAGGTGCGCGCCTTTGCCGCGCAGCACATGACGCCGCCCGAGATCGCGCTCTCGCTGCGGATCGGCGAGGTGGCCTTCACCGGCGACACGGGCGCCATCGCTCCCGGCCTCTGCGACGGCGCGAAGCTGCTCTGCGCAGAGTGCACCGATCTGCAGGCCTCGGGGCCCGGGCCTCAGACTTCGGCAAGGCACCTCAGCTGGAGCCAATTGCGTCAGGTCCTTCCTCCGGTGCCGCGCGTCGTGCTGGCGCACCTCGGCGAGGAAGCGCGCCGCGGGATCCCGCGCGACGCCGGCGTGCTGGTCTGCGACGATCTGGATTTCTTCGAATTGTGATACCTGACGCTCTAGCCTGAGGCCCGAGGCCTGAGGCCTGAGGCACGCTTTGGATCGCATCGAGCAGCTCCGCAAGTTCATCGAGGCTCAGCCCGACCAGCCGTTTCCGCGCTACGCGCTGGCGCTGGAGCTGAAGGGCAAGGGCGACGCCGCCGCGGCCGCGGTGGAGATGAGAGAGCTGCTCCGCCGCGCCCCGGACTACCTCGCGGCTTATCTCATCTACGGCATGCTGCTGCAGGCGCTGGGGCGCAACGACGAGGCGCGCGAGACGTTCCGCAGCGGCCAGGAGCTGGCGCGCAGGAAGCCCGATACCCACGCGCTCTCCGAGCTCACCACGGCTCTGGAGCAAGTTGCGCCGTGAGCCTCTCCGGCAACCTCGAAGATGTCTCGGTCGCGGACGCGCTGCAGTTCATCCACCTCGGCGTCCGCAGCGGCACGCTGCTCCTCACCTCGGGCGAGGTGACGGCGGAGATCGGCTTCCACCTTGGCCGGATCGTCAGCGCCTGGGGACCCGCCTCGAAGCGGCTGGGCGATCTGCTCGTCGACGCAGGCGTGCTGGAACACGGCACGCTGCAGGAGGCGCTGCGGCTGCAGTCGTCGGAGGAGCCGCGCCGCCCGCTGGGGCAGGTGCTGGTCGCCATCAAGGCAGTCACGGAGGAGACCATGTTCAAGGCGGTCGAGCAACAGATCGCGCACACGGTGCACGAGCTGGTGGGCTGGAGCCAGGGCAACTTCCGCTTCGTGCTGGGCGACGTGAAGCCGATCGACGATCTGGCGGTGGTGCCGGGCGACGTGGTCTCCCATCTCAACCTCGACACGCAGATGGTGCTGCTCGACGCGATGCGGATCTTCGACGAGCGCAACCGGGACGCTGGGCGGCCTGAGCCGCGGCCGGTGCGGCAGCAGACCCAGAAGCCGCCGGAGGCGCCGCCGCTCCTCCAGATCATCTCGGCGGACAAGCAGCTCCAGGGCCGGCTGGCGCACGCGCTGCCCGAAGCGACCGTGATGCACGTGTCACTGCGCGATGCGGGTACCGTGGCACCCGGCGAGGGGACTCCTTTTCTGCTGGTCGATCTGCGCGGGGGCAGCATGGCGCCCGACGCCATCGTGCAGCTCCGGCGCACGCGGCCGCGCAGCCCGGTCTTCGCGCTGGTGGACGCGGGCGTGCCGCTCCTGCACGTCTACCAGGCGGGAGCGGTCGCGGCGCTGACCGCGGAGGTCCCTCTGTTGGCCGCGTGTTTCCGGGCGTTGGTGCAGACCCGGCGCGACGCGAGCGGACGGGGGCCCGACGGCCTGATCCGGCTTCGGCGGATCGTGGGCGATCTGCGCTCGGGACTCATCTCCACCACCATTTCGCTGACGCTGATGAACCTGATCAGCGAATCAGTGGAACGGGCGGTGCTCTTCCTGGTGCGTCGCGACGCGCTCACCGCCATCGGCGCGTTCGGCAGCGACGGGGCGGGGCGGCCGCTGGCGACGCTCGCGCGCGGTCTCACGCTCCCTGGCCTGGACGAGAAGGGCGCGCTGGCCGAGAGCCTCGCGGAAGGGGAGGTGCGCGCGATGCAGTTCGACGAGGCCCGGCTGCCGGAGAAATTCACCGAGCTGATCGGCCGCCCGCGCTCGGGGAGCTGCGCGATCTTTCCGGTGATGGGCGGGCAGCGCGTGATCGCGCTCGTCTACGCGGACAACGGCCGCTCCGAGCGCGCCATCGAGGAGCTGGACATCCTCGAGCTGGCGGCATCGCAGGCCGGGCTCGCCTTCGAGAACGAGCTTCTCCGCCGCAAGCAGACCTGATTGCGTTCTCCGCGCGCAGTGGCGACCGTCAGTGGATGAACCTCGCATTCGCGGCAAGCATGCTCTCGCTCGGCCTGACGCTCGCTCCCGCCCGGTTGACGCAGCCGCAGGGGCGCGCCCCGAGATCGCAGCACGGGCTCCAGGCGCCGAAGCTGTGGCAGGACCGCGGCGGCCTGTTCGCGCTGGAGCGGCCCGAGAACGAACGCTGGATGTTCCGCGCGGGCGTGCGCGGGCCGGGCGGCGAGCTGGTGCCGCTGCTCGCGCTCTCGCAGGAGACCGGCGCGCAGCTGGTGGTGCAGAGCGCCGGCGGCATCCACGATCTGCGGCTCTTGGCGCGGATCCTGATGGAGAACCTCGGCAACGAGGAACGGGTGCACGTCGAAGATCTGATGCCGATGGTGGCGCGGGGTGGCGATGCGTATGCCTTCGGGTTCTCGGTGGCCGACGAGGTGCGCGGGCGGGTCGCGGTGGTGCGGGCGGGGGAGCGCGTGGCGCTGGTGATCGCGAGTTGGCCCATGGGCGCGCCGCCCGAGGTGGTGGAGGACGTGGAGGCGATGATCGGATCGTTAGGGCCGGCGCCGGGGGCGATGCCGGCGGGAGCGTTTTGAAGAGGCTCCAGGCTTCAGGCTCCGGGCTTCAGCAGGGGGCCGCGCCCCCTTTCCCCTGCGCAAGCGCAGCGTGACGACGGTGAGCTGATCGTAGAGCGGCAAGAGATCTTTCGGCAGCGCACTCCGGTGGGCGCTGATCGTTTCCAGGTCGCCTCGGACGGCGGGGCCGGTGAGCGCGAGAGCGGGCGGATGCGCGCGCAGCTTCTCCAGAGCGCCCAAGGCGAGCGGGAGCAAGGCGGCGCGGGCTTGCGGCTCCGAGGCGCCGGTTGCTTTGCGGAACGCGCGGACGGCTTCGGCGAAGAGCGCGACCTGGCTTCCTGCCGCCAGCACTGCGGCCGCGTGGTAGAGGGCGCGCGAGCGATCGCGGGTCGCGATCGGCTGCATGCCGAGCCTGCGCGCGAGCGCGGCAAGCTGCTGGCGTGCTCCCGCATCCGATCCGGAGATGCCTGCCGCCGCGCCGTGGAAGTCCTGGCGCTGCCCCCGTACGAACGCGCGCAGCGGGTGCAGCGACCCGACCCGCGCGCCCTTGCGCCGCACGGCCCGCAGCGCGTCCAGCGGGAGCGCGCCGGCGAGGTGCGCCACCAGCTGCCGGCTCCCCACTTCGATCAGCTTGCACACCGGCCCGACGGCGGCATCGTGCACGGCCAGGAAGATCACGTCCACGTCGAGGAGAGGGGGCGGCGCAAGACCGCTCGATCGGGTCCAGGATGCGAGCACCCTCACGCCCGCTTTCGGCAGCTCCTCGAGCAGCGCCTCGCCGACTGCCCCCCCGCCCAGCACGGCTGCGGTGCGCAGCGGCCTCATCTGTCGCGCCTTCAGGTTTCTCCTCCGTCCGCTTTCAGCTTGCTCCTTGGTCGCGCCGGAACTCGACGCCGCCCGGCCCCGCGCAGGCGAGCAGCTTCTCTCCTCCCTGGATGCGGCCCGCGAGGATCTGGTCGGCCAGCGGCGACTCGACCAGGCGCTGGATCACCTGGCGCAGCGGCCTCGCGCCCAGCGCCGACGGGTAGCCGCCTTTGTCGATCAGATGCTCGACCAGCCCGGGCCCCGTGCGGAACGCGATCCGGCGCTCTTCCCAGAGCCGCCGCGAGCTGTCCGCGAGAAGGAGCTGCGCGATCCGCGCCACCTCGTCCCGCAACAGCGGCGCGAAGATCAGCCGCTCGTCGAGGCGCGACCACAGCTCGGGAGGAAACGCGGCGCGCGCGAGCTCCAGCGCCTTCTTGCTTTGTGGATGCTCCGCAGGCCCGGGCGGCTGCGTTTTCTCCAGCGACGCGTCGGGCGAAGCTCCGAAGCCCATCGGGCGCGGGCCGCTGCCGTCGAACGCCGGCGCGCCCAGGTTGCTGGTCAGCACCAGCACCGCCGCGGTGAAGTCGATGCGGCGGCCGCGCCCGTCGGTGAGCTGACCCTCGTCGAGGATTTGGAGGAGGAGCTGCAGCACGGCCGGGTGCGCCTTCTCGACTTCGTCGAGCAGCACCACCGAGGCGGGCTTGCGCCGCACCGCCTCGGTGAGCTGGCCGCCCTCGCCGTAGCCGACGTAGCCGGGAGGCGCGCCCACCAGGCGGGCCGCCGTGTGCGGCTCGGCGTACTCGGAGAGATCGATCCGCACCAGCGCGCCGTCGAACAGCTCGTCGGCGAGCGCGCGCGCCGTCTCCGTCTTGCCCACGCCGGACGGGCCGCAGAAGAGGAACGAGGCCAGCGGCCGCTGCGCGGAGAAGCCCGCGTAGTTGCGCCGGATGCCGCGCGCGATGATGGCGAGGTTCTGCTCGTGCCCGACGATCCGCTCGGCCAGCCGGTCGTCGAGCTGCAGGAAACGCTCGCTGTCGGGCTGCAGCAGGCGCTCCTCGGGCAGGCCCGCCATTCGCGCCACCGCGCGCGCCACGTCCTCGCGCGCCACCTCGCTGCGCCCTTCGCGGCGGACCCGGGAGCCCGCCAGGTCGATGGCCGCGAACGCCTTGTCGGGCAGGAAGCGGTCGTGCACGTAGCGCGCGGTCAGGCGCGCCGCAGCTTCCAGCGCGTCGGGGAGGAAGCGGACTTGATGGTGATCTTGGTAGCGCTCGATCGCGCCCTGCAGGATCTCGCGGGTCTTCTGCGGCGAGGGCTCGCGCACCAAGACCGGCACGAAGCGCCGCTCCAGCGCGGCGTCGCCCTGGATGTACTTGCGGAACTCGTCGTGGGTGGTTGCGCCCACGCAGGGGAACTCGCCGCGGGCGAGCGCGGCCTTCAGCTCGTTGGCGGCGTCCTGCGGCCCCTCGCCGGCGGCGCCCGCGCCGATCAGCATGTGCAGCTCGTCGATGAAGACCACCACCCGGCCCTCGGCGCGCTTCACTTCGTCCTTGATCCCGAGGAGCCGCTCGCTGAAGGAGCCGCGCAGCTGCGTGCCCGCGACCAGGCTGCTCACGTCCAGCTCGAGGAAGACGCGGTCGGGTACCGCGAGCATGCGCTGCGCGAGGCCTTCGACGATGGCGGTCTTGCCCACGCCGGGCTCGCCGACGAGCACCGGGTTGTTGGCGCGGCGCTTGCCGAGGATGTCGAGCAGCTCGTCGATCTCGCGCTCGCGGCCGATGGCCGGGTCGAGGCGGCCGGCCGCGGCGAGGGCGGTCAGGTTGCGGGTGTGGGTGGAGAGCCAGGGATACGTGCGGGGATCGAGAGCGCCAGGGCTGGGATCGAGTGCGGGTGCGGGTGCGAGTGCGGGGCTGGGGTTTTCGGGCTGGGGCTTCGGCTGGGCGGTGTGCTGCGGTTCGGGAGGCACAGTGGTGACACGCGTTTCCGGAGCGGACGGTTTTAGTGCGAACTGAGTGGGCGGGGCGCGGATGGCGACGGCTGCCCGCGGAGTCGGCGCTGGCTGCGGCGCCTCGACGCGGCGGCGAGGCCCGGCGCCCGTCAGGTAACCGAGAGCGGTGGTGCGCAGCGAAGCCAGCGGCGCGGCGGTTTTCTCGAGGAGAACGGCGGCTGCGCTCTTCGACAGGCGCGTCAGCGCGACCAAGAGATGGAGGCCCTCGGCGCGATCGCTGCCGCAGTCGTCGGCGAGCTGGCGCGTTCGATCCATCGCCAGCGCGACCGAGTCCGAAGGCTCCGGCGGCGAGGCGCCCAGCGCCGCCAGCTCGGCCAGCACCTTGTCCTCGTCGCAGCCGCGCTCGCGCAAGAGCACGTCGGCCGCGCCGGGCACGGTGAAGAGGGCGAGGAGCAGGTGCTGCGTCGCGGGCGCCTGCCCCACGTTCTTCGCGATGTCCTGCGCCTCTGCGGCGATCTGCGCGAGCTCTGAGGAGTCGGTGGCCATCGCTGCGCGCATCCTCGCCCACCGGGATCGACCGAGGCAAGCGGCAAGATTTCGTGGTACCAGCGCTGCCGTGCGACCCCCCCTGACCATCGGCATCGCCGGCGGCACCGCCAGCGGCAAGACCACGGTGGCGCGGAGGCTGGTGGAGAGGTTGGCGGGACATCCGGTGGCCTTCCTCGATCAGGACGCCTACTACCGCGACCTCGCCGATACGCCGCTGGAAGAGCGCCGCGCGTTCAATTTCGATCACCCGGACGCGTTCGACACGGAGCTGCTGGTCGCCCACCTGCGCGAGCTTCGGGCGAGGCGCGCGGTCGAGAAGCCGGTCTACTCCTTCGCCGAGCACACCCGCACCCGCGAAACCGTCCGGGTGGCCCCCGGCGACGCCATCATCCTGGAGGGCATCCTGGTGCTGGCGCTGGAACCGGTTCGGCGCGAGCTGGACGTGAAGGTGTTCGTCGATTCCGACGCCGACGTGCGCGTCATCCGCCGCCTCTCGCGCGACATCAAGGAGCGGGGGCGCGACTTCGACGGCGTGATCGAGCAGTACTTCCGAACCGTGCGCCCGATGCACTACGGCTTCGTCGAGCCCTCGAAGCGCTACGCGGACATCATCATCCCGCATGGCGGCAACAACGACATCGCCATCGAGATGGTGGCCGGCGCGCTGCGGGAGAGGTTGGGCTGACGACCGCTGAGCGACCGCTGAGCGCGACCGGTGGCGCGGTCAACGAAGCAGGGGGCGGAAGCGCCAGTGTCCCGAGTCAGAAATGCGGTGACGCACCGAGGGCGCCGATGGCACCGCGATGCAAGAAGCGAGGAGGGCGAATACCAAGCCTGTATTCAACCGACGAGCGACGCGGCAGCGCGGCCGGCAGCGGCGTCCGAATGCCAGCGGATTTCTGACTCGGGACACTAGGCCTTGCGCTGCACCTTGCCCTTGGAGTCGAGCTTGTACGCGGGCGGGAGCGCGGCCTCCACCTTGGGCGTGTAGCCTTTCACGTCCCACGGCGAGTCGGCGAGGATCCCGGCCAGCGCCTCGCGGACCCGCGCATTCGATCCTTGGTGGGCCTTGAGGAAGTGCTGGATGAGCGGTTCGCGCCCGGCCGAATCATGTTGGCTCGCGACCACCTCTGCGGCGGCGATCTGCACCTCGTCGTCCATGTCGTCGAGGAAGGGCAGGACCACGGGCGCGATCTCCGCCGACTGGTGCTCCCTCAGCGCGTGCAGGAGCAGCACTTTCTTCTCGGGCACGCGGCTGTACTCGGCGCCCACTTTCCTGGCCACCTCGACGAGGAACTGCACCACTTCGGCTTCCGGCAAGAGCTGGCTGAGCGCGCGCAGCGGCCAGGAGATCTCGTCGCGCGACAGGATGAAGCGCCTCACAGGAGGCAGCGCGGTGGCGCCCGTCTGCACGATCAGCGCCAGCACCCGCGCCTTCTCTTCGTCGTCGGTGATGCCCGGATCGACCCGGATGGTGTAGCGCAGGAGCAGCGCTTCGATGGCCTGCTCGGTCCGCATCTCGCCGAGCTCTTCGATGGCGCCTTGGCGATTTTCGGGCGGACCGAACTTCTCCATCGACTTCTTCTGCAGCCGCGGCAGCTTGGGGCCGAGGCCGATCAATTCAAGGATACCCATGGCGTCCTTCTACAGCACGACGTCTTTGCGCACCTCGGATTTGTAGAGCTTCTGCAGCGCATCGGCCGCTTCGCGGGCCGCGGGTGAGTCGGGCGGCAGCACGATCTGCAGCACGACATAGAGGTCGCCGCGCGGCGCCCCGGTGCTCCCGCCCTTCAGCGCCGGCAGCCCGCGGCCCCGCAGGCGCAGCTTGCGTCCGCTCTGCGAGCCCGGCGGGATCTTCAACTTCACGGGGCCCTCGAAGGTGGGCGCGGTCACCTCGGCCCCCTTGAGCGCCTCCGCGGGAGTGATCGGCAGGTCGAGCAGCAGATCGCGGCCCTGCACGCGCACGGTCGCGTGTTCGCGCACCGTGATGCGCAAGTAGAGATCGCCGGGCTCGCCGCCCCGCTCGCCGGGTCCTCCCTGGCCGGGCAGTCGCACGCGCGAGCCGGTCTCCACGCCGGGCGGAATCTTCACCTTGAGCCGGGCTGGCTCGGTCGAACCCGGCCGGGCGATCGCGATCTCGCGCTCGGCTCCCAGCACGGCCTCGCGCAGATCCACCTCGATGGACGCCTCCGCGTCGTCGCCCGGCACCGGCTCCATCTGCGCGCGCCGTGCCCGCCCCGACCGCTGGCGGCTGAAGATGTCGCCGAACATCGACGCCAGATCCTCGGGGTCGAATCCACCGGTGCGCCCCGAAAAACCTTCGAACCCCTCGAAGCCCTGGAACCCGCCGCCGCCGCCGCCACCGCCCGCCGCCTGCGCCTGCCGCTGCCACTCGCGGGCTTTGTTCTCGTCGAAGCCGGGCCGGGTGGAGATCTCGCCGAACTCGTCGAAGAGAGCGCGCCGCTTCGGATCGCCCAGCACCTCGAACGCCGAAGAAACTTCCTTGAAGCGCTCCTCGGACTTCTTGTCGCCCGGGTTCATGTCCGGGTGCAGCTTCTTGGCCAGCTTTCGGTACGCCTTCTTGATCTCCTCGGCGGAAGCCGTCTTCGACACGCCGAGTACGGAGTACGGGTCTTTCATGGGCGTGCGGACCGTAACCACCCGATGGGGGGTGGTCAACACACGATTCGCCCACTACCATCGGCATGTGCGCACGACCTTCCTCCTCGTCCTTTGCGCTGCGCTCCCGTTGCGGGCGCAGGAGCGGCAGCTCGTCGACGAGGTGGTCGCGGTGGTGGACGCGCACTCCATCACGCTCTCGGAGCTGGCCGCCGAGACCCGCATCCGGCTGGCTTCGATGCAGGGGCCCGCCGCGGCCATGGTCCCGCTCGACCGGCGGGTGCTGGCGGCGTCCTTGCGCAAGACGGTGGAGGAGCGGGTGGTGCTCACGGAAGTCGAGCGCCTCAAGCTCTTCGATCTGGATCGCAGCGAGGTGGACGCGCTGGTGGCGCGGCTGCGCGCGCGGTTCGCGGCTCCGCAAGAATACGAGGCCTTCACGCGGTCGATCGAGCTGACCGAGGAGGAGATCGGCGCGGTGCTGGGGCGCGAGCTGCGGGTCGGGCGCTACCTCGACAACCGGCTCAAGCTGGCGGCGCAGCTTCGCGACAGCGAGCTGGAAGAGGTGACGCACGGCAAGACGATGAGCGCCGCGGAGCGCAGCGTCCTGCGCGAGCGGCTCTCGCAGGACAAGTACCAGCGGCTGCTTCACGAATTGCTCGCCAGCCTGCGCGAGCGGACCACCGTGCGCATCCTCGATCCGCTGGAAGATCCCGCGCCGCCGTTGGGGAGCAAATCTCCGGAGCAGCCGGCCGACGGCGGCAAGGTGGCTGAGGGGAAGGGCGGCTGATCGTGGCGGTCCGTGCCAGGGCCAGGCTCGAGATCCGGCGGATGCAGCCCGACGACCTCGACGAGGTGATGGTGATCGAGCGCGCCGCCTTCCTGCACCCCTGGTCGCCCGAGCTGTTCCGGCGCGAGCTGGAGCACGACTGGAGCACCATCCTGGTCGCGGTCGAGCCGCTGACCAGCGCGTCGGGAAAGGGCAGCGAGCGCATCATCGCGTTTCTCATCTTCTGGCTGGTGCACGACGAGGTGCACATCCTCAACGTGGCCGTCCTGCCCGAGTACCGGCGCAAGGGCATCGCGCGGCTCTTGATGTCGGAGACCGAGAAGCGCGCGTCCGCGGCGTCGGCGGCGCTGATGACGCTGGAGGTGAGGCGATCCAACGTGGCCGCGCTCGATCTCTACCGGGAGTTCGACTATCGCGCGGTCGGCGTGCGGCCGAACTACTACGCGGACGAGGGAGAAGACGCGATCGTGATGGTGAAGGAGCTGAAGCGTTGACGGGGACGTAGGCGTTGACGTCAACGTCAACGTGACCCTACTCCCGTCTCTTCCCCTCTCGGGCGCGCAGCACAGCGGCGATGTCCTGCAGACCCATCCCGTGCGCCTGCAGCACCACCAGCGCGTGGTAGATCAGGTCGGCGGCCTCCTGGGCGATCTCCTTCTTGTCGCCCTGCAGCGAAGCGATCACCAGCTCGGTCGCCTCCTCCCCGACCTTCTTGTGCCGCAGCGCATCGTCCGCGAACAGCTTCGCCGAGTACGAGCCCTCCGGGGGGGCGGCGCGGCGAGAGCGCAGCACCCGCTCGAGCGCGCCCAGCGTCTCGCCCGGCGTGGGCGGGCCGTCCTGCATCGTCTCGAAGAAGCACGACCGCGCGCCGGTGTGGCAGGCGGGGCCCGCGGGCTCGACGACCAGCAGAACTGCGTCGCCGTCGCAGTCCAGCTTCACTGATTTTACACTTTGTGTATTTCCACTCGTCTCGCCCTTGACCCACAGCTCGCGCCGGCTGCGGCTCCAGAAGGTGGCCTTGCCGGTCGACAGCGTCAGGATGAGGCTCTCGCGGTTCATCCAGGCCAGCATCAGCACTTCGCCGGAGAGCGCATCCTGAACGATGGCGGGCGCCAGGCCCTGCTCGTCGAACTTCACGTCGTCGGGTGTCATACGGGCCACCGCATCGGGAAGCCGCGCGCGGCGCACGCCAGCTTCACGTCCGAGAGTTGCAGCGTGCCAAAGTGGAAGACCGACGCCGCCAGCGCCGCGGCAGCACCGGCTTCGAACGCGTCGGCGAAGTGCCACGGCTCTCCGGCGCCGCCGCTGGCGATCACCGGCACGGGCACCGCCGCCGTCACCGCCCGCAGCATCTCCAGAGCGAAGCCGCGCTTCACGCCGTCGTGGTCCATGCTGGTCAGGAGGATCTCTCCGGCGCCGCGATCGACCGCTTCGCGCGCCCACTCCAGCAGATCGCGTCCGGTGCCCTTGGTGCCCCCGTGCGAGCGCACTTCCCACCCGGGTCCGCGCGCCCGGGCGTCGATGGCGATCATCGCGCTCTGCGATCCCGCCAGCCGCGCCACCTCGGTGATCAGCGGCGGATGCGCCAGAGCGGCCGTGTTCACCGAAACCTTGTCCGCGCCCGCGCGCAGGAGCGTCTCGGCGTCGCCGGCGCTGCGCACGCCGCCGCCCACCGCGAACGGAATGGCCAGCTCTCGGGCCACCCGCTCGACGAGCTGCACCAGCGTCCCGCGCGATTCCAGCGAGGCGCTGATGTCCAGGAAGCAAAGCTCGTCGGCGCCGGCCGCGCCGTACGCGCGCGCCTGCTCCACCGGATCGCCCGCGTCGCGCAGCTCGTGAAACTTCACGCCCTTGACGACGCGCCCGTCCTTCACGTCGAGGCAGGGGATGATCCGCCGAGTGAGCACTAAGACGGACCTTCCAGGGCGGCCTGCCCTTCGTGCACGGTGAATTTCCCCTCGTAGAGCGCGGTGCCGGCGATGGCGCCCGCCAGCGTGTGCAAACCCGCCGCGGCGAGCACGCGCAGGTGCGAGAGCTCACCTGCTCCACCCGAGGCGATCAACCGCGCCTCGGGCGCCGCGCGCGTCACCTCGCGCAGGAGCGGAAGATCGAATCCCTCGAGCGTCCCGTCGCGGGAGACCGCCGTGACCACCAACCAGCGCACGCCCTGCGCCGCGAGCAGCGACGCCAGCTCGCCCGCGGCCGGCCCGGCCGCTTCCGTCCAGCCCTTGGTGGCGGCGCGGCCGTCCTTGATGTCCACGCCGCAGGCAATTCGATCAGCGCCGAACATCGTCACCGCGGCTCCCGCCAGCGACGGCTTCTCCACCGCTGCGGTGCCGAGGATCACCCGCCCCGCGCCCGCGCGCAGGGTCTCCTCCGCCGCCTTCAGATCGCGGATGCCGCCGCCCACCTGCACCAGCGCAGGCCCGGCCGCGCGAACCAGCTCGCCGATCAGCCCGAGCTGCCGCTTGCCGCCGAAGGCAGCGTCGAGATCGACCACGTGCAGTACGGCGGCGCCCTGCGCGACGAAGGCGCGCGCCTGCGCCACCGGATCGTCGGTGTAGATCCTGGCGCTCTTGCGTTCGCCCTGGTGCAGGCGGACCGCGCGGCCCTCGAGGAGATCGATGGCGGGATAGAGCTGCGGAATCATGGCCCCCCCTCCGGCAGGGCGAGGAACCGCCGCAAGAGCGCTTCGCCGTCGTGCGCGCTCTTCTCGGGATGGTACTGCACGCCGAAGAGCGTGCCCTTGCCGACCACCGCCGCGATCCGCAAAGGTCCGTGCTCGGCCCAGGCGTGCGTGATGTCGGAGGGCGCCTCGCAGCGATAGGAGTGCGCGAAGTACGCCCAGCCCGACGGCAGAAGCGGCGAGTCCGCGTGGGCGTGCAATTTCTGCCAGCCGATGTGCGGCGTCTGCACCCCAGGCGGCAGCCGGGTCACCCGCCCCGGCAGCAGCCCGAGCCCGGGTCGCAGGCCGTCCTCCTCGCCTTCTTCGAAGAGGAGCTGCATCCCGAGGCAGATCCCCAGCACGGGCGCCTTGCGCCGGAGCGCTTCCTGCAGCGCCGGCTTGAAATTCAACGCGCGTTGAATTCCCAGCCCGAAGGCGGCCACTCCGGGCAACACCACCCGGGGAGCGCGGGCGATCGCGCCGGGATCCGCGCTGAGCATGGGGTCACCGCCGGCGCGCAAAAGAGCCTGCAGCACGCTGCCCAGGTTGCCCAGCCCGAGATCGACGACCGCCGTCCTCACAGCACCCCTTTCGTGCTCGGGATCGTCCCGGCGAGCCGCGGGTCGAGCGCCACCGCCTGCCGCAGCGCGCGCGCGAACGACTTGAAGACCGCCTCCGCGCCGTGGTGGAAGTCGCGGCCGGTGATCAGATCGATGTGCACGTTGGCGCGGACGTTGTCGGCCATCGCCTTGAAGAAGCCCTCCAGCACCGAGAGGTCCATGGCGCTGCGCGGGCCCTGTTCGAGCGCGACGTTCCAGTGCAAGAAGCTCCGGCCCGAGAGGTCGATCACGCTGCGGGCCAGCGCTTCGTCGAGCGGAAAATAGAAGCAGCCCGCGCGGGCGATGCTCTTGCGATCGCCCAGCGCCTGATCGATCGCGCTGCCCAGCGCGATGCCGGTGTCCTCGACGGTGTGGTGCTGGTCGATGTGCAGGTCGCCCTTGCAGCGGATCTGAGCGTCGAAGGCGCCGTGCTTCGCCAGCGTATCGAGCATGTGATCGAAGAAGGGGATGCCGGTTGCGACCGTCGCGTCGCCGCGTCCGTCGAGGTCCACCAAGACCTCGAGCTCCGTCTCGTTGGTGTTGCGCGAAACCTTCCCTGTGCGGCTCATGCGATGGCCTCCGCTGTCTCGGCGAGCAGCCGCGACAGCACGCGGGTGGTGTCGCCCGGCGCTTGGACGTGAGCGTAGACGATCGGCGCGCCGCGGTCCTGCGCCGCGCGCGAGGCGGCGAGATCGTCGGCGGTGTCGCCGATGAAGAGCACCTGGCTCCGGCCGCCCGGCGCGCCCTTGAGCAGCACGTGGCAGAGCCAGAGCAGGCCCGCCGGGTCGGGCTTCCTGGGGCGGCCGTCGGCCACCCAACAGAGCGGGTCGGGGATCTTCAGCTTGCACAGCTTCTGCGCGAGCCGCGCCTCGCCGGGATTGCGCCCGGTGAAGAGGGCGAGCAGGAACCTCGCCGCGACGGCTTCCAGGAGACGCGGATCGGGCAGCACGATCTCGTTTTCCCAAAGGCCGCGCGCCGGCGGGTCGGGAAGCGCGTCGCGGGCGTCGAAGCCGAACAGCTCGCGGCATCGGTCGCCTCCGTAGAGCGCACCACAGGAACGGGCGATTTCCTCCGGCGAGAAACTGACGTCGCGAAAGGAAGCGAAGAGCCCCTGCACGCCTCGACCCTGCGCGCGGGCGAGAAACTCCTCGAGCGGCGGCGCCTCGCCACGGGCGCGCAGGAGCAGCAAGAGGGCGATGCCGCGCGACATCTCCCAGTCGTCGTTGAACCGGCCAGCCGCCTTGAAGGCCGCCACTTCGCTCACCCGATCGAACGGCGCCGCGCGCGCGTTCTCCTCGCCGACGAACTTTGCCACCGCTCGGCGGGCTGCCTCTTCCGCCGCCGCATGGTAGCTGGGCCGGGCGTCGAGCAGCACGCCGTCGATGTCGAGGATCACGCCGCAGACGTTCCCAAGCATCAGGTTCACGGCGTGGCCTCCGCGCGCAGGGCGGCCAGGAACGCGTCGTTGGCGGCGGGCGCGCCGATGCTCACCCGCAGCGCCCGCGAGAGGCCAGGCGCAGAAGAAACGTTGCGGATCAGGACGCCGCGCCGGAAGAGCGCCGCGTGCAGCTCGCTCGCCGGCCTGCGCGATTGCTCGAAGAGCAGGAAGTTCGCGCCCGAGGGGTGCACGGTGATGCCCAGCTCGCGCAGCGCCCGCGCCACCCGCTCGCGCTCGTCCATCACCAGCTTGGCCCGCTCTCTGACGAGCTGCGGCCGCTCGATCAGCGCGCGCGCCACCAGGCAGGTGACCGCGCTCAGGTTGTACGGAAGCTGCACTTTGCGCAGCTCTCGGCAGAGCGCGGGCGCGGCCAGCATGCAGCCGGCGCGCAAGCTCGCGGCGGCCAGCGCTTTCGAGAAGGTGCGAAAGAGCACCAGCCGCGGGTGCGCTTCCAGGAGCGGCGAGAAGTCCTGCCCGCAGAAGTCGCGGTACGCCTCGTCGATGCCCAGCAGGCAGGGCGCGCTCGAGGCCAGCAGCGCCGCGTCCTTGAAGGAGAGGGTGGTGCCGGTGGGATTGTTGGGCGAGCCGATCAGCACCAGCTTCGCGCCCTGCGCCGCGGCGATCATCTCCGGCAGGGGAAAGTGGAAGTCCGAGGCCCCCGCCGGACGCAGCGGCACCTCGATCACCCGCGCTCCCAGCGCGCTCGCCTGCAGGCTGTAGAGCGCGAACGACGGGGAGGCGACCACCACCGCATCGCCCGGCTCGATGCAGGCGAAGAGCAGAAGCTGCAGCAGCTCGTTGGAGCCGTTGCCCACCAGCACTCCCGCGGGATCGAGCCCGAGCGCGCGCGCCAGCTCGGCCGCGAGGCGAGCGCCGCCGGTGATCGGGTACTTCGACCAATCCATCGCCAGGATCTGCGCGGTCAATTCCCGCTTCAGCTCCTCGGGCAGATCGCTCGGGCTCTCGTTCAAGTGCAGCGGGACCGCGGCCGGATCGCGCGGCGGGCCGTACGCAGCCAGCGGGCGCACGGTGCTCCGGACGAAGCTCTCGGGCGCCCGGCTCATTTCTTCCTCACGGCCACGGCGCGGGCGTGGCCGTGCAGTCCCTCGGCGTGGGCCAGCGCCTCGATGCCCGGCGCATCGGCGGCGAGTTGGCTCTCCGGATATTCGATGACGTTCTGCCGCCGCAGGAAGTCGGTCGCGCTCAGCGGCGAGGCGAACCGCGCGGTCCCGCCGGTGGGCAGGGTGTGATTCGGGCCCGCGAGATAGTCGCCCACGGGCACCGGCGCGTGGTGGCCGAGGAAGACCGCCGCGGCCCGCGACACGTGACGAAGCGCGGCGCGCGGGTCGCGCAAGAGAAGCTCCAGGTGCTCCGGCGCAAGCTCGTCGGCGAAGGCCAGCGCTTCGTCGAGGTCGCGGGCGACGACCAGCGCGCCGTGCGCCTTGAGCGACTCTGCCGCGATCCGATTGGGAAGCTCGCGCAGCTCCGTCTCCAGGGCGGCCGAGACGCGATCGGCCAGCGCCGGATCGGGCGTGACCAGCATGCTGAAGGCGAGCGGATCGTGCTCGCCCTGCGCCACCAGATCGGCCGAGATCTGTTGGGCGCCGGCGCTCGCGTCCGCGACGATCACCACCTCGGTGGGCCCCGCCAACGAGTCGATGCGCACCTCGCCGGAGAGCTGCCTCTTCGCTTCGGTGACGTATGCGTTTCCGGGACCGACGATCACGTCGACCTGGGGCACCGACTCGGTGCCGAGGGCCAGCGCCGCCACCGCCTGCGCGCCGCCGACGAGCAGGATCCTGGTCGCGCCCGCGATCCGGGCGGCTGCGGCCACCTCGGGGAGGATCGACCCGTCGCGCCTGGGCGGGGTGGCGACGATCACTTCCGGCACGCCCGCCAGCCGCGCCAGACCAGCAGTCATGATCACCGTCGAGGGATACGCCGCCCGCCCGCCCGGCACGTAGCAGGCCGCGCGCCGCAGCGGCAGGGTGAGGCAGCGCAGCACGCCGCCCTGGGGAAGGCGCTGCTCGTAGCTGGTCGGGATTTGCGGCGCGTGAAAGGCGCGGACCCGCTCGTGCGCCAGCTCCAGCGCGGCGCGCACCGGCGCGGAGCACTGCGCCGCGAGCGTGTCCCAGCCGGCATCGTCGAGGAAGAGCGAGTCGAGCTTCGCGCCGTCGAACTGTTCGGTCAGCGCGCGCACCGCCACGTCGCCGCGCTCGCGCACGTCGGCGATGATGCCCTCCACCGTCGCCGCTACTCCCGGCGGCATGGCGGCGGTCGAGCGCAGGCGGATGGCCTCGGCGCGCTGTGCGGGATCGGCGAGGTGCAGGATCCGGATCATCCCAGCTTCTCCAACAGGGGCAACAGCTCCTCCACCTTGAGCCGGTACGCCGCGCGATTGACCACCAGGCGGGCGCTCACGGACAAGAGCTCGTCGACGGTGACCAGGCCGTTCTCCTCCAGCGTGCGGCCGCTCTCCACCAGATCGACGATCGCGTCCGTGAGGCCCGAAACCGCGGCCAGCTCCACCGAACCCGAGAGCGCGACCAGATCCACCGGCACTCCGCGCCGCGCGAACCAGCTCGCGGAGAGGCGCGGATACTTGGTGGCCACCCGCAGCGAGCGGCCCAACTCGGCCGCGTCGGAGAGCGCCGCTTGCGAGGCCAGCTTGCTGCCGCGCGGCGCCGCCAGGCAGAGGCGGCACTTGCCGAAGCCGAAGTCGATGGGCGTGAGCAAGTCGGCGCCGGACTCCAGCACCTGGTCGAGCCCGCAGGCGCCCAGATCGGCGGCGCCGCGCTCGACGTAGAGCGGCACGTCGCCGTCCTTGAGGATGACGAATCGCGCCGATGCGCCCGCCGGGATGATCAGCTTGCGGGAGACACCGGGCTCCTCGTCGGGGCGCACTCCTGCCGCCGCGAATCGCTCGAGCACCGGCTTCTGCAGGCGGCCTTTCGGCAGCGCGATGGTCAGCACCTAACCGACCTCCGCGAGCGGTACCAGCGCGTCGAGGTCGAGAGAGAACCCGACCGCCGGCCGCGGGTCGCCGAAGCGCCCGAGCAGCGTGTCGTAGCGGCCGCCGCCACCCACCGGACGCGGCGCTCCCTCGGCGTAGAGGTTGAACACGATTCCTGTGTAGTAGCCGAGGCCGCGGACTTCACCCAGATCGACCTCCAGCGCAGCGCCCAGGCTGCGCGCCGCCGAGAGCGCGGCCGAGACGCGGCGCAGGGCTTCGCGAGCCTCGTCGTCGGGAGCGAGCGCTTCCGCCCTGTCGAGCAGCTCGCGGGCCTCGGCTTGCGGACGCGGCGGCTGCGCCAGCATCAGGATCGCTTCGCGAGCCTTGCCGGGCGGGACCTCGCGCTCACAGAGCGACCGCAGGGTGGGAAGGTCCTTGCGGTCGACCGCGTCGTGCAGCGCCGCCGCCAGCCGCGGCGATGCGCCCGCCGCCGCCGCCAGCGCGGAGAAGTAGCCCGTGCTCCCGAGCGAGATGCGGGCGCGCCCGTTGCGCAAGCCGAGCGCGTGCAGCGAAGCGGCGGCGAGCCCCAGCACCTCCGCATCCGCCTCGGGCCCGGCGGCGCCGACCAGCTCGCAGCCCGCCTGCAGCCGCTCGTGCACCGGTCCGCTATCCGCCGCCAGCCGGCGCACGATGCTGCCGCGGTAATAGAGCCGCAGCGGCGAGACGCCCGCCAGCCGCGTCGCCGCGATCCGCGCCACCTGCGCGGTGAAGTCGGCGCGCAACGCGATCAGCTTCCCGCTGCGATCGAGCGCGCGAAAGGCCTCGGGCCCGAAGACGTCGGCGCTCTCGATGGCGGGCGGGATCACCTCGCCGTAGCCGCCGCGTTCGAAGACCTCGCAGAGCGCGGCCTCGCAGCGGCGCAGCCGTCGCGCCGCCTCGAAGAGCAGATCCTGCGTACCGGGCAGTGGCGCCGAAGGTTCCAAGGGGAGCGCATTCTAACTGCAAGTCGACTACTGTCGCGCGCTCGTGTACCGCCTGCTCAAGCCGTTGCTCTTTCTTTTGTCTCCGGAATGGGCCCACGGGCTGGCGAGCCTTTTTTTGCGCGCCTGGTCGCGGCTCTTGCCTCAGCCGCGGCGGGTGCCGGGCGCGACGCCTGCGCTGCGGCAGTCGCTCTGGGGGATCGAGTTTCCGACGCCCGTCGGGCTTGCCGCCGGAATGGACAAGGGCGAGGTGGTCGCGCCGGCCTGGTTCCGGCTTGGCTTCGGGTGGGTGGAGATCGGCACCATCACGCCGCGCCCGCAGCCCGGCAACCCGCGGCCGCGGATCTTCCGTTTGATCCCGTTTCGCGCGCTGGTGAACCGGATGGGCTTCAACAATGCGGGCGCGGAGGTCGTGGTCCGGCGGCTCGCGAAGCTGCCGCAGCAGCCGGGGCCGATCTGCATCAACCTCGGGCGCAACAAGGATACGCCCAATCAGCGCGCGGCGGATGATTACCTGGCGGCGTTCCGGCTGCTTTCGCCGCAGGCGCAACTCGCGTCGATCAACGTCTCCAGTCCCAACACGCCCGGCCTGCGCGCTCTGCAGTCCGAGCTGGGCACGCTGGTGGCGGCCGTGGTGCGCGTCCGCGATGCGCTGCCGCGCCGGGTGCCGGTGCTGGTGAAGCTCTCGCCCGACGAGCCGGATGAACGCCTGGTCGAGATCGCGCTGGCGGCCCAGACCGCGGGCGCGGACGGGATCATCGCCACCAATACGACGCTCGACCGCAGCGGCGTAGCAGCGCATCCGCGCGCGGCCGAGCAGGGCGGGCTCTCGGGCGCGCCGCTGCGCGATCGCGCCCTTTACGTGTGCAAGCTGCTCTACCGGAACCTGCGCGTGCCGATCGTCGGCGTGGGCGGCATCTTCACCGCGGAGGACGCCTACGCGCGGATTCGCGCTGGAGCGAGCCTGGTCCAGATCTACACGGCGCTGGTCTACCTGGGGCCGCGGGCCGCGCGCGACATCTCCGAGGGACTCGAGCGCTTGCTGGCCCGGGACGGACTGACGCTTTCGCAAGCCATCGGCCGCGACGCGAACCAGGCCGACAACCCGCACTAGATGGTCGACCGCGACCTCGACCGCGACCGCGAAGGCGACCGCGACCTCGACCGTTCGTCTAGGTCCGGATTGCCCCCGGAGTGATCGCCGGCTCCAAGATGGCCGGTAGCTCCGGGTCCAGGGCGCCGAAGATCGCGCGTGCTCCCGCCACCACCGGCACGGCGATACCGAGCCCGACCAGGATGTCGAGAACGTAGTGGTGATTCAGATACACGGCGCTGAAGCAGACGAGCAGGAAGTACGCCACCGCCACCGGACGGAACCGCCGCAGCCGCCAGCCGTACACCATCGCCAGGAACGGATAGACGATGTGCAGGCTGGGGATCGCGCCGAACACGTCCGCGCTCTTCCCGTAGAAGCCCTGCATCAGCGGAAAGCCGATCAG